>Ga0116231_10000898_pt1 | contig 57282 bp, 31 predicted proteins | sample S1TSphgellanicum_2_FD_89695 | JGI IMG/M metagenome (GOLD analysis project Ga0116231, IMG submission 89695) | Host-associated microbial communities from peat moss isolated from Minnesota, USA - S1T2_Fd - Sphagnum magellanicum MG | ecosystem: Host-associated > Plants > Peat moss > Unclassified...
ATATATATATATATATATATATATATATATATATATATATATATATATATAGGAAGGTTAGTACATAGCCATAGGTAGGTTAGTTGATATAACTCCAACCTACTTATTTACTTAACTATTTGTTTATTATTTAAGTAGGTAAAAAAGTAGGTGAACTAAAGAGCAGTCACATAAGTTTTTAAATTTGTTATGTGTTTTGCTTTTAGGGTTAAACTTTTATGAGCTCATCCCAACATGGCACATGTATTTTAATATGAGAATGCAAGAGGAAACACCTCCTTTATATAATTTGTGAAATGAAATATTGAAGACAAAACATATGGGTTAAATCTTTTAGGGGCACCCTAGTTGTAATTGAATTTTAATTATATAAAAAAAGTTCTCAAATGTTTTTTGTTTGATTTTAATTTTGAAATCAATTTGAAATTTATAATTAATCATTTGACATAATTATTTGGAATTTTTTTGAATTAAATATATGATAATTAATTATTTAAATTTATTGTATGAATTAATTAATATAATTCAGATAATTAATTATCAGAATAAATATTAGATGATTAATTATTTAAATAAATATTAGATAATTAATTATGTTGATAATTGATGATCTGAATTCAAATAAAATTCAATAATTATTCACTTACATTAACAAAGTTTGTTATCTGAAATTATTTGAATGAATTAATTAAATTTATATAATTAATTATTGACTCTAAATAATTAGTTATTAAATAAATAAATAATTAATATCTGACTGAATTAAATATTAATTAATCAAATTTGATTAATGAATTCATATGAATAGTTTATTATTTAGTTTACTTAATTAGTTCATGGTAATTAAGTATATTACATATTAATTACTAATTAAAAAAACAGTAACCAATATTTCATTTTAAAATATTAAATAATAAACATGAATTTGAATAGAAGACATTGAGGTATATAAAGACATATTCATATGTGCACCCTTATTGAATGTTTAATATAATATACACATTGGTTTTAATTTCAATTCAAAAATAAACTTTCACCTTTCATGAATTCATGAAATTCTATGGTTTGATATGTATGTATACCAACATAATATTGTGAATTCCAATGTAGTGAAATATTATTAGCACAACAATTGAACATTAATCACAAAAAATAGGACTATAATATTTACTACATTAATTAATTTTAGTTATTTAGATAATTATGAAAATGAATTATTTTAATTAATTAATTAATTCAATAAAAGAATCGGCTTGTATCAATGAAACATTTAATAATCTAGTGTAGAAAAGTTTGAAGTGTATAAGCAATGATATCTATATGTACATATTCATAAACATTTTAATACTTTATTCCAATTCAACTAAAGGCTTGCATTTACACTTTAAATGAATTGAACACTTTAAATCCAAAATAGTGGACAAGTAATAGTTATGTAGTGAAACCATAGTGGCACATTTAGTTGTAACTTAGTTGTAAAACGAGTCAATTTAGTTGATTATTAGTTGTAAACAAGTTGCAAGTTCTAGATGTTATGGACTTTTATTTAACCGTACATGTGGCATGATCATACGCATCAACGTTATATGCTAGTTGCAAAGTAGTTGCCCACTCAACATTAAAGTTACACCAGTTGCAACATAGTTGAGATTAACCACTTTGTTGCAACTTATGATCATGGTCAAACTACGGTTGACTATCACCATATATATTTTGTGTACATACACCCGTATAGAATCCAAGTTGCAACTAATGTTCAACTAAATTACAACTATGAAATATTCGAACATGACATTTTAATTATTAATTCATTGTATTTCCATATTGTAGTTGTACTTTAGTTGCAGAATAGTTTTCGTGACAATTTAGTTGCATGCTAGTTTAGTATCTATGGACATGATTTTTCATAGTGATTTGTGATTGTTGTGAATTTTCTTTTGATTAAATGAGAATCAAAACATGTCATCATTGGGTTGTTTGATATGAATGGTGTAGCCACGGCACCAAAATTATGCCAACTCCTAATAGGTTTTCCTTCATTCAAAAGATTATTGCTTATGGGAAGGATGAAGGGTCCAATCTATACACTTTTGTGGTTGTTTTGAATTTAATTTTCCTACGATAGTTTGGGCATGTTTGATCCATTTGATGGATCATGATTTGAACAACCTTCATCAAAAGTGTGCTAATATAATACTACAGTTATGAAAATGTAATTTTTTGTGGGTTGAATTATACATATGTAAAGACTACCCAAGTATATGTTTCTTGTTGTCTAGGTTCATAAATGATTGTTTGTTCAATAGGAGGCTAAATAAGGTGAGATTTTTTCCTTTTAACATATGAAGGTTTATAAGCCAAAATTTACTATTTTAAGCTGCATTGACATTTCGATCGATCATGTTGCCTTATACTATTTTCAACAATTTATGTCACCGTATAATTGTGTGCCATCTCCATGAACCTAGGCCATTTGCAAAATTATGGTCAAAATGTTTCACCAATTGTGATTAATTGTGTGTTGAATTAGAGATGAAGACATTGACTTCAAGTGGAGTTACCTTGAGTTTTATCATCTCAATGTGTCAAGAATTTTGTGATGATTTTGCAAACTATGTTGTTCATGATAGCTTGGGAGATCTAGAGGTGAATGAGTTAGACCAAGAATTGGAAGAATTTATGATGCACATGAAAATCCAAATTTTGGAATGCTTTTTTTGCCTTTGACCTTCTTTGTGCATGGATTTGATGGGGAAAAAAAACATTTTGACCCTAATGTTGGATCTTAGATTCAATCCCATGTTGTTAATCACTAGTTTTGTAGGTTGTGATGTAACATTAGTTTTCATGGTTGACTATAATAAACAATTGTTCATACCTTTGTTGGTGGAATGTTACAAATTTTGATGTGAATGAAGATCGTCAAGTGCAAGGCTTAGTGGACATCGTGGATTGTGAACCCTAAACCCCTAAGACAAATGTTGACACTTTGAAATAACTTGTAAATGAAGAGAGCTTGATGCATTTCACCAATATCATATTGATGAGTGTAATTAATATAATTATGATTTGGAATTAATATAAGATTAACTTGTGAAAAGGCTTATTGGTGTCTATATTTTCATGAATGATCTCAAATATTGCTTGTTGCTTCTTTTTCCAATGTTTGATGATAGTTGGGAAAATGTAGTACCATCTTGTTGCTTTTCTTTTTAATTGTTGTATGCTTCTTAATTTCTATTGCTTAAAATCTTCAAAGCTTGAGGATTGATGATTGAAAAAGTTCAATAAGTTTTGTATCTGAAGTTTGGAGTTATTTGTTATCTTTATGTGTTTGAAATTCAAAAGCATTGATCATAGTTTGGGAAGTTTCATTAACAATTGTGTGAATGGTAACTACTTTTTTATTTTCAATGGCCTAATCACATTTGTGTATGATTGTTCATTTTGAATTTGAATTTTTGAAGGTTGACATGTGAGAAGCCCATTGACATGTCTGTCTAGTTATTAATCTTGAATATTTTGAATTTTTTTGAGTTGAGAAGATTATTTAACATCTTTGTCTAATTGTAATTTTTGTGTGCTTGAAGTTGAAAGTTCATAAGTTTGAGGAGGGCCATTCACGTGTGTCTAATTGAATGCTTCACAATCTTCACTACTTGTGGGGTTTGAGGTGAGAGCTTAGAATCAAAGACATCTCTTTTGGGAAGTGAGAGTTTATAGGGATGAAAGAAGATTGATCCAACAACATTTTTAAATGTCAAACTCCTGGACTTGATTGTTCTTAAATTATGAAAAAAGAAAAAGAAAAAGAACAAGACCCAACTAGTTGTTGGATTAAAAAAAAACAAGACCAGATTCCAAATCCCATTGTACTATAGATATCCTTATATACCAATATATATTGTAGAGAAATTGGGTTATATAACTATATATAACCTATACATAATATACTTCATTTTTCTTTCAATTATTTTAGGGATAAATTTTCCCATGTGTTAATACCCAAAAAAAACTAATAAAAAAAAATAGTAATTAAAAAAAATTAAAAAATTATATAAAGAAAACTTAATCAAAAGATTTTTGTCATACAAATAAAGTCAGAGAGGCTATGAAAGAATGTAGTTGTTATACCATACCTTTTGGGCCTTTGGAGTTGTTGCTGATCAGACTTACGACTCTTGTATTGCATGAACAGAAAACGCCCTTTTTCTGTAACGCTCCAAACCACACTCCTTACGTAAGTTACTCAGATTTCAACTGAACTTTGTTGTGCATGAGAGAGAGGGACACACACACGCAAACACACACACACACACAAAAGAGGCGGAAGGGAGAGGGGAGAGGGAGCTCGGATAGTGCTGGAGTAGGGAGAGATGAGGGGATTCGTTGAGCAACTGCTGTATCATAGAGCGACACAACTGGGGCTCGCGTTGGCGTTGCTGGCCGTGGTTGTAGGAGCGGTTTGCGTCTGTTACTCCAATCGGAAGCCAAGAAGTAAGCATAATTTTCTGCATTCATGTGCCTGACCATGATGACATGTGAAACCTCATTTTCCTCTTCTTCCTCCTCCTACTCATCTATACTTATTTGTCAAGTATCATCTGGATGATCGGGATGTCGCCGCCGATATGAGATAGGCGGTCGGTCTTCTTGAGGGAAGTACAAGCTGTCCGGCAGCTAAACAAAAGTCTTTGGAGGAAAATTGAGCCAGGAAACTTTCCTAAAGCTGAAAAATGAGCAAGAGAGTGCAAGAATTGACATGCTTGTAGTTAGTTATGTACGCAGGAATCCTAGAAACTGATTTGTGCGTAACTGCGCAAACTTGAACAAACTGACAGGAAATTTTGGATTCATTGAAAATGAGTCTCCTTCATTCCAGGTTTGGATCAGTTTCATAATTAGCTGTTCCGATTGGGTTATCTATTTATTAGGCTTGCTCCATGCAGATACAACTCGTGATTATGTACAGAAGAGGAAGCCTACAAGTTTTATAGCATCTAGGTTACATCGGCCACATTGCATTTTTTTCTTTCCTAATCATGTCATGTACTATTTTATGTTGAGAATGAAAAAATAATAGGGAAGCACATGTTGAAAGAAGATGTGCTTCTGCTTCTACGTAGTTACGTGGATTAGGTTTTTTTTGTCATGGATATGGGGCCTCGTCTTGATGATGGAGTCCAAATTATCTTGAAAAGGAGTATGATTGAAGTGAACCTGTGGTCAGCTTCACGAAAGATAGGTCAAAACATAGAAAGAGGCCTCAGTAACCTAGAAGATGTTGCAGTGGCCTTTGGATGCAGCGGTGCTGCAGCCAGACAAGTGGTTGAAGTTCAAGCTGGTGAAGAAGCAACAAGTGAGCCACAATGTGGTGAAGCTTCATTTTGCGCTACCTACTCCACAATCAGTGCTTGGTCTTCCCATTGGTCAGCACATCAGCTGCATGTAACACATCTGTTCTGCTTCCTGATCTCTGCTTCTTCCCTTGCATTTCTGGATTAAATAACACCTTATTATTCCTTTATACACCTTGGAGTCTTTATGTTAGCACTGTGCAGAAAATCATGCATAGATCTGCAAAGGCAGCATGCCCTCTTGAGATGGATGGAGGAGGTACCTGCTCTTGGAGCCCAGGAGCAGTATGGTCTACAGATCCCATCTGAATAGACAGTCACTAACAGCTAGGATTATTTTTTTGTTCTATCTTCCAAGGTAACTGGCTATGCACTATCATTGCCTCTGATTGAGACAAAAACTAACAAATTTTGTCATCACTGTGGTAATGTACCTTCCAGTGTCAACAACTTGCACTAATGTAGGCAAGGGAGCTGACACAGATGGTTTCACTCTGACTCATTGAACCTATGAAGGACACTCCTGATTGATGGAAAATGGATAATTTACAGACATATATGTCTGTATGCCCCACCTCAGCTTTGTGGCAGTACTATAGGTTTTTCCAGAACTGAGAATCAAAAGAGTGTCCCCCCACCTACACAGTTTGTAGCAAGCAGATTTTTGTTATCAAACACTTAGAACGGTTGGTTCCTGATCATTCAATGAATGCCAAAGAGTCCTTCTCTTCTTGTATTGAAAAAGGGATGTGACATGTTCTGTTGACTTTGAGTGCCTCTTGTGCAAGGGATTTGACACTAATGGGATGGAGGTACTGAGGCCATATGCACCCACTACACTTGACTCAGACATTGGCTTCTTTGAGTTGGTCATCAAGGTGAGAAGTCAACCTTGTTCCATGGGCAGCAGCAGCAGGTCTTACTAATTTCATAGCGTCCATCCTCCACCTCAAGGTGTGCATATTACATGTTGAAAGCTGCCTAAGAGTCAATGTATTGTTTCCGGCACCTCAATGAGGTTCCCCTTGCAAAAGATAGAGGGCAGCAACATATTCTTGCCTAGCTGACATAGTTAAGCCAGCTGATCAAACTCGATCTCAAAGATGGAGATGAGAGTTATCAGGGTTTATTGGAAGTTGTGTGATACTGTGGTAAAATGGTGACAATCAGTACAGAAATGCACGTGTTGCTGCAATCTATTCTCTTAGCTCCTGTTGCCAGGTCTCTCATTTAACTGTATTATCTGATGTTTTGATGAATCCTGGATATTGATTTCTTACCAATAGTGTTTGATGAATGTTCTTGTAGATCTATAAGGAGGGCAAAGTGTCAGCCTATTTTGGCAAAATGAAGGAGGGTGAATACCCCTCTGCTAGGGGCCCCAAGGTATGGCCAGATGGTAATCTTTTGGTGCAAGATATTTGGCTTCTGTAAAGTTGACCTGTGTGTTAGGTGATGTCAAATCATGAGAAGTGCCTGTTTCAAAACACATCATTTATTTGTAGTATTGTTGTGGACTGTGTCAGTAATCTTCATGGCACTTTTGGGTTTTCTTGAAGAGTTTGCTTTGCTTTGAGGTTTTGAAATCTTTGTGAGGCTCCTTATGCAATTTAATTTGATCTTTGGTGCCTGAATTGTAGGGGTGTTTCAGGTACAAACCCAATCAGGTCTGGGCCGTTGGCATGCTCGCAGGAGGAACTGGCATTACTCCCATGTACCAGGTATGCTGCCCTTCATAGAAACCTGCTGTCTTACATCCCATCAAGGAACAGAGCTTGATGTGCTTTGTACATTGTCTCCTGTCAGGGCTCCCAAATTTCTTTTCGTTGAGTAAAATATCTGGCTCATGTGAGTCACTGTTCAGGTGATGAAGTAGCTTTCACACTGTTATCATTGTGGCTGGAGGGTGACCTTGACCTTCCTTTGTTCTCCGAGTCCACACTATGGCCTCTCACTAACATCTTTGTGTAATCCATGTTCAAATTAAGCAACTGTAGCCCTCATTCTGTCTCAAATTGTCACATGGGTGAATCGAGACAGTAGATGGCATGTTGGGTCAGAGTTATTCATGTAAGAAGCTTTGAAGATTTATCCTTTGCTACATAATTCCAATCTAGAGTTATGATGATGCTGACCAGGAAGCAATGTGATACCTACATGGAGATTTCGCACTCCTCAATGTGTAATAGATGATCAGGTCAAGTTTTAGAGCTCCAGAGTCCAGATGGCTCAATCTGCACAACAGTACTTTGATGGTTAGCCTGATTCACATTTCCCATTAGGTCAGAATGCAGCATAAATCATAAACCCAACGAATGAGCTGCTGTTATCACATGTATTCATTTTGAGCAAATGCCTCTGGTGCAGGTGGCACGAGCAATTTTGGAGAATCCAGAGGACAAGACAAAGATTTATATGATCTATGCTAATGTCACTTATGATGACATTCTACTCAAGGTGTTGATGATAATCTTTGCCTTATTTTCATTTCATTAATTGGGGCTCTCAAATCCATATCTGAAGGGAGTTTCTTCTGGTTCTCTTCCAACTCAAATATCATGCATATCTTAGTCTTTATTCTCTGACCAGTCAATTAGATAACACCATGTAATGCTGAACTTCATTTATGGATTGTTGGACTGGAAGACTTCTCCAGAGAAGCTTTTGCTAAAAAAACTTCAATTATTAAATTGGATGCTAAGATGAAACTACAAAACTGCTACAAGTATTGGGTGAGTTTTCACGCAAGGAATTAACCCATGAGCCCAGAAATCTGATGTGTCTCACTGTCCGCACAATCTGTACTGGCATTCATGGTGCATGGCTGATAACTGAGGGAGCTGCATGACAGGAGGATCTGGACAGATTTGCAAGGGACTATCCTGGTCAATTTAAAGTGTATTATGTCCTCAATCAGGTAAATTGCTTTTGTTGTGGATCACTTCATGACTTGTCTTGATTTGGAACAAGGACTTTTTGCTACTAATATTGAAGTTGACCTGAGACTACTTGTGAAGCCAGGCTTCCCTGGCCACCCGGATTTTCAATTCAACCCCAGGTTCAGAATGCTGTGGTGGTTTCCAGAAATGTTTATACTCCTGGATCTGATGCAAATAGTTTATGTATTTAAGTAACTGTGCTGTGGTCATGTCATTTCTCTCTGACAGCTGATATGTGCTGCCATGGGTTTCAATTGATTTGCTAGCCCATGTATGGGGGTTAGTTGTAAGACTTGAGTGATTATGGATTCATTTCAAGTCCAGGATGCATTAGAGTCACATCCCTAGGCTAGCTTGGTTTTAGTTTTAACTTTAGCTGGATTATACATCAGCTTTGTGCAACCCATTCAGACTGCATAGCATATGTTGCTTGAGGGTTAACATTACATACTGTGGACTTTCACAAGATTTCTTTGGTTTTATGCAGCCTCCAACAGAATGGGGCAGTGGTGTTGGATATGTCTCCAAAGGAATGATAGAGGCTAATTGCTCCCCACCAACTGATGATCTCTAGGTAACATGTGAACAATGCATGGCTTCCAATTGGTGGGTATGAGTGCTTGTCTTGAGCTCAATTCTGCAGTGTTCCGAGATGGCAAAAAGATTCTATGTTATGCGTTGCTCAAGAGTAGGTTATGGTAGTGTAAATACCATTCACAATGTCTAGATGCAAAGGTCCCCCTTTGAATTGACTAAAAACAATTTGCTGCTGACCATGCAAACCTTAAAGGCAGGCGAAATCAGACCTCCTGCAAATGACTCTCGAGTTGCTATGCCTTGAGGCAGCATTCCCAAAAACTGTATTTGAGGGGTGTGGCCAGACAGAAAAATCTGTTGGAGTTGTCTAAGATTGTGATAGTGTGTCCTCAGATTTTGCGGTGTGGACCCCCTCCTATGAACAAGGCTATGGCTGCCCACTGCGATGATCTTGGCTACACCAAGGCCATGCAGTTTCAGTTTTGATTCTACCATGAAGCAGTTGTGATACCAAATGACCATTTTGCGAAGTCCTTGCCAAGATAGGCATTGCTTATGGCATCATCATTAGTTTGCTGGAACTCCATGTTTCAGCCCCAGTCACAATCTGGTGAAATATGGCTTGATGGGATGCAATGGATGCTCCCAATATTTGCATTGGTTTCAATTCCAGTAGCATCTTTACCTTTGTGAGACCCTGGATTGGCCGAATCTGTTTCTTAACCTCTTTTAACATTCTGCTTTATGATTAATACATTAGTAGCCAGTGACTCCCTGTTACTGCTGTCTTACCAACATAGTGAGGCTGTGGCTCTTTGAAATGAATTCAGATACCTGTGATTTGAATTGACATATATGTTGCAGCCAGGAGACCTGCAAATATCATCTTGACCACAAATGGTTGATGAGGAGACATAGTTGACAATACAAGAATGTAGTCCTTAACACCATTTTGCAACCTTGCCCCCCTAACATTCATGTCCAAAATTTGGTTTCTGTAAATTTGGACAAGTAAGGAATTTAGCTGCGCACATATTGTGACAAATTTGGTCAAAAATGATTCATGAATGAAATTGTATCTAGTGGGTTTCAAACTTCAAAGCTTCTTGGATAGTTGCTGGCTGGATTGGGGTGGTACATTCATTGTGTTCTCCATGAATTCATCCTGTGGGAAAGTACCAGATCAATAAGAGCCCTGCACCTTATGAGTTTTGTAATCATGGCCCTTTGGGCAGGACTAGGTAGTGGATTTAGTGGGATCATGGCTGATGAATGAAGAGTTTTTGGTGTTGTATTCTTACCAATCCTAATCTATAGTGCCTTCTTCAGATTGATGAGAAATGGTTTGCAGATGGACTGTTTTCCTTGAATGGATCTTTCAAAGTGGAAAGCTACATTTGCATCCTGATACAAGGTGCCACAAATCACAGACCCTCACTGTGCATACAGTGGTCAGGATCCAGTTTATGGCATTCATTAGAGGAGTATATGGCCATTGATCAGTAATCTTCAATATGTCAAAAGTCTCCTAGTCTGCCGTCTTTCTCTTCTGTAAGTTCCACAGGATAACCCTCTGAAACTCAGCAAGTCCTAGTTTGAACTGTTTTTGTTCAGATGGTTGCCCGTTGTCTCCTTCATCTCTGGTTGTCCTCCACATCTATGAAGTTCTCATCATGTTATGCAAACATCAATACAGACATCAATAGTCACCAGCACCCTGACTATGCAATACCGATCATATGCTTTCGTTAGAACTTCTGGTCCTGCAGCTCAGTCAATTCTTCAAATTTGGCTTTTGCATACAAATTAGTCTTGAGAATGGTTGACACTCTTTCCCTCTGTGCTCACTTCTCTCATATTGGTTGGACTCTACTCTTACTTTCAAAGGAACAAAAAGAACAATAGAAACAACAGTGTCATTGAAATGCTGCCAAGCAGTTAAGATAGGATTTGGTTTTTTAGCAATGCATATAGTTGTGATTCCTGATGGATTGGGCACACTGTGAAGGACAAATTCCACTACTGACCATCTGCAGTGCAGGTCTTCAGACAGTTCCTGTTGTGGGGCTGCAAACAACTTCAACATTCATGGACATCTTCTGAGCCCTACGCACTACAAGTTCATATCTTGAATTCTTCCATATGCTTTCACAAGGTTCTATGCACCTCTTTCTTTGTCTTTCTAATGCAAGTCTTCCCTTCTACCAAATTACCAATTAGGTTTTCTTCCAATATGTGTTCAAAATATAAGTCATAGTTTGGAAGTTAGGAATCATGGAGCTGGTGGTTTGCAATGGGGGGGTGTGCCCATTGTCTTTGCGAGATGTTATGAAACATGCTGATCAAACCACCAGATCCAAGGTAGTCCAAATCAGAAAACACCATTATCTCCACTTGAATGTTTCAAAGTGAGTTTCTGAATCCACATAATCTCTGAGGAAAGGAGTCTTCAATTAGGTCAATCTTTGGGGACCATTCAAATGGTGCTTTCCTCATTGTGTGGTACATTTAGGTTAAATCCCAACTAGGACATTGGGGTCTGCCACAAGGGAAACTGATTTTGAACAGAGGAATTTTATTTATTTTTGGGATGAAAGCACTGCACAAATTTGGGCTAATGTTTGTTGAAGAATTCCTTAAAAATATGATGATGTTATGTGGGACCCTATCCATTCACAAGGGACCCTAACCAGCCACTGTCATGCTCCTGGTTATACAAAGTGGATGCAGTTCCAGGTCCAATTCTATATGTGGTACAGGGTGACCAAACTGAGAGGTTCTTTCAAGACAGGCATTGCTTAAGTCAGCAACTAGCTCTTTGCTGGAATGGCATGTGTCAAAACCTGGCCTTGTTTCCCACGATTTCTGCCATGGATGATTACTCAGAGTTCAGAAGCCTGCATTGTTTACGTGAAACCCACTAAGGCAATGATGCTCCCATTTATATTGTATTTCCATTGCAGTACTTTGATTTCCATTTGCAACATCCTGGGTTGAGCCCTGTGATCCAGATCTTATTCTTTTCATTTAAATTAGTGGGAATTGGTGTGATTGATCAAGTCTCCAAGTGCATGTTACCTCTGCAGATCAAGGTGAGGCAGGCAGTAAGCCCAATACAGCGTCCTGAACTTTGAGTAGTCCAGGGTAGAAGTGGGCCACTAATTAAGGTCCTGCATTGACAGGCAAGCTTAAAAGCTATTATTGTTAAATGTGTGAAATATGAGAAACAGTTTGCAATTCTGTTATGTAGTTCATACACTCTGCCTTGCTAGCATTGTCCATTACCTACAGTTATGAATAGTACAAGTACACTCCCCACCAAGGATTAGGTTGTTGAATCATCTTTCTTTGCAGTAAAGTATTTCTCTTTCCAAATATGGACTTTTGGAAGCCTGATTCTGATTGTCAGAACTGGCACATCAATGTGCACTTTAGAGCTGCCTGCATTTACATGTAGCCTGGACAGTGGCAGCATGTTTCAAAATTGATCACTCACTACTTGTCCTCTAATTCAGATGAATTTAGGGGCCTAATGCAAAAGCCTTTGATGCCCAGTGATCAATTGCAGGATATATATTATCTGGCATTGCTTTCTACCAAAACATTGAAAGAGAGTCCCTGAAATCATTTTTGTAAAATGGAAGGTTGCATTTGTACTTAACGCCCAACCAACACCTCTTACTCAACACCCCTAAAGTATCAGACCACAAATCTGCTTTGAACCATCAGCTAATCAAGATTTAATCTTTTCTGCACTACCCAGTCTATAAATGGCTAGGACTCGTCAGCAATCTTGCAAGTGGTTGTCTATTCAGTTCACCACTAGGCCATACCAGATGCACCTTCTGATGCAAATGGGTTTTCTGCCATGGACTTCCAAGCGCCTGAGGAGTGAAATGGACAACACCAATGTGCTGCCATTAGTCCGTACAGGGTTAGAAAGCATCTCTCCAAAGGAGCATGATTGCATCATCGAATCATGTTTGGTCAGCACCCTTTGCAGCTTTCTTCTTCTTCACACAGCCTTATGTGGACAGGTTAGATCTACATCTTTGACATTTGACAAGGACTGAGCTAACTTGCTTGCTTTCTTTCTTTCCTTCTTTTGACTAGGTTTCATTTCTCTCACTTTTGGTTAAGACAGCTTACTCAAGTTTTGTAGGTGAATATGTAAGCACACTTCAGCTTGAATTACAGATGTGTTAACATAGTAATGTTTCAGTACACTCATCAGTATAGTAGGCATGTAACTAATTGTTCACAAAACAAAGTCTAGAGAGCCTGCATAGAGCCTGCTGATTTCTGTCAAACACAACCATAACTCCTGTTTTCGCTGGAACCTGGATGTGACAATGCTTAGCACAAGCCGGAGCAGTGTCCTCCCAATTCCACTGTAATGGAGGGTCACATGGTAGCCCAGGGTATGGGTGTGCCCTGGGCCACCACTTGACCTACCCATATGGTGAAATTCGTACAAGGTACTAAGGCCTTTGCTATGCATTGTCATGTCCCCATTCCAGCCAGAGCAAGAATTATTATTTCGTGTTGACAGAAACTCAATAATGTGCAAACTTCTAGTCTGTGCCCCCACCTCCCCACCGCCCCATTACTCAAGTTTTTTTCTAGAACCTCATTCTTATGTTCAGTATTTTGGACTTTATCCCTTTTGCCAACCTTTGTTAAAAATGCAGGGATTCTCTTTACAGAGCTTTCCTTTGTTGTGCCCAGCTCCTGGCTGATTCTGTGTTGCCATAGCCCTCCAAGAGCTCAGGTTTCTTTTGGATGTTCAAAAGTTCAGGGTAGGCAGTTTTTCAATTAATGGGTTGACTTCACCTGAATGGGAAACACTAATCTGAGTTCTGTATTCTTTGTGCACCTCTCTCTCTCCCCTTTGTACTGAATCCTTTGTGCACCTCTCTCTCCCATTTGTATCAAATTCCAATGTGCAAAATGTTACCAATTCTGTGATGAATCCCTGCCAATTCTTATCCATATGCATCAGAAGTTCAAGCTAGCTTATCAGGGACCATCAAACTCTCTCATTGTATTCTCTCTCTGATTTTACTTCTTTGAGTGTAAGTGGATTATATCTACGATTATTTTCCAGGTTTTGTACTTCTCTTGGGTGGTGGGGTTGGGGACTATGACGGGACTTGTCCCAATGGTTGATGGTGGGTTAGTACACAGAAAGGTTCCTTGAGTTGAATTGAAATTCCTTTAGAGAGAGAAGAGGACAAGGGGAAGAATCTGCAATTTATTTTTTGTGAGGTACAAGATGCCAAGAGTGGGGAAATGAGAAGGTGGTAGCAAGTGCTTGCACTCCATAGATCATGGAAATTTCCTTTGCATTTGGCAAAACAATTATGTTGAAAAATCAAAGCAAAGAAAGCCAATAGGATGTGATTTGGCAACTTGGCAAAATGAAGGAAATCTACCATACCCCAAATAGTGGGTTGACAATTGTTTGTCCATGTCATTAATAGTTCCCAAGAAGGGATCAAATGCCATTCAATTCTCACCCTTAAACCCACAACAAACAAACTTCACATCATTTCTTATTATTATTCCATTGCAAACTATGTACCCATTCATTTGGATTATTCCACATGGTTCAATAAATATTAAAAATATCATAAATTTTCAATTTTTGGAGTATATTTGCATTTTTCAGTACATTGTTACCATGTTTTCTATTTCGAATTTGTGATATTGAATTTTTCAAAAAATTCCAAAAATTACAAAAAAATAGTCAAATTTGCACTAGCCCAGATTTTTCCCATTTTTATGGTGAGAAAATGACACAATTTTTTGAAGAGCAAAAACACTAATTGGTACAAGTACTATGTTTGCACAAATATATTGATACCACATAATATGAAATCAAAAAGTGTTCATGATTTCTTTTAGCAAGTGATCTGTTTAATGTTTTGGAGTATAATTTCATGTGCTCTTGATGTACTTAAATATGTGCCTTACTGCCTCCATGTGCACCCTATGAGGTGCATTCAAGTAGTGACTAGTAACACCAAATGTGTAGTTTTGTTTGGCCGAGTATGGGTTTGATAGATCATTTTTTAACAATATGTTGAAAAATAGTCAAGGTTTGATTGGTCATATTGTTTTTCATTACCTAAGTTGAAGCGATAAGGGAGAGCAATCATAGCTAGGTAACATTCATTCATCTAGAATTGTTCTAAAACATTGATGTATTATTGTTCATATGACATAAATATGTTTTGGTCAAATATAAGAAACTTTATGTTTAGCTTGATGTAACCCGTAGAAGGCATATGATAATTGCCTTACCTGATTTTATGGCATTTGCACCCTTAATTACAAAACTTTAGAGTTGAGTCATGAACATTTCTTCTTTCCCATCAACCTTAAGAAAGGTTGTCTTTACATCAAGGTGAAAAATGTTCCACTTATTGTGTGTTATTGGTGCAATTACTAAGTGAATGGTATTCCATTTGCATTAAAATTTGGTTTAAATCCTTAGCAACTAATCTCACCTTAAATTTGTTTAGCTTTCTATCAAAATTTGGCTTAATTCTTTGTATACGAATCAAGTAACAATTGGTTTTTTACGTCGTGATAAAATTTCTATGTACAAATCTAATTTTTCTTGGTGGAATCCTTTTGTTGTTGGATGGCAAGGTTCCACTCATCATGGGAGATGACTTTTTTTGTATTTTGAAAATACTTAATATATGGATGGTTAATAGAACATAATGTTGAGTCATTGTGGTAAAATCACCTTTGTGGTTGTAGGTGACAAGTATTCTAATGAAGTTATTCATCCATATAGGCCAAAAATCACATCCTAACCATGCTTCAATCTTGTAGCTTCTACACTTTCTCATTCGATTGCCCTTGGGTCCAAACATGTTCACTATGTTGACTTTCAAAAGTCTTACACCCCCATGACTTTGAAGATGAACTACATAAGCTTTAAAATTTGAAATTGATTTAGTTAGGTGGACAACATTATTTTTACATTAATGTGTTTGCATTCCAATTATTTTGTGGAATTCCCAACTATTTCAATTATTATTCATTTATTGATATAAAGACTTGAATAAACAATTGTTAACTAGGTACTTTTACTTAAAATATCGTCTTTTATTATATGTGAAACTAAGCCATTCATGCTCAAAATGTATGGAGGCCCATACATTATTGATAATTATGAAGCCCTTGAAAAAAACTTGAAACCATGTTTTAATGTGGCAATACATGTTGATGTATTTTGAAGGTGTTTTTGACCCCATAATTTGAAGAATTTCCTTGAAAAAGAGATGTTCTTTAATGTGTAAGAAAGTGCAAGGTTGCATTTTCATGAAAATTGGATGTGTTATTATGTTTTCTTATATGGTTTATTAATATCTTCTTTTGAAAATTGCATATTGTGATATTAAATGCAAAATTATGGTACTATAAAAAAATAATCAATTAGTAAATACATTTGATTTGTTGTTTTAACATCAATTTCCTTAAGTTTGAAACACATTTTGCATTTAGGTAAGGGTCCAAATTCTTTAAGGTGTACCACCTAGGATGAAGTAGAGGTAATTTTGGATGTAGTCCTTAATTTTACCCTAGATTTTGATTCATGTACAAATTAACGAATGAAAAATTGTCATATTTTGAAGTATGATAACTTAAACCACCCTATATCTATTAACATCAATATTATTCGCTTTATTTATATGTTAATGGTGAGAAAAGACTAATAAATAATAAAATAATAAAATAAAAAGGTGACTATGTGGCAAGATTTTTGGTAGATCTTAAAGAATTTTGATTTGTAAGTGGTTGTTCATTTCACTAATAGAAATCTTGTATTTTGCAACCATCAATTTTGCAATTGCATGTGACTACATGTCATTTGTGACTATCCTTACAACTACTAACTATTTAAAAAACATTTATAATTATCTTGCAAATACATTGCAAATATTACAAGCTTCATCTTTCCATGTGGAAGAATTTAATATTTATTTTCATCTAAGAACATGGTAGTAAATCTCATTAGTTGCATTACAAATTAAAAATTAATTGCAAGTAATTTGACATTGTTGTGTTAGGAATATATTAAGAATATAATAGGGGTGCATCTTTAAAGGTGTATTGAAATTATATTTTAAATATAATAATGGTATATTTATGAATATAGTTTGAAATATTTCTAAAGCTTAATATTAAAGTTCTATTTAGTATATATAAAGTATATTAAAGTTTTGTAAATGTACTAAAGGTATATTAATTTTATTATTATTTTATTAAAAAATCATGGTTAAACTAAATGTGTCAAATATTAACCAAGATTTAACCAAGCTTTAACAAAATTTTAGTTTAAATTAATCCAAATTTGAATTTCATCAAAATTTAGCCAAGATTAATCCAAAGTTTAGTTAAATTATAGTTTAGCCAATGTTTAGACAAATTGTAATTTAATCAACTTTTTGCCAATGTTTAACCAAATTTTAATTTAACCAATGTTTTGCCAAGGTTTGACCAAATTTTAATTTAACCAATGTTTTGCCAAAGTTTGACCAAATTTTAATTCAACCAAAGTTTAACTTAAGTTTCACCAAGTTTTAGTTTTGCCAAACCATGGTTATCCAAGGTTTAACCTATTTTTTATTTAACCAATATTTTTGCCAAGATTTAACCACATTTTTTTAGCCAATTTTTTGCCAAGTTTTAACTAATGTTTAGTTTAACCAATGTTTGATCAAATTTTTGTTAGCCAAATTTTTGTCAAATTTTAACCAAATTTTAATTTTGTCAAAGTTTAGCCAAGGTATATCCAAGATTTAGCTAAAATTTAATTTAGCCAATATTTTTGCCAAGGTTTAGAATTTTTTTTTGTTTTGCAAGTGTTTAACCAATGTTTACTCAAATTTTATTTTACCCAATGTTTTGGCAAAGGTTTAATCAAGTTTTAGTTTTGCCAATGTTTATCAAAGGTTTAGTCAAATTTTATTTTAGCCATGGTTTATTTTAGGTCCCATGTAGCATATTTGGTTTAGGCATAAATGTCATGTGGGTTTAACCTAGGTGTGATATGAATTACTTTAGTTAATAAGCTAGGTTAGTTAATAGGTAATAGGTTAAACTAGGTAGTCATCGGTAGGTAATACCTAGGTTAATGAGTAATAGGTTCAGCTAGAAGTATTAGTTGGTAGGTCAATAGGTTAGGTAGGTAGTTTGACTAGGTCAATAGGTTAGATTAGATGGGGAAGTTAACTAAATAAATAGGTAGGTATCTAGGTAGATAAATAAGTATGTATATACATAAGTTAAAATAGGCTTAGAGTAAGTAGGTAGGTAAGTAAACAAAGCCTAGGTAGGTAGGTAGGTAGGTAGGTGGGTAGTCTTTTTATGAGGATCTTATTTGAATTTGGGATTAAAAATTTTATTATGCACATTTCATTATATAGTTTATAACATTGAAAAAAAGACAAAAGATATGAGATAAATTTTATAGTTGTAACTATAAAGTTTATCCCACATTTTTGTGTTACATTATAACCTTGTAAATTATATAAAGAAATGCACTTGAAACATTAACACAAAAAAAATTTTAAAAAAAATTTATTTGCAATGAACCAATAAAAAAACTTGACCGAAAATGCTAAATTTAGAATTAAAAAAAATTACTTACCTACTTACTCCCTACCTAACTAACCATTTACCTACCTACTCACCTACTCACTTACTTAATTATTTATTCACATAGCTATCTATCTACCTATTTACTTAAATTATTTACCTATTTAAAGTAAAATTCTAATTTAGTTCTTTTGAAATCCTCATATTAAGCCACATGGAAAAATGCAATTAACGCATGTGGAACAATTCTAAACCATCAAAATTGGACAAATGAAATAAAAAGGGTTATTTAATTTTCATAATTTAAATTTACATATGTCATTCATGTGACAATGTGTAATTGGTGTTATGTCTAGTTGCAAATAGTAGTAAATAATTACAAATAATTATATGGTCGAAGGATCTAGAATATACATTTGAATGTATATTTCATCCATGGAACATTTGCCAATGTCATGCTTAGATCATATTTGGGACTACATGTTGGGTGCGACTACATTTATGCAACTAATAAATTTTAAGTTATGATAATCGTTTAGTTGAAAATTCAAGTTGCAAAATGAGGTTTTTCTAATAGTATTTTGTGGTCTTTCCTTTGAACCAATTTGGGTAACCCAATTAACATCATGCAAACACCAATGCTACCCATGGTGTGTAATAGTCCATTTTAGCACATCCACAAATGTGTATATATCCATTATGTGCTAAGGAGATCCATGACAATTGGTAGCTTTGTAATGGGATTAAAAAACTAATGCTTAAGACAAAGTTTTGAGGTTAGAAGTGCCTTCACATTTGTGGAGTAACTAAACAACCTAGGTACATAATCCATACTAGCTTGTAATTATAGTAGAAAGGAGCCTAATGGGGAAAAAGGACTTTCAAGACATAACCAATCTTTTTATTACTTGATGTGTGTTTAATTAAGTAAGGGAATACAACATTATGATACAAATTTGGGTACTTTATTTTTAATACAAATGTTAGATATTTCTTATTTCAAAACCTTATAACTTGCATGACCATCTATTGAAAATACATTTTAAGGCATTTGATGAATAATACATGGAAGAAATGGATTTTAAATTATGTCAATGTTAAACATTATTATATAATATCTTTATACTTGGTTTACATGTGATATGAGAATTTGGTACTTAAAATATTTACTTTTGTAGTTGGATAGTGTAGAAAAGCTCAAAATTTCACATACTTGTTTTTGTGAATGAGAATATGATGGAAAGGTATTTGTGAACCATGAATTGATTTACCATCATCAATTAGTTCATCTACAATTACGACATGTGGATATAGATTGTTTGATATTTGAGTCATATGATTGTTTGAAATCTAAGTCGTAGGAATGAGCGAGCATACTTTGGATTTGGAATGATAAAATTAGGGCATTCACACACTTCAAGCTTAGCATCTTCTTGAACGTTTATTGACAATAGTAATGATAGATACACATGATTATTACATAGTACTAGCAATGGTGGGCTTGTAAGATTTTCTTCTTGGTTTGTGTTAAATGGTGGTAAACATGAGCAAGCCCTTGGTTCAAAGAGAAATTGATTGTTTAAATAAATTACTAGAATTCAACATTCCTTGTTCATAAAAGTTTAAAACCAGATTCAAGACCTACACTATCACAATTGTTGGATAATGTTATGTATGTTATTATTGAAGAAAAGATAATTACATTTTATAAACAAGAAAACAAAGATATGAAGATTGAACTTATGAAATCATTGACTTGATTGAGAATTGCAAAAGTAATGGACTCAATTGTGCACTTGCATATACAATGAAATGTGAAAGGATTTAGGAACATATATTCAAAATTATTTCAGCATGTCTAAAAATAATATAAATTTTTGTTGCACATTCTACTCAACTAAGGTATTTATTTGGTCAGCGGTGATGTAATTTTGCATGACATCACATAGTCAGTGGACAACCCTGCCCAGTTTAGCCAGGCATAGGTTTTTCATATTGTTGAAGTCGAGTGTCCCTAGGATAGATTGAACCCTGATACCGTACCTTGTGTGTAGGAGAAGGGCCTATCTTGAGAACATCTGTGATTAGCTATCACTCATATGCTGAGTGATACCCCTATGAGGCTCGTAGGCTGTGTGGGAGAGGCCTTGAATTTTTGGAAGGTTGAAAAGAGGGGTCTTTGGACAACTGGAAACTTGTTGGATTCTGATGACACATTGGTTGAGGCCTTACAAAATAGGTAAATGTAAAGCCCCTTGAGCATCTCCACCGGTGCACAGTATGTGACTCCAGAAACTAAAATTTATGGCGAAAAAGTCAAAATGTGCCGGTTTAGCTCAGGAAATTGATTTTTTTGCACCAAATTCAGGCCGCTTGCCGTGGTTGGTAAAAGGCGCAACACAGTTGTGCACCTCCAAAAAAGAGTGTAATGAATTGGACCTGACTGCGGATCAGTATTTCTGATTGGTTGATCATAATGATTGGTCCAGGTGGTTTGTTATTAGTAGTTCCAGTTAGAGTTTTATTGGTGGGGTTGCCAAAAAAACACAGCTATACTTAGATATTTAATTTTATTATCCAGAGTGACATACTGAACACCGGTGGAGATGCTCGTACAGCCTAGCAAGGAACTTTATGCAATATAAATAAGTAACCCCAGTTTATAATGGGGGTATTAGCCCAGGCCAAAAATGGTGATGAACAGTTTTGGAACATAGAAATTTCATGCAGCCAATGGGAAGGCTCAGCATGCACTCAAAGTGCCTTGATTTTTTTCTTTTAAGTTTTGGGTGTTTGGGGGTGGGGGGGCGAGTATTTTTTTCATTTTTCCTTTGTTCCCAACATGTTCCCTTCAAGTTCCTGGGTTCCCAATGTGTTCCTCAATTCCCCAAGGGTGTTCCCAATAGCACCTCACTTTAATCCCATATGTTTTGCCCAAGGTCCTCCCCTTCTCACTTATATAGCTGGGCCAAAGGGTATAGACATTCCGTCTTTCCATAGAATCTTCTATTTTGGGTAGCGTCCATAGTTTCAACTTTTTTTTGTGATGAGCCAATCAAATTGACTCATTGCCCCAAAAAAAAAAAAAAAGTTGGACTTGAGAGGCACCCCCAATTAATTAATATGAAACAGAATAAGTTCCCCCCAGTTTATATAATACATGTAAAAAACTTCTTAGAATTTTTGTAGTATAACTGGAGGGCAGATTATAGTTTTCTTCCACCCCATGAGTGGGTTTTCTGTTTTCAGAATGGGCTTTATGAAAAACATAAAGCCCTTGCTATCAAGGTTGCATCAATTTTTGTGCTGGTGAGAGCATTATCAAAATTGGGCTTGTGCTCAGCTCTCACCTCATGTGCCCTTATTTAGGACCTTGGGCTTTACCCTACACTAAGCAAAATCTGGAAGGTTTTAGGGTTCAAAATACCTCCAAGGTTTTTGCTGGACAAGCCATCAGCTAGGTCATTAGTCATTCTGTAATCAAGTTGAAAGCTTGGTCTCACTCATGTATCTTTCAAGCACTTCTTTACAACTGCAACGTGTATTGAAGAGCAATGGGTTTTTGGTCAAATTTGTGATGTAGCAAAGTGATGATCATCCATAAGAAGATTTAGCCAAATTTGATTACATGTTAAAGATGAAAGTAAATTTATTTAAACACCTTCTATATTTTTGGCTACCTACTTGAATCACGTATAGATATTTTTGTGATTTCTCTTAAAATCTGGTCAAATTCCAGTTTTTGAAATTTTTAAAAAAGACTTGATTTTAGTACTTTTATTTTTCAATTTCTTCTTTTTGGCTACATATAGCCATCAAAAAAGAAAAGGCTGTTGGTGTGTTGTTTATAATTCCAAAAAGCTTAAAAAATTAATCCAGAATTAACAGATTTGAGTAACTTAACCTTTTCCCCAATTCAACACTTGACCCTTTCCCAATTTGAAAATTGGAAGATTGCCAGAGAAATTTGATCCTGTCAGAAACCCTTTTGTTGGCCATGTGGCCTTGAATAATTGACGGTGCACCAGAGAGAATAGCAAGGCTGTGAAGGTGTGTCAAGCACTTTAAAAACTACATTTGTGTGTTGGGTTTGAGATGTTTTCCTTGCAACAGCTTTGAATTCATTGATTTTGTTGTTGCAAACACAACTTTTTCTTTTGGGGGGTCGGTGGGGAGGCCTCCTTGACCCTTACCCATTTGGAACATTCACCAATGCAAGAGGAATTTGATTTTGTCAGAGACTTCTTTGTTGACTACTCAAAAGAAGCATCAGATCTCACAGTTTGTTGGTTCCATTGTAAAGCAGATTACAAAAGGAAGTTTTGGGTTTTGCAGAACCTTTTTTAAACCTTTTAGAAACCGTTTAGAAACCTTGTCTATATACAGACAAAGGTTATAGTATTGTAGTCTAGAAAATATAATCTCATATATATATGTTCTTTGGAATAGGTAGGCTTGTCCAGCAATTAAATGTTGTAATAGTCTCATAGACTTGTGCCTAGGTGAAGAAAAAAAATTATGGTCGATGAGATTGCTCAAATTCTTGTCTTCAATTTCTTTTTTCAAGAGTTGCCTTAGTGAGCTAGTACTTAGATGTTGCTATATCGCCCATGCAAAAAAGGTCTGCAAATTGCAAGGTGCTTTTAACAAGAATTTTGGGCTTTCAAAACATCCTCTGATTTTAATGAAGGGTGCACAAACCTTAACATTCTTGCATAGAATTTCAACCTTGCAACCTCCTCCTAATACTAAGAGACAAGGTTCCAGCACATTTACTTGTGTGTGAGGGGAGGGGACAGGAGAGGTAAGGGTGGCGTAAGTCTTTTTTGAATGATTTAACCACAATGGTCGATTGGGAAAAAGGACACAAATCTTTTGATCCAATGGTCAGATTGAATTGAGGCATGAGGGAACAATCCAAGAGGTATCATCCTGAATGCAAATCGTGTCTTTTGATCAACTGAATGCTGTACATGCAGTCTGCATAGCATTGGGTTTATGAACAAGGCTAGCTGGTGAGAGGTGAATCTTCAAGTTTTGTTATTTTGATTTTACTGTAGATTGGTGGGTATCCAAATCATGGAGCAAGTCTGATCACTTTTGGTGCTTATAACATACCTAGTTTGAGATCTTATCAGGTCAGTTTTATGGTCTGCAGCTTTGATAGGCCAAACAAACTTCCATGCACAACTCTCAGTTTTACATATGATGTCACAGCAGCGTGTGCCACATGGTCATTTTTTTAATAATGGAAATGACAGAAAAAGGATGGAACCCATGGGCTGACATACCAAAAAAATCAGTAAATATCAAGAGATTGGGCCCAGAGTTTGATTATAATAAGCTCCCTGTCCGGATGAACATGAAAGATGCTAAGTACTCTTAACAAGCTCTTTGTGCCTTTTTTGTGATGTACATGGTTTTGTGGTTCTAGAACTCAGGCCTGGTTCTATCATGTAGAACAAAATAAATGAACACTTTTGTTTTGCATGTTCTACTATCCCACACCAATTTCGAATGTGAGATGTTAAATACCCTCGGTTGAGTTTTGTCTCACACTTTTCGTAGGTCTCATGTCCCACCATTGAAGCTTTCACATAGCTCAAGCAGGCCCCCTCCAACATCGTTAGCAAAAGAAATTTGATATGATAATTATAAAATTTTATCATGACCATTCCAATCTCAATAATTTGCAAATTGAATGCAATCTCTGGTAGGTCAATGTATAGTTCATTGCCATGCTTTTCATTTTGCAAGTATTCTTGTAAATTTTGATTAGAAAATAAAACCAACATTCTTCCTCGGGACATGCAAAATGTCTCTGGTTTACACAAAAATGGAAGCAAAACCAAATGAATAAATCAAACTAGCACGAGAAAGGAGAAAGGTCTTTGTTGGTGTTTTCAAAATCTAGCCAATAATCATAGTGGAAGATTTGAATTAGGAAAACAATGTTAGATATGTCCATAAAGTGTGGATGTCAAAAAGCTTTCATTGCGAAACAACTATACTTGGGAGCAAAGTTTTTGTCAACTAATATAAAACATAAGAACAAACAAGGTCAAATATGCCACAAGATAAATGTGCATGGATATTGCCATGCTTTGGTTTTGAACATTTAAATGGTATGAAGGCACACTTGATGGTTCTATTAATGCAAGGCCTTTGCCCTATTCAAGTATTGGCTCATCATAAGGTGTATGTTAGAGAGCATGGATTGAGAATGAGCTTGTGACCTATGACACCTTTGTGCTCCCATCCAATGTGAAGAACTAAACAAAGAAGAAAGTTGATGAGCTATGGTAGAAACACCTCAAGGACCCATCAATGTTAGAATGTGGGTTCTAAAGAACCTTGATTCAGTTTTTTATTATGTTCAAGCTATGTCCCTTTGACCTCAATTTACCAACCTAGGATGACACATAGTCATGTTTGGAATTCAAATTCCACAACAATTTGAAATGATGGAAAGATTTGGATGTTGGAGTTCAATGTTTTTTGATTCAACATTTGACACAAATCAAAGCAAGGTACACCTTTTTCTTCTATTGTATGAAATGTTTGTTCCATGTTTTTTGTAGTAGCCTTTATACACTTTGATGGTGTACCTTGACAAATGGTAAAATGGCATACTATTTGTTTTCATTGTCATTGGAAAAGGTCAAGAGAATGACCAATTTTTCAAGCACTATCATAATGCATGCTTAGCAATTGGATGCCTAATATTATTATTATGGATAATGCAAATGTTAAATCAATGTTCTAAGGTTTGATTTTGTCACACCTACATTGCATCTACATTTGAATGTAATTCATGGTCTTTAACATTGCATATTCATTTCCTTAATTTTTTGTACAAAATAGTTTGCCCCTAAGTTCACAACATAATGTCATCTAATATTGTAGATTAGATTCATGTGTTTGCACACCAGCATTACAACAAAATGTGTACCTTATTCATTATGTAATTTCATTGGATTTTGAGTTAATTCACTAGATTCGATTAAATGGGGACAATGAATTCACTGGTACATTGAACAGGGACTAGTGAACTAGACCCACATTTTGTAGTAATGACCACAACATTTTGATGGATGAAAAATGACATCAACATGACATTATGATTATAGTCATAGGGGAGTTGCATAGTAGTTGAAAAAAAGTTGTTGCGACAAAGTTGTAATTAACTTGTAATGAGTTGCATAGTATATACGGTGAGTTGTAACTCTTGCAACTTTTGTAATTTATTTGATAACATTCACAATGTATAAATATTGTGAGTTGCAAGTGTCTAATGCAACTCAAAAATTGAATTGCAAAGCTGGTTACAAAACATCTTTTTTTCTCATAATGATAAAAAGAGATGTGAATTCTTCAACCATTTTCCATTAAAATCACATTCCAAATACGTACACCTTTCAATGACCTCTCAGAAGAGAACTGAGAATTCTACCAATAACATAATTTTGGGCACTGAAAGCAAAATGTGACCCTGTTTTTTTCTATCCTCTAACTAAGCTTACAACAATCAAACCCTACAATAGAACATGAGGCTCTTTGCAGGATGTTGCACATTTTTTTATACTTCTTCTGTCAAAAATTGGCTTGAGAACTAGAAGCTGATGCAGCATATCAACAACCCATTGCTGCCCAAGAAGAATGACTTTCTATTCCCTATGTCTTACCACACTTTTGTTTTTGGTTGTCACAGATTAGACGCTTGACACCTATTTGTTTCTCCATCCCAAGGTTCTCCTATTGTGTTCTCTGGGTGGAATCTTTGCAGGCTATTTGTTCATTCATTATCTTGGCTTTCACAATCTCCCATATTTATGCGTGTTTGTTTATTGGCTCTGGCCAGAGGAAAGAAACTTGTCATCAGTGTAGCTTTTGAGATAGAATTTTGGCTTCACCTGGGAACCAATCTGCAGGTGACAGCTAAAGACTTAGCTGTATTCCCTGATTGATTGATTTTTTTTTCAAATTCATTTTCTCATCCAAAATCAGGTTTTCTTTTTCTTTTTTCTTTCAATTTAGTGTTATCAAACATCTGGTGAATTTTTCCTAATAATTAGACACATTAATCAAATTTACAGTAAAAACAATGTCAAGAAGAATACAAAATTTTCCAAAAACAAAACACTGGTTCAAATCACCTAATTGCATTACAAAGTTCTACTGTTGCTCATGATTTTGATTGAGCTCTATCACAAATGAATTAACCATCACACAATGAGCTGCTTACTCTTCATCCATTTCACTATATATCTTGGTGTCATCACGATGGTTCCTTGTTTTCACTGTGGCGAGTCTTTGCTTTGTGGGCCAGAGTTGAGACTCAAGACCAAAATTGCCACCGACCCATTTAGGTACCAGTTAGTTGACAAGCTAATGGTGAAATGTGTCATCTCCCATCTTCTATCGAGAGCAACAGGCACATCAATGAACTCAATGCCTTTGTTAGCTTTGTCCATAGGGAAGAAAATCAGCATCCATGTAAGTGTTGGGGTACCCTTGCTCCAAGGGACTTATCTGCCTGAAGGAGAAATTCTGCTGGATAAGGTGCCCTCTAGATACACTCAAAACTTTCTGCTGGTGCTTTGGGACATCCGATATAACTTTGGCTTGAACTGGCAACCAATTTGCAAGTGACAATTGGAGATTGAACTGCTTATTGTAGGTGAACCTTTGGTATCCTTGTGGGGGGTGTTTTTCCTTTATTTATTTTGGTCCCTCATTGCATTGAAGAAATTTTGTTCATTGATATCATAAGAGTAGTAGGTTACATAATCTGGACAACACTCTCCAATATGTGAGAGTAATTTCCACCAAGTGGAAGTTATCCATTAACCTATTTTTTCTCATTGTCTCTATCATTTCAACGATGTTTCTTTGCAGTGTTATGATACTATCATAATGACGCTTTACATAGAAGAAGCGTCTATCAATAAACTTTTTTTAATTTTTGACGCTTTACGTAGAAGAAAAGGTCTATCAATAAACTTTTAAAAGTTTTTGACCCCTTTGACCTATTGGCTCTGGTGAATCTCAAATTCAAAAAGATCTTCTAATAGAACATTTTCTTATACATAAGAACATGTCGCATTTTTTCTTTTGTATATTTTGGTTATTCATTGGGCTGAAAAAATCATGTTCATTGATGTCATGTAATGATGTTGCAAAAACAATAACTTACACAATCCAAAAGGTACTCTCTAATTTGTCAAAGTAATTTCCATTGGGTTGAAGTCTTGATGAAAGTCTCAATGAAAGAAAGTTACCCATCAACTTGTCCCTCCTCGCTATTCTAATCATTGTAATGCTATTCCTTTATAGTGTCACTATCACAATAGTGTTTTATGTAAGAGAAGGGCCTATCAACAGATCCTTTCAAAAATTTGACCCCCCCCCCTTTGGTTGGCCTTGAGGGAATCTCAAATCCAGAAGGGTTTCCTAATGGACCATTCTCCTATACCTAACCATGTTTCATGGTTACATGGTTTGGCTCTTTTGGTCTGGAAGGCTGGAATTTAATCTAGTTTGTAGTATTTGATGTCACATTTGATGAATGTCCACCAAGTGGCTACTGGGAGCTCTGAGTTCATTTTTTGGAAACTTCATGGAACATTTTCTATGTTAACTGTTGCTGGTTTGAATGAATTGCCAAAAGGAGCAGAGAGCCATTATGCAATGAGCCACTTGTTTGAACATGTCAGAAGTTGATCCAGAGCAATGAGCTGCTTATCTCTCATGCCTCATCACCTAATGGTTTTCCTATTATAGCCTTTTTTGCATCATTTTATTAGTTCCCTGGCAGAATGGAGGGATCCTGAGGAGTCTACCAGGCCAAGATCTATTACCTGTTTACAAGACCATTCTGCAAAATTTGCATGACCACTCTAGCAAATCCACATGAACATTATGCAAAATAATCCACATGAAAACCATTATGTAATGGAGCATGCCAAGTAAAGACTATTGTGCCTGTTTTGCTGTCCATTCCAGAAATGTGTGCACCTTACAAGGCTCACCCGAATTCCTTACAGGCACCTTACCATAAACCTAAAAAAAACTTGGGTAGGTGTCCATACCTACTATTATTTACAAGACCATTTTGCAAAATCCACATGAAACCCATTATGCAAATCCACACAGAAAACCATTATGTGCATAATGGAGCATGCTAGGTGAAGACCATTTGTGCCTATTTTGCTGCCCATTTAAAAATTTGCAAGTGCCCGATGAGGCTCAATTAAATTCCTCACAGGCACTGTACAGGACATCATGGCCTGTAAACCCCCCACACACTCCATACCTTACACTAGGGTCAGTTTCATCAATTAATGATCCTTAAAATATTGAAATGAATTTTTGCCAAAAACATGAGGCTAAGGTGTTGAAAACCATCATATTATTGCAAGCTATATATGTCTAAATAATTTCACTACTCATGTGAGAATAAAATTAGTAGATCGTGAAAATATAAATAAAAATTCAAATCCACCACAAAAACGAATTAATTTTTTGGGAAAAAAAAATTATTTATTTATTTTGTCAAGGTGGAAGCATTTTTGTCTCAAGTAAATAGAGGAAAGGAGGCCCAAAGGGAGGGAGGGAGGGTGGGGATGGGGAACGTATGGAACAAATGATGTGAACGGAAAAATAGAATAAGGATGATGGGAATCTAAGCGTTGATTTCGTCAAATAGAAAAGGGTTCACGGGTCGCACGTTTTCACTCATTTCTCTCTCTCTCGCACTCGTCCTCTCCCTCTCTCTCTCTCTCTCGCGCGCGCTCGCAGTTCTTTGCGTGTGCGTTTGTTGCTTGCAGTTGTCGTGCGGCTACCTTCTTTGCGCGCCTTTGCATTGTTCTTCGTTAAGCACCAAGGGGGATCCGGCCCACGGCTTGCTAACTCATGAGTTTCTGAAACTTCGGGATTCAAATCTTCGCTGTTTTGTTTCATTTTTCTTCCCGCGGCTGGCTTGCCCTCAGACATTACTCCAGAAGCTGATCTTTGACGAAAAGAAATGGTACTACTAGCCGAGTCCTCTTACCGACCGGTGGAACATTGAGATTTTCTTTGAATGCTGGTTTTCTTCAAGTTTTTTGAGACCGGAGAAACTGGGTTTGAATTTAGATCTTGACGAGGTTTTAATCTGTGGTTTTCAAAGCAGCGTTGTAGACCAAAAAAAAAACAGAGTTGCCCGGCTGCACTGGTTGACAATTTTGCCAAGATCTGCATCAGTCTCTTCCTTTCCGACTTCCTGAGTGGTTCGGTTTCACGCATTACAAAGATGAGCTTCTTGATGTTGATTTGGTGGAACCGCAAGTCTTTAGGCTGCTAGGGGTTGCAGAAGTGCAATGAACTGGTCGCGACCGAAGGATGAACTCTAGTGTGCTTCGGCGTTTGAACAATTGTGTATGGACACACAGATTATTCATTTCATTTTCTCTGTGACTTCGGGAGATTCCTCGGACATGCAGGCTTCGTCGTCGGTCGGGAACTTTCTCCTGGAAGAAGAAGAAGAGTCAGCTTCTTGGCTGCCATTTACGCTGAAGCAGGTCCAGCAGCTTCTCTGTTAGAGCCTCCTGTCTTGGAGAGAAAAGAGCCAGTGCGGTGTTGAGAAGGCCAGCCCAGACTAGACGCATCCAACACAGTACTCGCGGTTGGCTGTGCAAAGATGAAGATCCAGTGTGATGTATGCGACAAGAATAAGGCCGCCGTAATGTGCTGTGCAGACGAAGCTGTCCTGTGCACAGACTGTGACACGAGAGTGCATGCTGCAAATAAGCTGGCTAACAAGCATCAGCGTATTCAACTCATGTCGGCCTCCGATGTTCCCGCCCGCTCATGTGACATTTGCCAGGTTAGTTCTTTTACGCCACACCTCTAATACATGTATTACATGATCTCATATGCAAATCTTTGTTCTGATCTCGTATGCGCCTTTCTACATTCAAAGCATTTGACACAGGCATGTTTCATACGCAGTAATAGAGGTTATTGCGATGCTTTGGAGGTTCATGATCAGTCTAGACTCCATTGCATTTCTTGAGAATGATGGACCGCAATACAGATACAGCAGACATGTCCTGTTTTTTTGTGTGCAGGAGAAGACTGGCTTCTTCTTTTGTCTGGAGGACAGAGCACTGCTGTGCCGTGAGTGTGATGTTTTGATTCACACAGCCAACTCGCTGGCGTCCAACCATAAGAGGTTTCTAGTGCCAGGTATCAGAGTGGCTTTGGAGGCGATGGTTGGACAACAAGCAGAACCTGCAGCCGAACTAGTAGTGCCTGCTGAAGAAGTTGCTGCTGCTGCTGAGGCTGTGACCCAATATACTCCATCTTCTCAACGGAGTTCTACCACTACCTGTGATACTAGAAGCCCTGGTACAACGGCAAATGATTTTGCTACTATATGCAGATCCTCCCCTGTGGCGAACCCATCAGAGATATTGCCTACTCCAGCACCAAAAAGTCTACAAGGAGCAACGGTGGTAGCTGCCGTACCCGCGAAGAGTGCAGGGATGATCCTGCAGACTCCAATCAACAATGTACACCTGCAAACTGGGAACTCGGAAGTGTGGAAGAAAAGTAGCATTTCAGAGTTTCTAATTGAAGCTGTACCTGGCTGGAGAGTTGACGAGTTGCTTAGTCTTGCAGAGATGGGCGACGGTTTCAATACATCAGCTGCTCATGACATTGGATCACCCTGCAAGGTATGTACACTGCTTCATTCATCTCCTCTCCCTGCTGCAATTCATGTCATGCTGTTGACATTCTGAGGGACTCAAAGATGTGTGCCTGTCAGCTCATGAAGAGTCCATCAATGTTGTGCAGTGATGGGTGTCTAATATTGTCGTGTGATTACATGTAGATCAGCACTTTGGCACTGGCAATTTCATAGGAAGAACTCAGGATGTTCAACATGTTGTTCATGTAGGATCTGATGCACAAATTATTCAATGTGGGTGCTCTGGAAACGAAGGCATTCTCTCTTCTTAATTATCGCATTGTTTCTAATTGATGATCTGACGTACAATATTGCCATTGAGTTGCATGTCCTGAATTTAGGTCATGCTGGGGTTTGTTTGCCTGCAGGCAGATGCATCAAATTACACTGGAAGTTTTAACTGGACAGTCGATTTGAGGTCTTTCGATGAACAAGTAGACGTGAGTTCACATCGTAAGGTTCCCCAGATCCCTTCTCCGCCGACTACGTCTGGTTTGTTCTCTTCCACCAGATCATCAATCCTGGGATCTGTGAAAGCAATTAATAAGCAGGAAGCTGCAGCACAACATGCTTTGCCCGATTTCGGTAACGCATTTGTGGTTCCTGACGTTGATCTTTGTTCATCATCAACTTCAAGAATGCTTGCAAAACGTAACCGAACCCAGTATGGTATGTAGCAATATTGCAGATCCCTTACTACTACTCTATAGCTTGAGCAATGATGAATCCCTCATGAGCTTAATCCAGTCCCGCATTTTACTTTTGCCAGAGTATTCGTAATATTTTAGCTGAAACTAGCAGCTGGGCCTTTTTTTCCCCTTGAAGCGAACTCTCAGTCTCATATTTCCCTAAGAGGGACTACACCAAGCTCAGGGGCGCTTATGTGGTTTCACGACTGAGAAGACTTGGGTAGTACATCTTGCAAAAGTATAGGTGCGTATGTCTACTACAGACCCTGACTACCAGAAGCATCTTATAATCTAAGCCCTATGAGAGGAGTGTGTAGCGAACTTGACAACTCGAAGCTCCTTTGGGGCTCAAGCAAAGATCCAGACAGATCAAATGAGGCTTTCCTGTCAAGATGGAAATTCTGGGTTCCAGGCGAATGCGTGACTCTATTCTGTGGACAAATGGGGAGCCCGAACCCACATTCTCTGCATCACAGCGCATTGTTCTTGCTGGAGGGTTGCAGTTTCTCATCAAGGGTGGTCAGAGATCTTATATATGCTGTGCAGTCACTGTATTCAGCTGTGCTAAAGAGCTTCAAATCCTTGCTTGAGGTTTGTCTATAAATCCAAAGCACACATGCTATTATGCTCAGAATGTGAATGTGTAGGTGATCTACTCTACAGGTTTATGAAATAATAATAATTATTGTAGTAACTTCTAGTCAAGCTGCCATGCACTAGCTTGATTTTTTTAGTACTTGTATGACTACAGCAGCACTTTTACAGGAGGATCTCATCGTGACACAACAGCATGACCACATGTGCCATTTTTCTTCTTGCCTTTGTTTGCCTCTGCCTCTCAGGGAGAGACTATGGAATGTTCACTGCAGAGTCCATCTGTCCCTACATTTCAGCAGCATTTCCTATTTGGACTGTTGCTGGTTTGGAAGGAATGACTAGTTCTCTTAGAGAGTCAGTTCTCTTGCAAAATCAAGTTGTCGTCAAATGCACCATTGAAATGCTGTTACATGTATAGGCAGAGACATTAGGCAACTAGCTGTGATAGAGGCCGACCTGTTTCAGTAGATGAAGTTAGAGTCTCTTTAGTGTGATTTCAGAAGATGAAGCTTTTTCATGTCATTGCCAAAAACTCGAGTGTTTGGTTGGTGCAATTTAAGAGCCTGGAAATTGTGGAATTAAAAGTGGTTTTTGGAATCTTCAATAGCCAGATTTTGATCAAAACTTTACCAAATTCCTGCAATAGGCGCCAGTGGGTAGGTAGCCAACAATAAAAGAAGAATGCTTAAAGTCTTTTCGTTTCATGGCTGGTTGATAGCCAAATTCGATTAGATATCTTCTTATGAACATTGATGGGAACTTCAACAAATTACAATACATCATAAAATTGAATTTCAATTCACACCACAAAATTGAAAAAGAAACACTGGACCACAGGCAGTCCCTGCTAAAAGCATGTGGAAATATAATACCCTGAACCAGGAGGTACAAATCAACTTGTACTTTGCAATTGACTTTGCTAGCACATGCTTCATTTGTACCGTCTGGTTGATTAGTGTTTCTTATGGAAGACGTCAAAATGAGGTCTGGTGTTCTCGAGGTATGTATGGGTCCTTATTGTAGGCAGAACAAAAGTACTCCCTGCTTCATTTTTTTTTGCTCTTTTTCTGCCCTTGACCTAATCTTTTTCTAAGAAAAGATGGGTGATGATGCCCAAAACACACTTTGGAACCGTGTTATTATGAGCGTTTTGGGATTGTAATTGGTTTGGGTGCCCATTACGAACCCAAAACCCATTGTTGTAGTTGCACATACACAAGCCCAAAACCTGCAGAACAGTACCCAGAACGTTCCTTCTTCGCACACCACCAGACACATTTTGGAGCGGAAAATGGGCAGGGAGGGGGGGGGGGGAAAAAAACAAAGAATCAGGCAGTAGTACATTTGTACTGCTTGCAATAAGGACCAATAGCTGATTGAAATAGCTTCTTGGGTGACATACCCCATGCTTTCTGCATGTTCTCACGTAAGCCCGCCTCATTGGGTGTGGCCAATGTGAATGAATGACATTGGGAATTGATTGCATGATGTAGTTGAGATATTTGTGTTTGGTTTTCTGATGCCCACTAGTTTGAAGTTTGAACCACTCTTTTTGGGCGAGGGTATCATACCCTGCCTGGTACCTGCCACTAGTGTTTCCTTCACTGAAAAGCACGACACCTGTCCAGGCTCCCTTACTGTGTCTCATTCAGAGGCAGAATTTGAGAGGAAGATTCATCAATTCCGGGTCTAGATCTCTGCTTTTACATGGGTAGTAGTAGCCTATCAGGGTTTTTTTTTTTTCAATTTTGTGATGTAGCTGGAGTGGTGATCATCCATAAGATTATTTAGCCAGATTTGGCTACAGAAAAATATGAAAGTAGGAAAAAAAAAAAAAGGATCCTTGTATATTCTTGGCTATGTATCGGAACTTACCATAAAAATCTGGCAATCTTGAAAAAAAATCAAAATCAAAATCTGTCACAAATTTTTAATTGTTTTTTTTTGGTGATACCTGGCAGGTACTTACTTCACTAAAAGAGAATTGAAAAACTTTTTGGTTTCCCCTGCTTTGAGAAAGAACAAAAAAGTTGCCAAGGTTCCTTGGCGTTGTGGAGGAACTATTTTGCTCTTAACATGCCATGATGAGGCAACACTAGAAATGCAGGGAGCAGGCAGGGCCTCAGGACCCAGGGACAAGCTATGGACAACTGATCCTGCTAGGTTCTTCACCAGGCAGGCTATGGACAGCCTATCCTGCCAGGTTCTTCACCAGGCAAAGTATAATTCTGCTGCCAAGGATGCAGAAGTGCTGCTTCTCATGTAGACCCCCCTATTCTTAACACCAAGGAACCACTAGCCATGGGAGGAGCAGTGTTTATTTTTCTGGCAAAATTAAGAAATTTTAAAACAGAGAAATTGGGATTTTTTATTTTTATTTTTCTAGTGTAAAATTGAATAATTTTTCCATTTTTCTGTTAAATTTAGCCAAAATTTCAATATAACAAAAATGAACAAGAAACGCAGCATGGGAGTTCCATTTTACCAGCTGTACCCTAACTGGGTTTGCCCAGTGAGAGAGAGCTTCACTGGCAGAACCGAATGTAGTAAGTACTTCATAGCCAACTCACACGTCTGGTGGAGCAGCTGCATGTTAGTAATATAAGACAGACCTTGCCATCTACCAGCTCAACAGATGTCGAACATGAAACGTCCAGCATGCATGTTATGTTCAGGGAGGCTTCTTTTGGAGGCACTCTGTATGATTAACCATGGTGGGTAGTAGTAGCAGCCCTCATTCCCCCTTGTCCATGAGGAAGCTAATGAGGACCAAGGGAATAAGCCTTCCTCACTGTAAATAAAGCCCTTGAATTCTCTTTCATATGGCATGCCTTCTTCCCCACCAGACCTATTCCTGGATGAGCCGTACACAATCTGGGAATCCTCAATTGCCCCATGTGAATGCAACTACCCTTTGATGTCTCTCTGGCTCAAATGGGTGACAATGGTTTTTTTTTTTTTTTTTGATGAACGTCATGTCTACGAGCTGACTTGTGAGTCACCTTCCCATGTGATCACTGATGGGTTCATAGAAAGACTGGTCTTTTCTATGACAAGTTCAAAATTAAAATGATGGGCAAGAACAAAGTACATCATACATAGTATGGTTCAAATCGAACCAAAACACGTATTATTAACATGCAGAAGAAGATGTACATCTCTTGATCTTTATTGAATACCCTAAAATCCCTGTCCAAAAAAGAGTTACCAGGAAAACAATCACTTGGTCCTTCTTGGTTTTGTTTCAACCTTTATTAGAGACAAAAAACACCCATTGCAAAATATATATACCTTAGCCTAAGGTCAGTGTTTGTCATTGACAAAATATTTGAAGCTGCATGCAGTCTTTGGGACTCATTGCAAGCACCCCTGCACAAGGGAGGACCAAAATGCTTGGGGAAAGAAGAAGAAGAAGAAGAAGAAGAATGCAGGTTTCATATAGGAGACAAATGTTGAAGGCCACCTTCATGTTTTGGTTCAAATTGGAGAGAGCATGTTACCCAGCATACATATATTCTTTCCTCCACTGCTTGCAGAGCATTTCAAAAAATGGGCATGTGTGGGACCTTACAATTACAATTTATTCTTTCCTCTACTACATGGGAATGAATGCCCCATTCCATTTTTTTGAAATGCTCCCATTTCTTTCATCATTCCTGGCAGGTATCTCACAGGATAAAAAGAAAAAGAAATCGCTGCAAGTGTTTATGCTTCATAAAGCCTTCAGAGCCATAGAGGCTTTACTGGAATAAGGGCCTGCTCTCTCCGCTCCAGGTCTGATTCTGGTAGATCCCATGGCCTCGAGCTTTATGATCCCTACACAAAATGATCCATGCATTGGAGAAGGGTAAAAATGCACAATGACAGAAATCTTGTAAGAAGAATAGTGTGCACTTTGAAGACAGAACAAATCAATACCAAAGGATGGAGTTGAAAGCCAAAAAAGCTGGGAGTAGTCAGATATCCAACCATCATCAGATCATTCCTCAACCATCATCAGATCATTCCTCAATCTGCATTTGAGTCTACAACTAGGTCAAGACAAAGTCCTTGGAACCAGTCCTCTTTTTAAATAACATTTTTTTGTACTCTGGCCAGCATCCCCAGACAGATTTACACAGATTTCGCCTTAACTGGCCACACTTTTGTACAGGAGCATTCAAACTGTAGCCAGCAGACAGACTTTGTGACGACATATTAACCTACCCAACAAAAGGGAGAGAAGTTTGGCAAATTCTTTTTGAGAAAAAGAGGAATTTTCGCCAGAAATTTGAGGCTACTAGATCACCACCATTTGACCATTTTTCGCCCCCACCCAAAAAACTAAATAAATAAAATTTATTGGAATTAAAAAAATTTGAAATGAAAAAATTTCCAAGGTAAAAGAAAGCTTCACCAGGGTGGGGGGGACATTCTCAAAATGCAGGACTTGATTCAGCTATTGCCTCATCCTAGGTCCCTTATTTTGAGTATGTCCCCACGGCAATGGGCTTTTAACCCTTGGTATAGCACTTGAGGTGAAGGTTATCATGGATATAAACACATGTAAATCATGAGGCCTTAGGAGGAGGAGGAGGAAGAGGAGGAGGGTTCTTGGGCCTACTCCTTAAGAAGAGTGGGTGGGCCCTTACAACTACAGATTTCATGAAGTCAATATTGCACTTTCCACACCCGATGAGATCACTAGTGATACTCCTTGAGGCCACTTTTGTAAACTCTCCAACAAAGGGTTCAAAGCATAGTGGATGGTTTGCACTTTTCACACAAGTCTTTTCTCTTCATCAGACTTTGTGAGGAAGGGAAAGGTGAGTGTCAGTGTTTTCTTCTTTGACAAAAAAAAAATTGGGAAGTTTGTTCATTTCAAAATCCAATAGATTTTCTTCTTTTGGGGGAAAAAAAATACCCAATTTCTCATAATTTTAAAATTACTTGTAAAAATTCAAAATATTTTTTTATAAATTTTTAACTAAAATTTTTGTTTTTAAAATTTTTAACCCTGGTTGGTGTAGAAGGCGTCTTGTGTCTAGCATATGGAGCAGACCAAATATGAAGGCAGGCAACAGCAATCCCAATGGTAACAAAAGCTGCAAGAAGGAAGGAAGGAAGGAAGGACAGAGTGGGTGTTGTTGTGTGTAGTAGTTGCGTGGTGTACAAGATTGTATATCATCCTCAATTTCTAACCGTGTAGGGTATACACAAGACATATACTGACACTAGTGTGAACCCCGTGCATAATGCACAGGTGTGTTATTTCAACAATGCCTGGGACAAAAGCCAAGCATATATATCACAGGTACTAACCTAACAAGGGCCACAGTGAACCAGCACTCACCAGTGCACCATCCACTGGATTATGCCTGTTTTTACTCAGTTGTGGATGAAACTTTAACTGAGTTCATATTTGGTTTCACCTCGGTAACCAATTCTATTCTGTCCATAATAAGTCTCATAATAAGTCTCATACATAGGTAGATAGGTAAAAAATAATTAACTCCTAGGTTAGTATATGGGTTATAGTTTATGCATGGGTAAGTGCTGTTTTTACTACCTACCTACCTACTAACAACCTGCTTTCCAGGTCATTAGTAGGTAGGTAGTTAAAATAAAGCATGTGAGCTGACCACCACATCTGAGCTAACCACCATGGTTGGCTAGGGAACTGGAACCCAACAGAAAACTGTTTCCTGACCACTTACCATCCGTCCTTCATGGTTGCATTGGTGGGTGTTGGTTCATTGTGGGCCTCTGCTACCGGTGTTGTTTGTGACATCCCCAACTCAGTTGGAACTATATACAAAATCATCCAAGCATATATACATCATCACCCAAAAGTTTAATCTCCATATTGGAGTTATTAGAAGTGTTGTTCTTTTCAATTTGTGAGGTAGATTTGTTGGCTTGCTATAAATTGTGAGTGCTTGAATGTCAAGGTGTTTCTTTTTTTTGGACCAGGTGGATCCAATTGGTGACACTTTTTTTTTTAAAAATTAGATTTGATTATCATAATTTGTGTATGTTCATAACTTGTTGGTGACAATTTTTTTAATGTTGTATGTTAAGTGGTTAAATTTTTTTTTAATATTTATGTTTGACTGACTATTGGATTATGAGCAATGTAGCATTGTAGCAACAAATGTTTCAACATGAGAGAATTTTGTGGCTATTGATTGTGAAGAGTTGTCCATCTATGTTTGCTTTGTTTCATAACCATGCACAATGAAAGGCAGGCACTTAAATCATTATACAAAATTTACATCATTTATTTTTGTTTTCTATTTTAAAGCATATATGTGCATTTGAACTTCATCAAACCAACTTTCTACTTATGAAAGACTAAAGGAGGACTAGCATAATCTTGTAACCAAAAGAAAACAAGCTACACATTTAGCCAAAATAAACAAAACTTTGATAAATCAAAAAAAGAGGACCGCTCGAAAGGGGAGTGGCTCCCAATATGGCAATTTCCATTGTTTATGAGACATATATAAGAGCATGGGAATAAGGAAAAAGGAAGGAACAAAAACAACAAGAATGTGCATTGTTTTTTAACAATGTGGATGTTAGAAAGTTGACATTTTCTTGTATCATATCCTTAGTAAAGTATTTCATTCTTCACATGTGCATTGTTAGGGTTCACATAATATGGATCAGCATCCCTTCCATTTCTAGCAACATTACAATTCCCTAAACTTGAATGTTCGATGAGAAAATCAAACTTTGGAACTAACAATTTATCTTTCCACTCAATCTTTGAGCCACCTTGCACATCACCATTTTCATCCTGCCATCCCTTCACATATAACTTCAAACCAAATAAGCCTTGCAACCCATCTATCTTGGTAAACCTTATTAATTTCCCACTCTAACTTTTTGAACTTTTTCTTTTTTAGTTCACTAACTATGTGTTCTATAGGATTTCTAGAAAGGCATGGAACAATTTCCTCACAATCTTTCTCCTTTCCCTTTTGAAATGCACTACCAACATAAATAGATGCAATAAGATTCAAGATCACATTGGGTGAAAGAATAATTTCTACTACATTTGTAGAATTGAGATTTGCAATGTTATGAAAAGTATTAATGGCTATAGAAAACTCCAAAAAAAAAATGGAACTTAAAGTTCATCAAAACTTGAAAGGGTGCCATAGCCAAAAGATGAAACCTTAAAATGACTTAGGTATGCATGAGAAATACAAATGCTTGGGTATGCACAAGAGATACAAATGTTCAAATTTTGACACAACGCACTTACATTTCACACAAGATTCAAATTGCACAACACACAAGATTCACACAACATTTTAAAAACTTAGGTTTTGAAGAATACATAAAACACTTACAATAGTTAGGATTTGTAAACAAATGGGATCAAATTGAGAAAGGAAACTAGGATATATAAACAAGAAAAATTAATGGACATTACTATTGGTGAAGTACCTATGTAATGAATGTGATGTCAAGTTCCATTTCAAAACTTCATATTGTTGCAACTTGTGAGATTCCAATCTCCAAAGCATTAACATTCAAAAACTCATAAACAAATTTCACAATTGTTGATTATAATTAGAAAGAAATTCAAAATCATGTGTACTTTCAAAAATAAAAATATGTCGACACCTTGCCATTGCGCCAATCTAAACATTGAAAAAATTGTGACCAACAAAGATTTCATCTTGAACCCAACATCACAAAATAATGCAAGAAAAGTAGGAACGAGAAGATTTTGCAAAAAACGCTCATGAATTTTGGAAACTTACCTTCTAAACGAAAAAAATTTATCCTTGCAATGCTCGTTCATTACATCTCATGCCATTGCAACTCTTCCATTGTAACTATTGCCATTGTAACTTGCCCAATCTAAGCATTCAAAACTAAATATATCAAGACACAAAAATAAAATCTCATCCTACTACAATGTTAAAGCTCTAAAGTCTCATATTGCTACTACTACACCAAAAATGGCATTCTATGATTTGTCCTTCTTTATTAAACTAGTTGTGTATGCCATTTGTAATCAAATTGGACCTATTGTTTATGTCAATTTTAATCATTTATGCCATTTATAATTATATAAACTAGCCATAGAATACCATTTTTAGGATAATTTATTAATGGCAAACCTTGTTTTTAAGCTTTCATCAATACCAACGAGGGAAGCCAGATTCAAGAGAATGGAGTGGCAATGGAAACCCATTGTAAATCATATTTCTAATATCCAATGAAAGGGGTTGGTTAGTGTGGACAACACATGATCGAAACCTTTAGTTAACAAAATGGCTACTCCACCCACAACTCCCATTGTCACATTATGGCAATTTTTCAAATCCTACAATTCAAAATCCTTAAGGCCATTTTCCAAGCATTTGTTTTATCAACATGTGGTAAAATTTGAAGAAAAAAAATTTGGTTACTAGTATGTTATAAAAACATTGTGAGAAAATCATTTTTAAAAAAAAATCTAAATGATTTTTTTTTAAGTCTTTTTTTTTAATTCTAGATTTTACATTAGGTTCTAGTAGGTAGCCAACAATTTTGAAGGGCACATAAATGCTTTTTTTTCATCATTTGCTAATAGCCAAATTTGGATAAATTTTTTTATGATAATTACCAATGACCACCAAGGCTAGATCACAAACTAGATTTGGGGGAGGGGGGGGGGGATTGTAATATGGGGGCACTACATATCTGGGAACCTAAAATATTCAATGTTTTTCCTTCTCCAATTTTTTGAGGTAGCTAGTTCAAGGTGATCACCCATAAGAATATTTAACCAAATTCAATACATGTAAAAGAGGATAGAAGAAAATTTTTAATTTCCTCTTGTATTTTTGTGACAGGTCAAAACCTATTATCTAAACATGGTGACTTCAAAAAATAATTCTTCATATTGTGGTGACTTGGGCCCATGTTTTTTCAGGAAAAAGATTAAATTTAAAATAATGATTACCATTTCACATATCACCTACATGACACTAGGTGCTAAGTCATGGGCCATGCCAATCTTGGTGTTGTATAACACCACAAGTGTGGACAAAATGAGAAACATTTATTTCCAAACTCCTAGTCACCTTCTACTTAACCATCACAAGTGTAGCCAAACTTTTAATCATGTATATCATCATTTCCCCATGTGCCATCCATGCCCAAGTTGTAAGGTTGAATGGGGTAGAAGCAACCTAATTGGATGGTACCACTAATAATCACCTTGCCAAAATCAATTTAAGAAAGTTGAACCCAATTTATTTCATAAAATATTTTTTCTATTTTTTCTATTTATCTATTGGTTGAAGCATCATGTGGGCTATGTTTTCATCACCTTGCACACACTTATGAAAATCATAAACACCTAAACACCTATATTATGTAGTGGCATTTTAAAGTATTTGATAAATGTCATGTCTTGACATTTTTTACCCCATTTTAAACCTTTTTTCTTGAAATGTCCTTGCACCTATATATGTATATATAATTATTTCCTATGTATCAATTACAAAAGAAAAGGTATGGCCTAAGGTGCAATAGTTATATATTTGTGTTCTTGGCTACAATGACCATTTTAGACTTCCTACTCCTAACATTTTGGAATTGGTCAATATATCATAACTATCACTATCAATTACCAATGAAAGAAAAGAAATCAAAGAGAGGACTATCTAAAATATTTCTTGAAATTAAAGGCTAAGAAAAAAAAACAAAAATTTTAGTGTTTCTAACCAATGTTTTATTTTCTTAAAACGCTCTCCTTATGCATTCATTGAAAACATTAAAACTCAAAACATTTGTTGATCCTAATGAAGTTTCAAACACTACACATGATGTGGGTAATGTTTTCATAAAACAAATTGAGTGAAAAACCTCCTTGAAATGTACAAAAGGTTGCTTTGGGGCAAGTGTGATCACCAACTAGTTCCTCATATATATTGATCCTTCATTTCTTGTGTTTGTGTGTTTGGGCTTTTCAACTTGTTGATCCAAAATGGGGTTAAGTTGTCTTTCCCACAAGCACCTTTCTTCAAGTCCTTGAATTGGTATTTATACATCAAAGTGTTTCCCATTGGACAAATTCATGCCTATCCTTATCCCAATTGGACTCCATGTTGTTTCACGTTACCAATGACAATTATTTATTTCGATTAAAAAAAATGACACATAATTATCTATCACGATTCCTCATTTTTTTACAAATTATGTATATATTGGGTCTAATTTGTTTTGGGGGAAATATTTACCAAATTTTTAATATTACATAACTAATAAAGAAAACCTTGGGCAAGGCAACTAGGTTTAAAAACTCATTAGGAGGGAACAAATGGTGTCCTCTTCCACATCAATTATATTGCACAAAATAAGTCAAGCATGCAACTTTTCCTTTCACCCTTAATGGGGAATACAATTACTTGCTTATCAACTTCTTTTGATATAACATTATCCTAAGGTTGAATTGTTTACATTTTGTTTGACAATTTCAACTCATTAACCAATTTAGGCATTTTGCCTTGGCACACAACTAAACACAACTAGTTCATTCTAGCAAGACTTCATGTTTATTTACTCATACTAACCCTTTCATTATTTTCACCTTGGGTAAGAAATTGCAAGTGTTCAATTGCACATTTTACTCAAATGGATCATTTTTAGGGCTTATATCAATATGCAATGTTGTTTGTTTTATTTTGAACCTTGAATTTGATAATGAACATGTCAATCCGATAGTTGACATTTTCATCACTTTATAATACAATTGTCAAAAAGGTCTTCCTAGAAGCAAGTTCCTACATTAACCCCTAAATATCAAACATGCCCAATATGGGCTAGTTTTCAATGTAGATTCTCAATATCAAGGGGTTAATTAAGTTCATATTAATGAAGTGATCCTTATTTTTAAATTCTTAAACTAACTTCATGTTGGCAATTTTACATTATTTATATAGTGTTTTTTCATTTCAATAGCAAGTTTAAATGTAAATAACTCATTGATTTGCATTTTAAAATTGTATATAATTTGAATGTTATGGAAGTTGCAAATGATCCTTATGGAGTGTGTGCTAGTCAATGTACTATTTTAAAGTTCCTACACTACATGTTGCCATACATTGTAAAATATCCACACATTTTATTTGGTTGAATTGCTCATACATTTCCAATGTTTCATTAAGAACTTGATTAGATTTTTTCATGCATAGACATGGATATCGTAAAAAATTCAATCAAAGACTGGTCTCTTTATGAGCTCTAGCATATAGCTTAAGCAATGGGCAATGCACTCTATGCAAAAGTAAACTAAAATTTTGTAAAGTCATTTTTAAAACTCAAATCTTGAAAATAATATCAAATATTGTTAAGTCCCACCATGATGATTGATTTCAAAGTTGTGTTATTGATAATTTTGTTGTACACATTTTTTTATTTTCTTGTTTTTATCCAAATTTATCAAAGACCATGTCATTGAGTTCACCTTCTTGCTATGTTTGTTTTAGAACCATAACCCCATAGAAAATTCAATCAAAACATGTATCCATGTCAATTAGTGTGATTTGATAATTAATTATTCTTGTAATATTGGTCATGATTCTATGAACCATAACATTGCAAAAATTAAAATGTGCGATTAATTAAAATTTGAACTACAACAAATGATATAAAGGTGGTATAATTAATTGTATTTTTTCATGCATATGAAAGTTTTATTTCATACACTAGTTGATTGACATCTTTTTCAAGCTCACCTACCTTTAGTGCTTTTCCCCCATTTTGTGGATATCAATTTTTTGACTAAATTGAACCCAAAAAAAAATCAAAATTAGTCAAATATACATTAAAAAATAGAAATTTCCAAAACTTTCCCTATTTCTTTGTCGAAAATAGTGAGATTTTGCAATAAATAAATATAAATAATTTCCTACCATGAAGCTAAACTCCCACTAATCATTTCCTTTTATGAACTCCAATAGCAAAGTGAAGGACCTCTAATTTGGTCTTAACCTTAAGGACATTATTGAATTTGCCTTCAAATATGTTTCCAACCAATTATACACATTTGGAAATCAATTCATCACAATTTGCCTTTTAACTTCTCTAAATTTAGGGATCAAAATTGGGGGAATTTTTTTGACCAAAAACAAAATGTGAACACATTTTGTGCAAAAAGATAATTATTATAAAAAAAATTTCTATTGCATGATAGATTATTAAATTAAAGAAAAAAATTTAATTTCGATATCATTTTCATTTCTTTGGGGGGTTGAAAAGGGGGAGGGGGTGGTTTATGAAATCAAATACAAACTTTGGTTTGTGTTTACGTTTGTTTTTTACACCAATTTGTTAACATTGGACATGTGTGTATGAGAGTGATTTTCTACACATATTTGTTATCTCGTTCATCATTTTTTAAAATTTTAGTTCCAAGGGAAAAATCTCGTAAAATTTTAATACCCAAAGGCTTGCAATATGCGCATGGCACATTTTCCATCTAAATGATTTGGACACATTCTACGAGGTGCAACTTTATATTTTACATGGTTCATTTTGTTCAAAAGAATTTTGTTTCTCCATCTAATCATAAGCATATATTGCGTTTGATCTATGAAGCACAAAAAATGCTAAAGCTTTGAAATATATTAAATGCCATTGAAGTTCATGAATAGTTGTAAAAATGCAAAAAGTTAAAGCTTTAGAGATGACAAATCATGTTGTAAGAAGAAGAAAAAAACTAAACCTTTCAAAACACTAGAATATTCAATATTGAGGTGCAAGATCAAGTCTTCATGAAATCTAAAATATCAAGCAAAACATAAGATACATTTCCTTTTTTCTTTTTGTCTTTCAAACAATCTTTGAGATTCAATTTTTGAATAAAACAAAATCTTATGACAAGAAAACAAAGCTCATGGAAGAAGGAAAAGGAAAACAAAACAATCCAAGCCAAATGTCATTGTAAAACCCTACCACATTTGGAAGCTAAAAAGCACTTGAAAGTTTTGATCCTTCACAACATTCAAACAACCACAAGAACACCAAAAAGCTAGAAGAAAGGTTGCAAATCTAATTTGAACCTTCAAAGATCTCTCTTTCTCACTATTTTTTTTAAAAAAACAACCATATGAAACATCAAACTATCAATCCCTCTTGTAATATCAAGGATTCAACAAAACAAAAGATGCAATTTTTTTCATTTTCTTTTTTTTTCAAAAAAGTTTCCAAGCTTCAAATGTTGAATATTAAAAAATCTTATATGAAAAAAATCTTATGACAAAAATACAAGAAAAACTAGAGATTATTCATATTTGAATTGAAGTGTGAGAAGATATAGAGATAACAAAAGACACAATTCCATTCCATTGAAAATAGATGTTAACTAACTATAACATATTTTGGTAGGGACTATGGGACCCTATAATTATCTCCATTATACCAACTCCCATGTTATCATTGTCATTGGACTAACTCATCAATATGGGTCGTTTCATGCCACTTTTATGAAAGTTCCCTTGTGTGGCAAAGATTGAAATGTCAAAGCTCCCCACACCACACCCCTCCCTCCCCTTTGCATTCAATGGACTACTAAATGTTTTGTCCAAAAGTGATCAAATTTGCTAATATTGGATGACTTATCCATGTCTACCTTTGATGAAAACTTTTATTTTGAATTGCTAACATCATTTATCAAATTTGGGGGTAATATGTTGTCATTTGATAACAAACTATGATTATATGATAAGTCAATTTCTAAGTTTTTTACATACTATGACATTAAAAATCATGCATTTAAAAAGTGCCCCATTTGATGTAAAACATAAGCTTTTTAAATAACTTGATGATTGTACTTAATTAGATTGCATGAGAATCATATAGATGAATCTCTTTTGATAAAATTCAAAAATGATTTGAATTACGTTATAATCCAAAAGGGTGCAAACAAAACTACATTTGTGACATGCATTTATGGACACTTTGCCCACAAATGTCCATAAGTGTGTTTAATCCTTCTTGTTGTTGGTCTTTTATTATTGCAAGTTCTTTAAAGAATTTGCAAAGTTTGCCACACTTTTCATTAATCTTTTTAGGATGTCATTGGGTTTCAAGATTATGCGTGTCATGAAATAGTTGAATTGTCAAAGGAAAATTTGTTAATTGTGTTTAGGTTGAAGCTTCTCAACTACAATTGGGATCTTGAAATTCATTCAAACATAAATGGAGGCATCATAGTGAAAGAATGGAGGACCAATTGCATGTGGAGTGAGGACAAATGAAAACTATGTGAAACTAAAAGGCTTTTAAGTTGCATGGACAAACTTGATACAAATGACTTTGGCTATATGTCCCAAAAGAAGGGGTGAGATGTATGCTTATGAAGGAATCTTGCAATGGATTTGCTTGCAGGATATGATATAGTGGCATTCATACCACATCACTCTTGAAAAAGAACTATTGGCCCAACCTCAAAGATGAGGCCCAAGAGTATGTAAAAAATTGCTTGACGTGCCAAGACAATCATTGATCAAACTCTAAGAAACAAGAGAAGCTTTTGTGGCCCCTCTCAATTCTTCATGAAACTTGAGAGAGCACTGATACTTCATTATAAGTTACTCACGTTCAAAAGGATTTCATACAATCATGGTGGTGTTGGATTGGTTCAATAAATTAGCCCATTTCATCCCAACCCAACCGTGGATATCCTCTCTCAAAGGTTCTCCAACATTTGTTGACTCAAACTACATGCAGGATGCATTCAGCTAGTTAACCTACTGCAGTGCCACCACTTGGTCATCTCTCAGTCTCTTTTCCACAAACACTGCATTGAATCAAGATGGGAATGTCACAAGTTTCAAGCTTCAAGCTTGCAGCTTCAACCGCAACAACTTCTCTGCTTTGGCAACAACTGCCTTCTGTCACCCTCAACCCCTCTGCCTTTCTGAATTCATCAGCCAAGAGTATCTCAACAGCAATGAAATCCAACAGCTCAGCAGTGTTCATTTCTGTCTACAAACAGAAACTCCTTTCAATGGGTTGTATCTCTGGACCCCATTCTCCGAAACAAAGGGCATGATCAGTGTATGGTGGGTTGCACCCAGGAACATTGCCCTTACACTGCAATGGCATCCTCAATGTTCTGAAAAAGTGTACATACCTACATGCAAAATGCTAGATTACCAGCTTCCATTATTGTCTACTGAAGGGTTAGTTTGTTTGCTGACTTTTAGATTAGTCACAAAGATGGCTGGAAAACTCTATATGCAACTCTCAAAGCAAAATCTTCACGTGGGAGTGAGGTGAGTGCATTGCATCAGCGGGAGTGACCCAAAGAGCAACGGGTCCTCAACATTTTGGGAAATTCAAAACCAAATTGGCAGCCTTTTTAATCCTGCCACCAGCTACATAATGTAATGATGACAAAGAAAATTACAGAAACATGTTATGATTCAGGAATAGCAAAATATGAAAAGAAAACAGCTGCAAAGGTTGTAAGCAGATACTAGATATCTCCTTTGAATGTATGTGGTGGTTTAGCTGAAGCACAAAATTGACATATTGGGGAGTGCTGTAAGCAAGTATAATTCTATGTGTGTGCCTCATTTTTGGTTACAAATAAGTAATGTACTTGGAGTTTCTTCCATGGCTTATATAATGTGAAAACACAACAATCTACAATAGTGAGTACACATAGTATGTTCGAGATGAAAACTTGGCATATTACAAAAGTGCACACATAATTTATTGGCTCTGCCTGTGAGGGGAAAACTACAGAATGATAATAGTTTTTCAGTTGGTCCCACATTATGAGGAGTGTTCATGGAACATTTGTTATTTTCGCTGTTGCTGGTTTGAACTTGGCATAAGGGGCACAACCATTACCTGATGAGCCACTTGTTCCACCTGTTAGAACTCTGAGCAAAGGGAGCATATCATGATGGGTAGAGATGCTCATCTGTCGACATGCAAAGGTTTACATACTTTTACACCCAATTTTGAGAAGAGAGTGAGGAACCCTGTAGTTTGTACTTGAGCCACCACCACAACAGTCACAGCACAGTTCAGCCAGCAACTATGTTTCAAAAACCATGTTTGTCCATTTTCGGTTTCTTGACAGAAAATTTTGTCATATGTTACAAACAGCAACACCATCCCTTTGGGCAGTATTGCAAAGTTTATGCTTGACATCCTGATGAAGGGCCAGAAATTCTGTGGGCATGCACAGAAAACATTCACTCAGCCACCAAAAGGTGCTACGATAGTCAGGCTTTCACTTCCACTCAAAGGCCAAAAATGCAGGCCAACTTGCATATCCGCTCCCCTCATCAAGTCTGCTGTGCTCCCTTGAGAACAAAATATATTGGCTGGAGGGGCAATAAACAAACTGTTGGAGGACAAAAATTGCCAGCTGAGTGGTGAAGGAACAAGGGCAAACTTGGGCACCAACCAACCCTGTTGCACAGGCTCCACATCAGTCACTGGCCAGCAAGCTTTGCAGCAGGGCTGGTTAAGTTGTGTGCATGTGCAAGCCTTAAGGTCTGTTCACACCAAATATGATAGCAATGTTGATCAACCCGTCTATAACTTAACAATGTTCACACAAGTCCATGTAGATCGGTATTTAGCTGATGTGTATTGCCTACATGGCATATACCCAAAGTGTTTATCATTCGGTGTGAACAGACCTCTACTTGTATCTAATTACCTAGAAGCCACCCCCCTCACTAACACTAAAAATACTGCTACTTCTGTTTCAGCTGGTATTACCCTTGTAGAATTGTTGGGTTACATGGGAACTGGTTTAAGGGGGATGACTGGGTCTTGTATTGTTTTGTCCTATTAAAATAGATTCTGGTTTCAAATGAAATTTGGTATGAATGGAATGATAAGGTGTCTCGTTGAATTTGTGTCTTTTTAGAGCCAAGGATTTTTTGCAACACCATAGACAAATGATAGAAATGACAAGCAAACTTTTAATACTTTCTGTATCAATTTTGCATCTCATTTCCCTTCAATTGAATTTGAAGTCAATACAATGTTTTTGAATTTGACTCCAGTTCCAATGGATTTGAATTCCATCTAATGCATTTTAATTCAATTCAATTCAATCTGAACTCAATTAATTTGAATTCAATTCAAGTTGCATGCAGCGACATTCAAACTTAATCTCCATTTTTGTTTTCATCATTTAATTGTCAATGTTATGTTAGGGGCATACCAGCACAGAGCACATGTGTTGGAATCGTCATGTGCAATTATAAGCTTAATTGTAACTCTACTGGTCATCAAGAGGATATTGAGCAAGCTAAAATTTTCATCATATATCATATTCTCTAGTGTACTAATATATGTATTTCGAATGAGATATACCAAAAACTGTGCACATACATCCCTCATGGTTGAAGAAAGGGTGATCCTTTACTATTGCAACAAAAACATGCAAACAAGAGTCTAGAATTTTTGACACCCATCTATGAATGAAATTTTAAAATGATCAATCTCAGTATAAGTCCAGATCCTAGAGTGTGTTGGTTGTGCCTTAAGTCCAGAAAGATGAATACCAATAACAAGAATAAAATCTCCATTGATGAGAACTGAGGGAGGAGGTATGAGAATCACTGAAATCATCTCCAGCATGTGTTTTGTGATGTAAATTAAACTGCTGTCTTCTCAAATCTCATTCAAAATGGGCTTTCAATAACTTGCACTATTGAAAGAAAAGAAGGGCTTAAATTATATCATATGAGAAAAAATTCTGTGGAATTTTGGTGTGTTTTTTGGGTGGGTATAATTTTTCTGCAAACAAACAGGCCTTGTTTGTTGTGTGTTCCAGAGATGCCTGCTTTGTATGTTTTTGGGTGTGTTGTTGCTGGTGCTGTTGTCAGTCCTCCATCTGGGTTGTCCAAGGTGACTGGATTTCATCTGGGCTGTTTGAAGGTGGCTGGATTTAATCTCGGCCGTCTTAGGGCGACTAGATTTGATTTGGGTTGTCTGTCTCTGAATTTGTGTTATGACATGTAGACTTGGACACTGGCGTTCTTGAGGGAGCGGCAAAGAGGACAAGCATCGAGACGAGATTCACACTCTTTGCAAAGACACAGATGTCGGCAAGGAAGAAGGAGAATTGAAACATCATTGCACCTGCAAACTCTGCAACAGCGTTGTTCGCGAAGCTCACGGTTCTCTTTGCAAGTTCTGGCATGAGCATCATCATCATCCTGGATGACCACCTTGTCTCCATGATGAGATGATGATGCTGCATCATCTGCTTGACTGTCACCACACCCCTCTTTGCTCTGCTCCCGCAGACTCAATGCAGCCGCCTGCTGTTGTGCTTGCTGAAGATTGGACCTTAGTGCAGTTGCCATGACTTGGTAAGTCCTGGCCTTGTTCTCCCAGCGATGTGCTTCCAGACTCACTTGCTTCACATGCTCTGCTAGTTGTGAGTTTTGTCGCCTCATCTTCTCAAGTTCCATCTCTTTCTCCTGTAGTTGCCATGACGCTCCTTCCTCAACAGCAGCAACAAGTGCCCGCAAGTGCCGTTGCCTCTTCTCTTCCAGTAGTTGCCTCAATTGCTCACCCTGAGAGGAAGAGAAGCACCCAAAACCCTTCTTCATCATGAGCCAGACTTGAGAACAACAACATTACAGATATGCCAAACCTCCTGTTGCAAAATTCAGAAAAAAATGGAGCAAAAGCTCAGCTTGGGTCAGGTTGGGGGGAAAAATATCAACTTCCAGGAGCTGTACAAGTACCTGCACTTTGAAGAACTGCTCAATTTCCTCTCTCTGCTGCTGCAACTGTATGTTCAAGTCTTCACCCACAGCATAGAAAAGAGATTGGGAAGTTCTTGCTTCAGCCCTCCTCTCAGTGCTGGTTGAGGCAGATGTGGTTGAATTCAATCTTGAAGAATCATCCTGCTCAAAAGCAAGACGCAAACCTGTAGATACTCCTATAGTTTGAGGGCCAGGACTCATAGCTGCTGCTCCTGGAGATCTATGTACTAGGGTCTGCTGCTGCTGTTGCTGCTGCTGCTGCTGCTGTTGTTGATGATGATATTCTGCTGCAGCAGCATTCAGAATAGGATGTTGTTGCTGTCGCTGCCTGTGGGTGGTTGCAACAAGTGCATTCTCGTCATCATCATCTCCAAGTTCTCTTGCTCGCTTTCTTGAGCCTGGCAGTAACGTGCTGCAAGCAAGATGATCATTCTCTCTCTCATTGATCAAGACTGCCGCAACATTCAGTGACGGTTGTTGAGAGGAGACAACGTTGCTTGGACCTGCTACTGGAAAACAAAAAAAACCCAAAAGCACAGATCTAGATTCTTGAGAACCCTCCAAATGTTCAAAAAAAGACTCACACCTCTTGAAGCAAAGGCAACAGCATCTTGCCCAGAACCCTATGATCTATTGAGAAGTTGGATAGAAGGTGGAGAGACTTGTCCAGAGCTCCAAGTTAGACTAAGGAAGAATCTTGACTGGTGCTGCTGCCATTGTGAAGATCTCCACAGCATGCGTAGAGCAAGAAGCTTACACTGGTTGAACATGCGCAATGCATGGGATGTGAAGCCATTTTGTGTTGCCATGGGTTGGATCTGAAAATCTTCTGGCAGAACGCTGCTGCTGCTGTGGTTCACAGTCAGAGGGGACAAGAACACGCGACCGTTGTCAGCGCCAAACATCTGCCGCGCTCTGCAGCTCCAGGACCCACAACAACAACATGGAGCTCAATCAGATCTTGGGCACTAGATCTCTTTCTTGAGCTCTTCGCGTAAAGTCAAGCTCAGATGTCATTCCCTCTTGGGAGCAATTGCAATTTTTAGACATTAGCAATTTGCACAGTTTGGGTTCTCATCAGCTTTTCGAGGCAGACAGATCCACAAAGACGTCATGTGAGGAGTTGTATACCTATTGTGGCAATCGGGAAGAAGAATGCTAGAAGGATATTGTGCTTGCACTGCCATTGTTATATGATCCCAGGAGGACTCCTCTTCCTTCTTTCAGAAGACTCCGAGTTGCCTCCACGAAACAAACAAACAAACATACAAACAAGCGAGAGTTTCAACAAGACCCACGAACGCTTTTCTGTGATGTGCCAAGAGCTCGCGTACAAGAAGAATCTGTCAGCGCTCACTGATCGCATACCAAGAAAGCTGAGGATGAGCTGTGGTTTTTCTTCCCACGAGTTCCAAATCTTTTCCGTCGGCACAGCCCCCCCACCCAATTGGCACCACTCTTACGTACGTAGCTGCATGAGAATGGCACGTAACCCTCTCCTCGCCAAAAAATAAAAATGCGAGAACGAATTGGCAAGAAACACCGAGCGCTAGTCTTCTTCACGCACCCCACCTCGCAACAACGAGAGTGCACACAACACTCACGGAGAGACTCACAGAGAGACAGAGACAGAGCCTTCAAGGCCAAAAAAATGTCTACTGCCAACTCTAATAAAAAAGTTGCGTTGCAGACTCCGGAGCGATCACAAAAAGCGCAAACAACAACAACAACAACAGAAGTCCAGGGCCGCCACCACCACCACCTCCGCCAGGCTTTTGCTTCGCGATTTGGTTTCCTCAGCAACGCCAGCAAGAGAAAACCAGAGACAGAACTTCTTGTTTGTAAACACGAGAGAGTCGCAAGAGAAAAAAGAGATCCTGATCTTGATCAGCTCCAATCAAGATCTCTCTTCTCTTCTCTTCTCTTCTCTTCTCTCCTCCTCCTCTCTCGCCTGCAGGCAGCGCAGCGTTCCTCCTCCAGACTACGCTCCGCCCGTACTGGGAACCAGAGAACGGCCGTGCCCGCACCGCCCGTGCTGGGAACCAGAGAACGGCCGTGCCCGTTCCGCCCGTGCAGGGGACCAGAGAGCGGCCGGCATGGTGGGACGGGCCCCTTCCGGCGGGCCCCACGCGGGAAACCCGGCCGGATTTCTGGAGTTCACTCACTCACTTACTTACTTACACGTGAGAGTTTTCTGTTTTCTTTTTTTCTTTTTTCTTTTTTTTTCCTTTTTTTCAACAATTATAAATAATCACAGGGATAAATAAATATATATCATCCCATGAATATTAAATAATGGAATCCCCCTTGTTAATTAATAGTATTAACCTAATTAATTTTGTAGGATGATAATGAGGAGGATGAATGAATTTACCTACTCTATTCAAATCCAAATCCAAATCAAATTCAAAGAAAACCCATTGGGATGAAGTAGCAAGTCTTGGTGCGCCCCTGGGGCTTCCTTTCTACAAGTCACCTAATGTCACAAACCCTAAGGTCGCTTAACCCCACTCGAATCACCTAATGTCACAAACCCTAAGGTTGCTTAACCCCACTCGAATCGAACATAATCCATTAAAAATCACCATAGTTCGTTGATTGATTGGTTTGACGTTCATTTACAAGGATGCGGATGAATTACATGTGTAGAAAGAATTTGGGGTGGGGGGGTCGGGTCCATGGGTTTGACTCTCAAAGGTGTGTGCAAAATGTTGTTCCCAATAAGACACAACAATGCATACAACAATGCACCCATATAGATGTGAGTAGTAGATAGGCATTATTTTGGTGGTTGAACATGCAAAGCAACTACAAGGAGTGAGAGATTTTTCAAAGTGATTGGGTAACCAAAACAAACATGCATGTGTTGTGGTGGTGGTGGTGGTGGTGGTGGTGGTGTACTTACTAATGACTACCTAAGTTAGTTAGGTATTCCTTTGCTTCTTGTTGTGTAGCTAGTATAGCTAGCCATGGATGTGTTGTGTTGTCATTTGGCATGTCCTTCAATCCACCTTTTGCTTTGTCCAAAGGAACGTTTTTTGGCCCAGCCTAATGAGTAAACGACACCCAAACCCCCCATTGTTTCATTGGGCTTTGATTCGACACTTTGGGCCAAGAAGCACTTGAGCAAGCAATGACACATGATGATGGCCACCCTCCAATCCAATCCAATCCAATCCAATCCATTCCTTCTCTCACAAAAAAATTCACACACTTTCATATTGATTGAACACAAAAGAGTAAAATTGGTAAAGAGCAAAGCATAATTTCAAGGAATGATGAGCCAAGTGAAGCCAACAAGCTCATGTAATCTTTTGACATCTCATCTACTTTGACAAAAAAATTGTTGCTTTTGAGGGATAGTTTGTTTAGTATCGCTATGGTGAGACCTTTGTAAGATGATGGAATGGACGGGGTAAACCCTATTTTGTTGTTGTTTTTATGGGTGGTTTTTTCCATTGAGTAACAACAAGCATGTTCTTCCCTAACCTACTTTGTAAGATGATTGGAGAGATGGAGAGTGCACACAAGTAAGTGTCCCATTTACACCACTTAAGTTCCCATTTGCTCACATGGTAGTAGGGTCCATACATCTATTTTGGGGGGAACAATCACAACATATTACTTTCAATGTTTAGGGTTTAGGGTTCAATTGATACACAAATAGTTATAGTGAGTTGAACAATTCCATTTTCAACACAATTTGTTGTGGGAGGGGGGAGTTTGAATGAATCCATTTGCAGGGTGGTAGCTGCCATCCATCCATACTGGGCACATTTCCCTGGATGATTTCTTTTAAAAAGGAACAAACAAACATGGGTTATTAACCCACTTGTTCAATGATAATATTCAGCTGGACACATGTGCCTGGATGATTTTTTTTTAAACAGAAAAGGCACATTCATTTGATTCCACGTTGAAAAATAGAATATTCATGATTTTTCTTTAAATCTTTCTTTCCTTCAAAAAAAAAGGACCTTTTATGGAAATGTCAATTATTTAAGAAAATTATCCATTTGAAATGTAGAAATTTAAGAAAATTACAAACTGAGGGACAATATACAAAGATTGATAGAAATCCCAAGAGCTTCTTGGGTCAGGCTAGTCCACCATTGTAAAGTAGGAATCCAATAATTCATTTTTTTTTATCGTATAATTTGGTGGAACATTATTATTATGTCTCCCCCCTTTTTATTTTTCTTTGCAAAAAAGAAGCAATACAGAATGTTGGTGTAAAAGGTCTCATTATGTTATGTTAGAGGTTCAAAGTTCAGAGAACCTACTGAAGTTGAAATTCGCTTGCCCAAAAATCTCATAATTTTTCTCTTTAAAACTATCAAAGTGGATTTTCAAAAGTGAAATAGATTAATTTTCAATTGGTCCTTGTTCATTCATTAGATGGTTGTCCAATTTGACTGCAGTTAATTTGTTTAGATGGTTGTCCAATTTGACTGCAGTTAATTTGTTTAGATGGTTGTCCAATTTGACTGCAGTTAATTTGTCTTAAGTCTCCCCCAAAAAATGTTAATGAAATGCTTACCACCTTGGTGACTTCAGCATAAATTACTTTTTCTTTTTTTTTTTAAATGGGGCATTTTTTTCCTCAAAAAAATAATCTTCTATATTATTATTTTTTAAGAAGATAAATTTAAAAATATTCTGAAATTTTCAAGAATCTTCTAATATTAAAGAATGAAACCAGCAAATTTAATTAATTATACAAACATACATGTGCTAAAGCTGCCCCCTGTATTATTATTATTATTATTACAGTATAGATTGGAACTAGGTCACATTCCCTTAGTAATAATGCTAGACATTATAATTCCCTGAAACACATGAAAAAAAAAAAAAAAAATTAAAAATTAATGTTGTTCTATCAGTAGAATTGGGTTTCATCCAACAAAAAAGAAATAGAGGAAATTTTATTATTATTCTGCAATAAATACTTGATAATATTGTTAGGGGTTGTTGTTTGTAGTGGTTGTCTTTTTACCAGGCTACTACTTACTACCTTAGTCAAGGCTTTTTACACTTGACAACAGATGCTCAGAAGAAGCAAGTCTCTTTGCACACACCCAAAGACAATCAATCTCTCTCTCTCTCTCTCTCTCTCTCACACACACACACACACACACACACACACAGATTCCAGTTCTGAAAGAAGATCATGGCAGTGTTGGACAAGATTTTGCAAACCACAAAAGCTCCACTTCACTTGTTGTGGTTTTCTTTCTTGTATCAAATAAGGCCTACTATTTTGATGAAATCATTCCTCCATGTGTTCAAAGTTAAGTGTTAATTAAGTGTCTATAAATTGTTGATATGATGTTGTCACGGTATTGTATTGTAGTACTTGGGTAACTTTGGATAACTTCGACAATTCTCTGTGAAATAATTAGTTTAATCCAAAAAATTTGATTTGATAGTTACCTTTTTAATTCTGAAAATTTCGACATATGTGTAATATATGTAATGTAATAAACTTGGTTTGCATTTTTAAAATATTTCATTGTGTTAGTGGTTAGATGAATGTATAATAACTGATTTGGTCAGGCAAGTCCTTGATTCAAAACTGGCTGGCAATTTGAATGTGTTTCTGAAAATTTTGAACAAAAAGAGATGAATTTCTTCTGAAGTTTTTCATCGAAGTTAAAAATTAATTCATTTATGCCGAAGTTGCGATAATAACACAATGTTTAATCATCAAAGTGTATTATCATATAATCATAACATCATATCAATGATTGTATCAATATTTAATTAGCACTTAACTTTGAACACATTGTTAAAATGTTATAAAAACATTAAACCTTGTAAGGGGCAAGTTTGTGATCTGAGTGGTTCTCAATTGCCCATGACAATTGAACTTTTTTTTGGAGATCTTGTTCTAGTTTGAAGTGGATGATAGTATTTTCAGTTGTTGGCCTTTTGTTTGAAATTTGAAACCCTCTCACCCCCCCCCCCCCCCCCCCCCCCCCCCCAAAAAACAACACCCATCACCCCCCCCCCCCCCCCCCCCAATTCTGTCTTCAACCCTACCTCTCTCTCTCTTTCTCTTCCCTC
>Ga0116231_10000899_pt1 | contig 57247 bp, 66 predicted proteins | sample S1TSphgellanicum_2_FD_89695 | JGI IMG/M metagenome (GOLD analysis project Ga0116231, IMG submission 89695) | Host-associated microbial communities from peat moss isolated from Minnesota, USA - S1T2_Fd - Sphagnum magellanicum MG | ecosystem: Host-associated > Plants > Peat moss > Unclassified...
TATGTGATGATGATGTGAGATGGTGAGGGAAGGGTGGGGTGGGGGGTGGGGGGTGGAGGAGGGGAGGGGAGGAGTTGGGGCGGGGGGGAAGGAGGGAACAAGAAGCCAAGTTTTGCCACTTTTGTCAAATAGAAAAATGGAAAAAACACATTAGTTTGAGTTTTTTGAAATGTAGGTCTTGGAAACATAGTCTAAAAATAACTTGGCAATGGATGCCATTTGGGCGTCTAACAATGTTTATCACATCTAACATTGTGTATTAATTTTTTCCCAATCCTAGTTCCTCACTTGTAAACATGAAAAAATGGATAATATAAGGTAAAAAACTATATAAATGCAACACCCTAAGCCAAACATTATAATTGACCGATCAAAATAAACAATATGTGCATCACCAAGTACTATATTTGGCTACAAGATTCTTGCAATAGAAATGCATTTGATGACATGGAACACCAACAAACTGTTGAAATCTCCTATAAATTTAATCTTGGTTCAAATTGGCATGGAACTTTTTAGTATGTAATAGGAATTCCAACTTGGTATGGAAAAACAAACCCCTCATGTTGGGATTAGTTAGTATGTTCAAAGCTCAAGATTGCACCAATGTTGCTAAGAACGAAGAACTAATGTAAGGAAAATATATTGATTTAATTAAATTAGTTAAGGTAAATGTAGATATAAACAATTTGAAATATATCAATACGATAAAGGTATATAGGATTATTATTTTTTTGAACCATGTAAGGGTACATAATAATGTTTGGCCATTTTTTAAATGAGTAATAGTTACGCACCAATTAAAATTTGGGTATATATCCACTTACATGGGAGTTGTAAAAAGTTCAAAAAAATGGGTTTGGTATACAATCTTTGTCCTTAAAAATATTAAAAAGTCAAAGAATCATCTAGAAAATCATTGAATCTTTTTCATTTTTTTCATGAAATTGTTGATTGCTTGTGGTTTTTGAAATAATCAAACTGATGGTTTTTAAATTCTAAAATATTTAAAAGAAATAAAACCAATGGTTTTAAAAATTCAAATAATCCCCCAACAATAGTATGTAGGTTGTGCAAAACTTTCAATTTGAGTAACTTGGGTAAGAGTAAGTGATGAACATCTATTATGTTCATAAAGTAAAGGTATGGTAAATGTTTCATTATTTACCATACACATGTAATCACATCCAATTAACATGACCAAGTTATGTAGAAGGTTAATTGAGTCAAATGGGAAAGAAATTCCTTCCTAGGGGTGTGGCCAAATGGACAAATGTAAGTTGTGTTTCGCCCATAATAATATGAAGGCCTTGTGTGGCATGCTCATTAATAGTTGGGCCATTTTGGGGTTCAACGAACCTATAGTTTGTTTTAGACACAATATTCATGATGGAGGTTGCAACTACATGTTCAATAATGTGTTTCATGGTGTGTGATTGAGTTTAAGTATCATTCAATGCACCTACATTTCATTTACAACGATATATTGCCCATGATGGGGTTAAGGCATTTATGGAATCTAGATTTTGCTAGCCCATTAAGTTTAACAATATAATATAACTAGTATGTTTTGGTTATGATTGAACATTTGTTTAAATGGTTGGTGTTGGTGCCATTACTTAATCATAGTAATGAAGGAGCAACATATGCATTTATGGATAGCATGTTAGTTGAACAAATGGTGTAGATTGTTAAGTGAGGAACTTTGCAAAAATATGGGCACCAAAAAGGCCATACTAAAGATTGAGAACTACTACTATCATGGTTAGGTATGGGGTATAGGTTTAGTTGGTAGGCCTTTCTTGCACCATTTTCACCATATATCCTATTGTTTGGCCATGAATTCAAGCTACTCGTTTCAATCAACGCAATGTTATGGTAGTACAATGAATTTGGGTGATCCAAACATGTGGCTTGAAGCATGTGAGCAATGAATAGTGTTGTTCCAAGTTGTAATGCCAATGACCATGGAAAATATAACATCTGCTAAACACTGATATACATTTTGGCATGCCATTATTCAATGAGGTGGTTATTGATTTCGAGTGTGTAGATTTGAACCAAGGGATTATGTTCATTTGAAGTAAATAACATCAATTACATTGGATGTGATTATGGGATGTGTCATTTTGAATATGTGCAAGGTGCTACCTTTAAGTGTGTTGTTGTTCGAGGTTCAAGATTGTCAAACATGGAAGGATCCCTTGCATGATTGTGCATCATATCATTTTTTTAATGTGGATGGCCAAAATGAGCCATCCTTGGTTGTTGTGCTTACATGATTCTTTTGTATGTTGTGTGAGCAATTTATGAGAGTTTTTATTATGTTGATTTGTAATCAATGTTCTAAAGGTTGGCATATGGGATGTTTCAAACTACCATGGGAATAAATGTTAATCAAAAAATGTTTTTGCCCATAGTGTGCATGATAGTCCTAAATGCCTATTCATGTAGTTAAATAGTAGGAAGTAATCTAAGTTATTTTAAAGACAATTCACATTTGGGTGAAAAATGGAAGGAATGCACATAGGCAATTAACAATGGGGTTCATATTTGTATCAAACCTATTGATTGTTTCACCTTAAAACTAGAATTTTCATCCATGGTAGATTTTGATATAATGCTTATTGGATTGATATATGGATTAGAAGGACTTGAACCCCGAATAAGGGGGCGGTTTGGATGTGTTGTACTATTCAAGCTATTTTTTTATTTGTGTTATATGTGTGTTGACAATGACGGTTGTATGTGACAACTTAAAAGCGCATGATTGTTTGTAAAAGTTTTTTTTTTGTTGGTTACATGTTTACATCCTAATTATTATAAATAAATTGGGTGAAGTAAGCTTGACACTTGTTCTAGGGTGAACACAATATTAGATATTTAATGTGTGGGATATAATTTCAAGTTATGTGATTTCAAATCACTTTTAGTATTTTGAGATTTCAAAACACACATACTTAGTTGTTATGCAAGTTTTTTTAGCATTGAATTCTTGTGATTTGCATTGTGCCTTTTGGGTTTGGATTCTTATATTGTTACATGTGAGTCATCTTTTGATTTGGATGTGTCGTACCATTCAAAATATTTTGTATTGTGTTGTGTGTGTGTTGATAATAATGAACCATTGTTAGGATCGACATAAAAGCACACAATATATCAACCTTCTGAGAATGAATAAGGTGACAGCTCTAGGTCTAAGTTTTTTCCTTTCTAAAGTTGAATGGGGTCGGGTGAAGTGGGATGGGATAATGTTATAAGTGAAAATTTAAGAAGAGGGAGGAGAAATATTAGGCATTTAGTTTCTTCCCTTCCAAAGGAACTTCCCCTCTCCAAAACAATTTTCTCCAACCCCCTTTCCAAAATAGTGATTTCTGGAGTGAGATGGGATATTTTTCTTTTTCTTTGCCTTTGGAAAGGGGGATGGAAGAGGTGTTTTCGAGAGGGGGGGAGGGAGTTTTCAAAAGGTAGTTTGTTGAGTGCCATGGGCAGGGAGGTTTGATTGTTTGTAAAGGTAGGGGAGTTTGGGTTTTCTCTTTAATTTTCTACTTTCTTCCAAGGTACTCACACAACACTGGTCATTGGCTAGTTTTAACATTCAGTTATCAATTGAGTTATTGATAACCTACCAAATGGTTCTTGATTTTTAAATAAATTGATAATAATTGACCCACTTGGCTTTGGATTTTGGAATTTTAATAATCTAGTCAGATGACTTGGATATCATCCAAGTAGGATATCGTGGTATACTATTTGGATGACACCCTACAAGAAGCTATAGGGCTACAGGGGTTAAGTTCTCCGGTTCAGGAAAGCATGGCAAGCACCAAACAGGTGCAACAATGCAATAAATTAAATGACGCATTAAGCTTGATGCAATTACAGGATAGTGTATTAGTGCTCACCAGGAAAATTATTTTCAATTTTTATTTTCATTGTACCCAAACTATGATCAATGTTTGAATTATCTTTCTTCTGTGCAATATTTTCAAAGGAAAAAAAGTGAAAATAAAAATGATTCAGTGTTGAGAATCTCCTATTCAACCCAAAGGTATAAGGTTTGATCCTTTTCTCAAGTTTTATTTTATTTTTCACAGACAAGGCAAATGATGGAAAAAATGTAGCCCCTTGCCTTGGTCTAAGGGCAACTTGGTTGGGGCTTTGTCCCCTTCGCTGCTCCCAAACCAAGTCTCCATGGGGCAACCCAACCTGTTCTCTTGGCGGAAAACCAAGTCTCCCCAAGGCATCCCAACCCCTTTTTCCCTGGGCTAGCTTGGTTAGACTTTCCAAGTCCCGCTCTCCCTAGGGCAACTTGGTTGTGTATTTGAATCCCTTTTGTTCCCTGGGCAACCAAGTGTTGGGCTCCAGTTCTGAGGAACCATGTGCTTCCTAATGCAAATGGGTGGTTCCATCAGCAAGTTCCTTTCTCCCATGGGAACATACTTGAGTATTTCAGGCCCTTTGTTCTTGGGGGATAAGTTTTGTGCTCAAGTTCTCCAAAAACCATGTGTTTGTTCCCTAGCCAAAATTTTGCTCTTTTCCTGAGCAACTTGGGCCCAAAATTTGATCACATACAAACGAGGGGACTTGAAATACTCAACCAAGTTGCCATAACGAGAAAGGGACTTGGAAGCCCCAATTTAGTTAGCCCAAGGAACACGGGTTGGGCTGCCACCGGGGACATAATATTATTATATGCTACATGTATTAATAATAAATTGCCACTTTTGCAAAGTTTTAATTTAAAGATCTCCAGTGTATGATCCCTGTTTTCTTGGGTTATCTCAGTTATGTGTGTCCATTGGTGAAATTTTGTCAAATTTGACCTGGGACATAGGGTTTCGCTCCTGTACAAGTGTTTTTTATGGCGAAAATCCCACAAATTCATCATATTTTGAAAGAAGAAAAATTCTGAAGCCTCTAAATCTTATGAGGTGGCAAAGATTATTAAAGGAATCTAATTATTTCTACTCTCATGTGTAGTATGTAACCAAATTTGACTAAATTAGTTTTTAGATGATGGCCACATTGGCTAGCTACATCACAAAATCCTTAAAAGAAACAGTGGCGCTGATGATCTCAGTTTTTGGTGGTAACCTCAGTTTTGTTGGTGATCTAGGTTTTGGTGGTGAATTGAAAATTGGAAATATTGGGGTGGGTGGTGATGTCCAGGAAGCTACAAAGAACGCGGTAAATTAGCTCCAAATCCTATATATCTTTCTGGCCCATATACGTATACATTTCAATATATGTGCAACGGAAGCACATCATGAGTTCAGGCACATTTGGATTGAGAAACACATGCAAAAAGCATAATATGGTTTATGCCGTGACAATCTCAAAAGTGATTGATTCTAGAGGACCCAGTAAAAACGATAGCGACTTGGGTTTAGAGAACACTGCCAAATGCATGGGTTCCGCAGAAAAGTCCAAATGTGCTCAAGTTTAGTTGCTGAGAAAATCACACACACCAATCAGTGTGCCAGCAAAACGTGTGCACCACCGGACACCAGGGAACACCTACATGGCACGTCGCTCATTTGATACTGTGCTTGGTACAGAGTTGTAGGACCCAAAACTCTGTGCTCCAGCTGTTCAACCTAGTCTCTATTCGGCATCTGTGGGAGTATAGGGCTTTGAAAAAGCTCGTTTTGCGTGTCTGCGACTACGATGGAGGGGACCGGTTTCACAGAAGGCTCCAAATCCAAATCGGTCGAGTTTGCTGGGAAACCGTGTGCACCATTTCACACCAGAACCCGCTTGCCTCAATCCCACTTATATCTTGCGTCTAGACAGAAACCCACAACTGCATTTTTGCTCACAATCTGGGCTCTTTCTTCACAATCAAGTTGAGCTCAAGTGCCGCCCTAACCATATACAAGTGCCAAGTCGTTCTTGAGTTGCCTTTGGTATTTGATGCACTTAACTCCGCCTTACACAGAACTCCAGCAAGATCTATCTGGGAAATAGCAAACTGTGGTATTTGATCCACTTGGCTCCGCTTTACAAACTCCAAACTGCTGCGATTCGCTGCAGTTGTCAGGGTCACCTCACTAGCTACGGTTATTCCCAGAAGCATACGTTCAGTATTAATGGGTTGATACTTGGCTCAAGGGAACGACTAGAGGCAAGTGGTTGACGCACCGGCTCACCCATCTGCGCGACTTCTTTTCCTACAAATCGCAGAACTTGCAGGTGTCTGTTTCATCCTATTCTAGGCGCTTGCTTCTGATTCTGAACTGGCTAGATCTTGTCTCTCATGCCGAAACAAGGCAGTTTGTGTTTTGAGTAATCTGTTCTCCCAATACAGGATATTGGGAGCACAATGGTTGAGCTATCAAAACTCACTGAGGAAAGTTGTTGGAACGACGATGGTCATGTCCTAAGTTTTAGATGTTATGCACTATTAAGCAGGTTCAATGATTTGCAACTGGTCGACGTGTAATTGACAGTGCAGCAAAATGCTACATGGATCTTGCTGGTTGTGATGAGTCATAAATGGTTAGTTTAGTCTAAGGTTTTTTTCGTGAAATTTTTTCACATAAAACGTTGCATGACTTCTGATATACTGATTACATATTGAGCAAAAGCTTATGAAAGCTTGTGTTGTAGTGTTGCAGCAGAGTGCAATTTCATTGCCATTCGTTTCCAGTTGTTGCAAAATGGAGGCTGGAGAATGTTCCAAGGAGATAGATCCCGGGGATCCAGAGCTAGGCAGGAGTCCAACGGAGCGCCACGACTCTTGTAACGGCGCAACCAACGCTATCGAAAATATGCCACAAGACCCATCGCGTCCTGAGATGGCGAATGAGATCAACATGAGTAGTGGGGACAGGTGTGATGAGCGCAAGAAAATGATGGAACAGCGTGGATCAGAAGGAGTGGCTCAGGAGAGTGACGATCTCTCAATCCCTGGTGATCAGCCCACTTCTTATACTCAGACGCCTGTCTCTACACCCTCGCAAGAGCAGACGGTGGGAGTGTTGTACTACAAAGATAAGTGGATCGAAGGAAGTATGGATGAGTTCATCACCACCTTAAGAGAAAATCAATTGGAGACCCTACGCTTCACTTTCAACACTAAACGTAGAAGCAGCAGGTGCGATAGAAAGCATCGCCTGGAAGTTATAGAGGCCGTCAGTACATGCGAGAGCTTGAAGAAATTGACAATTATGCGTGGGTTGTTGGATGTTGAGGAGGTGGAGGTCCTATGCGAGAATTTGGTATCCCATCCAATGTTGGCGACTCTAGAGCTCCAAACTGCATTCGCTGGTACCAGTGGTGATGGTAGTGAGAAGGCAATGGAAATTGTCTGGAACATGTTGAAAAACAATCGCACTATTAAAAGTCTTCAACTTGACACCGCTAATGGGACAGAGATTGGAGGGGCTCCCTTGGGGGCGATGTTAAGTGTGAATTCGACCTTGGAGACATTGACTGTTGGTAGACATTTTGGGAACTCAGAAACTGGAGTAGAGGCGGTACTTGCGCCCCTTACTGGTCATGATGGAAAGCCACCTCTTAACAAGTCACTTAAGACACTCAGGCTCGTCAAGTGGGAGATTGGACAAAGAGGGGCTAGAGCTGCTGCTGAAATGTTGCGCACAAATGACTCATTGACACATTTGGCGTTTCCAATTGCGCTTTCAGACCCATCGGATGTGTGCACGATTTTGGAGTCGTTGGAAACAAATGAAACTCTTCACACACTTGACCTAAGCCATTGCAAAGCTGTTGGAGGGGATGTTGTGTTGGCGAAGATGATGGATCTTCTCCGAGCCAATCCTTGGTTGAAGGATATTAACCTCAGAGGCACTCCATTGGAAGAAGATGGACGTGCTGTGCAAGTGAAGGCCCAGTTGGAAATGAACTCGCGCGATTACATGGCGGTGGTGAAGGGGATGCCTCGAGTTCAACCGAAGTTCGCAAGAGTGTTCTTATGTGGTGACGCGTACTCAGGTAAGCGGTTGAATCAATTCTTTAACAAACATTTATTTTCACATACACTTGAAGCCCATTAATGGCCCTTACGCTACATTACATGTCACCTTCATTGGAACTACTTGATACAAATTTAGTAAATTGGGCATGCTTTTAACCACATTCTGAAATAATTTTATTTTTCTACCCATGTAATTTGGTTACAAAATTAAACCAAAATTCTATATTGACATGCGCGTTGAGATTTCCTTTTAAAACAAGAAATGGAAAAATCATTTGGATGTTGAATGGAAAGTTGAATCAACCCAAATTTAGTGAATGCTTGATCTATCAACTATTCTATGAGAACTGGGTGAGGAATTAGTCCAGGAAATTAAAATATGAAGTACAATATATCTCTACATTATTAGAACTTAGGGTCTACTCAATTGAAAGAACTTGAAGAACTTTGAATTCCCACTCCTCCAAAGTACATTCAATTGTTTTCCATAATGTTTAACTAAAGGAAATTTTAGATTCACGAAATTTCGTTTATTAACAAAGTTTAATGTACCCTCCACAAAAGATCAATTACAATAGTTAACAATAAATATTAACCACTTTTTCAGACATCCTAATTTTGTAATTAATAGCTTATAATATGTAGGGATTAATAATTATAAAGAGAAAAATAAACTTCTTCAAGATCACTGACCATTAATAAACAAGATTAAATATATATTTCAAAACAGAAAAAACACTCTAGGGTAATTGATTTTGCAACATTAAAAATTTGATGGGCATTGGTCCAATTTTAAAAGTCATTTACAAACTTGGCTTCTAAGGTTGCATTTAATCTTGGGTTTTGTCAAATTTTAACACACAATTCATATAGATTGGAAGACTAACTTCAAGCCATAAACCAACAAAACATCAAAAAAATATGCAAAGGCCATACAATAATTTGAATATTATTATTTTTTGAAAGATTCACACTATTATTATCAATTTTATTTTATTCAATTTAACAAATTTTATTCCTGAACATAAAATTGAAACAAATTAAGCCAAAATTGTATAGGAATGAAATAAAACAAGGTGGCTAATAATAATGAAACCATAAACCTTTTATACATTTTTTTAAAACTTGAAGTTCGAAGATTAAATCTTCTAGAACTTTTTAACTAGTTTGCAATAGAATTGATTTTATTTATGTGCACGTTAAAATCATTTATTTCTATCCATTAGGCCCAACCTATATAAATATATTTTAATGTTAAAATGTTACAAATTTTTATTAAATGCATAGTACTTATCTAAAGACGAGGCATATTAAAATTGCATTGAATATAGTTAAACTCATTAAATTCATGTCCTTTTAACTTGACAGGTAAAACTACATTAAGGAGGTCAATGGTTAGAAGTTTTGTGAAAGGATTCCAAGGAAAGATGGTCATTCCCCTAATCGAGGAGGTTGAGTTGCGCAAACCTTTCAAGGGATTTTGCTTCAATAAGGACCTAGATGAAATGGCCAAAAGAACACGAGGGATACAAATCAATGTCCTTGTTGATGATGAAGATCAAAAAATCTCCATTTGGGATTTGGCAGGCCAAGAGGAGTACCATGCTTTTCACGACAACATCATTCCCGATTTAAGCATACAAGGAAATGTTTGCTATTTTGTCTTGGTGTGTAGTCCATTTGATAGAACAAATGGGCAAAAAAAGAATGCAAATGATATCCATGATGAAATTTGTTGTTGGTTGAGATTCATCTCATCTAACACCAAAAGGTCATTAAATTCTCCACCCCAAGTGTTGGTTGTTTTGACAAATGGTGACAAGGGGTTCCAAGACGACAAACCCCTTGTGGAGACTCGTTTAAGAGATTTGAAACAAAAGTTTGCTGCTTTTGTTGATTTATCTCCAATTTGTCATTTGATCAATGCCCACTTTTCTCGAGAAGCAAAAGCGGTGGTGAAGGAGGTGATACAAAATTGTGCATCAATCTTCAAAAAGGTGCCACACATATATGAAGCATGCATGAAGGTGCAACATGGCTTGTCTGAATGGAACCGAAAACCATCTAACGAACCCATTGTGACAATGAAAGCATTTGAGAATGACATTGTTCACAAGGTAGAACCAAATCTGCGAAATTTGGAGGTTGAAGGAGAATCAAATTTAAAACCACATGTGGCAATAGCAATGTTTTTGCATGATGCCGGTGAAGTCATCTATTTCAAGGATGAAGATTTCGTGGTTGTGAATCCAAATTGGTTTTGTAACGAAGTGATGGGTCGCCTCATCACACTTCATGGAGATGTTGAAAAAGCTGGATGGAAACAAATTTTTCAAGATGGTTTTGGCAACATTGAAGACATCCAAAATCTCATCAAACGATCTTTGAAGAAGATCATTCATGATGGCACAAACATTGCAAGCGATATCCCCAAATATCTTGTTCGCCTGATGTTACAAATGCACCTTGCATATTCTGAAGAAAACCCTGGTGCAGATCAAAATGCACAAAATTCAATGCGAATATTTGTACCCACTACATTGAAGCCCGATGAATTTGTTGCACGAGGTGAAAGATCCTTGGAATGGACTTTCAAGAAGTTTCCACCAGGAACAACTGTCATCCACCTTGGACGAAGGTTACAATGTTTTGACCAAGAACTCACCACATTCACCCCAGGATTTTTCCCAAGAGTCCAGGTAAAAATTTATCCCAAGTCATATTTTCAATGTCCCTTTGAATGTTGAATAATATTTAATTCATTGATCTTACTTTGTGTCATCATTTAAAGTGGATATAGTTACATTATATAATACTAGGTATCGCAACAAATGTAATGTTTCAAATAAACTTTAATGTGTTTACATGAAATATTGGTTCCATCATATTATCGAAACATGTGGTTTAATTATAATTTCAAACATTTTTATAATGTGGTAATTAATTTTTTTGGGTATTGACTTATACTCATGACATAATCATGAGCAATAAATATTCACACCTTTACATGTATATATTATATAAGTAGTTTGCATTGTAATTTGTTTATCATAATGAGTATTTTTGCTAATTGTAATGTCATGAAAATTTGTGAACCATCACCTTTTGTAACTTGTTGCAACATTATTCTTGCAAGCAAGCCCCTTGCTTTTTAAATAGTGAAATAAGTGAGGAAAATGTGACTTTTGTTATTCTATTGTAGCCAAGTATGTTCATTGAAATTTAGTAATTTTTACATAATAAATTATTTTAATGCATAAATTCCTTTTGATGTAGGTTGCACTATACAATCATTTTCAAAAGGATGTGCGACCTAAAGCAAATTTTTGCAAAAGTGAGAAAAACCTTTTTAAAATCTCAATCGATGGTATGGAGATTTTTGTGGAATTAGCTGGAGATGAGATGAAAAGTCATCTTTTCATTGACATATTGGTGAGATCGTCCAAAACCAAATTGCACACTCTCCAATTTATTGATGACCATGTGTTGAGTCAAATCGAACAATTGTGTAGTGCGCCTCAAGTTGGTTGTCAAGGCATTACTCTCGTGCGAGGAGTTTTGCAACCAAAGGCTGTTGAAGTCTTGTTGTCGTGCAAAGACAGAAAGCACCAAGTAGTTTTGGTGGAGGATTTGAAGCAAGATTTACTTGCAACAAACCTTGATACATCATATGTGCATACATGGAAAGAAGTGCCAAATGTGGAGGGATGCAACATCAACTTCTTTGGTGGAGGCATGGAGGATACAGCAATATCCCTTTTGGGTGAAGTTGACACGCATGAAGTTTTTCAAAGGCGATATAGAGCACTTAAGGAATTTGCAGGTGGACTTACCAAGCTACAAGAAAACAAGACAAGTTTTGAAATCTACCCTCAAGATTTTGAAAATGAAATCAAAATGGATTCATTCCATACAAACCATGTCCAACAACGCATTGATTTCCAAAACAATGGAGATGCTACTTTGCAACATTTGGTGGAGTCCATTCATAATGCAATTGTCCCTGAGATAAAAGATGAATTGCATTTAATGGAGAAAAGATTGGAAAACAATTTGGAGAAGTTGATGGAAGGAACAAAGCAAGAGATTCAATCCATGGAGAGCAAGCTGCACAACATGTTGAGGATGGAATTGGATAACATCATAAGCTTGTCAGTGCAATTGCAACAACGACAAGTTCCATGCAATGTTTATTTCACCACAACGGGTTCTAGTCGCCAACGCAAACTTATTGTGAAAATGGTACCTGGGATTCAATTGGTCCATCTCCATCTTTTGTGCGAACACATTGAAGGGATTCATGTTGTGGAAAATAAAAAAGGCGAAGAAATTACCTTGATTGACCCAAAAGTGCGAAAATGGATCCCTTACCTTGTCACCGGTCTTACCATTTTTTCCCTTTTGTTGAAAGTGGGGGCCCATGTTGCTGCAGGAGTTGGTGACATGATACCCAACTTTGGAAAATGTTTGTTATTAGCACTTGACACTGACGCCCTTGGGCATTACTTGCCTAGTGATGGAATACACAAAATGTTGGAAGATGAGTCATTTCAAGGGAACACAACCTTGATTGAACAAGGAATTGCAAGGAGCATGGCTGATGAGAAAAAATCAGCGGAACAATGGCTTGTAGACTTTTTGAAGGAGAGGAAGAAGAGTATTTCGGAGTCATTTGGTCTAACTAGGGTTAAATACCATAGGATGACCAACAAGGGTCCTCTTATTCGATGGGTTTGTCATAAGTGTAGGAATGACGGCTTCCAAAAGCAAATGTTGGAAGATTGCCCAGTGTGACCTCAGATTCAATTGTCCAAGTGTCAAAAATGTGATTGAACTGTATGAAGGTTTTTAGGTTTGGGAACTATGAACTTTTGCAAGGCAAAAAAGCAAAGTCGTTCCATCAGTCCATGGAAACGTAACATGTTTTGATTTGAATCTACTTTGATCCAATCTAGTTTCACATGTGTATTTCCATGTAGCATTTAAAAAAACATATATGGCTATTTATAGGCAAAAATTGATGTCAATATAATGATGTCAATTAGTGCTAATTATGGAAAAAGAATTTTAATGTGAAATGTCAAAAAAATTTCATTTATAATCAAATCGTTGCTAAGTTATATATATATATTATGCATACCAAGAAAGTAATTTGAATATGTCAAGGTTTTTTTGTCTTGACCAAATCCTATATAATGAAAACCTTTTGTTCATATTGACAATGAATATTTTCATCAATAGTTTATAAATGAATTCTTTTTGTCCAAACAATGAACTTTTTGAAGAACGTTAAAATTCAATGTACAACGTCAAAATATAATGCATATCATGTGTCAAAAGAACATTATTTTTAAATATAATAATTTTTCCTCTTACATGATAGTTGTAATGAGGAAGGATGGACTACAATTCCATATAGTTATATTATGAAACCAAGAGTAAATGAAAGTTTAATATGCTTAAAGGTGCAAGCATGAATTCAATTTTAAATCTAGTATTACACTTGGTAGTGAAACCCGGCTATTGTCAAACCTTGCTCTTCAAAGCACAAAGGATGTGACCAAGAAATCTCCTTCCAAAATAAAATCTCTAATAAATTTTGCAAACAAATCAAGATTTTCACAATTTTCAATGCCAAAACCTTTTTGTAATTTGTGCCCGTTGGAGGACTAAGATTGATTGGATAACATAATTCTTGCACCTTATGGGGTTTGAAGGACAAGTTTTTTTTCCCCAATTACTTGGCTGGTCAAACAAGAGTTGGGTAACTTTTTTATTTTGTTGTATAGTTTGGTTCCAAACTTTTGGAAATTTCAAAAATTAAAGAACCCCTATTCCCATTTTTTTTTAATGTTCAAAATAAAATATCTACATGTTCTAGGTTTTTGAATTCCAAAGAACTGGTGATTGAAGGTAGGTTTTTTGAAGGGGTTTTTTGTTTTGAAAACCACAGTTTATGGTTGAAATCAAATCTTTGATGATGCCAAACAAGGCTTCGCATACACAACCCACACCCAATTATCTTTCTTGAAAAAAAAAACCACATCACACTTGTTTGAACCAGTATTGTGTGGTAATTTGGAGGCCCAAAAAACTGTTCGTTTTGTTTTTATTTTGCAATTAGATAATCATCACTTTTTGTTATTAATATCTGAACTAGAAAATTATCTAGTCTAGTCATTTTAAAAGGTTCAAAGTACTAGTGCATTTCATCAAGGATCTGATACAAAGGGGTACCTTATGAAGCTAGTTATTTCATTTTTTCAATTTATTTGAGAACCATCATGGTTACATACTAAACCCAATTCTTTTATATTTTATGAAAACCATAGTTATGAATGCTAAGGCCAGCCTTGAAAATCTGCAAGGGCAAGTTGTTGTTTCTAATAACTACTCAACATTAAATTAAACCCCTTTGAAAAACAATTTTAAAGGCTATAATGTTGATAAGGCCTGTTGCCAAATGATTAAACAACCCCTTGAAAAACATTGGGGTTAATTCAAGATATTAATGTTATGCCAAGAACTGAAGCTCACAACAATTTCAACATTGCTAGCAAAAGATGCATGGACTAGGGAATATATTATGTGGCTAATTGCCATGTCCAAAAAGCTCCAAAGTATTAGTGCAACTCCATTGTAGTTTTTTTGGTGACAGATATTCACTTGTTATGATTTGCAAGAAAATACATTTTGATAAAAATAACAAACTCATAGCATCATGAACAACCAAACTATGGAACATCCAAAAGAAAATTCTTGGGACAAAAACTTTCAAGTTTGATGCCCACATGTTTCATGGGTTCATTAGTGAATCTTTTTGCAATCTAAGATGCATCCTCCCCCATGCAACACCTCAATAAATGTTGACAATAAGTAGTTTGAGTTACCAAAGCAAAATGAGCTATAATCAAGTATGGGTTGCATATAGTACATTGGATAGCCCTCTTAGAGTTTGTCCTCGAGTCTCAACCTCTTTAACATGGGATTGATCTACACAAATAATTTCTAGAGCATGATTCTAAACTTGTGTTTTCACCCTACATAATCCTTGGCTTTTGATTGAACTAAACTTGTAATTCAATTAAACTTTCATTTACAACAAATTTAGTCTTTTGCTAATATCTAGTGCACTTCATAAGGGAGGTGCAAATGCATGTGGTGAATTCAACACAAAGTGTAATGGTTTGTTGGAATGGTTAGATGTTATGAACACAAATGGAGGAAAATGGATTATTCAACATTAGAAGTTGTTGGGTTTTGTCTTGCAAGTTGACTATGTTAACCAATATTATCCTCCTAGGAGATGTTGTCTCCTTTGCTTTAATCGGGACTCGGAAGCTTTAGGTGGGAGATGGGGTTCTTGGGATACTACTTTTCAAATGGACATCTATTGGGTTTAACATCCATCATGCATTGCACATGTGATGGCAATGCTTTGGGGAATTGTTAAATTAAAGTAACATAGTATGTAGCAATGTTGTTTTGAGCATTTCGTATGGGAGAAGGCACCCTTAGTTTTTGGAGTGCAAGGTAATTTCATTAGATAATTAGATGTGAAACTAACATTGATGTTTGAAATGGTGTGGGTTGATCTAGCATGTTATATTGTGACTTTTTTACAACCTAGAATTATTATGCAAGAAAAATTAAAAGGTTTGGTATTACTTGCATTTTAGTGGTTTCATTCCAAAACCCCATAATCAAGTTCTAGTATTATTGTTTTTGATAGATAGCTAGATCTTTGTGAAGTTGCAATGTTTAAGATGGTAGGATTGATTACAATACTAAATCCATTCCATCAACAACTGAGATTGCCAAAGAGATAGTGAAAACCTTGCATGGATTTTAGATAGACCCATCTTACTTATTTTTCACAGTAACCATTCACTTCTATTCACTATTCATGATTTGGAGGCTTGCAATTCCACAAATAGTGATGCTCAAAACCATCTTAATTTGATTAAGGCACATTTTGGAGAAAATTCAACAAAACAAAAAATTGTGTTTTCAATCATTTTAGCCAACAAAATTTTTAACGTCTCCCAAAACGTACATAATTGATGATAGTTATCAAGACTCCTCTTGAGTTAGGTGTGTGATCAATTGTAGATGGTGATATTTGAAACAATGAAGAAACCTCCAACTCTTGCATGGTGAAGAACAAGATGGCACTTGAAGACTTGTAGAAATCATACTAACATATATTTGACCTCACTTTTGACAACTTAAACCCTCCAAAATCACTTAATTTTCGAGTTCATTAATTTTAATTTATTTTATTGGGAAATATTCATTAAGTTCAATCTTTTAAATTTGTTTGATTTTCGCAATATAAAAAAGGCTGGTGATAATCATCAATTTGAAAGCATATTAGCCCCTAACCATGAAGGATTTGGAAATCCCAAGGTAAGGCGGATGAAAATCTGCTTGAACTTTAGGGTTTAAGCATTCCAAGTTGAACCGAATATAAAATTATCATTTAAAATGCAACATAATAATTGCCAGTCTGAAATAACACATTAAGTATTCCAAGTTAAAGCATATAAGAGAATTCATTTTTTCTTTAGTAACAACTGAGTATGGCATGAAGTTTATTTTTTTTCGCATTGTAGTAAAGTGATATTTTGTTAGCCCAAGTTTTTGATCTCACAAAATTGAAACGAAAAAACTTGTTCTTGAACCCAAAATAAAAAGAAGGAAAAAGAAGAAGAATGCAAACCTTCACAAATTCTCAATTAGTGTCCTTTCTCATTCTGATCCATGCAGCGATGCCTTCTCAAAAGATTGAATCCCATCATGTTATCTGCTACCAGTATTAATGCATGGCCACTTTTGCAAAATTTTAACTTTAAGGTCTCTTGTGCGTGATCCCAGTTTTTGCGGGTGATCTTAGTTGTGTGGAACAAAATTTCTTTTATTGGCATATTAGCATCAAATTTGGACTTGGAAAATATGATTTCTATCTATACAAGTGACTTTTCACAGAAAAAATTACCCAAATTTGCCAAATAGAAAGAAGGAAAAACAAGAAGAATGAAAACCCTCCATAAATTCTGAATTAGTCTCCTCTCTAGTTGTAATCCATGCAGTCATGCCTTGTTGAAATATTGAATCCCATCATGTTATTTGCTACATGTAGTAATGCATGGCCACTTTTGCAAATTTTTAATTTTTAGCTCTCTTGTGTATGATCCCAATTTTGGCTGTGGCGATGTTACTTTTGTGTGTGGGTCAGTAGTTATTTTAGTGGCAAATTAGTGTCCGATTTTGACCTGGAAAATATGATCTCTACCTAGACAAGTGACTCTTCATTAAAAAAATGGCCTAAATTTGGAAATGTTCAAAGGAAAAAGAAAATCCTAAACACTGAAATTGCTGATAAGTTTGAGTAGGTAGCCAAGAACATTATTAATTTTCTACTTTCATATATAGTATGTAGCCAAACTTGTGTTTTAGATGATGGCCACCTTGGCTACATCACAAAATCCTTAAAAAAAACACTGGCGTGAATGATCTCAGTTTTTGGTGGTAATCTCAGTTTTGTTGGTGATCTAGGTTTTGGTTGTGTTGGAAATTGAAAATATTGTGGTGGTGGATGGTGATGTCCGAGAATATTCAAAGAACCCAATATAGCTCCAAAGCTTTTAGTTCTGGACTGTAAATATATTCAGCCATGGTGGGTGATCTCAGTCTAGGTGGTCATCTCAGTTTTGTTGGTAATCTGGATTTTCAGTGGTGTTGGAAATTGGAAATATTGGGGTGGGTGGCGTGCTGTGACGTCCAAGAAGCTAAAGAACCCAATTTAGCACTGAAGCTTTTAATTCTCAGCCATCTGTATACATTTCAATATATTTGCAAGGGAAGCACACCATAAGTTTAGGTACATTATGTAATAACATCAATATCAGCATCCCACAATTTATTATGTAATACAAGGCTAATGCTGAGGTAATAGCTGATGTTGAAAAAAATTAAAACAATGTTTAGTCTTTCCAAAGAAGAGGCAACAAGGAAGGCCACCTCAAAGAACTGGACATGGTGCTTGGAAACAAATCCGGATGGCTCCAGAAGTGTGTACAGATTGTTGGAGAAGCTTGGGTACTAGCTGGTTAGGACCATTGAGAATGAAAAGACCATTGAGGGCCATCATGCTAAAGGATGCCCCCAATGCTGTAAGAGCTTGTAAAAAAGTCATTGCAATTCAAAACCCATCACCATCAGATATATGACTCAAACCGTGCACGAACACATTAAAGAGTCAAGTAAGGCCAACCTGATCTGCAAAAGGGATTTTTGGATCCATAAGGAACCATAGACCATTGCTTTCATGTTATGTTTTGTGGAAGTAACTACCATGTTGGGTGTTTAATATGTAAGTCTGCTTAAGAATGACAGTTTTGTTTAATTTCTTTTTGGTCTGTTTGTAAATCATTGTAAATTGAAATTGTGGAACTATAATCTTCAAACTTGATTTTTTGTGGGTTTTCCATGTTTGGATGTTAATGTCAAAAAATTCAATTTTATGTCAAATTCTATATCGAATTGGATTGGACGAAATCACAAATGTTTGAAACAATTACTCATTTTTCTTACATTTTAAACTCAAGTAATTAAATTTGAGATGTCATCAATTCCATTTGAAAAACTGTGCAATGAATTATCATGAACAATACAAGGCGGGTATGGAAGCAATCTGTGGTGTCTTCAAGTAAGTTTACTCTGTCTCATAAATAAGTGTTCTCAACAATGTGGAACATAGGAAGGATGATTTCTTAATGAATTTATAAGAAATTGTCATAATTTTTGTTCAGTTTGTTAAGCTTAAACAAGTTGTAAGTTTGGAAGCACAGAGAAACAATAAATGATCTTTTGATGTTCAGTCCTCCTGCTTGAAGAACATACATTGTAAAGGAGCCAGGAAAATTTTCTATATGACAGTCCCCATATATCACCTCATCTGCAAACCAAAATTCCTTTTCCTAACAGCATTTGTCGCCCATTTTTGCCTACACTTAATGCTCCCTCTTTGAAATGGCCTTGGGTGTTCTCCAACTCCTATACAACTCTAAACTTTGAGTTGGTCATTTCTTTGATGCACAATAAGTTTATCATAGAATCTGTTGAAAGCAGGAAATATCCTATGAAGCTTTTTAACATCAAAATATATGCCAGGTGATGCTTTAACTGATAACCTTGCATTTTCGGCCTACCTCAACTAAATGTCTCACCCAAAGACTCAATTAGGGTCTCTAATTCCACGTGTCTCATGCTTGAATTAGCCTCTAAGAGCTGCTCTGTGGTGGATGGCATTTGGGTAATTAGCAATATTTATCACATCTAACATAGTGTATTCATTGCTTCCCAAATCCAATTCACAATTTGTAAACCAAAAAAAAGTGTACATAATAAGGTGAAAGACTATATAAATGCAGTGCCCCAAGCCAACTATTATATTGGCAAATCAAAAGCATGGGAACCTCACTAAACAGGTGCAACAAATTAAACCTGGCAGTGCCCAATATAAAAAGTATTATTCAATTTTTTTGATTCTACCGAAATTATGATTAATATTTTAAGTATCTTGTATGTACAATATTTTCAAAGAAAAATAATCTAATGCAATGTTCAGTATCCCCTCTTCAACCCAAAGATCGAAGGTTGGATCCTTTTCCACTAATTTTCTTTCAAGGGAACCACGCAGATGACAAAAGAAAATGTAATCCCTATGCAATTTCTGTAACCTAGTTGTCTTCGGAGTTGCAACTTCCCCAAGGATAAAAGGTCTAAGTGGAACCTTGGTCGGGGGTTGTCACTTACTCCCCTTCACCGTCCCAACCAAGTCTCCCAAGGCATTCGAACCCCTTGTCCCCCGGGGAAAAACCAAGTCTCCTTGAGGCACGGTGACCCTTTATTGAGGCACCTTGGTTGGAACTTTCAAATCCCTTTTTCCTTGGGGTGACTTAGTTGAAAATTTGAATTTCCCATGTTCCTTGGGCAACCAAGTTTTGGGCCTCAATTCTTGGGGAATTGTGTGTTTGCCAAGGCAAATGGGTGATTATTACCCAAGGAAATTGGGACTTCAAAGTCCCTTTCTTCCCCCACAAGACAACTTGGTTGGATATTTCAAGTCTCATTGTTCTTTCGTGATCAAGTTTTGGGCCCAAGTTCTGAGGGAACCAAGTGTTTCCTAGGGCAAATGGGTGGTTTCACGAAGTGCTTGGGCCCAAAACTTGATCAACCTAGGAGCAAGGGACTGGAAATATTCAAACAAGTTGCCCTAGAAAGAAAGGCACTTGGAAATCCCAACCAAGTTGCCCCAAGGATAAGCGGTTGATGTTGAGCTGCTACACCAGACCCCATGTTATCAGCTACAGGTATTCATACATTGCCACTTTTGCAGAATTTTAATCTATGGATCTCTTGTGTATGATCCCGGTTTCGCTGGGTCGTCTTTGTTTTGTGTGGGTCAATTTTTTTTTATTGGTGAAATTTCATCAAATTTTGACCTGGAGAATATGATTTTGATTTGGTGTTGTGTTTTTTCCATGGAGAATATGTCATAAATTCATCAAATTTGAAGGAAAAAATTTCCAAAACACCTATTGAATGGAAAGTTGAATCAACCCAAATTTAGTGAATGCTTGATCTATCAACCATACTATGAGAACTGGGTGAGGAATTAGTCCAGGAAATTAAAATATTAAGTACAATATATCTATACATTATTAGGACCTAGGTTCTACTCAACTGTGGTAGCTTGTACAATTGAAAGAACTTGAAGAACTTGAATTCCCATTCCTCCTAACTACACTCAATTGTTTTCCATAGTGTTTAATTAAAGGAAATATTAGATTAACCAAAATTCATTTATTAACCAAGTTTAATGTACACCCCACAATAGATCAATTAATAGTTAACAATTATTATTAAGCAAATTTTCAGACATCCTAATTTTGTAATTAGTAGCTTATAATATGTCTAGATTAATTATGATAAAAAGTAAAATAAAATCTCTTCAAGATCATTGACTATTAATAAACATGCTTAAATATATATTTCACAAAAGAATACACTATAGGGTACTAATTGATTTTGCAACTTTTAAAGTTCGATTGGCATTCGTTCAATTTTTAAAGTTGTTTACAAACTTGGGTTCTAAAGTTGGATTTAATGTTATGTTTTGTCGTATCTTAACACACAACTGATATAGTTAGAAGACTTATTTCAAGTGGTAAACCAACAAAACATCAAGAAAATACATAAGGGCCATACAATGATTTGAATATTATTTTATTTTATTTTTTCAAAAATTTGACTATTATTGTCAATTTTATTTTATTCAATTTAGCCAATTTTATTCCACAACATAAAATTGAAACAAATTAAATCAAAATTGCATAGGAATGAAATAAAACAAGGTGGCTAATAATAATGAAATCATATATCTTTTTTATAGACCACCATGTAATATCAAATTGCTTGCCTCCCATTTTTATTAACATTCTTTCAAAACTTGAAGCTCAAAAATTAAATCTTCTAGAAGTTTTAACCTAATTTGAAATAGAACTTATTTTATTTACATGCACATTAAAATCATTTATCCCTATCCATCAAGCGCAACTGATTTAAATATATTATAATATTAAAATGTTACAAACCCTTGACTGAATGCATAGTAATGGCATAATAAAAATGCACTCAACATAATTAAACTCATTAAATTCATGTCTTGTTAATTTGACAAGTAAGACTATGTTAAGGAGGTCAATGGTTAAAAGTTTTGTAAAAGGATTCCAAGCAAAGATGTTCATTCCACCATTGGAGGTGGTTGAGTTGCACAAACATTTCAAGGGATTTTGATTCAATAATGACCTAGATGAAATGGCCAAAAAACACAAGGGATACAAATCAATGTCCTTGTTGATGATGAAGATCAAAAAATCTCCATTCAAGATTTGGCAGGCCAAGAAGAATACTAGGCCTTTCATGACACCATGATTCCGGACTTGGGCATACAAGGAAATGTTTGTTATTTTGTCTTGGTATGTAGTCCATTTCATAGAAAAACTAGGCAAAAAAAAAATCCAAATGATATCCACAATGAAATTCATTGTTGGTTGTGATTCATCTCATCTAACACCAAAAGGTCATTAAATTTTCCATTGCACGTGTTGGTTGTTTTGACAAATGGTGACAAGGGATTTCAAAATGAGAAAACCCTTGTGGAAACTCATTTAACACATTTGAAACAAAAGTTTGTTGCTTTTGTTGATTTATTGCCAATTTGTCATTTATTCAATGCCTTTTTTTCTCCAGAAGCAAAAGAGGTGGTGAAAGAGTTAATGCAAAATTGTGCATCAATCCTCAAAAAGGTGCCTCACATATATCAAGCATGCATGAATGTGCAACATGGCTTGTCTGAATGGAATAAAAAACATCCTTACAAACCCATTGTGACAATGAAAGCATTTAAAAATGACATTGTTCACAAGGTATAACCAAATTTGCATGATTTTTGAGTTGAAAAATAATCAAAATTAAAACCACATGTAACAATAACAATGTTTTTGCACAATGTTGGTGAAATGATCTATTTCAAGGATGAGGATTTTGTGGTCATGAATCCAAATTGGTTTTGTCATGAGGTGATGGGTCACTTCATCACACTTGATGGAGATGTTGAAATAGCTGGTTGGAAGCAAATTTTTCAAGATGGTTTTGGTGAAATGGAAGACATTCAACATCTCCTCAAGTTGTTTTTGAAAAATATCACTTATAAATATGTGGGAAACACAATCAACATCCCCAAATATGTTGTTCATCTTATGAAGAAAATGGACCTTGCATATGAGGAAAAACTTAAACGATATCAAGATTCACAAATTTATACTTGAATATTTGTGCCCACTACATTGAAGTTTCATGATGTCATTGCAAAAGGTGAAAGACGTTTGTGATGGACATTTGACTTTCTGCATGATCCAAATCTTATCCACCTTGGATGAAAGTTATAATGTAATGACCAAAACTAACCACCCTTACCCCAAGAATTTTCCCAAGAATTTTTCCCAAGTACATTGGAAGTTCCATTGGTCATATGGAATAATATCTCGGTCCATCCACCTTACATTGTTTTGGTTTTGATATACACAAATTATTTTGATGTACACAAATGATTTTGTTTATATCATGAAGAATTTACATCAAGAATTGTTTTTGATACTTGGAAGGATTTCCATGTAGGTGGCATTATACAGTCATTTTCATGATTTGGCAATGAAAGCCATTTGCCAAAATGAGAATTTTTTTTAAAAAGCTTCAATAAATGGCATGGAAATTTTTTTGGAGTTGACTGGTGATTAAATGAAATGTTATATTTTGGTGAAATCATCCAAAAGCAAGTCGAAAACCTTTCAATTCATTGATGAACATGTGTTGAAACAAATTGAACACTTGTGTAGTGTTGTTCAAGTTGGTTGCCAAGGGGTTACACTTGTGCAAGGGATTTTGAGGCCACAAGTTGTTCAAAACTTCTTATTGTGCAAAAATAAAAAAGACCCAACAATGTTGGTGGAGGAGTTGAAACAAGAGTTACTTGGAACAAACCTTGATTTATCATACGTTCATCCATAGACAAAAGTGCCAAATGTGGATGAAAGCAATGTTGACTTCCTTGGTGAATGTATGGTAGATATTGCAACATCCCTTTTGGGTGAGGTTGATACCCATGAAGTTTTCCAAAGGTGACATAGAAAATGTTTGGAACTAGAAATTCAAATAACCAAGTTGAAGGGCAAGAAAAAACATTTTGAAAATCCACAAGGTCTTGAAAATGTATTCACAATGGAATCTACAAACTATGTTTAGCAACATGTTGATTTTGAATCAAAAGGAGAATCTTCTAATTCACAACATTTGGCAGAGTCCATACATAATGCAATTGTCCCTAAGATAGAAGAGAAATTGCAATCAATGGAGAAGAGGTTGGAGATGTTAATGGAATAAACAAAGCAAGAAATCCAATCCATGGAGAACAAGTTGCACAACTTGTTAAAGATGGAATTGGACAACTTATCATTGCAATTGCAACAACAACAAGTTCCATGCAATGTTTATTTCACCTCCACTGGTGCTAGTCACCAATGCAAACTTATTGTGAAGATGTTAGCAGGGATTAAAATGGTTCATCTCCATCTTTTGTGCAAACACATTGAAGGGATTCATGTTGTGGACAATAAAAAAGGTGAGCTTGTTACCTTGATGTCACCAATGGTGCAAACATTTGTCCCTTACCTCATTACTGGTCTTAGCATCTTTTCCCTTTTGTTGAAAGTGGGGACTTATGCTGCAACAAGAATTGGTGACATGATACCCAACTTTGGAAAAGGTTTATTAGCACTTGACGCAAAGAGCCTTGGTGATTACTTGCATGGTGATGGAATATGCAAAATGTCAAAATATGACCCACTTCAAGGGAAACAAATGTTGATTGAGAAAGAAGCTGCATTGAACATGGCCAAAGATAAAAAGTCAGCAGAACAAAGGCTTGTTGACTTTCTAAAGGAAAAAGATATTTACAAATCATTTGGTTTGTCTACGGTTCAATATAGTAGGAAGAAATTTAATAATCATGATCCTCTTATCTGATGGGTTTGTGTTAAATGTAGGAATGACGATTTCCAAAGGAAAATGTTGGAAGATTTCCCTATGTGATCCTAGGTTCAATTGTCCAAGGATTGAAAACATGATTAAACTCTACAAAGTCATTATGTTCTATGAATTTTGATTTTTTGCAAGGGGAAGAGGTAAACCCATGTTGCATTTGAGTCCATGCAAAATTCACCTTGTTTCAACTTTGTTGTGGTTGGATTCAACTTAGTTTCACACTTATATTTCCAAGTGATTTAAGAGTTCAAAAAATTGATGTTGTGTACATGCATAGATTGATTTCAATTTTATAATGCTGCGAATTGCTGATTATTGAAAAAGAATTTTATAATGTGAAATCTAAGTATCAATTTCATTTGTAATCATATCAATGTTTGTTGAAATTGTTGTCTCTTTCCAATGTGTGCACATATGATAGTTCAAAGTTTTTCAGGCTTCTTTTGGTCTTGACTATACACCATATATTTAAAAGCCTTTGTTCATATTGACATTGAGTATTATCATCCATACTTCAATAGTTGAATCATCTTCATTCAAACAATCAAGTTCGTAAGCTGCTTGACAATCATTAGAATTTGAATTACAGATGCTTGGTTGCTCTTCTGGGTTATGCGGGGCTCTTTGAGTGCAGCCGAGGACTTTACAATAGACATGCCATTTGAAGTGGATGCTTCCATTTGGGTTGCTTTTCTTGGAGTTTGCAAATTTCACAGAAACATTAAGCTAGCTGAGCATGCTGCAAAAAATCTTCTTATAACAGAAACTCAAAGTGCTGCAGTTCATGTGCAACTTTCAAATGTTTATGCAGCAGCTGGTTTGTGGAATGACATTAAAAAGGGAAGAAATTCAACAAAAGATAGAGGTGTAAAAAGGGAGCCAGCCACACATGGACAGAGTTAGGAGATCAGACTCACTCATTCGTGGTAGAAGACAGGGTTGCATCCTTATTCAGAAAAGATATGGAGAGCTGGACAGTAAAACGATACAAGCAGCAGGGTACATGCCAGAAACTTGCTTTGTTATGCATGATGTAGAATAGAAGCTCAAGTGGTGCTCTGTTACCGGTGAGAAGCTAGCTACTTCTTTTGGCATCATCAATACACCCTCTGGAACACCAATCTGTATCATTACAAATCTTTGGGTTTGTACTGTCATACCATCACCAAGTTCATCTCCAAAATCACTGGCCATTAAATCACTGCCAGGGATAGTAGTTGCTTCCATCACTTCAAGAATGGGCTGTGTTTATGTGGTGACTTTTGGTGATATGTTTAGTCATGAAACTTGCTTTTATTTTCTCTCCAGAGATTGGGGATTGTAGATGGGTTTCGCAATCTCTGATGAAGTCACAGACTGACCAACTCTTCATGGGTTCCCAAACTTCTGTTACAGTTCTTGTGAGCACTTACCAGTTAACCCTGTTATGTTGCAGGAGAGTGTGAGTCACCCTTTCAAGTTTTGGAAACTGTTGGCAATCACCAGCAGATCAGGAAGCTGTAGAGCAATAGTGACATATCTGTCAAGTTTCCACACAGAATCTGTGCACTTAACATCATTTAGGCACTGGGAATTTGGGCCCACAGAATCCTGCTGGTAGTAACCAATAGGATCAAAATCACAGTATCATCTTAACTGACTAGCAAAGCATAAACTGTATTTCACACAAAATTGATATTTGGAAGCCCTATAAGCTTTCCATGGACTTAACCAAGGAAGATCTCTTGCAGACTATATTGTATTGACCCCCATCCATCAAAATGTCAAATACAATTTTGAAACTGTACATGCAGGGTTTATCACATACCATAAACCTGAGTCATCTTGATGGACAACCCAAATCTCTGGGGCTGTCAACCTTAAACCTGTAATCACATTCACCAGAGTAAGCTACAAAACATTTTGCATGCACTTGAAACATTTGTCACAATAATGTTTGGGGAATGATGGGGGAATCCTTCAGGTATTGTCTCTTGTTCAGCAAACTACACTCTGAAAAAAATGAACCTTCATTGCAGCAGTAAATCCTGTTATCCACTTCCCTCCACAGTGCAGTCGGCCTAGTCTCTTGGTTGTAGTAACTGTGCTAAACATCTAGATTAGTGGCTGCGTACTGTTAAATTCCTGAAATCCAGACCAGGAACAAAGTTAGCGAGAGAAAATTTCCTCTTAACAAATGAAGTAACACAATGAGCAAAAAGTTGGGTGTTATGGAATCTGAACCATCCTGAATGGAGGCATTCTGAGGCTGGAGCAACAGTTCACAAAATGAGCAGAGAAATCCTCTAGTCGACCCTTAGATGCTCATCAATGGCTGTGAAATGTTGGAAAAATGCCCTGAAATGACGAAAGGCTGCATCTAAGTCATCAGCACAGCACATCTCCCGCACACTGTCCACCAACAGGACCACAAATCTCCTCTGATCAGGTGACCTCTCATTCTTCTATCAACTATTGACATCTTATATAAATCAGTTACCTCTCAATGTTAGCAATTTCCCTGCAATTCTATTGCTTTTATCCACCCATGAACAACTGACATGGTTAAAGAAGCATTTCTATTAAAACATGAACTTTTCTAAACCAAATCCTAGACACTGAGCACTAAAAGGGAAGAGAGAGGACCTGTGCATGGAGAGCTGTGGCAAGCCACAGTCCACTACCCGGATCCCGTAGCCAGCTGCTATGATAGCATTAATTGTTAAACAACATCCCAGATCCCGCACCACTGCACAATTCTGGAGCCAGATAGCCACATATGTCCACCATATCAACTTTCTGGATTTCTCTTCTATTCTGTAAGAGGTACTCTTAGTTTTCAAATTTCCACTTCCACTACTGATTCCACTACATTAACGATGAGAATGCACTGGTTTTGCAATCAAAATAGACTAAAGCTAAAACATTCAGTTTGAAATCAATTGGCATTGTTCTATTCCTTAGTATTGACACACTCCATACAGTGCAAGAAATTATGCTGCTATGGGCAAAACTAAACAAACCTGAGTTGGGATGCAATTCCGTTTAGCAACCTCACGGAACAAGTAAGAAGTGACAATGTCAGCAGCATGGTTGTGGTCTGTGTCATGCCTCATGACGAGACCATGATGGAGCTTTGGCTGAAGCAATACCTCCTCATTTGCTCCGCTTGCATTCACTTGTGAAGGGTGGAGCCCATGTACCATGTCTGCTGATACTGGCCCCCACATATCCAACAATACATCTATCAATGTTAGGCATCCCTAACAATGTTTTTGACCCAGTTTCATCTTCAGCTTTAGCTCCACCAAACATAGGCTACGACTAAAAATTGAATATTCTTTCACAGTAAATCCCATTGCAGAAATGTCAAATTAAAAAACCTGAAGCCCTGAATTTTCAACTTAGCCCCCACCAGACTGATTATCAATGTGAAGGGATATTGGGATCTGGATTTACCAATGAATGAGCGCCTCATAGCTCGCTCTACATTGGCTTCACTGTCAGAGTCACGGGCTAACCACTGTGCAACACGTGTCATGGTCTGAAGCATTGTTTGTGGTCCTGCTCCCTGTGACGAGTCTGCCACTAGCTGCAACCCACAGATTGGTTCCCTTAAGCTTCTCTATTGAACATATGATATTGCATTGACAAGTGGGCCTGTACTGCCAGAGATGCCAGAGCAAGGGAACATATTGAGAGATCAACCATCGTTAGACACATCTGAGCCAACTCAACTGCAGCATCTACATAGATCAAAGTCATGTACTAGGTGGAAAATTTCTAGAGCTGAAAAATGCTACCTCACTACTGTCGAAGAGTGCCACCATGTAGATGGAGGTTTCATCCATCAGAGATGAAGGTTCTGCACAGGTATCAAGCAATGCTGACAATGCACAATAGGCTGATGCCAGGTTATCCAATCTGCCTGCAAACACAAAATCATTGCGCACACCACCTAGAGTGCCAGGTTGTGTGTCATATACACCCAGATCGAAATCTGCAATCTCATTCACATCGCACTTGAGCTCCTCTGCTAGCACCTGCAATCAGAAACTACCTCCCATGTTTGCTAATGAACTTCTTAACGAGCACTTCTGGCAGGGAAACCATGACACAGCTGCTTAAGTAAGCTCTGAACTCCAAACTCTTACAATTATTAAGTCCACTCGAAACTCCTGATTCCTAATATTCAGATCTGCAGACTGAATACACTAAATGACTGAACATATGAATCCTTCAACCATAGTCCTAAATAGCACTGTAAAATGCAATTGATACTCTTTGAAGTATATAGGTACCAGGTGTGAGATGCTGGCTATATCTCAAGGCTGACCTGCAACAAAAGTGGATGATGGGAGGATCCATTGGCAGGATAGACATGAATCCCATGCTCATGTTTTTCTACTGGAAGTGATGATTCAGATTCACAAGAAATTGTCAATTCAGCCTCGATTTGAATGGCCAGCAGAGGTGCAAGTTGGGCTTCTAAGTCAGATTTCCAACTGTCACCCCTGATTGGAAGTGTTGGAGTGTGCAGCATGGGACGCCTAACCCTCACAAGCTCATGGGTTAGTTCACGACCTTTTCTCCGCATGAGCACACGACCAGCAATGCTGAGGTCACGGTCAAACCATGTCTGCCACATTCCAGTTCCATACATGTGCACTTGCACACTCATATCCCCTTCTTTTGATCCATGTGCAACTGGCTTCAGCTTAGGACAGGGGCTATCTGTGTGTGCTGCCACCACATGAAACCCACCACCTGGTGCATATCTGCAATCAATCCATCCTATGTGCTCAATTGCAAACCCTAAGGCCATACTGGTTGAGCACAGTTTACTGCAAAGGAGACTGACACTGGTAGCATTGAGTTGACAAGACAACCCATCCAGAATTAAAGTATGACATAGCACAACTAATCATATGTGGGCACCCCTAAAACAGATTGACCCCAAAACTGTTGACCATAAAACCAAAGCCCAGCATCATAATTATAACACATATGCATCTGTACAGATCTAGAACTGTCAGTGAGATGATTTGGTTGTGACACTTGAGCTGCAGGCCCCAGGTGTTGAGCTTACTTGGACCCAACAGCAAAAGCAAAAACTGAAGACATGTTGTGTGTGAAGAAGTAACGGCCTCCTGGGTGCAATGCCCACTCCCCACACTCACTTAACTGCTGAAAACTTGCACTCAGAAGATGCCTTGTTGCCTCCACTGTCATCCCATACCCACACAAGTTCTCATCACCCTTTCCTCCCTTTCTCACATTCAAACCAAGAAACGACCCATTGATAATAGGAATTATACAAAGCTACACCCTCCTGGCTCTTGGTTGTGGATCACAGATTATTGTTACTTAACTGGAACAAGCCTCCTTAAAAAGCTTGATCCAAATCCATATAAAGTTGTGTTTCTCAGAACCCCAGATACCCAAGGAGTATGACCACTTTGCACATGCTTACCAGTGGCATGGAATGGCGTGCAGGAGTTGTTGACAAATTCAAGTAAACTGGGGACAATTGATGCAGGAGATTCATGATGAATATGGCCCTGCAGCAAAGGGAAAAAAGTTCAAATATACAATTGTCAGCACAAGAGCTAGAAAAGAATGAGTTTCCTTTGTTACTGTAACATGTCCACAAGCCAGAGCCCACATGACACTGGAATTATGACCTGACAACTTTACCTTCAGGGTCTTGAACGGTGTTGTTTCATGACCAGGTTGATATTAGCAGCACATCCATAGCTGCCTTCCTTTTTTTATTCAGTGGGGAGGGTCAGATTACAATTTTGCAGCAGCAAAGAAAACTATATATCTTTGATAAGAGGAGAGAAATCTCCTTTCTCACAATGAAGAAGAAACAGCAAGGTTAACAGTTTCTCAGGAAGCCACAGAAAGTACCAAAACTAGGGGACACAGAACAGACAAAAACAAAAAACACACACCAGTATGAAAAAGAGTGCCAATCTCACACCTGTTCAGGGACCATCAACAGTAGTATGTATGATAGTGACTTAACCACCACAACTTCCAGCAAAGAATACTATAGATTGATTTTGTTCTTGTACATGCAAAGAAAGATGCAGTGTTGGGTGTAGTTCCTCCACAGCAATGTAAATCATTTGTTCACAAGAAAGAAAGAAAAACTTTCATGCATGCACATGTGTGTGTGTGTGTGTGTGAGAAAGCTTCATGTGTTTCACACACACGTCATCACAGCCATGAGAATCTCTTCATAAGCATTCACAACTTTTCCATCCTTTACAAAATAATGCAGCATGAATTGAAATTGGGAGGTGATGGAATAAGGTTATACAGATGTCAGAATCTAATAGTACATCAGTCAACAGGAAAAACTGGAAACACCGACAGCAACAATGATGAATAGTTGAAAACACTGAGGAGCAATTTTGAATAAAGAGACAGTCACATACATGTTTAGACTGGACCCAAATGTGTGGAGTTTCTGTCATAAGACAGTGAGAAACAGGAGGACTCAGCACCAACAGAAACATGAAAGACATGGAGATCACCAAGGAAAACAAAGAGAAGGAAAAACTAAATGACAATAAAACAAGCAAATAGATGAACAGAATGGAGAGACAAAAAGGAAAATTTGAAGACATAATGTTGTGAGGCATGAGAATTGCACAGGGGGGTCATGAGTTTAAGCTTGGTGAATTGCCTTTTCTGAGAAGAATGGTCGTGAAGGAGGCGGCTGTTGTTGGTGTGGTGGTGGTGGCATCAGTGGAGCATTTGCAGCAAGAAAATGGATGTTTGATACAGAGGTAGCGTTCATTGGAAGGACAAGTCGTACATGGTTTTCTCCTGCAACAGCTGCAGTGGTTAGCATGTTATCATCAAGATGGGTGTTATCAATACCTCCTGGACCACCACCTCTGCCCTCGCTTGAAGCCCCGTCTGCGTAATCACCATCTGCAACTCCTCCTGTTACCAACAAACTGGCAGCTGCTGGCAAACTGATACCTGGCGATCGTATGGCAAGAGGAAGCACATCTCTTGGCCTCTTGGCCTTCTTTGTATGCTTCTGAGGACAATTCACGCACTCTGCATCTCCATGACGGGCTTGGCAATGCCAGCATATAAGACCTGGTATCTGCACCCATCAAGGGAAAAAAAAACTGACAAACAAGCTCAAGTAAAGTCCATGAGCTGTGAAGCTTAAGCTTCAAGCTTCCTCTCTCTGTGTCTGTGTCTGTCTCTTTCTCTTCTCTCTGTCTGTCTCTCTCTGGTGAGCTTGCTTGCTGTGTTGTGAGGGGAGGGGGTGACCTAGGGTTTCAAGGCTTTCTGAAAAGGGTGGGTTTTACCTGAAACCATTTCCCTTGAGCTTCATCAAACTGGAAGAAGTTTTTGAGATCCACACCAAGATGGCGGTTGATGCAGAAGCGACAGAACCAGCGACGACGGCGCTCGCCCTTGGGATTGGAGTGACCAGGACAATCGGAAGCGGGGCAGATGAAAAGGCCTCCGAACTGCCGCGTCGAGTTCTTGACCTTGCGAGAGATCCAATCTCGCGGCCAGCCTTCGCCTCGCTCCAGTTGCTTGGCCGCCTCCGCTGGTGTCGTTGTGTGATGGTGCGTGCACCAATGGCACGCAGCTCGCAGTTCCAAGTTGAATTTCTCCCACAGTTCTCCGTCTATGATAAACGACAGAGAAGAGTGTCCCGTATCCTCCATTTTCTCTTTGCTCTTTCTTTCTTGCTATCCCCCAAAAACACACTCTCTTCTGATGATTCTGTTGCTCTACGTCCTATCCATTCCCTTGCCAAACTCCAAAGCTTCAACGCAACAATCCGATCGTCTACATCCCCACACAGAAGCGATGAAAGAATGCGAAGAAGAAGAGGGCAAATGAAACGACCAAAAACAAGAAGAGGAAGAAGAAGGAGAAGAAGAGAAGATCATCAAGACTGCCGTGTGGAAGCAACAACAATTCCAGGAAGAAACTCCAAGAATCCTCCGACCTCTTTCTTTCTTTCTGTTTGTGAACCGAGTTCCGGAGAAGCCGATCTACAACAGCCTCCTCCTCATCCTGATCACCATCATCGTGTCCACAGCCCCGAAATGAAATGGAGAGAGCTTTCTTGCAGCATTATTATTACAACCAGCCAACAGACTTGGAAGCAGCAACAAAAAACACACCTGCAAATAGACGAACGAAGAAGAAGCTCAAGGAGGTGCTGCATTTGTGCACAAACAATGAAGACGATGGAGGACGAAGACGAGGATGATATGCAGCTGCAATGCACCGGCAGTAGTTGTATTGGTACCAGGTTTTGCAAGCTCCTTGGCTGCTCGATCCATCGCCTCCACTGCTCTTCTTCCTCCTTCCTTCCTTCTTCTTCTTCCTTAGGGCTTGCTTGCTTGCATGCATCAACAGGCTGTAGAGTTGTCATCCACATGCAGTTGTCGTGTTGCAAGAACTAGGAGACATGATATAAGACATGACGGAAGAAGCGCAAATGCGCAAAACAGAGGAAGAGGAGGCAAATGCGTTGCTCCTTCTCTTCATTTGCACTAGTTTCATGCGTTTTGCACTCACGGCTTCATGAAAAGATGATGAGGATGCTCCTGCCTGCGGCTGGTCTTGCTGCTGCTGTTCCTGTTGCTGTTGCAAAACAGAATCAAAGCGACGACAATGACAATCGATTCTTGGCGAGAGCAATTGGATTTCGAATTTCCGCGAATTCGTGAAATGCTGTTGTTATTGGAGATTAGGAGGTACGCTTCGTCTTTCGGACATAATCCCGTGTCTCTTTCTGTCCCAAATTGTGCGAGATTGTGTGCCTTTGCGTGCGCTTAGGGTTTGAAGATCTGGAGGTTAGGATTGCGGGTTTGCAAGCAAACCCAAGCATAGCATAGCACAGCACAGCGGCAGAGGGGTGTTGGTTTTTTTGTTGTTGGTGTTGTTGGTTTCCTATTGCAAGATTCATGACAATCGGTAGCTAGTAGGTAGGTGGAATCCGGTCATGGGGGGTAGGAATGCCGAGAACAACAACAGCGTGTTGTAACGGTTGTGCTGCGGGCCGGATTTCCTCTCACCTGTTTCACAATAAAAACAGTCGCGGAAGCGTGCGCGGGAGATGCGGAGATGGAGCGGATGCGAGAAGAGAAAGGGAGATATTTTCTTCCGCACACGTTGCACCTCACTTTCCGCCGTGTGTTGGAAAATGAAGAATCGAAGTACAGGCAGATGCAAACCTCTCTGTCCCTGTCTATCTCTCTCTCTGTCTCTGTGCAATGTCTTTTCAACTTGTTCGTCTTTTGCTCGAGAATCTGAAATTTGGACCTCGCACGCTTGTGTTTCCAAGAATTGCTGCAGAGGAGAAAGGAGTTATTGCACACAGGATTTTGAGCGATCTCTTTTGTTTGCAAATCTGTGATGAGGAGCTAGCATTTTGTGGTTGTGCAACAGCAATGGACAAAATGCTGCTCAAGCTTTGGACATTTGTCTTGTACAGCAGCATCTGTTTCTTCTTCTCGCAACAGACAATTGGTGTGGCAGCAGTAGTGATGAGGAGGCAGTTCTTTCCAGAAGAAGAAATGCTTCTTCTCAAGGATTTGACGATGTCTGATCCAAAGCAACAGCTTGTGGATCCATCTTCAAGGAGCATGTCCAAATATTGCACAGAGCCTTGCACATCTCTTGTGTTCGAGATTTCAAACAATTGTCGCAACTGCCTGGCAGCTCATCCTCAGATCCACAATTATGTGCAAATGGCACATTGGCAACTTGCATCTGATGTGCTCATTGCTCTTGCCTACTTCTCCATCCCAATCGAGCTCCTCTTTTTCATATACAAGGCACAGGTGCCCATTGCTAACTCTTCTTTTGACTAAAACATATGGAAGAAATCCCATGTTTCAATTGCCTGCTTCTTGAGGTGAGGCAAGTAATGAGCTGTGATCCTAGTTTTCCCAAGCTGCTTGGGAAAACTAGGATTGCAGCTCCTTGCTTGGCAATGATGTCAGCAAGCAGCAAAAGAATGAGCATTTCGATGACAGTCAAATCATTCAACAGATTAAGGTAGTAGCCTATGTGTAGAGCCAACAGTGCATCAGAAATATGTTGCTACACCAGAGAGATGTTGCAGACAAAAAATTGATGGCAGTCAATTGGTGCAGGTGTTTCCCTACAAGTGGATTGTGGCACAGTTTGGTGCCTTCATTGTTCTCTGTGGACTGACACATCTTATCAGTCTGTGGACTCTTGGTTCTACTTCAGCTTTGGCGTTTGCAACTATGACATTCTTCAAAGTGACAACTGCTTTTGTATCATGTGCAACAGCAATCACTCTCAGCTGGGTCATTCCTGAAGTTTTATCAGTCAAGAAGCGGGAGATATTGTTGGCTATCAAGGTAAGTTTTGATGACGATTGCAAATCCTCCTCTTTTTTCTCTCCAGAATCTGTGCACTGCACCAAAACTGGTGCATCTTTTATGCCAATGATTTTGTTTTCTAAAGAGCTGTAACATTGATTGTGTGTGCTGTCTGCCTAGACTGCAGAGCTCGATAAGGAGGTAGTAGTTATGAAAAAGAAGGAAGAAACAGGAAGTCATGTGCGAATGTTAACACACGAGATCAGGAGCACACTCAACCGAGATACCATTTTGAAGACCACTCTCGTGGAGTTGGCACATACACTTACACTGGAAAGCTGCAACATCTGGATGCCCAGTGCTGATGGTGAGACTATGGAGCTCACTCATGCACTTGAGGATAATCATAATCCTGTCCCAATCTCCATTCCAATCACCGATGAAAACCTTCAGAAAGTATGATCCACTTCACCCAAATTCCAAGATTTGCTGTCTCAGTTCCACAACCCCTCTTCTCCTCCTCGATCTACGTCGTTGAATGAATCAAGTAGTTGCAGTCTAGCACACTGTCTGCAGATTTTACAACATGCATGCATGTGCATTAGGAACTCACAACCTGAGGCACAGAGCTGTTATGTCTCTTGTGCAGATTTTCAACACCCAAGGAGCAATGCTTGTTCCAATGGACTCAACCCTCACAAAGCACAGCTGCCACAGAGATCTTGGAGATTGCTTTCAGAAGGACCGAGTTGTTGCCGTACGGCTGCCCTACATGAGGACATCGTACTTCAAGGATAATGGTGTGGAGATTGGGAGCGGTAACAACCAAAGTGCTATTGTTAGTTCTTCATATGCCTTGCTAGTTCTTGCACTTCAAAATGATCCTGGAAAGAGATGGCATGGTCATGAAATTGATCTGGTCACTGCAGTTGCTGACCAGGTGTGTCTTCCGCCCTTCTCGTTTCATCAAACCAAACATTGTTGGAAGTGCCTGCAGTGTGATTGCAATGGTAGTTAGCTGCAATGGTTTTAGGCAAGAGATTCATCATACATGTAGGCAGGCATGACATCCTTCTTCTGACAACTTTCACCTTCTGGGTTGTAAAGAGACATACGTGCAAGTTCATCACTGTGTGTGATACCTGAATTTTGTGCGTTTGAAGGTTGCAGTGGCCCTGTCACATGCAACAGTGTTGGAGGAGTCGATGCATGCACAGGACCAACTAATGTCTCAGAACCGTGCACTTGAAACTGCTAGAATGGAGGCTGAAGAAGCTGTTGCAGCCCGCAATGACTTCCTTGCGATTATGAACCATGAGATGCGGACACCAATGCATGCTCTCATAGCTCTTGCCTCCATTCTGTTGCAAACTAACTTGACAGCTGACCAGAAGGCTATGGTTGAAACAATGGGTAAAAGCAGTAGTCTACTATCATCATTGATAAACGATATCCTTGACTTCTCTCGGCTTGAAAGTGGCGGCCTCTCTTTGGATGTGCGAGCTTTTGACCTCCATACTTTGCTGCGAGAAGTTGAAAGCATCATACAACCACTGGCCATCAACAAGCAGCTTGCGTTCACCATGTCCATACCACCAGAACTGCCAATCAATGCTTTTGGTGACAGGAATCGCATTGTCCAAATTTTGCTCAATGTGGTATAAATGTTCATCTGATCTGGTCAGGGCTGAGAATAGAATGGTACATAAAAGAACGGAAGAGAGATGAGGTTCTGCACAAATTGATTCACAGCAAGGGAGCCTGAATATTGATCTGCACACATGTATCTCTGATTTGTCTCTCTTGCAACACAAGTAATGAAATTGCAAAGTTGCTCCAGAAAGTTGCAGTGAGATCTCATGTACAATATCATGAATTGTGTGGATAGATTGGGGGTTTGGACAGATTGGGAATGCAATCAAGTTCACACTGGAAGGAGAAGTGAAGCTGTCAGTGTATCTGGGCACGACAACTGACTTTCGAGCAGCTGCAGGATCTGCACATACCAAGTGCCAGTCAGTTCCAAACACGACACTGGAGTACAGGTACCTACACATTGATGTGCAAGACACTGGCATTGGCATTAAACCCATGGACATGCCTCGCTTATTCAACAAATTTGTTCAGGTTGATAGCAGCACGACTCGTAACTTTGGAGGCACAGGTTTGGGCCTTGCTATCTCCAAGAAGTTTGTACAGGTACTACTAAATCCACAACATACTACCTACACCCATTGTGGCTCCATCACACTCTTCAGCATTAAGACAACATTTCACTGGAAGATAAGGACTAGAGCGCCAAGCTTTTCCTGCTCCTGATGGGAGGCCTGATAATCTGTTGTTTAATGACACAGCTAATGGGAGGAAGGATATGTTTGGAGAGTGAGGGGCTTGGTAAAGGAACCACTTGCAAATTGTACCTGTGCATTGGCATTTACTGTGAACCCACAGACGTTCCAGTGACGCCAAAAAGAGCTGTCTCTCCATCCACTATGAAGAACATCCAGGTGAGGGGATCTCAACAAACCTTACAAAACTGGCATGTCCTGATTGGCTTTTGTTTACATTGGTAGTTTACTACCATGGCTTCAAAGAGGATTTCCATTTGCTTGTGTCGTCTGCATATGGATAACTGTGTCATGATCGGATGGGACAGGTGATGGTTGTGGATGACAACTCTGTAAATCGTATTGTAACCAGGCGACTGCTTGACAGCATTGGATGTATTCCAACTGTCGTTGACTCTGGTCAAAAATGCTTGGATATTCTCATTGAGAATGGAGCTTCTGCATTTCAGATCATTCTCTTAGACCTTTGCATGCCTGAGGTAGGTCTAGCATTTCTGAGGTCACAATTTTGTACTATACCATTCTTGTATGCGCGTCTTTGTTTAGAGACAAGGAGCAGATTGCAGTAAGCAATAGAACTGTCAAATACTTGCTCTCTCTTTCTCTCTCTCTCTCTCTCTAAGTGCAAAAGATGACAAACAATATCACTCATTCCAAAGTACGCTGAAGAGTTCAAAGTTCGTTGATATAGCTCACCATTTGTACCTAGCAGTCACATAACTTGTTCTATCTTGAATGCTGAGGTATTTCTTTTGGAGGAAGTATTCTCTTCACCAACTTGACTGAGTGACAATTTTGAGGTGTTTCTTCTTGCAGATGGATGGCTTTGCTGTTGCAAGGGAGATAGTCGAGAAGTGGAGCAAGTTTGAAAGACCCATCATTGCGGCACTTACAGCAAACTCCGACTCAAAAACATGGGAGCGATGCTTTGAAGTAGGCATGGATTATGTCCTCATGAAGCCCATCAACTTGAGTCTTCTGAAAACTGAAATGAAAAAGTTCCTGGAGATGGGCAAAAGAAACAAATGTGGTGGCTATGATTCAACAACACAAACCGTGACAAACTCCTCAGCAGATACACCAAACAGCATAGAATTCACTCTGCAACTTCCTCCATCTTTACAGCAACCACAGTCACAACTGTACTCCAACAGCGACCACGAACCTTCAACTCCTTTGTGAATGGATCCCCTCCCTGTAATTTACACAAAGACTTAAGCTTTGCACTCTGTTGCATGATGATCATTGTCAAGAGATAAACACTTTTGTACATTATTAGCAGATATGTCTCTGTGGATGTGGCATTTTGCAACACCACAATCTCACTCCACAGATTTCTTTTCTGTATTATTGTAATATTCACCAATAACAAAAGGATACAATCTACAATAAAAATAAGAAAGGATACAGTCACCAAGAGTGAGCTCTCTCCAAAACAAATATTTCTATGAGATTGCACAGAAACCTCCACAATGAACATACCTATGAGGCTACAGTTAAATCTCCACAGCAAACATTTCTATGAGATTGCAAAGAATTAGATCCACAACAAGGATATCTATGAGACTGCAGAGAGAAGATCTTCACAACAAACATTTCCATGAGATTGGAGAGGAATTGCCATGGCAAACATGTCTACCGGCTGCAGAGAAATCTGAGGGATTATCTCCGCGGCAAACATCTATGAGATTGCAAAGAGATATCCACAACAATTTTATCTAGGAGACTGCAGAGAGAAGATCTCCACAATAACAACACGTTGGGGGAGACTGCAGAGCAATCTCTAAGCAATCTCCACAAATAAACATTGAGACCATAGAGAAATCTCCTCAACAACAACACTTAGAGAGAGACTGCAGAGGAATCTCAAAGCGATCTCCACAAACAACCATTTCCCATGAGAAATCTCTACAACAAACACAGCTCTGAAATATGTGTCCTCTCAGTTCCTGTCACATTTTCAGACGAAGCGACGAGGAGAATTGGTCATTAAGTTGGCAAGCACTCAAGAGACAAAAGTGGTGATCTCTTAAGAAATCGTACCTGTTTGGTCGGACTCATCGCATTCTTGTTGTCGCAGTGCAGTTGATGGAAAAGCTTTCTTGCCGATTCTCAGATTATCAAGCATAACTTCATTCTCCTGTTGGTCTTCCCATTCCAAGTGCAAACATCTCAATTGCAGCATGGCTGTGCGTCTCTCCGTGCGTTTTTCCTCTCCAAGCATCAAGCCAGAGTCCGCTGCTATGTGTTTCTTCTTCTGCTTCGAATCAGGATTCCTTAATTTCATCTGTGACCAGAGAGATCCACAACCAAGCTTCATCAGCCAGGGAAGAATTCTTCATAAAGACACGATGATCGAAACAAGCAAGAAAATTTGTAAGTACGCAGTTTCCTCCACGATCGAGAGAATGCTTACAACAAACTTGAGGCGATGATACAAAGATGCACTTCCTCCTAAGTGTTTCTCCTCTTTTTGCTTGAGGAGAAATCTGTAGCTGCTCGATCACAGCATGACACACAGCCACAGGACAATCTTCATTTACAGAGATCTCTCTCTCTCTCTCTCTCTCTCTCTCTCTCTCTCTCTCTCTCTCTCTCTCTCTCTCTCTCAACACATTCCATTTTTCTTGCCAAAAAAACGAACCTCGACTTGTTCTGATGCAATAATATGAACAGCAGCCAAAGGAGCTGCTCGGCGAAGCAGATTCTCCTCATTCCTGTCTGTCGCCTTCCTTCTTCTGGATACTTGGCTCTGGAGAACAGGATTCTGTTGGCGGCACGCCTATCGTTCCGTGACGGAGAGCCGATGAGCGTTACACATAGCGCAAGTCTGTGAATCGATCGATCGATCGAGATCCAGAGAGAAAGTTCCTAACGCCAGACATGCTTCGACTGATCAGATCGAGGGAGGCGATTTCCTCGGACGAGCAGGACACTCCTGTTGCGGCTGGCCGGATCGCAATATCTAGAGAACACTCAAGAAGCATGAGGAAACTGGAAACAAAAAGAGCGCCAAGTACGTGTGTACGATGCTGTGCTGCAGTACTGCTGCTGGAGCACTTTTGATGGGAGTACAACAACGAACGAATCTCTGCAGAACTGTGCAGCAATCCGATTCTTCTGATAGCCGCCGCCGCCGGACGCGTAATAACGGTGCTGCTTTGCCCTTTCCTTCTTTTCCATTGGATTCGAACCTGGATTGCGCCTGCGCGTTCGCAGAAAAAGGAGAATTGTTCGCACTTTAAAGGGGAATTTTTTGAGGATGACGCAAATCTCGGGATGCGCTTGCAAGAGGGAATGATGACGCTGATATGCGGACACTTGGAGATCGGAGAATCGTGAGGTGGCTGTTGCCGCTGCTGCCCGCCCCCCTGTTGCTGCTGGTGCTGTGTGTGCCTCGATCCTCTCTTCTCTCTCATCGGCGAAAGAAAGAAAGAAAGAAATACAGGCAGATGGTTACCCATGCCTCGCAGCTTTCTCGTCGCGTCTGTTTCTCTCTGCAACAAAACTGCTTGTGGGATAGGATAGCCCTCCCTCGTTGCCGGCCTTCCTGTTCTTCTCTCTCTCTCTCTCTCTCTCTCTCTCTCTCTCTCTCTCTCTCTCTCTCGTGATTCTTTCTTTCTGTAGTTGATTTGCTTGAAGAGTTTTTATGACGGATTTGCTTGAAGACGTTTTGTCTTTGGTGGATTTCTGCTGCTACAATCGTGAGTGAGTAATTTGCTCCCACAATTTCTTTGTGACAAAAGAAAATTTTTTCTTCTGTGAGTGTGGATTCCTTTCTTGTTGAGGGAATTGCGAAGACTGCGTCGTCGTCAACGGAAGAGAGTGACAAAGAAGCGTTTCTTTATATCTGCTCGTTGCACTGAATTTTGAGCATTGAGAACAAACGAACGACAGTGCAAAACGAGAGTGCAAAGGAGAATCAAAAGAAAGAAAGAGCAATGCCGGAGGGTAAAGGATGGCTGGCGGCGGCGCACTACTGTCAGTTCCTGCGCGCAGTACCGTGTGTGTTTTGTAGCAAGGACCGTCGAGAGCAGCTCGACGACGCAAGGGACTTACCACCTCTGCTCAACGATACTCCTGCTCCTCCGTCCCTCTCCAAGAAGCGCATGAACTGGAGGCTTCTACTGCTGCTGGCTGCGATCTTCCTGGCGCTGCTCGTCACACTGTTCAACATCATCATGCCAGCCCGGGCTCGCGCTAACGGAGCTAATGTATTTCCGTCCCCCCATCCTCTTCTCCTTCCCCTCTTCGTCCTTGTGTCTTAAGATCTTACAAAATCTGCCGCAATTCCACTGGAGCTCCACCTTTTGCGGCTCACCAGTTTGCAATTCTGGTTGGGTCAGTTCGTCGGCAGCTATTACTTTGTCAAATCTCAGCTGGAAATTGTTAGTTTTGCAGATCGAGGTTTGCACAGCTCTGCAGTCAGTGAAGCTTTTAAAGCTTGTGCACGTTGCTTGGATCAGATTTGTTTTCAGAGGTTGGCTAAGAAATGGGTTTTTCGTTGGGTGGTTGTTTCTTCAGCAGCAGCAGCAGCAATGGCAAAAGGCATTCATGGGAGCTGTGAACAATGCAAGCATAAGAAATCATCTCTTTCAGCTCACCAAAGAGCCACATGTGGCAGGCACTCCTGAAGATTTTGCAACTGCTGACTATGTCTTCCAGAGATTCCAGGAGTATGGCCTTGCAGTCCATTACACAGACTATGATGTGCTTCTCTCTTACCCATTGCACCGCTCGCTTATCCTTACGGCCGGCCCCACACAGGAGCCACCCCTTGAGCTCTCACTGAAAGAGGAACCTGTGGAAGGAGATCTCTACAGTCAGAATCCAAAGGTGATACCAACATTTCATGGGTATGCTCCTTCTGGTAATGTGAGTGGTGAGGTAGTGTATGCCAACTATGGGAGATTGGAAGATTTCCAGAAGCTGGCGGCAATGGGGATAGATGTCAAAGGCACCATTGTCCTTGCAAGGTATCACGCCATCTATCGAGGAGACATTGTTGAGAATGCAGCCAATGCAGGAGCAGTTGCTGCTATAATCTACTCAGATCCCCAAGATTATGCAGCAAACTATACTCAAGAAGTTTACCCACATAGTCAATGGCTGCCTCCCAGTGGCATTCAGAGGGGAACTGTGTCTCGAGGAGTGGGAGATCCTCTCACTCCAGGATGGCCTAGTACTCCCAAAGCAGAAAGGATTTCAGCCTCAGACCCTGAAGCAATGCTGCCTACCATTCCATCACTGCCCATTTCTGCTGAGGATGCAAAGCCTATACTGGCATCATTAGGTGGTCCTGTCTCACCAGCTGAGTGGCACGGTGCACTGGATTTGCCTCAATATAGACTTGGACGAGGACCTGGAGTACTCAACCTCTCATTTAGTGTAAGTTTGTCTCCTCCACTTTGCTCCTCTTCGGTCCAATGTTTGTGAGAGCCACTGTGTGAGGAGTGCCTGGTTTTTGATCTTTACTTAGAGTGGTGTCATTTCCTTCTCATCATGTTCTGTGCTTCTGAGAACGGATCATGGATTGTTCAAGCTGTCTATGATTTAATTGTCCTCTTTTAAGCAGGTAGTGTAGCATGCACATATGTCTTTACTGGCTTCTTTGTACTCTCCTTACAAGGAGTACTCGCAATGGAAGTAGTGACCAGACCATGTATGTAGCCTGAGCTTTAATCAAGTAAAGCGTCAATAAACTTGAAGGAGGAATTGAACAGTGATGGGATTTGTTTTGCAGGCCAATCAGACTGTGACGCGAATCCGCAATGTGATTGCTGTCATAAAAGGATCAGAGGAACCTGATAGGTATTCTGCTGCACTTCTACTGATAAAAAGGCCTACATTGGGTAACATATTGAGCTTCTGCAGGATGAGCATGCAGGGGATTGCTGGAATTCCTTCCTAATGCACAAAGGTAAGTTGTCTCTTAGGAATGTTAAAAACAAGAATTGCACAATTTGGTGGGTGTCTGTCGAGAACAGTCACAAAAGCATGGGAGTAAAACTCATTTGGAATGAGAACTATTATATGGAATATACTACACTGAGCATATGTTGCATCCCATGAGCTGATGTTTTTGATATCTGTGCACCAGGTATGTGATATTAGGAAATCACCGTGATGCTTGGGTTTTTGGTGCTGTGGATCCCAACAGTGGCACTGCCTCACTTCTTGAGGTCTAACTCTTCTCTGGACATCTTGCATGTCACTGAGGGTAGCTCATTTGAGCATGTGTGTTTGTTTATTGATACTTCTGGTATGATAGTTCTATGTCATTTGCTTGTGCTGGCAATTTCATGAAGGTCATTTTGAGCAGCATGTGAAACTGACAAGATGCAGACACAGGAAAGGAGAGGTTGGCTAAGCCAGAATAACTGAGAGCCTGTTCTTGGAGGGGTCCCAAGTACTATATCTTTCTGTTATACTTTGTCCCAGTGAGACTGGACTCATGTCTCACTGGTAATCCATGAGAGAGGGAGGCACTACAGATTTTGCACTGAGCCACTCCCTCATTCAGCTTACAGGCATAGGGGTACTGTTCTGACAGTGGGAATTTGGGTAAGCACAGGTTGGACAGCAGTTGGGTGAGCTTGTACAGAAGGGTTGGAAACCCAGAAGAAGTATTGTGTTGTGCAGTTGGGATGCTGAAGAGTATGGCATGGTCTGTCCTCTGTTCTTCTCCTTCATGTGTCTTCTATTTGAGCAGATCTTAAGAGTTTGCTAAACTGGGCATGCAATCAGCTCTCCTTTTTCACATTTGTATTTGCAATCAATTGGATGCTTGAAGAGTTAGAATGGTGAAGGCTGAATCAGTGTGCATGAACGCTGTGCAGAGGAGCAAGTGATGAAGTGGGGTGGGTGCAGGTGGGGTCTACAGAGTGGGTGGAGCAGAATATTGACATTTTGGGCACAAGTGCTGTTGCATATTTGAATGTGGACTGTGGTGTGAGTGGGCCTGGCTTCTCTGCTGGAGCTTCACCACAACTTGATAACCTTCTGCAGGAGGTCACCAAGCAGGTCAGCTTTACCAATTCACTTAGAGATTTATTACTGCTCACTGTTCTAATTAGACTCCAGATTTAGGGACTGCTTGCTGTTCCAAGTTTTACCAGTGATCTATGATTGAAACAGTTCGCTTGGGACAGTATGTTTGCAGCAACAACCCATGCTGCAACTGACTATAGCTGGTTACTGAGGGAAGGGGGAGGTTGTGGACAACAGGTGAAGGATCCTGATTCAGTGGATCGCAGTGTGTTTGAGCAATGGGTAGCTTCTCACAAGGGGTCTACACCTTTGGTATACTCCTTGCTTTGCTTTTCTGCAGCATCCAGAGCTTATCTTCAATTCACCCTCCATTGAAGCTTTAGGGGTTTCCAATGAAACATTACTGAAATTGATGGTGTCGACACCAATTTCAACTGCATGATCTGTTTCTTTTTTATTGTTGTTTTTATGTTGAACTATGGCATTGGTGGTGGGGTAAGGGGGCAGCATCTGCATAAGTCATTAGTCATAGTTAGTGCTTAAAATTTGATGAGGAATTTGGGTGCAGATTCACAGATTGGGTGGGGGAGGTTCAGATTTTGTCGCCTTCTTGCAACATGCAGGGGTGCCAGCTCTTGATTTACAATTTGGTGACGGTAAGGGCCAAATCTTTCAGATGAAGATTTATGATTGTTTCTGGTGAGAAGAGGAGCGGTAACATTATTGTTGGTAAGAGTTGGATGCAATCATTCTAACGTCTGGTACTCATTTTTAGAATGAGTCTAGTTGTTCAGAGGTAGCTATGCCAAGGCCAAGAGACACTAGTCTCACTGTCTGTTGGAGCTATGGCAGGGCTGGGAGGTTAAGATTAAGAGGTTGGAACACAGTGACTTTGTTCCATTTGCAAGAAGGCAAGAGTTTTTGCTCTTTGATTAGGCTCAGTTGGGGCAGGGAGATCACATTGTCAGCATCTGGAGGTTCAGAGGCTGGAGACAGTGCACCTTCTTGTAATGGCAAGGCTCCTGTAACATTCTCTGATGGGGGGTTGATTGTGTGTATTTTCTCTAGATGATTATCCAATGTATCACACTGCCTATGACAACTTCCACTGGATGGAGAAATTTGGAGACCCACTATTTCATCGCCACGTAGCAGGTAATCCAGCATTTCATGTTAATTTTGTTTTCCTTCTCTGATGTGTCATTCTTATGTGGTAATGTAGAAGTTACTGAACTTGGAGTTGCTGCTACTAACTCTCCAATATGGCTTTGAATTTTAATAATAGGATGGTTGTCTTCTCCTGTCTGACTGATCGAAGATTAGATTGTTTGATGTTTAACTTTCAGCTCAAGGTGATATTGCCTGTGCATGCAGTGACAACATTGTTGGGTCTTATGGCAATGAGGCTATCGAGCGATCCACTGCTCCCTTTAGACTTTGTGACATATGCAAAAGAGCTGGAGGTAATTTTGGTGCAATCATGTGCAACAACTGACTGCACAAAATCTCTGGAGTTGCTTATATCACAGTACCTTATGCAAGTTCAATGTATCTAAGTGAACTTGACTGAGTTTCCATTAGTGTTAATTTGTGGTCTGTGTAGTCCTATGCCATGGGAGTGCAGATGGAGCTGGCTGGATGCAATGCTCTTCATGTGTCAGCTAACCCACTTGTATCAGCAATCTCGAATCTGAAATCAGCAGCCCTTCAAATAAAGCAACAATCAAAGGTGACATTTTGCCATTTCTTCTGTATTGTTACTCATCTTCATGTAATTACCAAAGCACATGATGTCTGTGGGTGCACACACTGAGTGTACATTTTGCAATTTTCTGCCTCCAAACTTTCTTCTTTCCTGTACACAGGACCACCCCTGGGTTGCACCTCAAGTTACTTTATGGTAGTGGCTACCCTTACTGGTTGCTCATGTAATAGCAACATGTCTGGCTTGCAAGTCATTAGTTGTCATTCCCCTGTCTGTGCTTGACTGGGTTGAGGGCAATGGATATCAAAGGGCCAGGATGAAGAATCACAGCAAGCTCAAGGCTCATCATCAGTCTTATTGCTACTGAGAAGGAGATTTATAAATGACCGCTTGCTTCAGGTGGAGCGAGCATTCCTTGATGACAGGGGGCTCACTGGAACTGGACAGTCTTGGTACAAGCATCTGGTATACACTGCTATCATTCTTATATATGTCAGTCTAATGAAATTCACTATATTGGCAAATGAACAAGTGCTCAAGAAGGTGGTAGGAATTTCTTGAATGCCAGTATTATGTAGGCTATCTGAGAATTCCTTTATATGTCGAACAAAATGTGGGGCTTGTCTTGGTTTAAATACAACTGAACTAAATGTGTTGTTTCACTATTGCAAACACATCCTTTTCTTCCTGTGCTGTGTTTCAGGTATATGGGCCTGTGAGCAGTAATGCATATGGAACTTCATCGTTTCCAGGCATCAAGAATTCCATCACTCTAGCTCTGGCTGCAAGCAGCAAGCATGATGATGCAGCAAAAATGAGACAATGGGCAGCAGTGCAGCATGAGATATGGCGGGTTGCACGCGTAGTTGAACGGGCCGCCCTTGTTTTGCGAGGCTCACTAACATGAAAACAACAACATCCACCCCTGTTTGTTGCTAAACACTTTTTTCTCTAGTCTGTGCTCTGATGAAACTGAGCACCAACAATCTTTGTCATCAGTCTCTTTGCTCCTAATTTGTAATGAGGTGCCTTATTAGTTCCGTGGTAACAAGGATTTGAGTTTGGAAACTTTCATTTGTGAAACTATTAAGGAATCATACAACCTTGCCACTGTCTCAAGCATGAATAGTTGGTGTCATTTTTCATCTTTTTGTATTTCTTGACCTTCTTCCAATGACTTTTGAATGGGAAAGTGAATGTTATTTACAGTGTTATTTGATCTTGTATCAAACTGTGGAGGCTGTTTGATCACAAAAATCCTCCCTTCCAAGTTCATTGGATGAAATTTTACACTGCAGAGTCCCAGGACCTAAATCTGTATAGCTCAAGAAATTGCAATTTCCAACCCTACAAAAAGACCAGAGAGAATCTAGGTTCTGCTTGTCTCTGGAATTCATCTTATTTGTCGGATTGAGTTAAGTTAATACTATGACATGGTGCAACTCCAATCTGTTAACAATTTTTTTTGTAGAGTTGTGAAAAAGTATTGCTACAGCTCTCAAAATTTGTTATCTCCATGCAGTTTCTGGTTTCAGATTGTGGATGCAACAGCCTTCTCAGCATCTGTGGCTGCAGTTTGTGACAATATCCTTTCCGCCACAAGCATATCATCAGGAGTTGTGACCTGTCAAGTAAATGGTAAGGCAGATTTTGTTACTGAGACAATCTAGATCTCATCAGGAAATAAGAGAAGCATGAGTTGGTTTTGACCTCTGCTACAAATGACCACACCAGCATTGAACAACCAATGCAGTTCAAGACAATCAAGGGGTAAGTTCACAACCATATTTCCATTTCTTTCATGAATTCATAGCAACAACCTAAACTACTAGCATGGTAGAAGCTTCATGTATCAATTGAGAGAGAGATTATGGACTCAAGGATGCAGCAATGGCTTTGCAGTCTTGCAAGGCTTAAACAAGTTAATAAGGCAGTGTTTCACAATACCTTCAAGTTAGCATATGAGCCATGTGTGATGAAGACAGGGTGCTTTAAATACTCCACAATCGATACATCATCCGTAACCTCAAAACCCTCCCTACATTCCAACATTCACAACAGTCACCTACATTGAAAGGAGCATTTTTAAAAGTTCATTCTGCTTAAGAAAGTCTACTTAAAATATTGACTACATTTAACGACCGTTATTAGAAAGCCCTCACTGCTTAAGGAAGTCTACTTATGAGACTGAATGTGGAAGAGGAAGGAAAGAAGGGAGTAGTGAATTACCGCTTAACAAGCTCAAACCCTCTTGTTAGCAGACCAGGCTCAATTACCTGCAACACCCCAATCCATCACAAAACATACCCACCGAATTCAATGCACTTTGCTACAGTAGAATAGCGAGTATCTTCATTTGCCCTGATTTTCATGTGATAATTGCAGCTGCTTACAAATCTTCATCTAGAAACAGATCACAGTGTATGTGAGGATTTTTTTCTACCTGTGGAGTTTGAATCTCCCACAAAAGCCGCCGATCCAATGTCCTTGTGACAAATAAATCATCTCCTGCCTGTGAAAGAAAAGTATAATCAGTGCTGTACCAAACAGGTTGGCAACCAATTTTTCAGTAGGAGCGGCAGTTTTCAGCCACCCAAAAAAAATTGTCTTCAGAAGAGGATTTCCACCCACACCCCCTACATGGACCTCAACCAATGTTTTATCACATCGAACATAGTTTTATGGTCTCCCATCCCCACCCATAAACATGATAAATTCAACAATATACCATCTGACTGTTTAAATGCCACCAACCAGGCCAATCAGTATGGTTGGCTAATCAAAAGAAGTTATTTCCTTTTACTGGCACTTGTGGAGATCAATGTATCTTGATCATATTTACATTTTCTTTTTTAAGTGTCATACTTCATCCATTATAGTGTGTACAGGCCATTTTACTGCTGGTGGTGGAGATGCTTATATAAATAATGAGACCCATCTCCATATACTTACCAAATTTAAGTCTACCTGAATAAAATTGAGCTGCAAACACAACACAAACAGGAGGAAACTAGAAAGAAATTGGCAAAATGTGCCCACCTCTTTTATGGTGGCCTTCACAGGCACTCCTAGTACTGCAGCACCATGGGCAGTTGCATCTTTTATTACCTGTGTAAATATCATTGATAAATCAGTGTGCCAAAATATGTATAAAAATGAGTTGTAAATAAAACTTCCCAAAAGAGAACTTTGAATTTGCTGAATCAGATGTTAACTTTTTAACAACTTCATTAATTTGGGGCATAATGGAAAGGTGTGCACCAACCTTTGAAATATCCTTGGGTAGAACAAGAGGGCGCGCAGAGTCATGCACGCATGCAAGCTTTGCCAGTTTGTTAATTTCCTGTGAAAGAAAAAAATTGCCAACCACAAGACTGTTGAGATTTCCACGCTGAAAAAGCAGCTTCAAGCATCCACATTTGTGGGCAGATGGAAGTGGTTTTCAATTGAAGAACAATCCCATGTTTGTGAGCAGATAAAACTGATTTTCAATTGAAGAAGAATCCCACATTTGTGAGCAGATAGAGGTGGTTTTCAATTGAGGAAGAATCAAAGCCTGACACCAAATCAGCCTGCCTGACGAGACTAAAATTGGCCAATAATCAGCAGTGTACAATATGGCCACCACACTGTGTCTCTGGAGTAAAACAATTCAATTGTTGAACTCTGGACCAAGACTCGTTAAAAAAGTTGGCAGTCTGAATTATGCATCATTATCCCAAATATTTTTGTTCAGGAACATAACAGCTGTTTTTTATTTCAAATATTTTCAGAAGCTGAAGACATTATGAACCCTTAGTACCTGGAGCCCACTGTAGACAGAATCTTGCCTCTCCTTTCCTGGAAGAGCAAACTTCAGAGGGATGGAAATAGTTTTTGCAGCATCTGCAGGCAGACAGACCCAAACATTTGTTGACATCAAATTCACATATACTCTATTCTCAACATTGAAGACACATACTATCCTCACCTCAATATTTGCTTGGTCATCACAGAGCATTGGAGAGGCAAACCTTCAAAAATGTCTCTGTAAGATGGATCACATACTACCACAATCTCCATAATTTCCTCCATCGCAGCAAATGTGTGAAAACTGCCGTTCAAGAAGTTCCATCCCCCACCATCATATCAGAGCTTCCACAAGAGAAAAAATCTCAAACCATATTATGACAGAGGTGCCATTCAAAACCAAGGCTAGTACTACTCCATGTGCTTTAAGACAGGACATCGTCTAGCTTTCCAGACATGCATCCAAGATGATGATCCTATCAAGCAAAGAAAAACCTAAAGGAGCTCATTGTACCTGTGAAGTGCAATTGGCTGACCCAGCAAAGGGAGATACTGTTTTGGCATGTTGGCCTGCACCAGCCAGCAACTTACAGATCAATAGTATCTGCAACCTTCTCTAAACCCCACAAAAAATCACAGGAAAACCCAAGTATATGAATAAACTAAAAGCTGAGCATGTGACTTGTTCATGTACAAGGTGAAAGAAGACAACTGCAGTTATCAAGCATGCAGTCTTCTGACAGAGGGCATGCCTGCCTCCTACAGCCCATTTCTAACCTGGTTTATATATCTATGAAATTGCAGAGAAATTAGGCATCTCTAAGCTCTGTACAAAGTTGTGTTGAGAGTGACTTACCCCCATCCTCTTGCCCTTGCCACCAGCCAACAGGATGACAGAAACACTTGGCCCAGATGCAGTCTGCATGAACAATCATTTACTCTGTCAACCAGAGATGCCAACTATTGAAGGCAAGAGTGTTGACAACACAAAATTATGTAACTAAAATGCTTACCTGAGAACCAGGGTTTGGCAAACTACCCACAAAATCAGAAGTAGTAAATAAGGTAGAACTGGAGTAACTGGAGTGAGTGCATCTCAAATAGAAAAACCCTAGAACAAAAAAACCTCAAAGTTTATAGAAGAATGAGAAAGCAGGTAACAATCAAAAGAGAAGAAATATCATTGTGGAGGAATTCAATGAACTGCAATTTTGCAAAATCACACATGACCAATTTCATGAGTGAAAGAGGACTGGGTGAATCAAACCTCTTCTGTGTTTTGGTCATCAGCTAGAGCACCAGCATTCAATGCAGCACAAGGCAGAAAACAAGGAGTTTGATGGCGCCTCCTTGCAAGGAGACCTGCATGCAGGCAGGAGAATTCATTCCTCAACTTGCAGCAAAGCTTCGATTTCTATCCCTTCAGGGCCCAAATGGTGCATACAGTCATCAGCCCAGATCTACAAAGCAAGGACAAATCTTTGTGACAGAATCAACACGGGCTAATAATTTCCAGCAAGAAATTGGCAATTCTATCACTGAGAGAAACAACTCCAACTCACATCAATTCTCTAAAACTCCAGCTCTTGATCATTTCTTAGATTCTCCTTGCAAAGAAGCACAACAGACAAAGAGAATGTAAAACTCAGACAAAACACTGTTTCATCAAGCTGAAAATGGCAAAAGTCTGAAATGAAGCACAGTGTAATTATGTTGCAATATCCGGTGGAAGCCATTTTCAGAGGCATTTGTTAAGGGAACCATTTCTGCTGCAGAAGAAGAAGTTGCAGAATGGTTTTGATGATTGTGACAGAAGGAGGAGGTGGTTTATCACAGGATTTTGTGAGATTCTAACCTTTGCCAAGAAGTGCCTTGTGTTGAATAGTTGTGAGAGAGTTGTTCGCTGCTTGTGCAATCGCATCGATCATCTCAAACCCTACCTGAACCAACACAACACGACACAGAAAATATTTCATCCCTTATGAGAACTGCAATTCCTGCCTGTGAGAAGAGATTCTTCTTTGTCTCACAGATTCAGGAAGAAGATCAGAGATCGAGACGAAGAAGAGCAACAATGGAATTGAAATGGTTTTGAGGGAGGGAAGTACGTTGTGACGAGTGCCTTGATACTTGGAACCAGGATTTCCCAGATCTACAAGCAAACAGGGAGAAGAAGGACGAGCAGAGCTAGCGCAACTTCTCATGACGACAGCGGCATAGCCGCTACCGCCGTGAAGAAGAAGACTCCGCTGCTGCCGTTGTTGCAGAAAGTTGTGAAGCAAAAGAGGTGTTGAACCCGACAGCGATGGCGCGCACATCTGTTGCTGCCTCGCCCATGGCTGCTGCACCTGTAACATCTTCGACACAAGAAGAACCTCTCTCTCTCTCTCTCTCTCTCTCTCTCTCTCTCTCTCTCTAGAAGTATGTCTGCCAAACTCCCTTCCAAGAGATTGAACCTATTATCTTCTTCTTCTTCTTCTTCTCCAGGGTTGCTTCACAGTTTCTCTCGCAGTTTGCTTACTGCAGCATCATTGTGGGATTTCCGGACGCAATCAACACAGCGGCATCTCTCGACTCTTGTGCCATTTCAACGTCGCAAATCTCTTCCTTGGTGGTGGTAGCAATGCCTGTGGATTGGAAACACAACCAAACTCGTTGCGTACTCATGTGGATCGATATAAGAAGAAGGTCTGTATGCAGACTCTTGACCTGAGCCCAAATTTTTTCTTTATCTTTTCGACATCTTTCCCCTACGTAAAGAATGAGCCCAATCTTTCCTTTATCTTTCCGACGTCTCTCAACTACGTAAAGAATGAGCCCCAATGTCTCTTTATCTCTCCGACGTCTTTCGCCAAAAGCGTGCCCTAAATCCTATTTGCCACGAGGTACCTCCCTTGTCAGCAGGATTTTGTTTTTTCAATTTTGTGACGTAGCTGACGTGGCGATGATCCATAAGATGATTTAGCCAGATTTGGCTACAGACTAAATATGAAAGTAGAAACAAAACAAGATCCTTCTATATTCTTGGCTACCTACTGGAACTTATGATAAAAATCTGGCAATCTGAAAACCTTTTTTTTTCGAAATCTGGCGAATTTGGGCCAATTTTTTTCATGGAAAATCCTTTGTGTAGGTCGAAATCATATTTTTCAGGTCGAAATTTGGCCCAAAAAAAAAACATTGCTTGTCAAAGTGCGTGAGCTCTGCAGTCTCACACCTTTGGAGCTCACCTTTTCTTTGCTCTCCTCTTATTTTACATCGCGCACATGAGGCAAACGGAGAGCGTATATACGCCTTAGAAAGTGGCATGTATGCCCTCGCGTTTGGTGTCAACACCGTGCCCGCGAGCACTCGCTTCGCACCATCATTACGTCAGCTAACATGGTGACTTCTCTTCTTATTCCCCTGAAATCCCAAAACTCCAACCCAGACATTAAAAAACTTCCAACAAAGACCATCAAAGCCCAGCACAGCACACTCTGTACCAATGCTTCTTTTTTCAATTTTGGGAATTAGCCCTAGTGGCCCCTTCTGCGCATTCTGTGGTGCTCGCATGGCTAGTAGCCTAGAGTTGCAGCTCTCTGGCTCCACTTCTAGTTTTTTATTCGAAATGTGGCTACTAGCTAAATTGGTGGAGTGAAATATCTGGCATCCCTTCCAAATTTGGTGGTGGAAGTATTTGGCTAACGTGCGGATGTCATTATAGTTTTTTGGTGATTATGAGATTGCACAATATGTAGATTTGGGCGAGGGATGGATTTTGCTTATCTAAATGTGGCACCTACAGTGGGCTTCTAATACATTTTTCAGGCAACCAAAATAAAAGAACTTGAAGCCATACATTTGGTACCCATTGCAAACCCAAACAGTACAAAGCAACACATTCATGTGTAAAACCAAAAACACTAATCACAGATATCAAACTCCATGGTTTATCACAACCAAGAGCAAATCTAAGTAGTTAAGGGGGAATTGAACCCCTGCAATTAGCTTTTCGAGCTCAATTGACCTGCATCACATCAAGTTAGCCTATAATATACATCAACGTTACCACAAATTCCATGCAGAACATGCCAGAGCCATGGAAACAAAAGGGCATGTCTGGGGAGCCAACAATTGATTCACCATAAATTACTAGCAAACCATTGCTGCCACAAAAAATGTTAATGCACATGCAAGGATAAGCATATGCAGAGAAGCTGCCTTCCTCTTTGAAGAACCTCTATGGTCCCTCAAATCAACTTGTTCATTGCACCTTAGCCATCATAATAATCATAGTCATGGGCATCACTCCATTGCTCAATGCACTCTTTGTATCGAAAATTATGTATAGTATAGAAAAGCTGCACAAACATGTGCACAACGAATGGCAAATGGGTTGGTAGCCTATTACAAAACTTAGATTTCATAAATGTTAGAATAGAAAAACATTTTTTATCCTCCACACTACCAACCACTTGCACCATAGCCAACTCGGCCACTTTGACATACTTAGGAAAGTTGGTAACCAAAAGGCAGGATGTTGTCACCAAATGCCACATCCTAGTCAAAGGATTCGTGTCAAAGGGGGGGGGGGGACAATCTATTGCATTTGATTTTATTATCAATTTGAACATGCCCTTTTGGCATTCAAGGTCGCTTGCATTCAGGAGTTCATGCACTTGAACCATCTACCCATCTAAGGTCTATGTCTTACCATAATAAGAAGTAACTTTAAGAACCTACAATTGATTGCCAAAACTCACATCACAATCTAGTTGTAGCCAATATTAAGGATACACAATCCCAAGTGCATCCATGATGGCATGAGCTGGGAACATTGTATTGAACTCTTGAATAAGTCCTTCTACAACCCTTGCCAAAGCACACACATGATGTTGAAATGTCAGTACAAAAATCCTATAAACCTAAAGTTGGGATGAAATAAAAAATCACAAAAACAAGGAAGGAAGGCACCACCTATGCATTGGTTTTTCACCCGAAACTTTACAACAACAAAAACATCTTCTATCACAAAGTAAATAACCATAGTCTCCACGTCGTGATAGACTACCCAAATGTGTTGGCTAAAGACTTTAAAGGCCAAATGGCAAACTTCAGTATTAACATCCAACACCCATTACATATGGATGTTTTCATGTTTGCAATCAAGCAAAGATTCGAAAGCCCAAAAGCTATTTGTAGTAAACTTCAAGGTCTAATCACAATACATGTTATAAATATCACCTTGACAGATTTTGATGGCTGCCACAAGGTCACATACAAATATGTCCTACATCAGGGCAAAATTTAATAAGAACATGCACTGATTCTAACATGGGAAAAATGCATGCAAGCCCAAGTAGAATTTGAAGGTCACACAAGTGTTCATAATTGAACTTTGCTTGTTGATTTATATTTTGATCTATAGCCATTTTCACCAACAAGGTTTTGTATTCTACCATCATTTTTTTAGCAAGGCTTAACATGGAAATCCATCGAATCTTGACATTACACAAGATTTTGTTCCCCTTTGTTTATATCATTTGAGCCAATTTTGTGAATTCTAGATGCCTTTTAAAGAAATAAGCAAAATAGGCATGTAAAGTTTGTAATAGATTTTCAATGTGATTCACCAAATGAAACATTGATAAGGTATGCACTACCAAGTTGGTGTGATGTGCCATACAATGCACTACTATGGAGTAGAGTACATAATCATCATGAATATGTTTCATGACACTAAACTTGGTGCGTTGAAACACATTCACATTGTCTACTCCAAAACTAATAAATTTGGTAGCAACATAATCTCTTCACATACCCCCTCTTATGGTTGATGCCTCCGTGATCACTTTTGTTAAATTGTCACTTTTTTATCCTTCCAAAACACAATCAAAGGCAATCAAAATAAGATTCTTTACCTTGTAAAGAAATAGAAAAAAATGGAAACAAACTCAATGGTGTAAAATTTTTAATATGAATTACATTTCCTTCAAGTTATGATCAATGATTTCCCATGTTCTAATTCACCAAACCCCTACTAATTCCCAAAATTTCAAATATGATTTCCCAAGTTCTAGTTCATGAAGCCCCTGCAATGGTACAAAATCCACATTACACAAAGGTGTTACAAGTTGCAACATTTGCTTAATGACAACAACTCCATTGCACAAAAATCATATAAATTACAATAGTCACTGATTAATGACCATCAAAACTAACAAAACCACCATCGTCAAAATGCACAAAAAGATTCAACAAAATCATTCACAAAGCACCTTGAGGCCTTTAACACCTTAAACAACAATATAAAGTAGTTCAATACTTCCCCATTATTGAGGATTGACTCCCAAGTTGGAAAGATCTTCTTGAAAATCACCACTCCCATCAATCATCACTTCACATTATAAAAATTCATGTGCATAAGCCTCCATGATACACACCCTACAATTTGCATTGAAGATTATACATTAGCGAGTACAACTATAACTTTAAAGCTTTGTGGTGACATTGCATTATAAGAAACAAGTGACTAGCAAAGAGCTTGTAAACACACAAAACTAGAATTCTAGCAATTTCCTTCATGCCTTGCTCAAAGCCCCAGTGATTAGGATTTGTTATGTCTCACATCCGGGCTAGATATTGGATGGTTCAAATCTTATTTTGTACCAAGATTAATGGCTCCCTTACCCACTTTTTGGCAACATAGTAAAAAACATTATGGTTTTAGATGGCGACTCATGGTGGTGCCATTGTCATTTTTTTGTTGGTCATAATCAATGTCCAATGTTTTTTGGTCAAAAAAAACCTAAACCTTTTTCCCCCCTTTGTAATAGTGGTTGCCTTTTCTTTTAAATCAAAATTCAATTATAATTTGCCCAAAAAAAATTACATTATACATACACATGAAGAAATTAAGCACAATGCAAAAATAATCTAAAGACAATTCAAATAATCATAAAGTTTAAAGGATGTAAAAACAGCAAACTATAAATTAGGAGGAAAAAAATGGAGGAAATGTTGTTCAACTCCTTCATGGGATATCTTTCGGAAGCACCTAGTTTTCCTTCTTCCCAAGGGTTGAGTTTGAGATCCCCTTTTTCTTAATGATTGGGTTTGAGTGTGAATGTCAGTTTGGGGGTCCCTAAAGTTGTTTAAAGACCGTAGGTTCATAAAAGGTTATGGACCCATGAAAATTTATAGATGATTATCGATCTTTAGGAGAAGTGTTGGGAGTGTCGTAAGCAACCTATGGCCTCAAATGATTGGAAGGAAGTAGTAGACAAAACCAATGCAACATTCCCCAATGAGGTGTAACACACTTGGAAGCAATGTTGAGACAAAATCACATAAATGAAAAAAAAAAAAAAAAAAAAATAATAAAAAACATGAAGCAAGAAATTTAATAGGTGCTTTTCCTTTTTTTTTTTTATTTTTTTTTAAATCAAGGTTTTTATTTACTTCATTTTCAAATGTGGAAATTGGATAATAA
>Ga0116231_10000900_pt1 | contig 57232 bp, 41 predicted proteins | sample S1TSphgellanicum_2_FD_89695 | JGI IMG/M metagenome (GOLD analysis project Ga0116231, IMG submission 89695) | Host-associated microbial communities from peat moss isolated from Minnesota, USA - S1T2_Fd - Sphagnum magellanicum MG | ecosystem: Host-associated > Plants > Peat moss > Unclassified...
AAAATTTTTTTTTTTTTCAACATTTTTTAAATTTTTAAAATTTTTTAAAAGGGTTTTATTTAAAAACACTTACATTTTTCATTCTAAAAGAAAAAAAAAATTCTTTAAAAAAAAAAAAAAAAAAAAACCATACACAAGTTATAAATAATGAAAAAATTGTATCCAAAGATGTTGATAAATTTTGAATATGAATAAATGGTAAAATAGTTTCCATCATATTTGAACCATTGTTCTTTCTAATCAAAAAAATTATTTTCAATAAGCACAAAATATTTCTTTCAATGAAAGGCATTCAATTTTAAACATAACTAGAAGAGGTTCATATAAAATCATGTTCAAACAAATTGGGGAATTTTTTAAAATTAGGTATATTGTTATACATTGGCAACATTGAACATGAAACTTGATGTAATAATTTTAGGGGTTTTACAACAAATGATAAGGATGAATTTGAAACACAAAGATGCAAAAAATTGTGAAATCTTCATCAAATATGATGATAGACAACCAAAAAATTAACAAAAAGAAAAAATCAATATTCAAAGTCCTTATATAGTGAAAGAAAGGAAAATGATAAATGAAATGATTATTCATCATGAAATACTTAGTGAACTTTTAATGTTATTACAATTTAACAACAAATGCCTTCAACGTTGATTAATATCAAAAGAAACAACTAGCTTGATGTTATTTTAGTGGATTTCAAATTAATAATTTCTTATCCTTTTAAAACATTTTTGAAGAAATTTTTTCTTATTTTCTTCCCTAACTTCTTAAAATTTTCACTTTTTACATATATCTTTATTTTCTTGCAAGATTGCAATGTCATTATTATCAAATTTATAGGCACTTCCAACTTTCATATGGTTGAGACAACATTTGCCCTTTCATGCCTTTCATGTGTGCATTAATTTGTCAAATCCAATTACACTTTTTTGACTTGTTGCTAAATCTAATGATGCAAGTTTTATTTTCCACTTATTGTGGATGTTGGTCCATTTTTTTCAACAAGTTTCAACATACATTTCTTAAGTATAAATGAAATCTTAAATAATTGCATTTTTCCATATACGTCTACTTCACATTAAGACATGTAAAAAACCAATATTAAGAGGAAAAGGATGTTGGCCCATGGTCATATTAAGAAATTTTAATGTGAAGTTGTGTAAATAACAAACATGTGATTTATTACAATAAATGCCATGATAACATGTTATGACATTTTAGTTTAAAATAACACAACGATGTATGGTTGACAACTAAGCCATATTTGATTAATACCCCATCTTCACAATGTACTTTGGGCACCACATAATTTGATGGGATTAATCATCATAACAATTCATGTCAAAATCATATTGGCATGAATAAAAAGTGTATAAGGACAATGAAAGGAATGAATGGATTTACATTGAATGTTACATAAACATGAATTAGAATCCATGAGGATAATGAGAAAATGGGTTTATGTTGAACATAGGATGAGCATGAATACAAATGCATAAGAATGATGGAAGTAATGATTTTTATGTCATTCCTCACATCAACAAAAAGTGTATGAAAATAATGAAAGTACAGAAGAACCCACAAGAATGTGAAGGATCCATGAGAAAGATCACTAGGGTAGTTGTTGTTGTTGTACTATCAGCTAGTGTGCAGGGTCAGGGTGAACCGGGACCCACACTAGTAGTACCTTCAGCTTCTTGAATCATGATGTGATTATTTACCATGGTTAGAAGCAACCTTAAAAAAACTTCAGGGATTTATACCATGGTACCAGTGTGGGTACTGGTTCACCCAAGGCCAAGATGAGGCCCACTGAAAAGGAAATGAAGTTTTGGATGGACCATCATATATTATGATTGACCCATGTGGTGCCCTTTAAATAGTCTCTCACTTCATACGGTTCACTTTTTCATGTTTGTAGCCAAGGATGCAAAATGTAATAAATGTTGATAGAGGCACAAATTGGGGAGTGGATGGACCGTGGGTGAAGATGCTTTAAGAAATAAGAGGAAAAAAATCCTACTCGATGTATAGTGTATGTGGTGAGGGAGAGGTAAACATTAACATTAAATTTGGATTTTCAGTGATGCTTTGCTTAGTAGGTATGTGACCCTGAAAATGATTTCTCCTATCCAAGTTTAGTTATTTACTTTTTTCCAAATCCACCCATAAAACTAAAATTGGGACTACAAATAGGTGGGAGATTACTAATAGCAACCCACCTGGACCAATCATAATGATTGGTGAATCAGAAACAGGGAGCACCAGTCAAATCTATCCATGAAGCAAGGTAGTTTGTTTTGTTTTGTTTTGTTTCTCCTGCTGGGATCTCACAAACAGTAGCCCTTTCGTGCCCTGCGAGCAGGACCTTGGGAAAGCTCTGGATCAGCAAGGGTGCACCCACTTGGCTTGAGACTGTTTGGAGTTATGATGTGAAGCTATTGATTATTGAATCATTTTCTCAATGAAAATTAAATAAAATGAAAACTGAAAACTGTATTGGAAATTGGGGGTGTTCTCGATGATGTTGTTGGAAAGCCCTTAGCGGATCAGATTTAATATAGTTTATTTCACAATTTTCAGAGCTAAAGTGTGAAAGATTTTGAGATTTGGGACCGGAATTTCAAACAAATCGCAAAAATTGGGTTTGGAAGGAAAAAATAGTTGATCCCTCAATGCGTTCACGTGGCCGAATTAAAAAATAAATAAAATTCTGAAAACGTGAAAAATAAAGAATGTGTTCACACTTGGGCCAACAGCACTAGTCATATTTATTACACTCTTCTCTGGCAAGTGTAAGGCTTTGGTATGCAAATCCACAGGCCCAAACCAGCGAGAGAGAGAGAGAGAGAGAGAGAGAGCGCGAGAGAAGAGACACAGAAGAGGAGCTCAGGGTTTTGACGACTTGGAGAACCCAGCAGCTGCAGCTGATCATCATGTCTAGCGTCTTCCACCTGATTTCCATAGGTTGTTGTTGCATCCGCTGGCCTTCACATGTACCCAGCTAGCTGCTTAGAACTTCTGTCCAGTTTCATCATCCTGTTCAGAGTTTCTAAGCTGAAGCTGATCCTAGCTCGTAGCTGACGTTGCAAGGTTTCTTTGTGGTGCAGGTCCATCGCATTATTGTGAGAAGGTATAGCAGCTTGCTTACCCATCAAGCTCTTTCCATCAGCTTCTCGTGTCTTCTAGGGTTTTCCATTGGCTCGTTGTGAGTTTGATTCTGTCGTTGGCAAAAGGAAGCACTGAGATCTGGAGCTCAGCTGAGAGAGAGAGAGAGAGAGAGAGAGAGAGAGAGAGAGAGAGAGAGAGAGGTGTGAGAGAGAGAGTACAACAGATACTGAAACGAGTGTGTGAGTTCACTGGGAGTTTTCATGCCTGCAGGCAAGATGGGCACTGGAAAGAGCTGGGGTGATCTTCCAGGAGACGAAGCATATGGTGATTTTTCACATATTTTACACAAGGTGCACATGCCAGAAATCTCTTGCAGAACTAGTCTCTCGAGTGTTCCATCATGACTTGCCTGCATTCTTTGTTTCATGATCTTTGTTGCAAGCTTGTCTCTCCACACTGATCAGGCTTGCAACAGATCATCAGTGTAATAATCTCTTAGCTCTTCACAAGTCAAAAGAGCTATGAGAGTCCTCTCCTCCTTCAGGATCAGTGACGATATGAAGAAACATCAGAAGCTTGTCAGAAGTGCACAAAGAATCAGATGCAAAAGCACAGCTACGGCTTTTTCTTGAAAGAACTATTTTCCCCCTCAGTACTGCAGCTTTATTGTGATGGTCTTGGATTCTGAAGAAACATCAGAAGCTTGTTAGAAGCACAAGAAGAATCAGATGCAAAAGTGAAGCTATTTCTATGAAGAAGACCAAAGAGTGCATTGTCTAATTTTACTCATTGCATTGTTACTACTACTTGCATTCTATAATAAACTAGAAAGTAAATGCACATGTTGTATGTACCTGCATCAATTGTAAATTAGGCATCAATTCTAGATGATTTGCACATGAGAAGTAGAAGATGATGCACAATGGTGATGCTGTGTGATCATGCGACTCATGAAAAACTTTGTCTAGGGGTCTGGGAGGAGGAACGAGTTGTCCGAAGCTGGTGATGCAGGGAGCTGGGGAGGATCAGCAGCTGGAGGGCAGTACAGGAGACAGAATTGTGCTGCAAGAATCAACAGACATTCTGAAATTTGCTGATAAAAACATTGCAGACAAACATGATCGCCTCTACCCTGACGATCCTGAATTGCTGAAGCTTGTTGAGTCTTGGGGTGAGTTGGATGAAACCCTAAAACCATCTGCTCACAAGCTGCTTGAACATGAAGCTTGATGTCATGTCTCATGGGGGGCAGCTTGGGGTAATCTGTTGGTGTGGTGGCACTGTGATTTTTTTGTTTTGAAAAATCTGGAGCAAAAATTGAAAGCACAAAACCTGCTCACATGAAGCTTTCATGAAGCTTGATGTCATGTCTCATGGGGGCTTGCCGGGGCTCTCTGTTGGTGTGTCATGGTGGTGTAATTGTCTTGTTTCGAGAAATTCTAGAGCACCAATATTCCAGTTGATGGGATGTTGTTGGTGTGGAGATATATATGGCAGAGTCAAAATTCGGGAAGAACTTGGGTCCAAATGTGCGGCGTTGGGCTTACAGTTACCTTCTCTATGACAAATCAAGCTACCGTCTGATGACTCAAGGAGCATCAATAACAGAGCGGATATTTGCATGGATTCTCATGCCTCTCATTCGACTACTTTGTGGCAAAAACTTGAAACTCGATAGACCTGGAACAAGAGAAAGGTCCCTTGCAGTGGTGGAATCCATTTTCAAGGAGGTATGAAAGTTTTCCCTCCTCCAAGATATAGACTTTTGATCTCTTAAAATCCATTGAAATGTGTTCTTGTGCTGGAAGGGTTATTGATGATGATGATGATTGTCTGACACTTCGTGAGCAAAAGGACTCTCGTAAGGGTTATGACTGCACTTATTGTCATGTTATCTTCAAATTTCTCTGCAAATTTCAAAGCTACTATGGGCAGGTTTGTGCTGGAATTCAATTTCCTTTCATTTCTCTTGCTGGACAAGCTTCTTCATATGTATTTTACCTGGGTAGAAGAAGTACTTGAGGATTCTTCTTCTGTCAAGCCCACTAGAGCTCTCTCTCTAATCTCTATTGTGGGTGATTGCTTGGGTGGGAGCTTTTGAGCAGGTGGATGAGTCACTTGCTAATGGTCATGCATTCATATGTGGAGACAGATTTACAGCTGCAGACCTCACTTTTGCTGCACTTGGTGGGCCAATGGTCGTTCCTCCAGAGTATGTCATGTGTTTCTTTTTTCTTTGCAGCACTTCATTTCAGTCACCATCTTGTATTCATTCCCACCATGCACCAATACCATGAGTTTGTTGGCAACTCATGTACATGCTTGCTTGCACAAGGCAAAAAATCTGTATGACTGTAAAGCAAAATTTGTTGTGTGCAAAATCTGTATCATGAAGTAGTAGTAGCTATGAATGTAAACCCATTCTTTGTTTGCCCTACTCCTGAACCCTAAACCCTAAACCATGTTGCGGGACAATGCCCTCTGTGTAGCTGAGCTTTCGGATTATTCGGGGTCATGGGATTGTGAAGGTATGGTGCATGGGCACCTTCTATCGAGGAATGCCCCAAAGAAATGGCTTCAACAATGCTGCATCTCAGAGATACTGCTGCTGGCAAAGTGAGTTCCTGAAAGTCTGATATTGTAACTGGATTCAATGTTGAGCCACATAATATTCTCTTTGGGTAAACTTGCAATTGTGTCAAGCTGCAATGATGTTGCACTATCATTCTTAATTTGTTGCTTCAGTTGGGACTGCAAAAGACATGTACATATGCAGTTGCATGTGTACTACTGGTCTTTGCAGTTTGAAGGTGTAGGGTAAAGCCCCAGGGTGGGTGCATGCCCCAGGGTGGGCCTATGATGAGGCAATAGCCAAGTCCATTTTGGGAATATACTCCCTCCCACCCATGGGCTTTACCTGTTGTAAGCACAAGGTGAATGTCCTGATGTTTAGGCAGATCACAAGGTGTAGGAAGGGGAGGGTTCTTACACCTACTCAATAGTGGGAGGGAAATTCTTGAATATAAGATGCCCTCCAAAAACACCAGGAAATTTTCTCCGAGTGCTTTACGAAACTCACAATCTAAGATGGGTTGGTTGGGGGTGGGTGTTGCTTGCAGCACATTCTAAAGATGTATGAGACAGAGCGAGACAAGGTTGTATACAAGCAGTCCCAAAATCATTAGCAAATGCATTATTTATTATTCAAGGTCATGAGGTTATGACCACACTTATTGTCATGTTACCCTTCCAAGTGTTTGTTGTGGAGATTTCTTGGCAACTGATCTTATAAGATGTGCTTTTGTGGAAGATTACATATATATATCTGATTACTGCAGTAAGATTAGAAATCCATTAGCATCAAGTTCCATGAAAAAGGTGGGTACAATAATCCTGGATACTAAAGAGAGAATTTGTCACTTGGTAACCTATCCTGTAAAAGCCTCGTCCTTCCACCTCACACTACCTATGTAAGTGGGTGGGCATCATAGGTAAGTGGGTAGGGTATGTAAGTAGGTGCTTGGTGGCTATTAGGGAGGCAGATACATGTGGATGTTTTGTACATAGCTAACAATGGACCTTCCCCTAGAAGGCTCTTCCCTCTGAACCTGCCCTTCATGTAGACGTCAAACCTTTGAGTGGGGTGCATTGCTTTCAAGCTGTGTCTGAATGCAAGGCGTCATAATTGTAGACTAATTGATTTTGGGAGACACTGGACACAACACGCCCCGTGGAGCTCTCTGTCCAGGCCTATTTTTGAAGCACTGCATGGTTCTATTTGTTCTGTACAGTTTGTGCTCCCCTGCCTCACAAAATTAAAACTTGTTCTGACAAAACAGTTTATTTTTATTTTTATGTCCTGCCATCACCTGGATTCTTTCCACGCACTGCAGGGAGACCACTGACAGTTCAAACCAGTAGCCGACTTTGCAGCAGTTGCTAAGTGGAGGTGTTTCCTTTTTATTTCTTTTTGGGCAGAACATAAGACAAAACCTTTGCAGAACCATGCACTGCCATGGACTGTCACCTGCTCAGTGTGCTGGACAGAGCTTGATGGTGGGTATTTAGCATTTTTCATGGATCTTGAATTAGTGCAGACCAGGCTGGTTGAAAGTTGAAACCTGTGTTGCTTCCAGCATCATCCAGTTGACTTGGTTAGGTACTTGGTTTGATACCTGTTTTGGAAGGTCTTCCATCAACAAATTCCAACTGTTGCTGTTGCAGCCGCTCTTCTGTAGTGCAAGAATTTCACCTAAGATGGAGTGAACTGAAAGTTTTTTCTAAATTGAATGAAAATTGGCATGCAATAAATCTCTCTTCAAATTGGTCAATAATCCTTCTTGCTACGAAGGAATAAAATCACCTCCTCTATGTGAAAAGATTGAAGACCTAAGGGTAGAGCTTCTCGATCCTTGATATTGGGATTAGCATGAAAGTTCCAAAATTTGTCTACTTAGATGGAAGTCTTTTTTGGTACAAGAGCATATTCATGTTATATTCTGAAATTGCAAGAGAATTTCATTGATTCCATGAGAAACAATCCTTTTCGGGATATTGGTAAAACAAGAGTTGCATAACAAAAATTTCAAACTCTGCATATCTTGCAACAAATAACACATTTTGTTACTGTTTTGTTTGATGGAAGACCATGTGGTGTGTACAACAACCACTCTACTGTAATGGACCTTGTCCTAAATCTCTCTACATGTGGAAGCAAATGGCCTGAGAAAGTCTATGATCCAAGATACTACCATGTGAGGGTGCCACCCAAAGGCCTAAAGGCAAATAATGCTTTGTTGAATATGTCAGCTCTCCTAAATTGTGCATTGTAATAAACCTTTTTTTCTGGACCAATTTCCTTTGTAGTGTAGAAAAAGCAATTTGCATTGAACATGTTTTTGTTGGCCTTCTCTACCAAGGCAATGATATTGTTGTGTTTAAATTCATTATAGATTATAGTAGCTTAAGGGATTTTGGCACCTAGGTAATAGGTCTACTTTTATATGAGGATTTTTGAAAGATGATATTTTGGCTTGTGTCGAAACTTGAGATTAGTTATAGAGTTATAATATTTTGAAGGATTTTGGCTTCTTTTAGAGGATATTTTGAAGACTATATAAAACAGATTTCTCTGTTGCAAGATTCCTTTTTTAATTACAAAAAAGTTTGCCAGAATTTGATGGAAATTTTTTATTTTTTATTTTTGCCTCAATTTGCCATATTTCCGCATTAAGTCATAGCTTGTTGCCATAAATAGCTGGTTTCTTGACTTTTACTACTTACCATGCCAAACCTGGCTAAGACTTTTTGTGGATAGTCATCAACCCACTTACCTTACCTCACAAAATTACGGGAAAAAAAAATCCCCTTTTAGGGACATATCGAAATTTTGTCCCTATTAGTACCTTAAATGAATGACAATATGAACAAATGGGATATATTAAAAACCTGGGTTGAGAATCACAATATATCTTCAAAAATTAATATTTAAAAAAATATTTCTGGCTCGAAACTGGGGTGTTGATGAGCAAATTCTTTTTGGCTCGACTCCTAACCATCCACATGCATCTACCTACCAGGTAGCCACAGAGTGTCTTATGTATTAACCTACCTATGCAGTAACCACTTACATTCCTAACCAACTTAACTATGGCACTTATTACCCACTTACATTGGTAGTTGATAATTTTTCAAAAATTCAACAAAATGAAAAATAATATAATTCATGCCAAGAAGCCGCCCATGTACTATGGTAATGCTTACTTGTTTAATTCATCAAAACTTGAACTTCCATTGCAATAGGAAACACTGGATGAATTTTTTAAAAAGTGTAGTTGAATGGTTCAAAATTAGGTCAAGATTGAGTCCACTCAAATGAAAACTTGACACTACCTACTGGACTTAGTCAGGGTGATCCAAAACTCTTCCCTCTTCCCTATGCCATAAGGGGACCTACAGGCTCTTTACAGATCAGGTGTGATAGGAAAAAAACAAATGATTTTTTTCCAACCAAAAAAAAAATGTGGCTTTTTGCAACCAAAATTTTGGGAAAATTTTGGGATTTTTTTTCCTTAGTAAACTTTTGAATGGGTTTTCTCTTTAAATTTTATTTTCCCAATTTTCTTATCTAAAATTAATTTAATAAATAAATAAATAAATAATAGATTTATTTTTAAAAAACTCCTTGTTGGGATCCATCATAACATTGTTGCATATGCTTATGCACACTAGTGTTCTTTTTTTCAATTTTCTGATGCAGCGTGACCTTTAGTGATCATCACAAAAAGGGTAAAACACAAAGGAATTCATGGCATTGACAATTCCCCCTATATGATCGTCCCCTTGAACACACTCTAGTTGGACCCGTCACCATATGGTGGAATGACATCTTTGCCATACTGAGGTCAATGTGTTCCTATGTGGAATAGGCCCTACTGGGCCGTTCCATCATAAATATAAATAATTAAACGGGTAAAATTTTCATTATTTCCATCACTTATTTATTATATACATTTTACATACCAGGAGTTGTGGAGTGTGATATTTATCGTGTAAAGCACTTTGAGAAATGTGCTAATGTATTTGGAGGGCACCTTATATCTATCAATAATACTAATGTAGCTTCAAGTGTGAATAGCGCTGTGTAATTGTTCCAAAGTGAGAGTGTGAACAACACCTTGATGATAGAGCCCAATTGTGAATTTAAAAATTAAAAAAAAAAAAAACTAATTTCCAGTTTCAAATATTACTGAAAGATCAATGTTTTCCCCATAATTAGGTTTAAAAATTTCTGAAAGGCTATGGTTGGACAAAACAAAACAAACTACCTTCCTTCATAAATAGATATCCTTCCAAGGGAAGAAAGAGTTAGGGTTACTACACTTTGTGTAGGTGTAAGATCCATCCCACTCTTAAGAGGGCTGAGTTCTGTAAGAACCCTCACTCACTCTCCTCCACCTCTTGAACTTTGTCTCAAGCTTTACCTTGGAGAAAGCCGAGAGGTGTGGGGGCATTCTATTCCCAAAATGATGGGCTTTAAGACAAGGGTGTTATCTAAGTAAGCCGAATTTTGGGAATGCCCATGGTGCTTTAGGGTACACACATCACCCCGTATGCAGATGTGTGGGACCGAAGACCTTTTCTCCTATTTCATGGATTATGACAAAGTTGTCCCCAAGTTGTCCAAGTCTTTGCTCCAGGATCCACACTCACCCCAAAGAGCAAGAAATCTTCTTTTTTTTCCTTTCCGTCCGTGGTTTGGGTATACGTGTGGAACATAATGGGACCCATCCCCCACCCCCCTCATTGGTGCATTGATGTCTCACCACCTCAAATGTGGAAAGGACTACTTACTAGACTGAAAGCCTGGTTCAAATCCTTTTTAGGGGCTTATTATATATTTCTATGCTTCACAAATAGAAAAAGAAATCCATTGCATTTGTTTTTTTTTTTTTTTTTTTGCTTCACAAATAGACAAAGAAATCCATTGGCTTTTTTTTAAATTATTTTTTTGGCACAAATAGACAAATAAATCCATTGGCTTTTTTTAAAATTATTTTTTGGCACAAATAGACAAATAAATCCATTGGTTTTTTTTTAAATTATTTTTTGGCACAAATAGACAAATAAATCCATTGGCTTATCCTATTTTTCTATGCTTCCTCTGTTCACACTTAGTGTTACGTAGGGATTTATTACATCCATGGCCATCCGGGATGGGGTGCACCTTCTTTTTCTTCTTTTTGGATGGTTTTACAAATTTCATTTTGCTAATATTAAAATTTGGTACATGGATGAAAGGTGCATAACTAACTTCCCACAACAAACTCCAAAAAGGCCCTCCTTTTTATTGTATAATAAACATCTTACAACAAATATTTGGCGACAGAAGAAAATGCCATGAAATGCGCCTACAATATGATGTAGTTGGATCAGATTACCATTAGTAGCACAATCTTGCAAAGAGACAACCAAATCCTATAAAACTTAGGTGAATGCAAAGGGGTGCATTACCTTAATTTTTAGGCATTGTTTTCATAGGGTGAGGGACTATTGTTTCCGGGCATTGGTGATGGTTTTTGCATCAAATTGCCCGGTTTACACTGAGGTGGTTTGAGTGACATTTTAGTCATGTTCACATTAAGTTGGTCATGGTTAGGGTTAGGGCTTCTTTTCAAGCATTCCCATAGGTATTTAGTTCAGAAACATTTACCCCAAATGTGCAAAAGGAAACTTTGTCCTTGTGTGGTCAATAACCACCTAGCCCAAAGACTAGAACAAAGTTTCAGCTTTAAGATATGGTGTGAAAAGCTCCAACTTATATTGTTTACTAACCAGATCTTTGGGGAGATCTCTTTTTGAATGGACTCTTTGGGGTTGAGCATGACCAAACACTCGTCATGGCAAGTCCATGCGGAGCTCAACACACTTTCTCAATGAGTGAAAATCTCCATTTCCGTGAACAACAACAACATAATTCCTCACTTTGAGATGTATCATGTTAAAGAGTAAAAGAGACAACATCCCAAGCATGAATGATGGAACAATTTATCACTCTTCACAAAACAAAAGACCTTTTCCTTTAGTTATTTTGCAATCCTTTGTACTCCACCATTTGTTTGTTGTCTAAATTCCACATATAAAAGTTCTTCATAAGCATTTCAATGGTTTTCATGTCATTTTGGTTTTGGAACAAAGAAACAAAAATTCATTGTTGGTATTGAGGAAAATTCTATATGATGCATGCCATCATATGGGTCACACATGGCTAGTAAGTCGAGATGCCATTGAAAACCTTGAAAGGCCCTTGAGTGCGTCAATACAAGTTTTATCAAGCCTAATCTTCATCATTGTGTTCCCAATGTACCTCTTCCCATGTGTTATGTTGCATGCTTTATTTTTCATAGGTTTCCTTAATGTTGAAATCCTAGTGCAAATATTTCACTTGACCACATGGACCTATAATTTAGTTCACCTTACAACCAAACCTTTTTTGGAAATTTGTAAATCTAAAGTGAACCTTAAAATTTGGATGATGTGGTGTCATTCACTTTCATAGGTCTGTTCATTGGTATTTGATTCTCACCAACCTTATAAGGTGAACCTAAGGATATGAATGTCTAATTGATTGATAGATGAAATAAATTGACATTTAGTTGGATTTTCAATATAAATATTAATTATCATTGATTTAAATAAATAAATAAATAAAATGATTAAGAAGGATTGATAACTAGGTCTAAATTATTCATAAAGGAAAATACAACCCACTTAGGGGAATTGAATTTGAAATCCTTTCAAACCAAATACCCTAGTACCTTAGCCAATTCAACACCAATTCTATTATTTTCAGAAGTGTTGAAATTTTCAAAAAATATTTCTTTTACCAGAAACTTTTTTTTTTTGGAAGGAAAATAAAGAATGTGATGAAAATTTTGAGGATATACTTTTTGTCAAAATGAAATCCTCAAAATTAATTCATTATTCAAGAGTGGAAGTGGTCAAGATAATATGGTACTAATCGATGCCCTCTTACATTAATGTATCCTTATTAGTATATTTTTCTTTCATAAGGGAATAGGTATGCCACTTAACCACACATGTGGCTTCAAACATATGTATATGATAAAAAAGTGCTTGTTATGTACCTATGTATGCTATTCATACTTCATACCTACCTCTTCCAAGGCTATAACTACCTCCCTCCATTTACCCTGCACAATCTACATGGCCATCAAAGATTTAACATATTGAGAATCATATGGGAACCATATATGGGAACATACAAAAAGAAAAATAAAATAAAGAGGGTTTTGCTCACTTTTGAACTTGCCCAAAAGGCAAGGGCATTACACTCGTAATAATAAATAATAATTTTTGTAAATATGCACATAAAATTTCAAAATTTGTTCCCAATATCATACCCTTCATACTTCAAGTCCTTTTTTGAAGTAAAAAATGGTAAGAAATTCAACACCACAAAGGTGCAAATTGAGGCGCCTCATGCAATTTGAGCCCCATACTTGGATAATTCCCTACTTGGACATTATGAGCTAATGCACTTTATTCCAAAAGTTCCCTAATAAATGTAGATATATGCTTTTATTCACAAATTGAATCCAAAGATTGTATTGAAATAGTGAAAATGTAGACCAATCCTTAACCCTACATCATCATTCATACCTACCTAGTACTATAGCTAAAGAGTTTCCACAAAGGTTCCAAAATTAATTAAATTAAAGGTACCATGAAAGTGTACACTTTATACCAAAGGCACATGGCTTTAGCCTATGAGGATGGCCCCAATTGGAGTTTTTCTTACTACAAGCACTTTCACTATCCTTTTGTAGTTAGAGATCCTTTTGAATTTGTCACATTGTGCAAAGATTGGATGGTGGTTGTTTTGGAACATTTCAAAGATACCCAAAGCCATCAATTGTTGCATAATTTGGTGAAATTTGTGATAGGTAATATAATGGATTCATTGGAGCAATGTGGAGTTTCAATAAATTCAATGGGTTTGTGCAATGAAGCAAAATAGAAAGCATTTTAATTGCCCAAAGTGCACCACCATAAGTTAACACCCCCATTGCAAAAATGCATGTGAAAGTCATTGACCATATCCATCTCAAATATGTATTGTGTACAAGCCAAAAGAGGTTGAGCTTGGAGAGTGGTATGGGATTTGTGACGACTTGGTCATGTGATTTTCCATGACCGAGTTTAGCACAACAAGGGAACTTCCTTGTGGATGAAGTACTCATGAAAGCATCCATGTTGTCCTCAATGTCATCAAGTGAGGTTGGAGAATTTTCCAAAGTTTATCATCTACACAAGCATACATGGTCATGTGGAGTGACAACAAAATTAGGGCGTGCAAAATGGTCCAATTTTTCCATGAGCCAAGGGAGAGTTGCTATGGTTGGCTATTAGAACTTGAAATGTGGTTGAAAGCTTATATTGGAATCTAGGAAAATGGCATTGGCATGGTTTCAAAAACTTGGAAGTTGGAAATTTCAAAATTGGGAAAGGAACATGGTATAAGATGGAAGCTTACAAACCCAAATTCTTTCCTATGGTTATTGATGATACCCTACTACCTTGGGTAGCATTGACATTAACTATATTATTTTTAGAAATGTTGAAAATTTTCAAAAAAATTACAAATAACAAAAAAATTGTGAAGAAAAATATGGATATTTTCAAGAATATTTTATCTCTTGAAATCAAAATTTCATAATTAATTATTATTTAACAAACATGTGTCAAAACTATCAACGTGCTATGGTAAACAATATAGTTCCTATGAGTGTTGTTTTTTTTTCCCCTCTTTTGTGATGTTGCCACAGTGGTGATCAAACACAAGGAGATTTAGCCACACTATGAAAATAAATAATTATTAAAATCCTTTTATATCTTGGCTATATGCTTGAACAATGCCCTAAAAACATGGTTATTTTTTAGATTTATTTATTTTAATTTTTTTTGGAAAATGAAAATATTCAACAAAATAGTATTTTAAAAATTTGCAATTAAAAAAAAAGAGTGTTGGTTCCAACCATGAGTGGAACAATCAATGAGATTTGACCCCGTCATGAAATTAATCCAACAAAGGTCTATTGAGACAACCAAACGTATAGAATTGGAATGTGTAAAAGCCAAGCAAAGTTTGACATGTCCTTGGATTGTGTACAAGCCAAAGCAAGTTTGGCATGTTTTTAGGTGGTGTACAAATCAAAATTTTAAAACAAAAAAAATCAACCAATTTGTTTATCCATGAAAAGTGAGAGGATGATGAAAACAATGATAATTTCACATATGATATATTATTTTCTAGAATAGATGAAATTCATCCACCAAATATCTTATAATTGTACCTATATGTCCTTGATGACCATTGACAAACCTTTGAGTGATTTCTAGGGAAATAAACCCAAAAAAAAATTCAATTTTTCTTTAAAAGCTCATAATTTCTTTTGAAGGAAAATAAATTCCACAAAAACTTTTATGGTTGAATCTAAATTTGTGAAATGAAGATTTTTGAAATTCATCTTCACTATGATGGTTGGTTAAAAAACCAAATGTGGCCCCTAAGAATAACACCCAAATTTTCAACTAGGAAGAATTTCAAATATTAAATGCAATTGGAAATCATAGTGCAATAAAACATCCACTAGAACTCAAATGTGCTTTATTAAAATATTGTGACAAAATTCAATTTATTAGAGCGTTAACTAGGTATGGAATTAGGAACCCATGGGTATGTGGCCATATTCATCCTAATACAATTCCAAAAGCCCTTTTGCCCATTTTCTTTGGGAGTGCTAAAAAAAACCATATATTCCCTAAATATACACAAGCCAAAAAAGAGAAAGAAAGAAGAGAAAAGAAAAAGAAAAGAAAAAGACAAGGGAACAAACACAAAAACGAAAAGAAAAGAGTTGGAAAAGTACAGAAAAAGAGTAAAAGAAAGGCCAATTACACTGTGGAATCGTGCATAGGCTCCTTTTGGCTTATTACCCTCGGATTTCTGGAAATAGAAAGTTCGTAGAGAAAGAAGACAATTCCAGGAGAATATTCTGGCTGGAATCGGCATCCCTCTTTCTCCCACAACCTGACGCGGCAAAACCTGTGCCTGGACGGGTAGGGTGAATAGAAGTAAAAAATAAAAATAAATCTTGTGGTCTTTATTTACTTTATTTACTGCGAAAGTTAACAGATTGTCTTATTCATCCCATTCTCCGCACCTGGATGATTAACTGCCGGAGAGTGCAGTTCAGAATGCATCCATGAAGGCGCTGATTTAGTATCTTAATGCGCGAAAGAATGGACGGCGAAAAATTAGTGTTGGCTTTTAATAGCAACACGGAAATCTCGAGGCGAGCTTCGGCCGACCACTGGACGAAGAGAAAAGTGACGGGGAAAAGATAAGAGACAGGACGGAGAACCGGTCGACGACCGTAGGATGGAGAGCTTTGGGCGAAGAGAAAAAAGTACACAGCAGTAAAAAGCGCATGGGGGTAAAATCATTGGAAAAAATATAAAAATAAAAGCAGAATATCTCGTTTCCAATATTATATTTTATTTGATCGATTTTGTGATGTTGCTCAAGTGGCAATCATGCATAAGATATTTAGCCAGATTTGGAGATATTCAAAATATGAATGTAAAAAAATATTAAGTACCTTTTCACGTTGTAGGGGTAGTTCTGGCGATTTTTGGCGAATGATTGAAAAAAAATCTTTCTTTTTGGCGGTTTTTTTTTCCAAAAAAAATGGTACTGGCGACAGAATATTCCTTCTCCAAAATATTTTTCGCAAAATGTCGAAAATTCGGCACAGAAATAAAATAAAATCACGGAATCCAGGTAGGCGTCATGGGCGGGCACGTGCGCGGTTATAGGGGGGCACGATGTGGGATGGTTTATAGACCTGCCCGGAATAGACCTGCCCCTATAAAGGCTTGCTGCTTGGGCTTCCTCCATCCATTCTCTTCTTTCTCTTTGCACAGTGCGGCTCACAGGAACGCACGTACGCTCTCTCTCCCCATTGCAATCTATGTGTTTTCGCGTGTTTTCTTGACCAATTTTGTTGTAGAAGTGAAGCTCACAGAGGAGCTCTTTGTGCAGGTCCTTTGTTGCCGGTCCGAGATCGCGTTTATTCGCTCCGATTTGAGCCTGATTTGGTCGGGGGGCGAAGTGTTGTGTGTCAGAAGAGCGGGGGGTTTCCGGTTTTTTTTTTGTTTTTGTTTGTTGGGGTTCGTGTTTCGGGAGGAACCTCCTGCCTGCACTTCGCGGCTGACAGGAACGCGGTTGTGACTGAATCGATAAAGAAAGAAGGCGGGGGTTTCTTTGGCCTCTTTGTCGGCGTTGGATCCCCTTCTTTGTTTATTACGCCTCTCTCTCTCTCTCTCTCTCTCTCTCTCTCTCTCTCTCTCTCGTTTGTTGGTGCTCTGTTGGTTGGAGTTAAGAAATAAGCGCTTTCTTCTGCGGTTTTAGCGTTTTGGTCATTTGCGTCTGGAGAAGTTGGAGGTGATTGTCTTCGGAGAAGTAGGACAATTGGAGCAGTGCTCAGCCATGGCGACTTTCGTGATAAAGGTGCTTATTATTTCCTCTTTTTCTCTCGCTCTGTCTGTGTCTGCGAGGAGGAAGAACATGTTGTGCATGGTAGTGAAGAAACCATTTTTCTTGTTGGAAAATAGAAGTTTTTCGTGCTTGTTGGCAAAGAGGTGCGTTCATGGTGGGCAAAGAGATCCTATCAAAGCTTCTTCATCGGAATAGCCACCGCTTGATCTGCTGTTCTTGTTTAACGTGCCGATATAGGAAATCTTCTTCTTCGTCAGGTTTACTGTGCATGCGTCGTCCATGATCGAAATTTGCCGTGGTTTTGTTTTCTTCCTTAAGGTGTCCAGGAGCATCTCCTCAGTATCACATCTTGTGATTGGCAGTGCATCGTAGTTTTGGCCAAGAAGGATCGTTTTGTGCGTTTTCTGCTGCATAGGTCTTGTTTGTTGCTTGCCGAAATCTTTCTTCTGCTGTGCTGAGATTCTCCTCCGCCCTCCTGATTTGCAGATAAAGTACGCGGACACGCTGCGTCGGATCACGATACAGGCGTCTCCTTCCTCGCACGGACCGGATTTGTCCTATGTGCAATTGGAGGACATCATCCGGCAGACTTTCAAGCTACCTGCAGCATCCGAGATTGCCATTACTTACACAGACATGGAGAACGATGTGGTGACGATGACAGGGGACCAAGATTTGCAGGATGCTTGTGTGCATCAAGGCCTGAACCCTCTCCGTTTGCAGGTCACAGTGGTGGGGCCAGCAGCTACTACTATAGACTACACAACAACTCCCTTTGCTGCCCCCCGTTTTGGTCACCATCACCACCACCATGGACCCCATCCTGCTGTAGGTGGTCCTCATGGTGGTCCTCCACATGGACGCCAAGGCCGTCACCATGGTGGTCGACCACAGCAAAACCCCCTGCTACCACCACCACCGATTTTCAAGAGCTGGCTTGATTCTACAGTGAAGCTTTCGCAGGACACTGCTAAGCAGACAGCTGATCATGTGGCACAAGTGCTGCAAGCTTGTGAGCCTTTGATCAAGAATGCTCCCAAGCAGGTTATGTCTGAAGTCTTGGAGTCCATAACAAAGGCGATTGCTGCCATGCCAAATGGAGGTGGCAATAACAGGGAGGACCTGGTGACACATCCTTTTGCTGCAGCTCCGACTCCATTTAGCCAAGCTTGTTCTATCAATACTGTGTTTGGCCAACCTTGCCTGGCCCCTCCTGGAGCTACTGCTCCTTCTCCAATTGAAGAGCAGACCTCCTCAGCAAAGGCCCCCAAGGAGATTGGTGCTGCCACCACAGGCATGCCATCTGCAATAACTGCCCCAGAGGATCAGCCAGTGCTCCATAATGGTGTGCAGTGTGATATCTGCAACATGTCTCCAATTGTGGGACCTCGATACAAGTCCCAAAAGTGAGTAGTATCTTTCCTGAGCAGAGATTTTCTGCTTGAGCTTGCTGTATCGATTTGTGTGCTATTTATTAGGATGCTTTTCTTGTCCTTGTTGCGGTCTTTACCAACTTGTGTTAATGTGCTCCACAGGCAGTTACAGACATTGACTTGAATGTGTAATTCCTTGTGCAGAGAACATGACTATGACTTATGTCAAGCTTGCTTCCAAGAACATGGGCGCGCTGAAGACTATGATCGAATTGATCGACCACTGTTTCGCCCTCGGCACCTTCACCCACCCATGTTTGGTGGCCGAATGGTACAGTTACTGTAGTGATGTTGTGTGCACAGTAGGTCACCTGAATGTGGCGGGAATTCTACAGAGCACCTTCAGTTTTCAACTCAGTTTGCTGAAGTTGTAGTTGCAGATGTTGTGCATATGTGGATCTTCTTTCTGATTTCACTTGTTTACACAAATTGTTGCTGGTTCTAATGCAGATGCGATGCCCAGCTAATCCCCTCTACTATGGGGGAAGACCTGCCTGTTCCATGCGGGGTCCTCAACATGGGGGAACCAGTGGTCCCTATGGTGGAAAACCAGAAGCTCGCTCCACAGGGGGTGTGCTTGGATCTGGTGGAAAGTTGGATGCTCGATTTGTCCAGGATGTGACAATCTTTGATGGAACTGAACTTGCACCTGGCACTCAGTTTACCAAAATATGGCGTCTGCGGAACAGTGGTTCAATTGCATGGCCACCACAGACTCAACTTGTGCATGTTGGTGGGGATGAATTGGGATCTGTATATGCAGTCACACTAGAGGTAATTTGTTTAAAATCCTCATGATCTTCTTTCTGTTTTGTTTGTCCCTTGCATGTGCAATAGACTGGATTTTGGAAAAGAATTTGGAGATATATGTACTGCAAGGTTAATGGGTTAGTCCATAACACTTCTCTTGGTGATTAGAGGCTGTGGCCCTTGACTTTCATTATCCCTGTGTATCATCAGATTCTGGGTAGCCTTAAGAGTGGGAATGGAGACTAAATCTTTGAATTTGTGCTTTACAGCTGCCGGAGCATGGATTGGCTCCAGATGGTGAAATAGAAGTGTCTGTTGACCTTGTGGCCCCTGAAAGACCTGGTCGGTATGTGTCACACTGGCGGCTTGTAGCACCTGCAGGGCCAAAGTTTGGACATCGTGTGTGGGTTCTAATTCAGGTACTTAAGCAGCAAAAAGCTTTTTGTTTAAGAAAGACTATATAAGCTTTATCACGGAATTCTCATTTGTATGTGAATGAAACTGAAAGCCTTCAAACTTTCTCCTCTTGCTGGTCAGGTTGTTCAAGAAGGCAAACAATTGCCACAAATGGTGGAGTCACTGGTCACATCTGGGCAGGATACTGCAGATCAGCGGAAAGAAACTGAAGTACCAACTGAAGAACCAGTAGTTTCATCTGAGACAATAGCCAATACCACCTGTGTTGGCCAGGGAGAAGTTGAAGATGGAGCCTCTACTATACCAGATACTGTTTCTATTGTGGTGCGTCCAATTAGTGAAGAGGATCTTGTTGTGTTGGATGCGAGTCCTGTTGCAGTCCAGCCTCAGGAAGTTGCAGAAAAGATTGAATACCTGGTGAAAAGTCAAGAATCACCTGCACCAGTGAACATAGAGTCTCAGACAGATGATCCAGGGAAGGGTCAGGATGAAGCTCAGGATGTTGATATGGAAAGTAGTGAGCTTGGAAACTTTTCCATGGTAGAGATGCCACTCCCATCTACTGAGAATGGCTTTGAAGGGCTCTCTAATGAGAGGGAGCGACTTAAAGCAGCAGCAGAAATTGATTCTGTGGATGCTGTGTTAGCAAACCTTGAAGCCATGGGGTTCACACAGAAGAACCTCAATTTGGATTTGTTGAAGAAGAATAATAATGACATGCAGCGCACCCTTGATGACTTGGTGAGTGCATCGGAGTGGGATCCCATGCTCGAAGAGCTGGAGGAAATGGTATGTGTTTCATTCTCTCATCCTTAACAATCTTCAAATGAAACGTTACTGTTTTGTGTGGGTTGAGTTGGTCTTTGCGACCGATTTATTTGACAGTTAAAAGTACACAAAAAGAGAGGGAAAAAAAAGGGTTTATGCATCTTTCAGATTAGTAGCCTTTAAAATTCACCCAGTGTCTTGATTGCATGAGCAGGGATTTTACGATACAGAGATGAATCGTCGTTTGATGTTCAAGAACAAAGGCAGTGTAAAGCGTGTGGTGAAGGAACTGGTTCAGATGTACAAGGATCCTTCCATTACTGGAAAGGAGCAGGTTTAGGGTTGAAATTGATTCCGATAAAAGGTCTGCTTGAATTGCATGAAGATGAGTACCCTGAAATGACATCATGATGTGTTGTGTAGATGACCAAAAGAGACAAATGAAGGTGAGTATGTTGTATTATAGACAGCTTGCAGTAGCAGTGCCAAACCTTTTTGTTTTCAGAAAGTTAGCTGTCTGTTCACTCGTGAAACAGCTTCAGCAAACTTGGAGCATTGCTTGATGATGGACAACTGGCTGCAAGGGGTGCAACAATGGAATACCTGCATAAAGCCAGAGTTTGCAGGCAAGACAAAACTTTTTCCTGATCTGTTTGGAGAGGAGAGTGGTTATGTGACTGTCATTTGCCACCAGAACCAAAGATTTTGATTGCAGGCACAGTTTTTGCTAGTCTTTTATTGTGAAGCATACAACAGTGTAGGAGTTGTGAAGGCTATTGCAAAACCCTCACTTCTTTCACAATGGAAAAGAGAGTGTTGTGGAGTGCGTGGGGGTACAAAAAAAGGCAGGGAGGACAAAAATGTTCAGGACTCTTGTTGTAAAAAGAGTGGAAACTGAGAGATATGTCCAGGACAACAGTGAAGATGTACTGAAGTGCCATATGTTATTACACTTGATTGTGGTACTTACCTGTTTATAAATAAAGAGGCAACAGTAGCATGCTTTAGCATGCTTGTGTAAACAATCTGTATATCTATATGGTTTTCAAATTGCTTTCTTCTGTGTTGTGTTAGCTCCAGGTGGTTTTAGAATTTGAAGGCAAGTTTTGGAATTCTGTAATCTATGCAGAAGTAGGCAGTAGCTTAGTCAAATGATTAAAATAGTTTAATCCTATGTGCTTAATACTTTGGAGACCAGTTACACCTTTCTTGCACATCCTTTTGTGTCACCTTTTCATGTATCCATTAGGAGCCATATATTACATCTTGATGAATGCCATATACTAGAGCCTTCCATCACTGAGTTTTGTATTTTCTTGTTTTCTTGTAGCTAAATGTCTAAAGTTATATTCACTTCCAGTTTTGGCAAGAGGTTTTGTCAATGGGTCTTGAAGATTTGAAACACGAAGAAAAGCTGCAGTACCCATCGACAAATCTGTGAACATTTGAATAAGAGAGAAATAATGCACTAGTTGAGGAAGAGTTAAGTTGAGAAATAAGCAAATGAGAGAGAGAAAGAGTTGAATAAGAATGAGTAGCAAGCATGAAGGGGGATATATTTAAATGACATAAGCAAATCAAGTGAAACATTTGAATGAGAGTGTGAAGCAAAGCAAGAGAGAGATATATTGTGCAATGTATTGTCCACAAACCACAGAAAATTTGGGGAGTAGTTCCCAAGCATTTTCATACCCAAATTCTACAGAGCAAACATAAAAGGGATCAATCCAAAGACACAGAGAGAAAGAGCAAAGAGAGCAGTCCAAAATGGGTCCAACAGTAGAATGATCTTGCAAGAGGCAAAAAATCATTGTGTTTCTTTGCAAGAAGAAAACCATGTGTGGTACCCCAGAAAGGAGACTCTTTGTCAAGTGCAGTTGCAAGAAGATGGATTTCTTGATGGGTTTCTTGACATGGATTTTCTAGGCTCTTCTCTAGTTTTTTGTTTGTACAAAGAGAAACAGAAGAAGGACTGGCCCATGATGATGGGGATGGGAAGATTTCCAAGATTGGGAAGAAACTCAGCATGGCAAACGAGCTTTGCAAAATGTCTCCCATTTGTACTTTGAGAGAAAATGGAGAATTGTGGAAGAGTGTACAGCTTTCAGAGAGAAGCTGCTGCTGCTTGCTTCACTCCAATTTTGCCAGGGATGCTCTTTTTTTTTTTTTGGTTTTTGCTGCTGGCTCTGGGGTCTTTTTTCCTGCAGCCATCATTGAACCCAACAATGTTGTCATGACAATCTCGCTCTGACTCTCACTACCTACCTGCCTGAATTCCTAAACTGCATTCTCTGCAGTACCTTTGTAACTTCAACACACTTGGAGAGCGCAGTACAACAAAGAGTTTGTTGCATAATTAATTAGTTTTGAAATTTTCATTTCAACAAACAGAATATTCTTGAGGATTCAATATTTTCTTTCACAAATTTTTGTTATTTCAACATTTTCTGGAAATAAATATAATTAGCGTTGAAGCTGCAAAGGTGGTAGGGTAGTTGCTGCTGCAGGGAACAAGAATAATGCAAACTGCTGCCAACCCACAAGTGTGCAGTGGTGGCTGTAAGAAAGGCAAACAGACTACAGACAGATGCACACGGTTTTTGTGTGCACATTGGAACGACGACAACAACAACATCAGAAACATCACAGCAGGTGAACTAATGCTTCTAGGAGAATTACAGCAACAAAAACCACCCATTCCCTGCAACAAATTTGTTTTGGAGATTGGTCATGGTAGAAAAAGAGTTGTGATATTTTTCATTCCTACAAGTATGCTGTAATTTGTGTGTCAACAACTGCAGCAGTGGTGTTTTGTTGGCTCTAGCTTTCAGGGTAGTAGAGACATTGTGATGCACCCAAAAATGGGCCAAAGTTTGGTATCTATACGTTCTAAAGGTCATGTGGAGTCCTCTATAGAGAGACATTTCCAGCAGAACTGAAGGATCCCCTTGGGCTTCACTATGCTAACTACCATGTGTTTCTAATTTGGTATGTTGAATATTTATCATCCTTATGTATGTCATTTAAAGGGCAGAGCCATTATGTGATGAGCTGCTTGTTGTGGTGTCGTGTGGATGCAGCAAGCAAGCAAGCAAGCTAGCAAGCTAGCAAGCAAAGAGTGAGAACCCCGTTCTGATTTGATGGAAATCATCTGGGATTTGGAGAGAGGAAACGATTCGGAAAAAAATGAATTTTTGCAGACACCAAGGCAAAAGATACTTAAACTTATTTGCAAGCCAACAGACAAAATCTAAAGTACACTGTCCCTTTGCAACAACAAATCGTTGATTCGAGGAGGATTGAAAGAAAAAGCTTGATTTCAGGAAAGCAATCTCAACAGTTCCTGAGTCCTGCTCACCTTACTTATTAGAGCATCTCCACCCATGCCATACACTCCCCCATACCAGCCTCCCTCCATTAGTGTGTAGCAGCAGTGTTTACCAGTACTGTTGGGCGGTTCTTTCTTTCTTTCTCGGCGGGTAAGAGTCGGGTATAATGGACCCTGGGCTGCAGGTTCTCAAAAAATCAGTTCTGACCCTGTAGCCTGTGATTCTCTTAAAACTCACTGAACTTACCCTGAACCACCGGTTCTTTCAGGAGCCAACCCCGAAATCAGTTTTTGGGCACCCTTCGAACCAACATAGAATAACAAACTGATTGAGTTAGCTGACAAAATTGTGTCATTTTGGGCACTCATTAACCCCATTTAGGCCCACTTTAGAGAAGGGTCTAGAGACCAAAAGCCTATAGACCAATTTGAAGCAAATTGAACCTTGAATTGGGCCCTTCTTCACATTTAAAAAACTTTTTTTCTTAAGGTAGAACGAGTGTGTTTAAAGGCTTAGGGTCGAATTCAAGGGTCCAATATAAAAAATGTGTGATTGATATGTGAGAGGATTAGGTTAACCTTTGGTCTTTTCTCTCTTCTTTTTATTTTTATTTTTTTCTTTTGTTTTCACTTCCATTTTGTGCACTTGGATTGGAAGAGCTGAAAATGCACTCTTTCTAGCAACCACCTTCCAAGGATCCACAAAAGTAGCCATGCTAATTCTAAAGTTGATCAAAAAATAGGGGAGCTATTGTGCTTTTACAATGTCCTCAAAACAAAACATAGATGTGTCTTCCATTCTTATAGAATTTGAGCAACAAGGGTTAAAAAAAACAAAAAAAACAAAAAGCAAATAAATGAGCAACCTTGGACCCTAGCTTACACTTTGGTTCTGCAATTTAATTTAGCTCTCCTTTAAGCTATTTGGGCTTTGTGGTACTTGCCACTACTAATGATGATGATTAAATTATTTTGTATGGACATAATAAATTTTTTTTAATTAATTTTGTCTTTTCAAATTCTCCAAACTATGAACTTTCCTTTAAGCTTTTTTTTTGGGTCTGGATCAATTGGTTTTCCCTCCAAAATGATGCCATGTAGGTTGAATCACAATTTGATTTGTCTTGGTTTTGGACCCTTGTCTAAAGGCCTTGAGACTTAGGAGGACATTTAGTATAAAGTTTGGGATCTATGTGTGTCAAATGATCATTTTGAAGGGGGTTAGTAGATATTTGTCGAACCTATTTTATTATCACCCTATTATTATCTAATTTTCCCATATATATATTAAAACCACCCTATATTAATTATAATCTATTCTTTTAGATGATTACATACCTTATATTTTAATTAATTAACTTATAATTTTTACCCAACAACCACTATATTGCACCCTATGTTTTTACTCACATATTTTCTATTTTTTTTACCATTGTGTTCCTCCTCCCCCCCCTTCTACAAGCCACGGGACCAATTTAAAGCTCTTGACCAATAGGAATGTTTGACTTCATTGGACCCTATTCCTCGAACCCTTGTCCAAACTGGCCTTTAGAATAACAAATTGTTTGGTTGAGGGTAGAAATTTGTGTTACTTTGGGCACCCATCAACCCCACTTAGACTAACAAATTATTTGGTTTGGAGTTGTAAAAGTGCACAAGCAATCCAAAATTTCAGCCCATTTAAATAATGACTATTTAGTAATGGGATGACTTAATGCAATTTTAAAAGATTTTGGGTTTAGTGATACAAACAATCTTGAATGCACAAATATGACTTAAAACTTAATATCTAAACCATGGAATAACTTTGGAACACAAAACAATACTCATTCATGACTATCCTCAAGACCATGCAAAGACCCCCATTGTGAACATTGGGTTTCATCCAAACCATGCATCCTAATCACAAGATAGTTGGCAAAGCAAAACATATTTGAGTAAAACTCAAGTTTCTCAAATTCTCTAGTACTTTTCAAAATTTTCATCACTCCCAAATATTTTGTTGGATGAACTTCAATGTTTATTAAAGAAATTAGTTTCAAATGCAAAATAGTTGAAAACTAGAGTAGATGAAAGTGAAAAAGATTTGAACTTAATAGAAAATGAAGGACATGGGAAAGAAGAACCTAGCCCACAAGAGGTTAAAGTAGAAGTTGGCTTGCAATGTCAAAATGTACAAGCATCAAAGTCAATAGATAAGAACTTTTTATTTAAATTAATTCTACAAGAAAATTATAACAAGTTTCTATACTATCATTGGATTCAACAATATGTAGTAGATAGTAGCAAGGAGTTCAAGTAGATTTAGATTTCACACATTTCAATAGGTTGCAACCTAATGTAATATGAGATTCACAACTATTACCCCTACACTTGCAACAAACGAGCAAGGCAACAAGAGTAAACATGACTTTTACTTCACACCAACGAGGCAAATGGGCAATTGAGTCCGTAGAAGATGTGGATGTAATGAAAAGGGAGCAAACTTCTTTCAGAAAAAAAAGTAAACTTGGAACATACCTCTAACCTCTCTTTCAAAAAATTTGATGGGTGGGACAAGATCAAGAAAAGTTGGCCCATAATGTGTGTTAACAGATGAAAAGGATGCAACAATGGTGGCTTGAACACTCCATACGCAAGAATGGAAACTTTCAATTAACTTGCAATATCTCCAAATGAAAGTGAAATCATTATTATTTAAGTACTTAGACCAAGCCCACCCTTTTCAATGATGGAATTTAAAGGAATAGCTTGTGGTATTTATTCAAACTTTGATGTCCAAGACAAAATATTAAACTTGTAATGAGATTAGAGGTCTAAAAGGCATACATTCTAACAAATCAATCATGCAACTCATTTTATTATAATTTACATACACTATACACTCAACACAAATATAATCCAAATCACATTTGGAATTCAAACAAGACATGGATTCAAATTTTAAAAATTAATTAAGTACAAAAGTTCTAACAAAAAGGGGTTCACAACATGTTTCTAACACTATTCCAAGGTCTAGAAAATGGTTGACAATAAATTATGCCATAAATGTAGCATAGGGCTTTGTACCAAAGCTTTACATTTTGAGAGGTGAATGGATCATAGATGACTATATTAGATAGTGCAAAATAGGAACATGTATATGGCAATGCAAACCAAGGCATGGACAAGATTTCTCAATTCCAAGAATTTTTATCATTCTTTAAGAGATCAATTCCAAGTGGTATCTTTCAATATAATTGACACCATTTATCTAGATGGGCATGGTTCCCATGTACGGTTATAAACAATAGGACAAGCACAAGTGTGTGGGTGGGACATGATCACATGACCTTTTCACACATCTCATGCTTTATAACCTTTAGATGTGAATTGTTTCAAACCTTTCAAAAGGGCTTTCAAGAAAGATTAGGACAATGCAATGGTTTAAAATAATCATTGCAAACTAGACAAATGTGCATTGGTTGGCTAGGTAGGAAAGGCTTCGAACTAATCATTGTCTACAAAGAACATCAAGAGTGATTTTAAGGTTATTGGAATCTAAATATTCAAATGCAAGGCTATGGATGACAAGACCAAACCAAATCATATGATGAAATATACATAGTAACACCTACCAACATTTCATATGAAAACTATGAGGATTTTGATGGAATAACTCATGATAATTAACAATGTGTAAAATGGAATTACCATATAGCCATTGAACATAACAACAAAAATAAAAGATGTCAAAACAAGGTTGATGTTGGTGACCAAAAACACTTAAATGTAAGATATTATGTTTGCATGACCCCATGAATCCAACTTCCACAAATGAAGTTGGTTCACCAAAAGTTGTTTACAACTTAATTATTGACCTTATAGGTGAATCAACTTGTGAAATGCAACAAATCCAAAATTTTGCAAATGCAACCCAAGGGCATTGCATTTTGCAAATATGTTTTTGTTTATTGCATTTGCTTGGAAAGAAAACAAGGGGTAGAAAATCATTTAATAAATTAAAGGCAATCACATGTAGTAATATTCAGTGAATATTTAAATATTCCACAACAAAAACTATTGGACAAAAAGGTAACATAAAAAATCAAACAACATAAAAAAAAGTAGAAGGGAGGTAAGAGGGCATAACAAGTTATTGATTCCACATTCAACTTACATGTAACTCAAAGGTTTGTAAACAAGTGTGCAAGAGCAAGTTTCATGTAAACTACCCTAGAGGAAATAATGTGTTAAGGGGTAGAAATCTTTAGACTAGTTAATATCATAGGCATCTTAGTAACTAATAGTTACTAATGGTAGACTTATTGTTTTATATCAAAGGGGTGAAGCTAGTTGGGGAGGCATTTTGAGGTGCTACAAATGGTAGGTAGAGTTACCAAAAGGTCTATAGGCATTGTTAAGGTGGGATAGTAGCTATGGGAGGCTTGCAGGCCCCATGGGGCAACATCCAAGGGCATTAAAGTTACTATAGAGCCTTGGGAAAGTAGCTATTCCTTAGTTAGGTTCATTTCCTTTTTTTGCCTTTTTATATTTTCTTTTTTTTTTGGCACCTCTAGAGTAATTTACAAACAAAATGGTAGATTTTTTCTTTAAACAACAAACCCTACCTTCATATTTTACTCTTCACATGACTTCTTACCTATTATTTGAATAGTTGTAATAAAATAAACAAGTGAGGGCAGTTTCTTTTTTGAGTATGAAGGTGTTGACCTTGTTCTTTCAGTCTTACCTCCTAGAGAATGGTAATGATTGGGGGATGCAAGTTCACCCCCTTACATAAGGGATATATGAAAAAACATCAAATGGGTAGGATGACCCAAAATTTGATTAAATAAAAAATAACATCAAAGACCAAGATACTATTACAAAAACATATTTGTTTTAGTAATAACATTGTGATTAACATGAATGTAAAATCAAGTTCATTTTTTAAAAATCATTAATTATGTTTGATTTGACTAATCTGACCAATGTGATTGAAACCCATCATCTAAATATAAATAATTGTGACTATAATGTTAATTTTGATGATGCAACAATCTTAAAATATTTTTAAAATATTATTTATTTTAAAATTGAATTATTGAAAAAAATACATTACAAATTTCATGTTCTCATTTGTTGTTTATAATGTTTCATATAAAAATAAGAATAAGGGAGAACAATTGAAATATCACAAAATGACATGTGAAAAAATGGAAGATGAAATTGAAATTTTATATTTAAAATTAATTTAAAAAATATAACATAATTAATGTATATGAAAAATTTGAACTAAATTTATAACTTAAAAACATGTGAATTTGAATTATATAATTTTAAAATTGATTTCATTGTGAGATTTTTCAAACTATTTTTTTCCCCAACTCAAAATATGAAAATAATGTAATTTTTTAAACTTTAGGGAATTCAAGATATTATGGAATTTAGTTAACTGAAAATTTCAATAACTTAATTATAATTAAATATGTTTGAAATTAATGTAACAAATTTTATATTTTGAAATTAAAAGGCATTATAAGTTTCAATGTAATTATGAAACTAAAATTATGAAATATGCTTATAATGAACAATATTAAAAAAAACATGTGTTTATATATTGCGCAATAATAACTTTTGGATGTTGGAATCATAGGTTGAACATGATTGTGTTTTGGAATCATCCATAGTTCAATCCAAAAAAACAACTATTACTAATATTATTATTATTATTTAATTTTAAAAATTAAATAATACTACAATGTTTACTATTAATTTTAATAATTTTAGAAAATAATTGTTAGTCGTATTAATCAAACAAATTAGTCAAATTTCTTTTTAAAATAATAAAATATTTGATTATGGACATTTTTATTCCATTGTTTATAATGACTAAAATTTTTATCATAAAAACGAGCATAAAACATGGTTTTGTAATAATAAATAGACCTAGGATATGACCAAAACAAAAAGGGCATTAGGGGATTAAAGGACCCATGATCTGATGAAAGCAAGATTAATCAACTAGGAGGGCTTGAAATTTGATTAGAAGAAGAAAAACATCAAATGATCATTGAGAGGATTTAAGATTTGATTAGAAAAGAAGAACATCAAGGGACCAAACCCAAGTTTCAACCATATTAGGTGAAAAACAAACACTAAAAAACAAATAATGGTTTTTGAAAAGATTCAACTTGATTAAAGTGTTCATATTGACTAGAGGAGATGTTCACCTTGATCATAAATTGAGGGCATGAAAGACATATGGTTTTTTCAATTAGTTATTTTGACTAAAATGACCTTTTTGACCAAGTGTCAATTTGGACATTTAATCAAAAGAGACATAAAACAAAATCAAGATGACTAAATTTAAAATCAAATTGATCATATATCTTCCAAGAAATGCCTAACCTATCTTACTTTTTTATTACATGGGAAAGTAATAAGTGGGATATTAAGTAGGTAATAATTTTCATATAGCTATATTATAATAGTTAGATTAACTTATTTAACCTATTTGTTAGATCTAGGTCTACAATTTTGTAGTGGGTTATCTATACGAGATAAGCTAGGTAGTTAAGCTATGTAGTTAGGTTAGACAAATTAAGCGATTAACAAAGTAGTTAAATTAGATAGGAAAGTATATAGGTGGGTAAGTAAGTAAGTAAGCCCATGCAACCTACCCATCTATCCACCCACCTACATTATTACCTACCCATACTTATTTATGTATCAAAATTTGAAATAAACATATAAATGAATAAATTGAAAACAAGTTATCACCTTTTAAGGTTTTGGTCCATTGCAACCTATTCATGTTCTTAACTAGCTAATCTAAGATATTTGAAGTAACATATGGTAGGGTATGGTAGGTAGGGAGTTGTGGGTAGGGTAGGCTAAGGGTAAGTTAAAAGGAAGGGAAATAGATAAGCTACTTACCTATTTTGACCTAATTACCTACATATTTGCCTACCTAACATTATCAAAATTATTTAAAAGAACCGCCTAACAATGGTGTTTTGCACAACTAACTTACAGTGTTAATTATTCTCCCATACTCAGCCATAAATGTAACGCAATCAGAGTGTCAAGACTCTCATTAGGGTTGGGTATTGGTGTCCAATTAAAAATAGTGATTTCCTTACAAGGCACTGTATACCAATCATCTCTACATGCCCAAACTGAGTTTCACACTATTTGACTCCAAAACTTCATCCAAATATAATAAATGGCCCATTTTACTACTATGGGTATGTATCCCGCAAAAATATTTCTCACATCCAAGTTTTAGTTACTGTAGTACCTTGGCCATTTCAACACATGTCCGACAAATAATTAATTAATTTTGAAATGTTCATTTCAACAAATGGAATATTCTTAAATATCCTTTATTTTCCTTCACAGTATTTTTTGATTTGGAAGAAATAATTTTTGAAAATTTCAACATTTCAGAAAATATCATAATTAGTGTCGAATTGGCCAAGGTACTAAGGTATGTACTATTTTTCCCCCTCAACTGTTACCATAAAAGTAAAACTAGGACTGCAAATAGGTGGGAGATTACGGAAGATTACTAATAGCAAACCACCTGGAGCAATGATTATGATTGGCCAGTCAAAACAGGGAGCAAAAGGCAGATCACATTTATTACGCTCCTCTCTGGCAGGTGTTACTTACTAGTCTTTGCTGTGCCATTCACCAGACTCACCAAATTGTACAAAAGTGCTGGGCCAAAACCATTTTGCTGACCCAAACCCATATGTTTTGACTTTTCTTTATCCAATTTTAATGTGCAGGGTGGGCATACTAAGCACAACTGCTGGGGAGGCTCTTATCATTATTACTTTGGCCATTCTCCAAAACACACAAGTTTCAAAGTAAGAAAAATTGCAAAAAAAGGTCTCCCAAGTGCAGTTAGATCTTGAAGAGTTTCGAGAAATTGCACTTCTTGGGTTTCTAAAAGTAGTAGCAAGGATTGCAGAACCCGAGAAAGGGCGAAATTTAGTTAGCTGTGTGGAAGGAAGTAAGGAAGTAAAGGTGCATTCACACTTGGTTTTAGGGACTCTAATGTTTTAGTCCCCTAACACCATGCTAGTCATTTAAGACTTATACCTACTTACCATGAACAATTTTTTTCCTCTCTCTCTCTCTGCACAATTTTTTCCATGTATCTGGAACTCTCATTATAGCGCAGAATCTGTGCTCTGCATGCATCTGGATGGCAGAATCTGTGCTCCACAAGCGAATGGATGGTAGAATCTGTCATCCGCAAGCAAACTGCAGGGCATTTTTGAAAAACAAAATCTCTCTCTCTCTCTTGGGCGCAAATTTTTCTGTGTGTCTTGAAGGGACATTATCAAGAAGAATCTGTGCTTTGCATGCATCTGGATGGCAGAATCTGTCATCCACAAGCAAACGGCAGTGCATTTTTTGAAAAATAAAATCTCTCTGTGTCTCTCTCTCTGGGCATGATTTTTTCCATGTATGCGGAAGTCACATTATCATACACAATTTGTGCTCTGGTTGGATTTGGATGGCAGAGTCTGTCATCTGCAAACAGCTTGGGTATTTTGGAAAAGCAGAACTCCAGAGGAACATAGACTGTGAGTCAATGTTGCAGTTTGAACGGGGGGAAGAAGAAGTCTGAACTGAGTCTGAAGAAGAAGAACTTGGAAGAAGAAAGAGTTGACACCCAGAAAATGGAAAAAAAAAATGCAAAAATCTCTCTCTCTCTCTCTCTCTCTCTCACACACACACACAAACACACACACATACAACACACATGCAGTCATTTTTTTGTGCAGGAACAGGGGAAAAATATAAAAAGTTTCAGGGACATAGAAAAACAACAAGGACAAAGACAAAAAATAATTTGGGAATCCGCTCTCTTGATAATCTGGCTGACAAGCTCTTCTGTTTGGTACTGGAAGAAAGAAAGAAAGAAAGAAAGAAGGTACTTACTTGGGATGGGATTTTATTGTTTGCACAAAACAGAAATTTGTCTGCAATAATTCATTCATTCAGCCAAACAAAAAAAAAACAAACAAAAAAAAAACAAAAAAACAACGATTTGAAGAAGAGAAAATCCTTCTGTCTGGCTTCAAGACAAGAGATAAGCATCAATCTCTTTTCCACCTTTCTCTCGGCAAGAAAGAAATCGTGGGTCCATGTGCAAAAAATAACAATAGGAGAAGTTGTCCTCCTCGAGATCTTCTTCTTCTTGTTCTTCTTGGCTACGGATTACTGCAGCGGAGGAGGAGGAGGAAGAAGAAGAGTACTACCCAAATCCGCAACAAGACCCAAAATCCGCCCGCCACACAACCACCCACTCCACCAACCCCGTTGAGGAAATTAGTCAAAGTTGGGATAATTGTTGTTGTTGTAGTACTTACCGCAAGTGAGCCCCCAAGTGTGTGTCAGACAGACACACAGCTGGGATGGCTTCACACAATCTTGCCAAGGACGACGACATGTAAAGACAACCAACCCCAAGGAAAAAAAAACAAAACAAAACAAAACAAAACAAAACAAAAGCGTACTTGCTGACAACCCGAATAATACTGGAGCAGAAGATCACGCCAACAGCCCCACCAGTTCTACTTAATCCTCGCACTCACCACACAGTCCAAACTCCAGTCCAGACTCGGGAGCAAACGGAGTAGTAGTGAGAAAGAGCTTGCTCAGTCTGCTGCTACTCTAGAGACTTTCAGAGCTTTTCAGTTTGCCTGCTGCTGCTGCATTTTGTTGTTTGTACAGTTTTGTTTCCAAAGAGACAGACACAGACACAGAGAGGTAGAGCGACAGAGAAACAGACACACACACAGAGCACAGGAAAAGATCGGAGATGGCAGGTGTGATGACAACAACAACAACAACAACAACAGCAACAGAGATGTGCAAGCTTCTAAACTTGGTGCCTCATCCTGGAGGAGGGTTCTACAAAGAAAGTTTCCGTGATCCTGATATCAGCTTGTCCGCCGATTCCTTGCCCCCTCGTTGTGCGGTTTTTTCGCACTCCTTCTCTGAGCTTTCTTCTTGTTCTTGTCCGTAGACTCTTTCTCTGTATTGGGTATGAATGATCTTGGAGCTGATTAGCTTGGATCAACCAATGTTGACTGATTGATTGATTTCTGCAAGTTTTTTTCGTTAATCTTTGCGTTGTTTTTTTCAAGCAATTGTGTTTGTTGTGATGTGTTTTCATCAGTGCAATGCATCATCTTGCTGATCAATAGAAGGTCTACAGTTTGCAATATTGTTGTGATTGATTTGCTGATGGTCTTGCCACATTGGGTGTGCATTTTGCTTGCAGACAAGGTAGAACGACCTGTGAGCTCTGCCATCTACTTCCTCATGCCAGCGGGCACTGTCTCCTGCATTCATCGGATTCCTTGCACAGAATTGTGGCACTTCTATGCTGGTGATCCATTGACAGTAAGAATTGCAAAACTCTTTTGCAATATCCAAGCTTGAGAAAGAGAGAGAGAGAGCTTCACAACTGCAATGCCCTTTTGTTGCTGTGCAACTCTTTGGTAGCATCATCCAGGCTTTGAGAGCTTCACAAACTGCAATGCCCTTTTGCTGCACAATTCTTTGTTAATATCCAAGAATGAGAGAGAGCTTCACAAACTGCAATGCCCTTTTGCTGCACAATTCTTTGGTAATATCCAAGATTGAGAGAGAGCTTCTCAAACTGTGCATGTCATTCTGAGAGCTTTGCAAACTGCATGCCATACACGATCTCATGATTTTGTGAAGCTTCCATTTTGTTTTCCTGGAATTTCTTCTGCAGCAAGCATTGTGCTGAAGAAATCGATAGGGTTGCTGTTGTTTTGAAGAAGGCTGCTCTCATGGGATGATGGATGTGGGGGGGAGGGTGGGTGAATTTTTTTTTCTTTTTTCTCGGCAGGTTTTTGAACTTGATGAGGAGGGCAACATGAAGCACATTGTGTTGGGAATGGACATTGCAGCTGGCCAAACCCCGCAATACAAAACAAAGCCCATGGTTTGGTTTGGAGCATATCCCACCAAGGACATTGCACAATTCCCTGAAGATGGCAGCAATCCTCTGGTGAAAGCAGCTCCAAGAGATCCTGAATATCATTACTCCTTGATTGGTTGCACTTGTGCTCCTGCTTTCCAAGTTGAGGATTGCGATCTGGCAACTCGATCTGAGCTCTTGGCTTTGCATCCTGAAGCACATGAGTTCATTGAGTATCTTACCAAGGACAACTAGTGCAAAGAAGCAAAGCACAAAACCTGCAACTGAATCATCATTATCATCATCATCATAATCTTCTTCTTCTTCTCTCTTTCTTGCTCTTATTAAGCATTGCACTCCAGAAAGGAATTTGTCAGCCCAATATCATCATCATGATCAGTACATCACCATGCTTTTTGTTGCGGTTTCTCTTGGAATTAAGAGTATTGGGGAGTGCTGTAGTAGGGAAAAATCTCTTCAACTCTGGCATGTTATTATAACTCAGGCTGCCTCAAGGGTGGGGGGGGATAGGTCACAGGTTTGGTGTATGATTGAGAATGTAATGCACATATATAAAAATCCATATATATTTACATACTTATATATTTTCTGATTAACACCTTGTGGAATTCTATCTAATATGTTGATTGATTGATGTTGTTATATTGATCAATTGATCAAAGTCTTATATGTAAACTTTCTTTTTCTTTTTCTGGGATCCAGATTCTATGGAAACATTTTATCCAGTATATTGTGTAACTTGTTTTTCTAATTTCAAAAGCTTTTTGTCAGTTACTGTATAATCAATCACATGTTTCTCAGCTTCTGCCATTTGGTTCTTGAAGGTCTTCTTTTTGCTTAGTTGAAGGTCTACTTACAGTTGAAAAAATGGGTTTCAATCATGAAGACAAAATGTTGAGTTTTTAGGGTTCCCCTTCCCAACTTGGAAATGCATACACTCTTGAAGAAACAGACATTGAAAGATTGGGTTTTTGGCAAGCACTGAAGTTTGAACACAAACCTTGGGTGGCAAGTGCAGACTAGTGAGGAGGTACATGAATTTTTATTACCACTTTTTTAACACTTGCTTCTGAAAATCTGCCATGACTTTCATGATGAAAGAAAAGTAGATGTAGTGCACATAAAATCCAGTTGATATACATTAGGCACAGACCGCTTATTAAGTAAGCATGTTTATTATGACTTTGGGTTATTAAACAAAACATACATCCTTGTCTGCACAAGCAATAATACTGAAAGGACACAAGTCTGCACAAGGACCCAATTTTCTAGATACCAAAAGCAGACAGTGCAACAGGCAATGGAAGAACAATTTGTTGCTTCTCTCATCAGTGTTTTTATTAGGATTTTTTTTGTTGTTAGTCAAAGTGGCAATCATTAGTAGGAAGGTTTAGCCAGATCTGGCTTTTAAAACCATATGTGAAGTACAAAACTTTAATCATCCTTATATATTTTTAGCTACAAACTGGAAACAAATTATAGAAATCTGTTGGATTTTTACTTATTTTTTCCCTCACTTTTGGGGATTCAAAGCCTCCAAAATTCACTTTTAATTTTGGTTTTATAATTTTTATAATTTCTCTTTTTTTTGGCGAAACACTGCTTCTCATCTTAACAACAACACTAGTGCTCTTAATGTCTTTATAATCCAACATATAAGTAAAAAGACCATATGGAAGGAATTCCTAACCCCAGTAGGATCATTTAAACCTTTACAGCAAATCTTTCTCCCTGCACTGAACACTGCCTTTTTTGTTCCTGACTGTCAAAGGACACACACAGCTCATAACAGAGCTTCACAGATTACACCATCAGAATTGGATATGCTAATTCAAAAAAAATAAAAATAAAATGCTAAAATAATTCTGGACCAAAAAGACTTGAGAACTACTCCAAGACAAGCCCCAAAAATAAATAAATAAATAAATAAAATAAAATCAAGCAATAGTTTGGGTTGGGTAAGAGAGTAAATACAAGAAGAAATCTCAGTCTTTGCCTCATTTCTAAAGAATGGGACTTTGCTTGGCAAAATGTCAAAGAACCTCATATTATTATCATATTATGAGGAGCACTCTGAGTAAAATCAGAAATCTCCATGTAAAATGTTTCAAAAATTCTTGTTAAATGCTCCCTACAATTTGCATGTCCTTTGCATGCAACATGTAAATACTCGTCGACTAAGGCAAATCTTAGAAACGATTGAAGGCACCAAATTGAACAATCTCATTGGCCACAAATTTTTTTCTTTGCACCTATGGATGGACAAGCCTAGGATGCAAGCTTAGGATGCTATTATAACATTTAATTGCCAAATTTACTGCAGTTAGCTTTTCAAAACAATTCAAGGCTCCCATTCTAACAATCTGATTGGTCAAATAGGTTTTTTTTCATCCCCATGTGGACCAATCAAACTATCTAGCCAATCAACAGCAAGTGTTAAGCTCAACTGAGCCTTTCACCAGCCTCCACAAACTTTGCAAAAAAGAAGCTGGGCCTAAACTATTTTGCTCAGCCAAAGGAGGCATGTTTTGACTTTTCTTCATCCAATTTTAATTTGCAGGGAACTGTGCAAAGAAGTAGCTAGGCCAAAACTATTTGGCTCAGCCAAAGGAGGCATGTTTTGACTTTTCTTCATCCAATTTTAATTTGCAGGAAACTGTGCAAAGAAGTAGCTACGCCAAAACTATTTGGCTCAGCCAAAGAGACAAGTTTTGACTTTCCTTCATCCAATTTTTAATTTGCAGGAAATTGTGCAAAGAAGTAGCTAGGCCAAAACTATTTGGCTAAGCCAAAGAGACATGTTTTGACTTTTCTTCATCCAATTTTAACTTGCAGGAAGGAAGCTGTGCAAAGAAGTAGCTAGGCCAAAACTATTTGGCTCAGCTAAAGAGACATGTTTTGACTTTTCTTCATCCAATTTTAATTTGCAGGGTCACATAGTGAGCACTGGTGGAGTTGCTCTAATCCTGTAACCCTAGTCTGTATAAATACAGAGAGGGTGCTATTTTACATCTTCAGGTTCTTCCCTCTCTGAACAGAATCAAGACTCCACTATTTTGGGAGAGATTGCTTGTCCTTGAGGAACACATTTTGCTGGGCAAGAGCACAAATTCCAGAGTAATTTTTATTCTACTCATGTACACAATGCCAGAATACCAGGACAAAGGGGCTGGCTGCTTGCTGCTGCTCACACACAAAATGCCAAGTTTTTTGGAACCAAATTATAAAACTTGTGGTTCAGAAGGTGTGTGTCTGTTTGGAGCTCTAGATTCTCCTGCTGGTGGCTTTGGACATTTGCTTTTTTGCAGCTCTCAGCCAGCAGGATCCTGAACAAATGTCCAAACTTTGACTGTTGTTGCTGGTGAAGTGGCCAGTGCAGACACAAAGTAGTACTACCGATCCCAGTTTTCAAGGGAGGCAGCCACAAAGATCAACCAGATGATCATCCATCTGGAGCAAAATCCTTGCACTGGCAAAGCTTGCAGTACACACAAAAATGTGCACAGGTTTAAAAAAAAACCTACAATCTCTTCACTTTCCTCTCACACTTGCACCAAGGATTGTATGTCTCTTAGAAACCAACTGATACTTCTGTCATGAACCACCACCACCACCACCACCACCACCACACTTGAAATCAAAGGGGCCAATGTAGCTAGCTAGGGCCAGTGCAGCTAGACCCCACCGACCCGCAGATCATAACTGTTCTGGACAACTGTAGATTTACATTTGTGCGTGACAGAAAAGGTCTCCAAATTCCTCCCCAAACTCTGTACAAAAATTACACATGTAAGGGACAAGTTCCAAAACAGAAAACAAAACAATCACAAGACTTAAACAACTAATACCAGTTCAAATTTCCATTGACAAGTGCCAAATGGGTAGTACCTAAACACCTCTAACATTCAAAATGTCTAGCGGGTGTTCCTCCATAATCCACCTGGTTTTGAGAAAATTTGCTGACATGGCATCTATTTTTCTCGTATAGGATAATGGTGGTCTTAGAGGCTCTTCCATGTTTTGAGTGCAGTAGCCTGAACCGGGGTACTGAAAAACATGAAAGAGCCAAGAGGGCTGCCATTATCCAGTGTAATGAATGGGCAATTTTTTTCATTCATCTGAACAGATTGCTGAGAAAACCTGGCAATGAAAAAAATCAGAACTCAAACCTTACACATGGAAAGAATTCTTCCACCATGTATGATGATGCCTGGCAAATATTCTGCCTGACAAGGAAGCTCCAAATACAAAGGAAAGAAATTGCCTGTTCTTTACAGCTCTCAGAAGCACAGAAGCTTCAATCCATAGCCTGACTAACCTGAAGCCTCATTGTTCTTCTTAACCTTGTAAGTCCGTAGCTAAAAATGGCTATCGAGATAGGTAGCAACCTTGACTATGTACAATATTCATCACCTTTCACATGACTACAGGCTATAGCATGCTATGAACCTAGTCTTGGCACTCAAGGTCACAGAGTTTGCTCACCAGCAATATGAGAGTGCTTTTCTTTTGCATTCTTCAGGCCAGTGTACATAACTGGTAAAAAACCGGTCCTTAGCGAGACCTGGCCTAGACTTAGCCTAAACCTAACCTAGACCTTACCTAGAACTGTGATGACCCTAATCGTAATTGAGTACCTAATGAAACTGCAATAAAAGCAATAGCCCAATATTTCATGGAGGCACATCATGGTGCCTGTGTGCATCATTATTATGTAAGGTTCGTAAAATATCATTTCTGAAGCAAAAAAAATTGTCCTATTCCATTACGATTTTTGTATGTTTTGTTTTCGAAATACAAACATATTCTCTGTTTTTTGGGCTGCCCAGATAATGACATACTTCACATGCAGTGGTGACCTTGTTTGGGCACTCCAGGAGGTAACAAGTACTTAGAGTTCATTTTTGTATGCAGGATTAGGTGAGTTGTATGACATCTGCATTAGAGTCAACAACATATGATTGTTGTTGGCAGGCAAGTGAAATCCCGAGTGCATGAAATTCCCTTCCTTTACAACTTCCAAATGGCAAGAGCAAAACAAGTGTAAACTAAAAGAAGTCAGGCTTGAAAGATGTTAGGAGAGGAGGTAACTAACTAGTGCAGAGGAGAGCATGTTGGTGATCTTAATGACCAGCAAAACGGAACTTGTGTGGGTGGGCAACATCATCACAGGGACCCCCATCCATCTCTCAAATCTTGGTCCCCTGTGTGACAAAACACAATCTACAATCTTGTATGATTGTGTAAGCACCCATGATCTCCGCTGACATTTACTACTCTTACCTTGAACTTGTGTTACGGCAGATTGATGTGTTCAAATTGCCAGAGATCTGATCCCCATTTAGTGAAGAAGAAGAAAACACATGGGGGGTGGTGGTGCTGTGATCCCCTATGCAGAGTGTTGGCACATAGTACCTACACTAATTGGAAAAAACCAAAAGGCAACAACAAAATGTCAGAAAACCAAAGCCCACAAAAATTTTCACTTCCAATTGGAGATTTCAACATTTCAGCTTGCTGACTCTTTGAGGAGGAGCAACAACAACAACAAAAGTCCTAAGAACTACACACTTTGAGTACAATTATGCTTGGACTTTTTTTACCTCTCCCCCACTCCCCAAAACACTTTGACCCCATCCACCCAACCTAGTACCATTTATTGAATCTTTTTGTTTGTCCTTCACCATCCCGCAATCCCTCTTCCAAATCCCTTCAATTTCCAAACTATAAGTGAACTTGGCCTTCCAAAGAAATGTGATTTTTTCCTTTCAGATCTTTGAACCATAAGCGTACCCAATATCCTAGGCCTTTTTATGGGGTGAAAAAGGGGGTCTCAAACCCAAAAATGAAGGCTTACTTAACACACAAGAGTTTGGACTCCAGACAACTACTGTTTATATAAGATATACCATAAGTGGATAGTGGGTTAGGCATAAATTAATTCGAAAATGAAGTGTTTAATGTTTTTTTTCATGAGATTGCCTAATCTTTGGAGATCATTTTCAAAGAGGGCTTAATTTTCAAAACATTCTTCAAAAAGAGTTGAAAAATGGTTTAAAAAATTGTCTTGGAAATTAAAACACTCAAGCTTCAATAAATAGAGAAATAAGCATCAAATGCCTCATTTCATATTAGAAAGAAAGATGTACCTCTTTTTAATGCCCACATAGTCTTGCAACGACAAAGAAATGACATAGAAACAACATGTTGGAAACTACTCCATACTACTTGGTACTTATACTAAGTCCAAACAACTTGCATAGGTTCTTGCATTGAGTCAATCGCATCATTTTAATGTATCTCATCTCCATCAAGTTCTCCTTTTGACTTTGAATTGCCATTGAGGTTAGGCCGGCCCTATCTTCAACATGCATATATGCCACAAATTTTCTCATGCTATGCTATAGCTACACTCAAATCAAAATAGATGTTTAGGATATCTTCCACAACAAAATCCTTTTGCAAGATGTGCCTAATGTAAATTGAGGTTAAAAAATTATACAATTGTTGTATCTAATTTTTAAAAATTCAATCAAAAGTGCCTTTGTTTTTGAAAAAAGTTATTAGGCATGCAACACCTAACTGACTATCCACCTACAATAGTTTCAAAGCTTACTACCCACCTACAATAGTTCCAAAGCTTACTACCCATCTAGGGTTTTAACCAAGGTGTCAAAGAGAAAGTGTTTTCAAACTCTTTTTTGATGAAAGTATTGAAGTGAAAAGTACAAATAAGAAACAAGGTCAATATTTTGCTATGAGAGGGGATTCTTCCTTGTGCCCATTGCCATATCCAACCAAATTTTCTTCCCACCAACCTGACTGGGATTTTTCCATTGTGTCCAATTTTGCATTCCACTAAACCCATTTTTTCACCAAAATCATCAAGTTCACTTCTCTTCTCTTGTTGTTGAGTAGAAAGAGGTGGCCTTATTATGTACTTCATACACTAAAGGATCTTGTAATGAGGAGCATACAAATTGTGTGATGCCATTTCAAACAAGGAGGAATGTGGGTTGTGTTAGAAGAAAAATGAAATCCTATTACAAGTGGCAAGTTTTAAACTCCTTGCACAAATGTGCCCATCATATGACAATGGGGTTGATGCAAGTTATCCAAGGTCAAATTAGTATAGTAGTACTACCAAGTAAAACTCAATACTTTCTACTTTTAGCAATAAAGAAATTTGATCAAAAGATTGACTTTCTTGTGAATAGTTCAGAAAAGGCAATTACTTTTCAATACCTAGTCATGAGACTATAATAGGGATTAGGGCCTATTGCAACCTAAGTCACCTAAAAAAAATTACAAGAAAGCCTAACAAGAGGGATATGGATCAATCAAGAAGGGATTACAACCTTGAAGGCCATTTCCATTCTTGAGTGGTGGCATGTTTAAAAACCAAAGGATAAAAAGAAACCAAAGTCTTCAAGGAAGCTTCAAAGCCTCGACCTATGCTCTCAAACATGGAATAGAATAAATACAAAAAGATTGCATTTTCTTTGCCATGTATGGAGCCATAAGTCATAATTTGATTGTCCTCAGAAGCTTACATTTTTATTGTAAATAGTATGTTCTAAAATGAATTTTTTCGCACGTTTCCATTACAGATTCCCATGAAGTTCCCTTCTATTCTTATCAAGTTTCCAGAAACTCTAAAACACAAGAAGGTGATTGTTCTTTCCCCACATTTGTAAGTTATGAGATTTTGTGCTCTGAACTTTTCTTTGCTTGTGTGTTTGCAGCTGGTTTTTCCTGCTTCTTGTGACACAGTTATGCATGAGTGCGCACCAAATTCAAGTGGAAAGTGTAGGAGCATTTGGCACCTACAAGCTAAGAATCTACCATAGTTTCTCCTTTATAGGTCACCTCTTGCTTCTTTCTTAAGAGATCACTCTCTATTAGTTCATAACCTTCAAGGAGAGTGTGTAGGAGCATTAGGCCAAGCTAGGAGCTACAAGCTACAAATTAGCCAAAGTTCAACCTTTACTATTCAAGGAAGAACCATGTCAAACTTAATAAGCTAAAATTTATTGTTTTGTAGTGGTGGTAATTTATATAACAAAATTGCAAAGTGGCCTCTAATCTTGCACTGGACCGAGTAATTACCAATTGAGCATGGTGGGTTTTGGAGTTTAAGTAGTAGTTATTGTGAAAAGCAGTTGAAAGCAGTTACTTCTCTTGCAAGAGTTATATACTACTATTTTGGGGCTAGCAAATATAGAGCTTTGCACCAGTGTTCCAAAAGATGCTTTAGCTTGGATTCTAGAATTCAGAGAAAAGTTTTAAAATAAACCAAAGCTACTAGAGGAAGACCATAGGAATAAGATGCCTGGTAAAAGGTTAGAGCTGATTTAGTATAATTTGTTTTATCATATGTTGAACAAGTTGCAAAGTTTTGTAAGCACGAAGTAGATAAGTTTGTTGTTCGATTTTATTTGAATTACATATGAATACATTTCAATGTGACACACTCTCCTTCCTTCCAAAACATGCTCACAACACTTACTTCACAAAGTATATACAAGCCCTATGCAAAGGAATACTCAAGTACAAAGGCCTTGGATTTGGTTCCTTGCACACATATCTTTTGTATAGAAATCCATATGCACACAAATATGTAAGAGATAAATCTCCACTGTCCATATAAAATAGAGAAGAAATCATTCAAGACCGACGTCAATTTATGCACAATCCTATTCTTTGCAAGGTTTGCAAAGTTTATGCTTGATTCAAAATGGAAAGGCAATTAGGTTGTGAAAGCTTCTCAAATTATGAGAAATATATTTTTCTTAGACGTGGCAAATCATGTCAAAGTTGAAAAACAATCAATTACTTACATGAATAATGAAAGACTATTTTATGACCTTGCAGATTAAAACCTGCAACCAAGCAAAACTTTCTGAGTTGTCGATGGTGGCAAGCATATGGAGCCAATACTCTAGAGTTGCAACACATGACTACAAGAACAAGTCCAGTTACATTGTGACGTGCATTAGCTGGTGAACACAAGTGCAGCAGATTCGACTTCATTTCCTTTAAGAGGTGAAATTGCTTGACCTCTACAAGGGCAAATTATTTAGTGTCTGAGTCAAAAATCTATTGTTGATGATTTAGTGTATGCATTTGTAACATTCTGTTGCAAGACAAGATTTTTGTTCCAAGTTATCAAATTAAATCTTTGGTTGAATGGGTTTGAGAAGGAGGACGAAGCACCTTAGACTCAATCTAGAGCCTAGTTTTCTGTGCACCCATACTGTTTTAGCTCACCAAAGTTCCATTTCTGAGTTTTCTTTCAGAACATACACATGTTCAATATACTCAAACTTTTGTGTCTCGCATACTAGTACTCCCATACTACTCTATCTTGAAATAAATTTCTAGTACCTTTACTCCATGCTTGGATTTCTAGTATCTGTACTTTGTTGCTGGACAGTGACCTCAAGTTCTGGGTAATAGAGGTAAAATAATCTCATGTTCTAGAGGTTGTTTGAAGAAGCTGCGATAATTGTCATCTTCAAGTTTATGCCTGGTGGTGCTGCATGCAGCATTCACCCAATACCACCACACTTTATCCCATAAGCTTTGTCCAAAGTTGAAATGTCAAGTGCAACAGCATGATTGTACAACTCCTGCTTGTTTGGAGATGAGATGGTGTTGGAGGTGTGGGTGGTGTTTTATTTTGTATCTGGGTGGTGGGTTTCTGTATTTTCAAGAAGCTCTTGAATAAATGTTTGGCAATTTGTTTGCACTGATCCCCTGTCTGCCACCACAGATTGAAGGCCAGGTCTCTGAGCTTTTGGACATTGTCTCTTGCAGCTCTCCCTGGACCTTCAGTCATGAGAGACTTCACAGCCCTGCAAACCTTGGCCTTGGTCTCTGTCTTGTTTGAACCAGTGTTGGGTGGTTCTTGACTCTTATGAAGAAATGCCAGTTTTGGTTCCAGTTCTGGTTAGTAAAAACAGAGTCAGAAGTGGGTCTGATTTTGGAACTGGAACCAGGTTCTCTGTTTTTTCAAAGAATAGGAACCCAACCGGAATTAGGGTCTTGGTTTTTTAGGAACTGGAACTGGATCCAAGTTCTTCAAAACCCTGCCCCCCCCCATAAACCCCCACCTTTACCCCAGTTCTAGTTTTGGTTCTAAAGATTGAACTTGGTTCCAGTCCCATTCTATATAACCTGAACGTAACTGCTGGTTAATCTCCAGTTAGCTCCTGGTTCTAGTCCTTTCTTTCAAACACTATTTTTTTCCAAAACTCCCCAAGCTGGTGCCAGTTCTTAAAAAACTGAGATCCTGATTCCTCTTTCGGTTCTGATTCATTGAAAAAAGCAGAGAACCTGGTTCCAGTTCCAAAACCCAGTTCCAAGAATCAGATCAGGTTCCAGTTCAGTTTTCACTAATCGGAACTGGAACTCACAGTTCTAATAACCTGCCAAACCGGGTACCCACCCAACACTGGTATGAACAACAAATGCCTGCAGCAGCAGCCAGCGAACTCACTCCAAGTAGAACTGTTTCTGAGCAAGCTCGAATCGTTGGTGATTGAAAGGATGGAGAGTGAAATTCTATTGAGGGTTGTTGCAGAGAGGAAGTGATGATGATGATGATGATGAGGAAGTTGAGGAAGTTGTTTTGAGAGTTTAAAGTAGACTGTGCTCAGACGGTCTTATACCTGCAGTTCATGTGTTGCTCAGCATGGAGGGGCCAAGCAAGCATGGGCTGAAGCTGGAAGCTGCTTCCATAGCCACTGTAAGCATGGCTCTAGATCTGTTGTTGGGTGGTCCTGGAGCTTCGTCTTCTGCACAGTAGTAGCTGCTGGGGTGAAATATGCAGGTGGCAACATTGGACCCACTGGCAGAATCCGTAGAAGATGACCCTACAGAAGAAAACAAAACCAAAGACCAAGCTCAGATGTTTCCGATAGGAAGGAACTGAGATCTGTGCAATTGCAGCAAGCTTGAAGAATCTCATTACTTGCCCATTACTGTCGCTTCCTCCATACAGCGTCGTTTGCAACACATCGAAGTTTCGAGGCTCCGGATCGTAGAAGGTGTTGATGAGAACGCCCACGGCTTTCAGCGTCATCACGCTGCTCTTCAAGTAGGGTTCATAATCATAGAAAGTAGGATCTTGTACAGAGGAAGGCAGATCAGCTATCCACGTGGTCGGAATACCAGGAATAACGGTGACAAGCTCGTCATTGTCGTCTGCAGCACGAGGCAATTGCCCTTGCTTTACACGCCCCGGCTGTCCAGGAGTGTGCACAGCAAGCTCGTCGCTGGAGATGGGAACCAAATCCATCACGGAATCTTGAACTTGTCCTCTACTATCTATTCTACATCCAATGCAGCCCATCATCACATTGTTCAAGCTCTTTTCTGCTGCAGGTCTCACGGACAACAGACTCTGAAGATTTCTTCTTCTCTCTTTTCCTCATAGGAATTTTGATATCTTAGGGTTTAGGGTTTAGAATCATGCCTAAGGACGAGGAGCTGATGGTGGGTTTGTGGGCTGGGGGAGGGATCAGAGACGGCTTAGTGTTTAGGGCTGGGACTTCCTTTGCCTGTGACCAACCAAGGAAAAGGTGGCAGATGAGACACACTGGAGGAGGAGCTGCAAGACCATTCTCTTCTACTGCTGCAAACAGCTCCTCCATCATCTCTTCGGCCACTGGCCATCCAAGCGGGACGTGGTGGTGGTTCTATCACGTTGATGTCCTGCAGATCGATTATAGCTGCTGCAGTTTCTAAAATTCTTCCGATGCCACAGGTTCTGCTGATCAAAGTTGTTGAGCAAGTCTCCATTCTGGTGGCAAGAACTTCTTCTTCCTTGATTCATATTGTCGGAATCGAGATAGTTCTTCACCCCAAGAGAAAGACGCAACGCAAAGACTACGGACGGCTTCTTCTTCTTCGTACCCAAAATTGGGCTTTTCTGAGTACAAAACCAAAACCGGGCTTCTTCTTCTTCGTACCCCAAATTGGGCTTTTTTTTAGTACACAACCAGAACTGGACTTTTTCTGAGTACTCAAGTTTTTTGTTCAAATCAAGATTTGTATGAATTAATGATTATGATCTAATTCATACTTTGTATATAACAATTTTGAAGGTGCCACATTAGGGGAGCTTCTCCGTTGTCACATTTCAGTTTGAAGCAATTTCAATGGCTTGAGCACCATCGCCATAGTCATTGATCTCCTACTCAACTTTTTGCATTCCTTGTCATGTTCAAGCATTGGAAAGCTTTGGAGATCTTGCTCATCTTCTTGAACCAACTCTTCTTCTCATGCAACTTGCTACCAACAGCTAGAGCTTTTACTCACCTTCTTAATGGTTTTCTTCACACGTGAGCTAGTAAGTCCCAATGGGGAGCTTGGTGACAACTTTTGATGTTGTTGTGGTCTAACTTGGGTGATGAAGCTTTTGACAATTTTATGGAGTTCAACCTATATATTTTCATCATTTCATGGTCCTCTAACTAGACCTCTTCTCATTATTCTTGGCCTCGCATTCTCCCATTTTGAATTTTGTTGTTGCCATGCTCATCTTCTAGTCTTACCATCAAAGTTAACTAACTATTGCTAAAGCTTTTGATGGTTTTATAGTGTTCAACCTAGACCTCTTCCTCATCTCATGGTATTCTACCTAGACCTCTTGCTCACTATTTTTGGCCCTGCAATAATCTCCTAGCTTTGAATTTTGATGTCGCCATGCTCATTTTTTTGGTCTTGTTGTCGAAGCTCTCTGACTATTGTTGGAGCTTTTGATGGTTTTATGGAGTTTGACCTAGACCTCTTCTTCATCTCTTGGTACTCTACTTGGAGCTCTTTGTTCTTTATTCTTGGCCTTGCATTTTCCCAAGTTTGAACTTTGATGTTGCCATGCTCATCTTTTGATCTTGATTTGGAAGTTTTTTTCATGTTTGGACTAATATAAGTAATGGGGCTTTGGATGGTGGTATGGTGTTTGACCTAGACCACTTACTCATCATGATAAGGGCCCATGTGCTCTTGCTTGTTCAAGCTTCATTTTTGCCGTGTTCATCATTCAGTTTCTTGTTGTTGGAAATCTTATTCATTTCTTGGTTTAACTATTATAAATCTTTTGATGGTTATGATGATAATCAACCTAGACCTTTTTTTATTTCCTTGATCTTTTTACTAAAACTATTGTTCATTTGTTGGTTTTCAAATTAGTGTTATTGTTCATGGTGCTAATATTTTCATTAGACTTATTACTCATATCTTGAAGTTGGTCTTGAAGTTGGATCTTAAATGCTCAAGTTCTAATCTAACTTCTTTGGCCAATCTAGACCTATTCATGTTCATCTCCTAATCTTCACAAAACTAAAGCTTTTGTTCCCCTTTGATCAAATTGTTCTAACCACTCCAAACCTCTTGTTCACCTTTTAATCTTCAAATTCATATTCATTTTTTGTTCTTGGAACTTTTCACTACAAAGAGTCATGCCCATTCCAACCCATGTGTTTGCAACTTTTGTCCAAATCAACCATTTTTGCCACTTTAGATATTCTTGTCCTTTGTGGCATTTGGTAAAAATAACTAATAATCACATGAATGATTACAAAGTGGTTTGTAGTTGCATATGCAATTTGTACTTGCAACTAATATCAATTTGGGTGAAAATGAAAATAAAAAATACATTTATATCATCCAATTTTAATGGCATCCCAAAATAAATGAACATGTAGTTTTTTTGTGATTTGGAAGGTGGTTCAAAAACCATTGGACACCACATGGCATCTTTTTAATTTGATTTGCAACTATAAACCTTAGTCACAAATGCACATGTAATTAAATGTGGAAAAAGTAAGTTGGCCAATGAAATTGTTGGATTTAGTGGTCTAATTGTTTCCCCTTAACTTTTTTTAATGAATTAACCATTAAATGTGTAGTGTGAAAATTTCAAAGGACCCATGGCAATTAATGGTTTAAATTGGAATAAATAGTAGGTAATATGTATGTGCCTAAATAGTAGGTATTTTACCATGTTGATATGTCATAGTGTTTTTCAATTAGTCAATTTATTAGGTAGGTTACGTAATTAATCAATTACTAAGTTGCAAATGGTAAGGTAATAAGTAGTAAACAATATATATGTGGGATAATTAATAGGTATTTTATCATGTTCATATGTGATAATGTCCTTGTATTAATTATTTAATTAATTAGGCCATATAATTTATTTATTAAATAGGTTTAAGGTTTACATAGTAAGTGTCATTAATTAATTAGGTACACAATGCAATTAATCTATTAAATAGGCAATAAGTAGGATAGGTAGGAGGTAGTAAATAACAAGTAGGTCATATGTATGTGGGTTAAATAATAAGTATTTTATCATGTTGATAGATGTGATATTTTCTTAATTAATTACTATATTAGGTAGCCAATATAATTTATTTATTGAATATGTTAAGTAATAGGAATACTTTATGACCCATTTAATATCAAACATTTAAATTACATTTTGTTGGTACAATTTTGATCTTTTATAAGCAAAATTGTATAATATAATTTCTTAAATCAAATAGATGTTAATTGAAATGTAAAAAAACATAATTTATTTTTACATAAATTTTTTATCATAATTCTAATTAAAACATAAAGTAGTATATGTGTAAACATAATAAAATTTATAGTTCCATAAAATCAAATAATAATATGGCATTAATAAATATTTAAAAATTAAAAATGATTATTTACATTTTTATTATCAGAAATAATATAATTAATAAAAAAACGTTTATTATATTTCTATTAGAACTTATTTATGATCCATTTATAAGTATTATATGTGAATGAATTACATATCACACATTTTAACTAAATTTTATTGGTAATATTATGATGTATCAAAAAAAAATTGTATAATATAAATTTTAGAATCAAATGAAGGTTTAAGATATGAAATTTATTTATGTATTTATTATTATATTATCCATTTATAAATCATGTGAGTGAATTAATTTTTTCATATAATGTTCATTGAAATTGTATTGAAAAACAAAATTCAAATATATATATTTTCAAATCAATTTATATTTTTAAGAAAATAAAATGTTTACATTATTGGAAAAACTTTTAGATTTTAATTTTAATCTTGTCATTTGAACAAAATCATAATAAAATATCAAAGTTCAAAACTAATGTTTTATGTAATGTTTTAAATGAAATATGTTAAATAGAATGCAGATTAATTATTTGCCACAACAAGTGGGGTGGCTTGGTGGTAAAAGAGTTGATTTCAAGCCTTGGGGTTCAAACATCAATCCTCACAAATGACATGGGTTGTGGTCAACATTAGAATGTTGGTTGAATATTCTTTACTTACCTAATCAACATGGGCTAGGTGCCTATTAAGTGAACTTAAAATAGCCACAATAGGTGGCCTACTTAACAACCTAAACTAGTTTTGTAAGCATAGCCTATGTAATGACACGTGTCAACATGGTACAAGTTGAATTTAATGAAATTAATAATAATATAAATATATATAATAATGTTTTTATATTATTTAAATAATGAATATTTAAAATACATATATAATGTGACTACATTCTTGAATCCCAAAATGATGACACCACGCAAGCTAGTTTAGATGGACGAAAAGTTCATGTAAGTCACATCTTTATGTGTCTACCATTGCAACTTGGTGCCACATATTGTCTTTTGCGAATAGAATTTATGCAACTTGTGTAAGGTGGCTAAGCATTGTAGTAAGTTGCATGTGATAATTACAACTAAAAATAAGTTGTAAATCTAGTCATATATTTGCAAATTCCTTATAATATTTTTAATTTTCATGGTAAAATTGTAAATTCAACCATTATCTACATACCTTTCAATCCTTGATGCTTGAGCTACAATTTTTCATGTTTTGTTGTGAGCTTCGAGTTAGCATTCACGCAAGTTTCCATGTTGGTGCTCTTGATATTCCTTTGATCTACCATTGATGTTCTTACACTATTGTTTTGATATCCACATTAATGTTTATCATGCTTTGATAAATCTTCATGTTGATGTTTTTCATGTAAATTTTCAATATTCACGTTAATGGGTGAAAACATGGTTAGATAGCTCAAAAGTGGTGTTTGAAAGTCCATGATCTAACACTAGCAATTTTTTGGACAACTTTAACAATTATCAAACCATAAATTTTCTAATTATCGCCTATGTTTTTAATCATAAATATTAATAAATCAACCTATGAATATCCCTAAACATGTGATTGATCAAAAAATTCATGCAAAAGATTAATTTTTTTAATGTGAAATGGACTCTCAACTATAAAAATTGATAACAATCACATCATTTAAATTTTTTAAGAATTAAAATAATGTATATATTAGGAAAGTTTCAATGCACTTCATTAATAAATTCTTCATTTGATGATGTTTTAATTTTTAATTTTTATTTTGACACTACTTTGACATTTTTTTGAGCCCACATTTTTCATTTTTTCTGTGTGACAAACATAATGTTATCATTTCAAAAGTCCATTATGAGTCCATAATCTTCTTAGAATTCATCCAAAAATTTTATGATGATTCCCATTAAAGTTTATAATAACATGAATAATTAAAAAATTGATAATGTTAATTTTGATATGGCTTTAAATTTTACATTTATATGTAATCTAGAAAAATCATAAGTGTGATAATCCAAGTTGTCCACCTATTCATCCTTTCACCTTGATGTTTTTGATAGTGTTTGTTTAATCTTCATGTTGTGTTCATCTAGTATTGTCTTTATGTTTGTTTGATCTTCACATTAGTTCAAAGCCCCCCCACCTCATTCCTTTGTTTGGAAATTCTTAATCTAGGCCCTATAGATGTGCTAGGACATGTCGTGCACCTTGCATTTTCATTGTTGTTCTTTGTTGTGCATATCTTGCCATTTTTTACCTTGCTTCCTCTTGTTGTGAATTAAACTTACTACTAAGGGTTTCATTTTGAAAACCTTGTGCATTAGTTCAAATTTTTGTTTGGACAATCTATGAAACCTTTTGCCATAATCTCTCATACATAACACAAGAAGACATCTTGGGTTTTACAACTGGTTAATAAAATGACTATTGTCTTTTTTTACTACAATTGTAACTACAAGTTCATGTTAATGATTGCATAGTTGTAAAGGACATTGTGGTGCCATGTGGCATTATGGTTTTATGACTATAATTGATATCATGACTTGATGGTTTTTACACAAATATCAAAATTTCAAACATGTATTTTTAATGTATTTTTAACCATCCAAAATTAAGTAATAACAAAATTCCATTGATTCTTGCAACTTTTGGTGAATGATAACAACTTATGGTCATGTGATGCCGATGTGGCATGCCACATAGTAATAAGGTTGACTAGGTTGATTAATAATTGTAACACCTCATGCCTTGTGACACTAACTTCACATTATGATTCATGTTATTGATTTGATGAATGAATTTCATTTATTAACTAGTTGAAAATATTGTTATCCTTTGTGATTAATAATGACTTGGTCTTCCATATGATGATGACATGGCATGTCGTTTAGCAACAAGGTGTCACAAATTTTCATGACAATCCATACTTTTTTGTGACACCATAAATTTTTGTGTGTCTTGAATTTATGGCACCAATATTTGTGACGACATGCAATAATTTTTTGTGTGCCATGAAGTTTTTAAAGTCTTGAATTCACATGCATATGTATGTGTATTAAATAATCTATTGTTAATTTGCTAATTATGACTACAATATTAAGTGTCATTTTGAAAAAGGTGACACATAATTCTTTGACTTTTTAATTATTCAACACACTAACTTAGGTTAACATACCTATTAAATTAACCTATGTAAATAGGTTACTTAATAAAAACCTACTTTGTAAGTTAGTTAACTAAACATAAGAAATTTGTTACATCTAATTTGTTTAAATATACCTAAAATATGTTACTTTATTAAAAAGGTTAACCTAGGTAGGCTTGCCTAGGTTTTTAGCTTTAGGTTTTTTGGCCAATTCAACATAGGTAGCCTCATTACAAAATATTTTATCAAGTTTGTAACCACCTCAAGTTTGTGCAACTAGATGCAACTATGATGTGATTAGATGTGACATAATTATTTTAGGTCATTTTTATAGCTTAAAAATGCCTAGGTTAACCTAAGCTAGGTTAATAAATAATATAGGTTGCCAAACTAGTTCATCTATAATCAACCTAAGGAGGTTTATATCTAGGTTAGGTTGATAGGTTTAGGTAGCTTGACATAGGTCAACTTAAGGTGGCCAAGGTTAATTCAAGGTTAAAAATTTTGAACTTTATAACTTTGTGTTAAATATAAAGTTAAATTAGTACAAAAAATGCGGTAGTGCAATGGATGAGGGCTTGAACCCAAAGTGAAGATGAGGGGTTCAAATCTTCACTCTTACAACCTATGATATTTAAGCCATTTGACTTAGGTTAAATAATTTAATCCAAGTTTTTTGGGCTAGAAATCCCATGTTTGTTTTTAATTTAAGCCACCTTGCCTACATTAGGTAGCTTAAGATGCCTAAAATAGGTAGTTAGCCTAGCTAGGTTAAATTAGGTTGATTTTTGGTTAAGTGAATTAAACTAAGTTGCCTAACCTAATTAGATTAAGCTAGGTTGACTTTTGGTTATGTTAGTTACATGGGTTAAACTAGGTTGATTTTTGGTCATGTGTAATTATTCTTAACATGCTTATAAATTTTTGACACATGTCATCCATCCATCAAGGTGTTTTTCATAACATTTAGTCAAATAAAATGACTTAGTTGAGATGACATGCACTTTACATGTCGTAACCCTAGCATTGGGCTCGCGACTAAAGTAAAGGCTAACAAAGGTGCAAGCCAAGAATGAAGCTCGAGAATCACATTTCATGTTCTCGGGAGTGTAAAAAAGTGTGAGGGAATGAACCCCCACACTCCCAAATGAACTCCCACTTTAGGAGTTGGACTCTTAATGGATTTTCAAATTTTTAAAGGGTGATTGCAGAGGTCAAAACTCATTAGATTGAAAAAATATTTATATTTTTGAAAAGCTCTTGAAATGTAGATGTTTAAAATGGGCTTGCATGACCCATTTGGGTATTTAAAACATAAGTTATGGTCAAAAGAAGGGTTGGGAGTCAAATTGAGTTGGAAAGCTTTTGACAAGGGTTACAACTTTGCTTGAGACCTGATTTCAATTGGAGGTTCGCACACAAAGTTATGGGCCTCCAAAGTCATGGGAATCGCAATTTTGGGAATTTCGAGACTCCCAACTTGGAAGTTCAAAGACAAAATGACATTTGGGTGTTGGCCCTATGGCCAAGCACAAAGAATATTATAAGGAGGAAGGTGATGGCTTCCCTCGATTCTAAGCCGTGGGGAGTCTTGTGAGTCCGTGTTTGCTCATGGTTTGTTCGTGCATCAAAAGTGCTCCAACCACACACTAACGAACTTGTTGTTTGGTTTGTGCAGTTTCGTGTGAGTAATTGATTTGCTTGTCATTATTTTTAGTCCCCATCCCAAAGCTCTAGCACGCCCCTCTACCCCAAAAGTGTTATGAGCCAAGAAGCATGCCCCAATTCCTTACTTTCCATTATTTTCACTTTAGACTCACATTTGAATCTATCAAAGAGCTTGTGAATGTGTCATTACACACCATACCAAGGTTAAAGATGACATGGAATTTCATTATTATAAGAAAATTTTAAAATCCTAGTCGTTAAAACGACTAGGCTTTACAATTGAATGTCCATTGTGACTAAATGGATGAGATAACATGGGTTTAGCAATTCAGTAGTCGCATATGTCCTTTTTTATTAATATGTAGTTATAAAGGTTAGTCGTAAAACCTGAAACATGTTTTTGTGTGAGGTGACCATGATGCCAATAATTTAATTTGTTGTTGGTTGTTCCATGGTGTTGAATTGCTCGCACAATTGCAATTAATTTTTTTTACATTCATTTACACCACCTTTCTTCCTTTTTTCATTGTTCCCAAATTTTATTTATGACCCTGGGGAGGTCACTTTTATTTTATTACAAATGGCGTGCAATAAAATATAGGGTGTAATTTATTGAAAAAAATAAAAAATAAAAATTGTTGAAATGTAAATATGGTTTTAATAAATAATTTTGAAACTATTTTGATAATATAATTAAAATATACATGTAATATGTTAAAAATATGCCATTATTTCATAGCATATTAAAAAATATCATTTTGCTTCAAATGCCTCCTAAAATATACAAGGTGTGACCTCCCTAGGTCCATGGCCTCCTTCCCCAATGCCTTTTTATACATGACATTCAAATATTCAGTTAAGGTAACCACTTATGATTGGTTATAATCAACTATATGTTTTTTTCTTTTGGTTTTTTTTGCTAACAATTGTGATAAACGTAATAGGTCTCCAAATGTTGCAACCTTAGCTTTGGGCTCGCGACCAAAGCAAACAGGTTAGAAGGTTGCGGGCCAAGAGGAAGCCTGGGAGTCAAGGCAAGAGGAAGCTCGGGAATCAAGGCAAAGAGGCCACAAGGGTGCGGGCCAAGAAGAAGCCTGGGAGTCACATCACATACACCCAGGCGTGTTAGAAAGTGTGAGGGAGTATGAGGAGTGAACCCTCACATTCCCAAAGCAACTCCCACTTTGGAAGATGGAGTCCCGGAAGACTTCCGAAACTTCAGAGAGTGATTTCGAGGGTCAAAACTCAATGGCTTGTGGCTCTTGGAATTTAGATGTTTTAAATGGGCTCGCAGTGCTCATTTGGACATTTGAAACACAAGTTATGGCTAAAAGAAGGGCCGGGAATCAAACTGCCAATTTGACTCCCGACCACAAAAAGTCAGGATTCAGCCCGATTCATTTCGTTACAGGGAGCGTGCAACATACCATTGGAAAGCTCTTAACAAGAGCTACAACTTTGCTTCAGATTGCATTGCGATCCGAGGTCTGTTCGTAAAGTTATGGGGCTCCAAAATCGCAGGAGTCCCATTTGGTGTGATTTTGGGACTCCCACTCAGGAGTCCCGAGAGAAAAAACCATTTGAATGTAGGCTCTATGGCCAGCCATAGAGTATACTATAAGGGGGAAAGTGATAACTTCCCCCAAGTCCGGGCCATGGTGAGTCTAATGTGCCCGTGTTGCCTGTGGTTCGTCCTAGCACCAAGGATGCTCCAACTATGCACTAACCACTTTGTGTGGGTTGTGTGCAGGCCTGTGTGAGTGAGTGAAGCTTGTCAACTCTTCGTAATCCCATCCCGAAGCTTCAACACGCCCTTCTACCCCTTAAAGTGTTATGAGCTAAAGAGCATGCCTCGACTCCTCCCTCTTTCGTTGTCTTCTACTTGGACTTACATTTGAGTCCTTCAAGGAGTTGGGAGTGCATCACCAAATGCCAATGCTTCTTCTTTCTAACATACCTCTAGTTGAATGTATATTCTAGAGTATGGGGAGTCCAAATTCACCACTTAAGGATTGTCTAATGTATGACGCACCCCCAAACTCCTTGATAAATTTAATTACGAGTCCAAAGTTGAAAATAGCGGAAGGAGAAGGAGTTGGGGTACACTTTCTAGTTCATAGCACTTTGGGGGTATAAGGGCGTGCTGGAGCTTTGGGGTGAGGATTAAGATGAGTGGCAAATGGGTCAATTATTCACACAAACTTGCATAAACCAAAAAAATTGGTTAGTGCGTAATTGGAACTCTCTTGGTGTCGCAACCCCACTTTGACCAAGTGTGGGGGTGAAGCCCAACACTTGGAAAAGTTGGAGGTTTGGAGTCCTCCGGGATTCCCGAATGTTCAGAGCTCAACAGCAAGGCCCAAAACACCTTGCATTGGGGTGTTCTTACTATCATTGAAAAGGTCTTGAAACGTAGATATCGAAAATGGCTTCGCATTGGCCATTTGAACATCTGCAACCCAAGTTATGGGCAAAAGAAGGGCCGGGAGTCAAATTGGCAGTTTGACTCCCGACCACTAAAAGTCGGGAATCGACCTCTTCCTGATGTTGCTTTGAAAAGTGCAACACGGCGTTGGAAAGCTCTCGACGAGAGCTACAACTTTGATTCAGGACTCGTCCCGATCCAAGTTCGGGGCGAGGAGCTATGGCCGTTCAAAGTTCCGGGAGTCCAACCGGGACACTTTCGAGACTCCATTTCGGGAGTCCCAACAAAATGTGCCATTCGGATGTAGCCTCCGCGACCAACTGTAAGGGGGAAGGTGGTGGCTTCCCCCGAGTCCGGGCCGTGGTGAGTCTTGTGTGTCCAAGTGCCCGTGGCAAGTCCCAACACCAAAGGGTGTCCCGAATGCTAAACTAACCTCTTGTGGTTGG
>Ga0116231_10000901_pt1 | contig 57198 bp, 32 predicted proteins | sample S1TSphgellanicum_2_FD_89695 | JGI IMG/M metagenome (GOLD analysis project Ga0116231, IMG submission 89695) | Host-associated microbial communities from peat moss isolated from Minnesota, USA - S1T2_Fd - Sphagnum magellanicum MG | ecosystem: Host-associated > Plants > Peat moss > Unclassified...
TGAACTTTTTCCAACCCCCCCCCCCCCCCCCCCCCCGCCCCCTTTTCTTCCCTCTCCTTCCTCCTTCCCTCACCCCCAAAATGTGCACCCCAAATAGTCCACCTCCTTTTGCTTTTAGACTTTTCAATGACAGATGTTGTTGAACTTTCAATGAACACTTTGTATCATGATAAACACATAACCGACCCAATCTCCAAAAACACAAGTACATTTGAGACACCCACCCACACATAGAAATCTCATGTGTTCCACCTGGAAGCTTGAAAGGATTTATAGACCAAAAAATTACACCATAATAGGGTTTAAATTTGTTTGGTGTAAGTTTTTACATTATGCTCCCATGTTGGTACATTTTCTTTTTTTTTAAAGGAAAAATAAAAAAGCAAATGATGGTTAGAAAGCCTGTTACGATAGAACCACTCGCCACCAAACATGTACTTAACATTGAACACTTTCCAATATTTTCCTAATTCCTTAGTCAAATTGAGAAACTTTTGTGTCATTGGATGTGCAAACTAGAGGACTACATATGTTTTTTTTAGTGTCAGAAGTGAAGGAACAATGTGTGACAATTCAACTTCGTTTGAGTTCTTAAGTGTTCACTCACTGACTATATCTACCCTACCTATATGCTTCTTCATAAAACAACTTGATTCTAAGGTTCAAGAGAGGAGCCAATCTGAAGGCCAGGTATAGCCTTGACCATAAATTAGGAGCCCATGGGCAATGGGCTTTGAGCTTAGGCCCATAATATATACAAACATGGCTGTAAGTACAGGCATCTTTTCCTTGGTTGTAAGTACTACTGAATAAGTAGCAAATTCTGGTAGAGTCAATCCATAGAATAATGCTCTAGTTTTTTATTAGTACACATCAGTGCAAAGGCCTTGATGGAGATCAGAGTATGCAATTTGGAACCATGTTTGCATATATTTCACATGGATAAATTATGCATTGGAATTTGGGTGGTGTCCCAACAAACTAATGAGCTAATGTAGGGGGCTTTTATTGCCCACCTTGGGAAGTGATTGTAGCTCCCAAAAAAAAACCCCCCATTTGATATCCTACACCATCTATTGATTTAGGTCCTAAACACACACATCCTTTGTTGGCTCTGCCTGTCAGGGATGACCCATTTATGACTACATTATGGATGAACCACAACTGAGTTACCAAGGTTCCATCTTTGTGGAACCTTTTACTTCTACGTCACACTACCCCGGTAAAACTAACTATGCTTTAAAGTATGTAGGGTTTACCGTGGTAAGTGGTTGCCGTGTAGATAGAACAAATAGGTTTGAGAAGGTTTGTTCTATCTACATGGCAACCACTGTTCTATTTGTTCTTTCACATAACCATAGATAGAACAAGCCAATTTGTACCTACTGAAAAGGTCGATGCATGTTGATGGTTAGTACATAGTTAACCACAGTGGTTCACTATGGGACATGAATACAATGAAAAAGTGTTTCCTGTCCAGATACCATCCATCATTCATGGTCTATCAGGGGTTTATTCTCTCACCCCCTCCCCCCCTTTTGTTGGGGAACTTCATGGAATATTTCCTATTATAACTTTTCACTCATTGAATTTGCTATAAGGGCCATAGCCATTACACAATGAGCTGCTTGCTTCTAAAGCTACAATGTTTGTATGCATTCTACATAGTGAAATGTAGATTTTATTTCACAAATCATTACACAACGAGCTGCTTGCTTCTAAAGCTACAAGGTTTGTATGCATTCTACATAGTGAAATGTAGATTTTATTTCACAAATCATTACACAATGAGCTGCTTGCTTCCAAAGCTACAATGTTTGTATGCATCCTACATACTGAAATGTAGATTTTATTTCACAAATCATGGAAGATCATAGGGTTTCTAAGGTCCCTCTTGAAAAGTTGGTTGCAAGTGATTGGGTGTCCAGGTATGTGGATGACCCAACAGGTGTGAAGAAGGTGGACTATCTTCTAAACATGGCTCCACACTACTAACTATCATGCCTGGCCATTGCTTAGTGGTAGAGGTTGCACAAGACCACTAATTGTAGAGAAGCTTTCACCTCCACCTACACAAAAGATCAGCTCTTAAGTGTAGTGTAGGGCTTTGTGGGGGGACTCCCAAAATGAGGGCCTAGGACAATGTGGTAGCTGCTGAGTCCAGCCTTCTACTTTGAAAATGGGGGGAAAAAAAGGGCAAAAAAGAATAACATTGTACTCATCAGCTGTAACATTGTACCATGATAATACTAGTTATGTGATGGTTTGAGAGGGGGTTTCTTAATATCATGACTAAATTTGGAACATAGTAAGTACATATAAGTTGGTAGTAGAGACAAAGCTTTATTATGTTGCAACTTGACTCCATGAAAAGATTGGAAGTGGTGAGCAACCATACCCATAAAGTGTGTCATAGTCAAACATTCTGAAATTGATACAGAATGCACATTTCTCTATCATTTTGGAGGAAGGACAATCCTGAAATTGAATTGGAGGGACACTTCAAGTGGCAATGTCCTTCTCTTGAAAAATTCAAATTCATTCTTGGCACAATAAATCCTTTTCATTTGTGCTGTTCAGATTAATACATAAATAATTCAAGTTCATATTGTTAGTACTAAAATAATTGGAGTAAAGTCTCCAAATCCACAAAACCTAGTCTATATCACATCTTAATGCTGTGGATGAGGAACCCAAGTAATGAGAATCTGTGTCTTAAATTAGCACACATGTCTTTGGAAGGGCATCTTATATTTTTTGAATAATGCCTCTAGCCAAAAGGAGCAAGCAATCTTACACCTACTCCTTAAGAGTGAGAGGGAAATTATGCCTATTTGTAGATGTCAGCTCCATGCCACTCTTTAAGGAGTAGGTTTAAGAGCCATCCCCCTTAGCTTGTCTTGTGATCTACAAATGTTTAGATTCACCAATTGCCTCATGCTTAATAATGGGTGAAGCCCAAGGATGTGGGACATTCCCAAAATGGGGGGCGGGACTCAGCCACGGCCTTGTCCTTGGCCCCTTATCTTAGGAATGCCCCCAATCTATGGATTTACACTACACTGATCAACTCATTCAATGATATTAGATGAGGATTGGGAAATAATGTTGGATGTGGTGAATACTATCAAGATTTGTCTTGTGTGTGTGGATATAGGGTCAAATCACAATATGAACTTTGGTATGAACCTTTGGTAATTAGGGGTCCAGGTGAAGACGCTCTTATTGTGACCTAAAAGGAGCACACAAAAACAAGGGAAAAGTGTATCAGACCGCCCTAATCCCGGGTATCATTGTTAGTTTTGATCATTCACCATCATGGGAAATGTGATCTTCTCCAAACAAAAATTGTTTGTTTGTTTGTTTCACAATATGTTTGCAAGTGTTTATCAGTCCATGAATGTTGAAAAGAGGCAGGTGCCTAGGTTGTTGTTTTGTGTGGTGTGCATTTTCATGTTTATTAAGATTGTTGTTTGTTCTTCATGTCAAATCCAGTTACTCTGTGTTAGTAGGAGGAGCTAATGTGGGTGCAAGACTTTGGTTAGGAGAGATTACCCGTTGGAACACTCACAAGTCACACAAAGCACTACTGTTATTTATGAACATATGATGATGGAAGTTCAACAGTTGGTTGATGAGGAAATGATTTTAATGGTTGAACAATATGAGCCTAAATTTATAAATTACATAATAATTTATTATTATTTACTTTTTAAAATATTTAATATTAATTACTAATTATTGATTACTTACTATGAATTAATAGTTAATAATTAATATATAATAAATTAGTATTAACTAAGAAATTAGTTAAAAATAATCATTTATCAATAATTATTATTAATTATATATTGATTACTATTAATTATTATAAAATATTATCAAGTATTAGACAAAAAAATAAATTTGATAATTTGATAATAATGATTAATCAATTAACAACTGGATGGATAAATTAGTTATTGGTTATTAATTAATATTTATTTGGAGACTAATTAATTATATAAAATATTAATCACAAATTATTGAGTATTAAATATCAGCTAATTAATCTACTAAATTTGAGTATCTACATTTGCTTAAAGGTAGCATGTAGGTAACTTATTAAACTTTATAGGTATTTATTAAGTCTAATATGCCTAGTCAAGGGCCTACTAGCTATGAATTTAAGTCTAATATGTACCTTAAACAAAATAAACTTATAAGTTAACTAGATGAATTAGCATGGTTGATTTGACTAAGTGTTAAATCAAAATGTTCAATTTAATTGATTACAAATCACAATGGCCATTGGATATGGTCAATTTGACTAAACTTTAGTCATATTGATGAACCTTTAACTATTTATATCAAATGTTTGGTTTGTCACATGGTCAAAAAAATCACTTTAGTCAAATGTTTCAATAAAAAATACCTCATGTTTTTCATGCCTCAAGCCTTTAATAAAAATGACCATCCTTTTGGTCAATGTGAACATTTTAGTTAAGTTGGACTTTTTAAAAATCACGTTTTCTTGTAATGTCATTTTGTAGAAAAAAAACACGACAAAACATAGGGTGATAAAATACAATTAGCACAATGATGCGTCGATGTTTCAAATTTTAGTGGTGCTAAGGCTTAAGAGAGATGATTATCAACATAATCCATGTAGAGATTGGCCATTTTAGTGAGCAATGAATTCTTGTAAAAGTAAAAAGAGATATTTTTAGCATGATTAGATTGAATTTTTAAGTAGGATTGTTTGAGAATGTGGACATTGTTAGATGGTGAAGGAGTTTGGAAACATATGTTCCAAAATTGAACAATTAAAAAAATTTCAATTTGTGACTTGTTTTACATGGTGGTTTTTGACACTATAGGTCCATTGATGGCAATAAGAACTAGCAACAAGTATGTTTTAATTGCTATAGATCATTACTTTAAGTGGTGTGAGACAAAGCCCATAAAAGAACATACTATTGAAATTATTATCAAATTTTTGAAAAATAAATAAATCTACAAGTTTGGGGTTCCAAAGTATATACTTATTGACAATGGTGGAGAATGGATGGTAGAATTTGATAAGATGCCTAAAAATTTTAGGGTCATACATTAGTTTATTCCTCCACAGTGGCCCATTATGATGGGATGGTGAAAAAAATGATTAAAACCATAAAACATGGGCTCTCAATTGTTTCATTAGCGAATATCCAAGGATGAGATTTGCAAGTGCTTAATATATTATTTGAATATGGTTATGGTATTCAAGATAACACCAAATATTCACCATACATGATTGTGACATGAAAACCTCAAAGTTGACAACTGACAGTTGTTTGAGTAACTTGATATAGCTAATTGATGATCAATTTGAACCTCAAGAGATGGGAATATAGATTATTAATAAGATGGAGCTTGTGACACATCTACATGAATCTTTGTTGGAAAATGTTGAACATGCCAAATGAAATAAAAGAAAACATATGCTACTAACAAAGGGCTCATTATGTTTCATGTTTTTGGAAAAGGAGACATGTGGGTGAAGATGAGCAAACCAAGTAAAAAAAATCTCTAACAAGTTAGGAAGGATATTATGTATTTGTTAGGTACAATGACAAACATGGACATCGTGAATAGGATGATGGATGTTTAAGGTTTGTATCTTCAAAGATGGTTAGATGTGGGGTAAAGTTATGTGGGATTTGCAATTATACCACCGTATGCCTTAAAGTGCCAATATATGAGGACAAATATTTTCGATGATGGAGTGGCCACATATGTGACCTAAAAGGAGCACAAAAAAAAGAAGAAAGTATCAAACCACCTTAATTTGGCACATTATTGTTAATTTTGATCATTCACCATGAGAAATGTGATTTTCTCAAAATAAAATCGTTGCTTGTTTTGCATTATGTTTGCAGGTGCCGATGTCCATGAATGTTGTAAAGAGGTAGACACTTCGTTTATTGTTTTGTGTGGGGTGTGCTTGCATGTTTATAAACATTGTTGTTTTCTCTTTAAGTTGGATCAGATTACTTGAAGAATGATTAGCTTGGAGGATTTTGATGTGGTGGGAAAAAGTACGGAATGCTGGATTTAAGGAATGGAAGAATGTTCATTCAGGAGGGCAAACATCAACCAAGCAAGCTAAATACTTTAAACTAGAAGAGGTGTATGTGTGTATATATATTTTTTGTTGGTTTTCTATAAACACATGTAAGATAAATGCTCAAGGTGTTTGGCTCTTATTTCTGACCTTCTGTTCCATTGGAGATTTAGGTTTTGGTAAGTAGAATGTTTAAGGATGAGTTGATGGCGAATGTGATGAAAAAGAAAAATGATTTGTAAAGCAAATCCATCATTGGCATCTATGTCTCAAAAGTGGATGTGCTTGAGTTCACAAATTTTAGATTAAGAATTCAGAAATGTGAAGGGAAGTGAATACCCTCGTGGGAGCTCCAAGTTGGGAATTTTTGCCAAACCTCTATTCAAACTAGGGACATTAGGGGACTGTGACCATGATGGCTAGGAAAATGTGGGTTTGAGCGATAATTCCTACCTTGTAAGAACTTCTGAATTGTTGTGGAAGTGGGATTCCAATTGGAGATGAATTTAAGTGAATGATGATGCCATGATAAGGGGTATGGTGGCTTATGAGAATAAACCCAAAGAGTTCCAATTCACCTAAGCTTTTAGAATTTAATATAGGGGTTGTTGGTATTAGACAATGTAAAGGATATGAACTACCAAATATGTAACTATTCTTATTTATTGATGGAAATTATGTTGTCTGAGAACTTGTATATTCGATTGAGCATCATTGAAATCCTTTTTTTTCCTTTTTTTTTGGGATACATTGGAACTGAAGTAGATGTAAGAAAGTAGACAAGTGAGAACCACATAAGTTGGGTTGCATTAATTGACACCCTACATGAATTCTTCATGTTGCTGATACCCCATAATATTTAGGGAGGGTACAAGATGTCCTTGTGACAACCCTTTCACATGGGCCAATCAAGACATTCAAAGACATCTCAATACTCCAGTGCATTATTATTGTTATTATTCACAAAACTATCATTTCCTCTTCCTTGCTTATTCTTGTCTCTTTCAATTTGTGTGAGTTGAGCTGGAGGTGTTCGAAAGCCAAACATTGTCCAGTTTCTTTTGAACTAAACATATTGATTTTATAGATCAACATGTTTAGTTCACAACCAACTAAATTCAAATAAGAGAGAGAGAGAGAAAGCAAGATGATGGGACCAGTACTTTTTATTTTTCCTTGTTGAATTTTGATTTTTTGTGGGTTTAAGTTCCCACTTCAGCTTCGTCACAAAACTGAATAAAAAACAAACACACACACATACACACACACACACTCTGATGAGAAGGAATGAACTGCAGAAGATTAGTACAAGCATATTAGTCCTTAGAAGGGTTCTCAAAGTACCATTGTATAGTTGCAAATGCCACTGCACTTTGTATGTGTCTATGTGCAGACTCACAGTACCCCTAGCCCTACTAGTGAAACACCCACCAAAGGTACCTACTACCTACTTGTGATTCTATTTTTTCCTAGTTTTTTTGCAGGCTCACAATGAATACCTACTAATATAATATTTAGGTTAGAGTTGGGACAAATTCAGAAGCTGGGTGGGTTTGTTATTATTTTATTAGCTACTATTACCTTGTCAAGCCAAGGACAAGGCCGAGGACTCTTATTTTGGGTACTTGTGTGTCTGCTGACAAATTTTAGGACAATTTATTTATTTAATTACTAACTACTATCATGTGGACTTGGCCTCCTCCCACTCACTTCCTAAGTCTCCACACTACTTCAATGAATTCTAGGTTTTCATGAGATGCCTTTTTTTGGAGGCTTCTTTTTGGCAATCAAAAGTTTGGCCCCCAAGCGAACAATATATATCAACTAGGTAGAGATGCTACCATCTTCACCCCTTTATAATCTATCTTGACACACATGCCGGGTACAATGGTCTGTTCTTGTTTCGAATGCCTTAAATTATGGAATGCATATATCTCCATTTCTTTAAAGCTACGGAAGGCAAGTGAGGTTTCACAATCAATGTTCATTTTGGCTACTATTACTGTAAGTACGTGCGCAAGTTTGACATTGATTACATGATTTTCAGAAATCGCTGAAATTTTCAAAAAAGTACTTTATTTTCTCAAGGAAAACTAAAGAATCTGATGGAATATTTAGGAAAATATCACTATTTTGTCAAAATGGAATCCTCAAAATTAATTAATTAATTAATTAATTATGTGACAAACATGTGTCTAAGTGGCCAAGGTATTACATGGTACCTAGATGCCCAAGTCATCAATACAGGTATCACTTAAGACTTGCACCACCTTATGGCAAAGTTGAGAAAGTCACACTATGTTTTCTTTTTCTGCACCTTATAATGACCACATTTCTACTATTTTCAAGCATAAGAAAATGATCCTTGTGATTTAAATTTTTTTGTTATTATTACTAATATTTGGGTTTTTCAGGGGTGGAGGACACCTTAACTACCAAATGCCCCATAAGTGAAATTTGACAAATGTTTTTGAGAATTTTTAAATTGAAGATATTTTTCAAATTTTTTTTTGGTAGAGAGAGCTTTTAGATGGTATGACAATGGGACATTGCCATGTGGATTTGGGTGTGGTTTTGATAATTAAATCCTTGTATGTTGCCTCCATAGTAGTAAGGGGCCTAACTCATGAAACTCATTTATGAACTGACTCAGGAATTTCAGCACTTGGGTCAGCCTGGCTGAGGTTGCTGCCCATTTTCAAAATTTCCTTAGAATCCTTGAATTACAAGTTTCATTTGAATGCACTCAAAATCACATTTTGGACTGATTGTTCAAAGAGTATTATTACCTTGGTCTTTGTGACTAACTTAGCATATTAGGATATAAGTACCATTGCTATGTTTGATTCTTTTTTCCTTTTTTTCTTTTTTAGGGTTCAATGAAGCTTTGGATCCAACCTTGGGCAGCATGTACCGAGTGCATGAGCTCAATCTGAATTTCCTATCTCATCATGCCTTGCTTGATTGTTGCTAAAATTTCTACCAAAATTTTCAGAGTTTATAAACTTTGGACCCATAAGGTTAGTTTAATAATCCCATTTGTGCTGGATTCCTAATTAAGGTTTTGAGTGGAGGTAAAACAGGTGTAAGAATGCCTAAGCCTCCTAGGTCAAAAAATTTGAAATCCTAACAAAACATGCATATTTCATGAACGGGTCAAAGAATGAAAACTATTTAAACTTCACATTAGACTTGCTTACCGCTTTGTTTGGTTTGTCATTAGTACAAATGTTCTCTAAAGGTGCCCAAATTCATCTACAGTGAGATTTTTGAGTACGTATCTGAATTCTTTCTCCCAGTTGAAGACCATAAAGTTTTAGGGTTTAGGGTTTAAGATTTCAAGTTTTTATTTGCCTTTTGAAATCTGAAAATATCCCAATTTTTGTTAAGGGTGCCCAAATTTCTCTGAAGTGAGATTGGAGTGTAGAAATTCTTTCTCCCAGTTGAAACGGGAAAGTTTTAGGGTGTAAGATTTCAAGTTCCTAATTGCCTTTTGAAATCCAAAAATATCCCAATGTTCAATAGGGGTGCCCAAATTCCTCTGAAGTGAGATTGGAGTATAGGAATTCTTTCTCCCAGTTGAAATCTGGAAAATTTTCCGCTTTAGGGTTTTAGGGTTTCTACTTTCCTTTTGAAATCCAAAGCTGTTTCCTCTTTTTCTTGGTCATGGGTGAGGGTTTTCTTTGGAGCATGGAGTTAGCAGTGCAAATGTAACTTCTAGATATCTGCAATGTTTTGTTTATATTGATTGGGGTGGTGGGTGGGTTGATTTGAATTGGGGGAAACTGAACTTTCTGTCTCTATTGTACTTACCTCACACTGCTCCTTGCAAAATGAGCCTGAACTTCATGCAAGGACACGAAGTTGTAGGGTGCATGACCACAAAGTTGTAGAGCTCTAAGAGTGTGTCCACAACAATCATATGGTGTCCTGTATGATCCCAGAATCACTTTATAAAATAGTCTTAGCCCAAACCGTATAGTATATATATATACTAATTTTACATATGGCACAAATGAAAAACTTCATTGTGAAGAGGCAAAAAAAACAAAACACCAACCATATAGTGTTATCCCTCGGTCCACAAACTCCTAATACAAAAAAGTGGGGAAATTTCTGTATAACTATGTTTTTTTAGTGTAAATTTGACTAATTTTGCAATTTGAAAAAAAAACCTTGACCAAAATTTTTGTTATCACAAAATTGAAAAGGAAAACCCTGGTCAAATATCACATGATTTTCTAATTTATTCCAGTTCTGGATCAACATTTGAGTTCCAGATTGCAGCAAGGGGCAGTTTGTTGGCAATATATATATATATATATATATTGTTGGAACTTGTATCCACAATTGCTACTCATCTACATTGGTCTTTAGGGCTCATAATTTTCATTCTTAACCAGTCACCACATTGTGAAATTTTAAAAGAAGTTTGGAGGTTTCCCTTCGCCATATTTCCAAAAACAAAAAGTGTAGAAAAATAGCCAGCTTTCTATAACACATTCCAATACGTAGCCAACAATATCAAACAGTGCTTAGATTTTTAAAAAACTTTCATAATTCATTTGTAGCCAAATTTCACCAAACTTTTTTTGAGGGGATGGATGATCACCACCATACCTACATGACAAAATTGTGTAAGAAAAACACAATTCTTAACTCATTCGTACCCATTGTACCCAGTCAATGGCCAGAATGAACCACCACCCTCGAGGGCATCATCCATGGGATGCCTGTAATGACTCAGTTGTGGATGAACCTCAACTGAGTTAATATCTGGTTTCACCTTGGTAACCAATTATGTAAGGAGGAGGGACCTATATAGAGGAACATGAGTAGGGAAATAGGTGACTACTAGGTAAGTAGATTGTTTATCCACAGTAAAGGCTGTTTTTAGTACCTACCCACTGACAACCTGCAACTTGGGTTGTTAGTGGATAAGTAGTAAAAACAAGCAACTGGGGTAACCCCCATGGTTAACTAGGGAACTGAAACCCAACGGAAAACTGTTTCCTGACCACTTACCATCCATCCTTCATGGTGCACTGGTTGGTGCTGGCTCACTCTGGGTCCTAGTCAACCAACCTCCACACCCAAGTTCTTACAACAGGCCTGACTAGGGCAGACCAAGGTTTCCTCACGTCAGAAATCCAATCCAATTTAATGCTTAGAGTCCACAATGGTTACCAATGCCTATTATAATGTGCCTTAGTTATGCCTTGAAAGTTTCATTACACTTTGTGGATGAACTCTTGTACAATAATTTATAACACTATACCTTACCCTAAGGTCAATTTTTTCATTAAAAAATAATTTAAATATTGAAATGAAATATTGTGAAAATATGAAGCTGACATGTTAAAAACCCATTGTAATTGTTGTAGGCTATGATATGAATAATTTCACTACTCATATGACGATGTCATAGTAGACTATTGTAGATCATGAAATAAAAATAATTTCAATTTCTGAAATTGAATTAGTGTTTTTTTTTTTTTTTGCAAAATTTTTTTTGGGGGTCAATTTGAAAGCTGACCCTATGTTCACTACCTGTTCAGTTTAATATCTGTTTAGTCCAGGATCTCTACAGGTTGGTAGAAACAAATCAGAATTACAATAGGTCAAAAGCAGAGGGCACATTTTAGTTTAGATCTTGTTTAAATTTAACTCTATGGGTGTTGAGTAGAAGTAATTAAAAAGGCCTTTACCCTACTGAATATGAACAAGGGATGTGTCACATTGTGGCCTTGCCATTTACATTAAAATGTATCTTAAGGCAAAATAAGAATTGTGGAAACTCAAATAATTCACCATGCAAAAATATAATCTTCAAAAATTACTCTGAAAGAAACCAAAATCCTTCAAGCTACTATAACTCTATAACTAATCCCAAGTTTCAACACAAGCCAAAATATCATCTTTCAAAAATCCTCATATAAAAACAGACCTATTACCTAGGGGCCAAAATCCATTAAGCTACTATACTCCATATAATGAATCTGAACACAATATCCTTGCCTTGCTAGGCGAGGCCAACAAACAAATGAAGGAAAAAAAAAAACTGGCAACAAACTTCATGCATGCTGCAACAAAGTGGTCATAAAAATTAAATTAAAAAAAAGTCTTCCAGTGTAAGTGGGTAGGTAGTAGGTACCTAGAGGCTAACTTTGAAGGCAATAGGTATAGGGAAGGACAGCCAAATGAAAGTGAAAAGAAAACAACAAAGTCAGTTCACCAGTTCACAAGTTTTCTGACAAAAATAAAGATTCAAATCTTTGTTGGTTGTACTTCCAATGGTGTGCAGTTAAGAGGGTATTAAAGTCCAAATGTTGAGATCTTTGCTATGTATCCTTGGGTTTGATGATCCTGCCCCTATTCCTGTGCCTGTGTGTGCTCTCTGACATGTTGGGCCTTGGCTTTTCCCCCTCCTCCCCCTCCCCCAAACAAGAAAGTGGTACCCAAGATCACTTAATGGAGGGAGACCTTCATTAGAATCTTTATTTTTCTATAGCATTGTTATATAGTATGAAACTCAGTTCGGGCCTGTAAATTTGTCAAAGATTCAGTGCCACCCAATAGGGCTAAACTTTTTTTTATACAAAGAGTGTTTCTTTTATTGGCCAGCTACAATGATAGGCCCAGGTGGTGTGACAGTTAAAGAGTCTCTCCCTTTATATATTGGCTCCATTTTTTTGGGTACTGTTTATGACTCAAGGATGGGGGTCATAATCAACAATGTATGGTGGATGTGGTAAATATTGATAGAGGCCCAAATAGGGAGGGTGGGGGGCAGGAGGGAAGTCTGGGTGGAGATGCTACTAGATCACTTAGGATCACTACTTTGTCAATATTTATGTCCAACTCTCTTTCTTTGATTCTCACCTTCAAAAGCTGGAACAGAAAAGATATCACCCAATTTTGTGTAGTTTGTCAGGTGCTTGAACATGATACATTTAGATCTTTGTCTGAAGACATAATAATGACAGGGTTGTAATTTGGTAATTCACCTTTACCTCCTTCTCTCTCCCACCCCCAAAATAGCTTTTATCTTTGTGCAATGGAGTCCCTCTGAAGGTAGATGTGTCAAAAACCACCTTTGTAATGAAAGGAGGAGAAAACAAGAAAGGGGAGGGGAGGGGAGGGGAGGGGGGGGACAAAAAACTACCTTTGTAAAGAGGAATTCAAGTGTCTTGGAATCAGAATAAAAAAAAGAACCTCATGAAAAAATCACGGTATTATATATAGTTTTATCTATTTTTATTTATCATTTATAATCTAATAAATTCATAATTAATTATGAATTTTAGAAGTAGTTGGCAAAGAAAGGGATATCATGACAATATATGGGTTTGGCCCATGATAATGAGCTCAAACTTCATAGAAATAACACTCTGGTGAACATTGCTCAAAATGTGGGGACCAAAGGAAATCTTACATAGGTTCTGTGAGCCCAGTACCTTACAGGGTCTGAGCCAACAACCATGTTAGCTATTTCTTTTTGAATGCCAAATGAATGTGTAATGATTTTGTTCACAAACTTGTCAAAGTTGCTCTTAATGCTAGTCACTTTGGTTAATCACATGTTGTGATAATTTGATGAAATTCAAAAGTTTCATTATATTGAGAGAGATATAAAGCAAAGTAATTGAGAAGAAATATAAAGGAGAAATAGGAGTGACAATGGACTCATGGTAAAATAATGCATCCATAATCTAATGCTCATTATACAAATTAAATTGTTATTAGGTAACTCTATTTGTGATGTTAATGGTGTAAGGTGTGATAAACTTCAAAGGGTAAAAATGACCTCCTATCCCCCCCCCTTTAGTTTTTCACTTGCCATCACATGGGTCCATAATATATCTGTTCTATTGGCAATTATTGGCAACTCAGTACTGAGGTGCAATCCCAACATTACATGGATATGTAGACAAGCTCAGGCTGTTGTCATGTCAATGAGCTTGTAACCTAATGTCCAAGGTTGAAATAATGGGTTTTGCTTGCTATTTGGGAGATGGGACTTTACCATTTTGGGGATTAATAAAGAAAGGAAGGTATTTAGACATCCACAAGAATATGGTACCAAACTTACCATCCTTCTCTAATAATTCTCAATCCCAGGTTATTGTTATTATAACCAATAACCAAGGAATGATAACCCAGGTTCCATCTCAATATTGGGAATGCTACTTCCATTGTTCCCCAATGTGGTTGTCACCATCTTTGAATGTCAACAACACATCTTTCTACTTTCTACCACATAAATATATTCAACAAAAAAGAAAGAAATCCAACTGAAAATCAATAATACCATTATTTTTCTGTGTCTAGACTCTACCACATACATATATTACACAAAAAATATAGAAATTTTAAATGAATAATAACATGCCACAAACAAACAAAGGGCAAACCTAAAAAGGACTAGGAAAAAGCTGGCCACAGTGAATGAAGAGCTACCAGTGCACCATCCATTGAGTGCACAGTGTCATTAAAGCCCCTATAATCAACAACTCAACTTGCGAATGAACCCAAAACCCACACACACATACACACAACTGTGTGTTTTTTGTTTTTTGTATTTTTTTTTTGAAAGCACAAACAACAAACCCAACCGACAAGCCGTCGGCACCCACAAGTCAAGCTCAGTGGCAGAAGGCTCTGGCAGGGCTTTCAACCTGCACACCACAGCCCAGACACCTGTTCTGAGGTCCCCCAAAGTCCCAGACAGGGGCTCTACCACTGACCCATCATCACCCCTGGGGTCTTGGGCACAACTGTGTTTGACAAGCATATTCCAAATTGGACACACTTTGTCTCATCAGACTGGATAATAATAATAATAATTCATTCATTCATTCACATGATGCTGCTGTTACAGCAAACATTTTAGGAGCTGCCACAAATTGGGGTGAAGTGGCCACACAATCCCCCTTAAGTGTCAGAAAGTTTTGCTTCTCTTGTGCGTGTGTGTTTTTAGGTCCTACTTCCCATATGACAGCAGAGTGCTCATCATCCTGACTCTTTGAGAAGTCATGGGCTCTGTATGTATGTGCGTGAGTTGCGGATGGGAAAGAGAGAGAGAGAGAGAAGAGCTGGGGGGGGGGGGGACCAGCAACATGCAATAAGAATGACACTTTCCTTCTTGTTGTTGTACGAAGGCAAATTGTGTTTGCAAAGTGAGCATCATGCCAATCGTGGTTTTATTTGCCGAGAAAGGGATTCCTCCCTTTTGGATACAACTCAGCTGAGTCCCATTAAGGAGGGGAACATGCTTGCTCATTCTATTCCCCCCAAGTACCAGGGAAGTCCCAGCTTTGTGAGTTCTAGTTTTGTACCCTTTGCTGAGTATATTGAATCCATAAAGAATTAACTGGTAGAATATTTGTAGTTGTATGTATGTGGAGGTGCCTTACACTTGGTCAATGTTTCTGTCACAACACAGGACACGCATCGTTCCTTCAAAAGGTTCCTAAAATGAGGAACCTTGCATGTGCCCTTTCTCTCCTTCTCAAACAAAATCATAGCCATTAAAAAGTTTATTAGATCTTTACAGCAGATAAGGACCTTGAATGGGGCAGTTCTGGGAATTCGGGTTCTGTGCTCAGCTCTTACACACTGTTTTTTAAAGGAATTTTGGCTTTTGGCCAAAGTGGTGATCACCCCTAGGAAAGATTTAGCCAAAACTGGCTATAACCCATATAAGAAGAAAAAATATTTAATCATCCTTTTATATTTTTTGCTTCCTCTCTGAAAACCAAATTTAGACATTTGGAATTTTTTTACTATTTTTTTTACCTCAATTTTGTCTATTTTTCAAAATCGACTTTCAAAAACAAATTAGTTTCTCTTTTTGGCGAAATTTCTCCAATATACAAAGCATTGCTCCCACCTTGTGGCAGAAGGCCCTCATTCCCAGAACAGCCCCATTCTCAGTCCTCATCCTACTTGTAGCCAACTTCAGCCTTTTTCTTTTACCAGTGAAACCTTGCCACAAATTTAAGTTCTAAATTCTAGAACAAAAAATTAATCTTTTGGATTAATTTTTTTAATTTGAAATTATTATTATTCTAGAGATCTAGTATGATATTGTTACATGAGCAGTGAAATTCTTCAGATTGTAGCCTACCATAATTATGATAGTTTTTCACATCTCAGCTTCATATTTTCACAAAAAATTCATTTCACTTTTTTAAGGATGATTTAACAATGAAACTGACCCTAAGGTGAAGTAATTCCTAACTGATTTACTGAAAGCTAATACATAATTATAACAGGGTTCTAATTATGTTGCACCCTGCAGCACACATTAGCTTTCAAGGTTTTGAAACCCAGACCGCATGGGGGTGTGGATGTTTGTTACAAGTAGTTTAGAACTGGTTTCTTTCAGTTATAGACAGCATTTGGATGTAATAGTTTTATAGTTTGTAGGTCATGACTAACGGCTCTTCTACTACTATGGAAAGCATGGGGAGAAGTTTCCTAGTATATTGGAGGGCACGTTATATGCATCAATATCCATCCAAGAATACATAGGGCATGTTACACCTATTCCTTTTAGGACCGGGGCCGAAACTATAAGTGTTGGCAGGTTAGGTCTAAGTCATAGGTCAGGTTTAGAAGTCTTTAGATCGAAGGTTCTAGTTGGAACTACCATTAGAACCTCACCAGACAATTGATTTCTTTTCAAAATTGAATTAGAACCTAAACCAAGGTTCCTGTTGTCTTGTGTTAAATGGGTTTTGATTCTTGAAATAGACCTTACATCATAAACAAGCTGTTGCATTTGATTGATTGTACATAATTAATATTACATAATTTTATTTTATTTTGAATTATGTGCACTACTTGAACAAAGTATTTTCATGTCAAATTTTGGTTAGTTGTGTGTATTGGAGATGCAACCGGACTTGATCTTAAATTGTTACATTCTTTATGAAAAGGATTAGAATCAGAGGATTTAAAAATCCAAAGAATTGGTTTCAGAACTAGACCAAAGGTTCCATCAAAAACAAAAGAAAGTTCAAATTGAGATAAAAGATTCCTTTTGGAATTGAGAACCAAACAACATTAAAAATTATGTGTACTTGGGTTAAGAAAATCTTGATGTATTTGGAAAGCACCATATGTGATTAATATCCCTCCTAGAAAAGAGAAGCACCTTATACCCACTCATAAGTGTAAGGTCCCTATCACTCTTAGGAGGGAGTAGGGTTAAAAGCCCTTCCCTCCTCCACCTCGTGACCCACACATGTTTAACTTCACAACAACATTTGTCTCATGCATGTGACAGGTAAAGTTGGAAGGAGGGGACATTCCCAAAATGTGGGGCCAGACTTGACTACCGTCTTAGGTCCCACCGTGAGACTTTACACTAAAACTTATCAGAAAACCTTGGAAACCTTAGTTTTCGCCAAAGCTAATAAGTAACTCATCAGTGGTAAAATGTGTGAAACTGCAGGGTGTCACTAAAACCCTGGGCAGGCAAAAAGAGTTTGTAAATAAATTGAGTGATTTCATCTGTTAATTAGAGAATAAATGATGCAGATGCCATGTTGTACTGTAGTCATGCTTTTCAGCACATACCACCAACCTTGAGGCTCTAGACATATATATAATAAGGGGAATAACTTTTATCCATCAGCAGTAACTTGAAGTTCTTAACAAAATATGATATTACAACAGTGGTTATCCTTTGCCCAAATGTACTATGGAATCGTCAAGCTCCTGTTCATTATCTTGGGCAAGGTGCCAGGCAAGCCCATTAGGAAAAACTAGGTGGCACACCCAACATAATTGGCAACCATGAGACCATTCCATCACTTTAAGGTCTGGGGTGGCAGACTCAACAATTTAACACAAAATTCATGTTCCACAGATATTTTAGTCACTATCAGGAGATCATGATCATCATTAGAACACTATGTCTCATAATATGTGGTCAAGAAAATGATAAAATCTGCCACCCCAAACCTTAGGGTGTGTAGAAAATTGGAACACAAGCTAAGCCTTATAGTATGGCAACTCCTTGTCACCTCATATTGCTGGAGCATACCCTATAGTTTGGAAATTGGAATCAGCCTTTTTTTTTAATGCAAATTTTCACAGTTTTGTAAAATTTTCAATAATTTTGTTGCAAATTCAGTGGTTTTTACAAATTAAAGGTCAAATTTCAATTAAAAAATAAAAAATATCCCAGAAATTTGCCAAATTTCTGTACAATATGGTTCAAGTGGGTAGCAAAAAATATGTAAGGATGCTTAGATTATTTTTTCTTTTCATATTTTTAATAGCCAAATTTGGCTAAATTGTCTTATGGATGATTCCCACCTCAGATACATCACCATATCACACAATATGCTAATTGAAATACTAAACACATGTAAATTTTGGTGGAGAATATTTGTGAAGAGAATTTTTTTAACATGGGGATCAACTATTGAGCCACTTTCTTAATCCCACCAACCTAGCTACCAAACCTAGTGCTTAATTCTTTTGCCATGTCCTTTGACATTGAAACCATTTTGCCTTCACCCCTAAAGCTCCCAATTAAAATAATTGAGAACCTCATAACAACTTTATTCCTTTTTTTATCAGCCTTTTTTTCACTAGCAAAAAATGCCCAAAAAGTGAATTTGAAAACTGCAAATTCGAAAATAAGGTTATTTGGGGATTTTTCAATCACCAAAATTTGAAATCAGTTTAGTAAAATTTGCCAGATTTCTATGTTTGATTCCAGTAGATAGCCAAAAATATCAAAGTCTGCTCAATTATTTTTACTTTCATATCTCACTTATAGCCAACTTTGGCTAAATCTTCCTATGGACAATTGACACTTTGGCTATATCACAAATTAACCAAAAAATAGCTTTGCATTGATTCATGCAAAATCCACATCCTCTTCACAAAAAGGAAGCAGAACTTAAAGTTTAGGGATGCCTCCAAATTCATAACATGAGGAAAGTTAGACAGTTGACGATTAGAAGAGAAATCATTATTTTTTCTTCTCCATAGGCTCCATAGGAGAAAAAGCAACAGAGAAAAAGTAATTCCCAGGCATCCACTTGATGGTTTTATGAACATCCTTTTGGGTGGGGAAAGAGAGTTGTACATAATATTTTGGAGATTTTGGCAAGTCATTTCTATGATGATATGATTTATAGTTCTGTAATTACTCTGTATCTACATGAAAATTCAATATTGAGAAAGTAAATTAATATATTAATATATTGCTAAACTAGTAGGTACAGACTGAATTCCCCAGCAGCAAGATATTCTATTATATTAATAATCTACTCATGCATGCAAATAATATTGCTCACTAATATTTATTGAATTGATTGGTCCTGACTGTTCCAATCCAAAACGCTTGTATAGCAGCTGCTGTTGGGATGCAGATGGATCAGAACCGACCCATTCAAGAAGATGACAAAAATTAATGATGAACAAAAATGTGTAAAAGCTGATGTTCTTTTTGCAATCTTTGAACAATGAATTTTTTTCTCATTATAAGCGGGGTAAAATTAAAATCTATTATCAATGTGATGATGGTGATGATGTTCCAATATTGCAAGCTCATGGTTAAATTTGTAATCTTTGATTCATGTGAAAATTATTCTTCTTCTTCTTTTATTTATAAATCTCTCTGGTATCATGTGATCTAGTGCCGATCAATAATTACAACGCCGTGCAGCATAGCTAGCAGCAAGGGGATAACAGGGACGGTGGGAATGGATTGAAAAGAATGAAATGATTTGACGCGTGCATATTGCAGCAGCTGCCACATTTCGAACAAGCCGTATAAAGAAAGAAAGATAGAGTATTTGTTGTTGCTAAGTGGACGTGCCTGAGATATATATATATAAAAACTTTAAGCATCAGGTGATGAGCTGATGTATAATATTGTTCATCTTCTTTTATCTTGCAGCCATCATTGATCTGATGTCAAGTCTTCAGATCTCTAACTAGTGCAAATTCTCTATCACTCGTTTGTAGTACGTGCTATTTCAGCTACTCGTGGAGTCGTATGAATTTACAGCACGCATGACGTTCCCACGTATATAGATCACATCGAGGCCGTAATATTCTGCAAAGCTTATAACTTGACCATGTAGACTGATTCTCATGTTACCGTTTACAGACATAGATATCTCGAGCTACTTATGGATCACATCCGCAGGGCGCCGTATATTTCAAGCTTTATACTTATTAATTGACTATGACTGCAGATTCTCATACTACAGTTTCAGTCTGATCCGGTCCACTTATGATGATCAAATGATCCAGCCGTATATTCAAGCTAGAAACTTGACCGTGAGTTGTGGATCAACATATAGTTGTCGCTCTTGATCGATCGACCGCCGTAGCATGTCATGTCCCAACCAATTCAAGCTCTAAACTTGACCACGACTACCTGCGGATCATAATAATATTCTCGTTGTTGGTTGGTTGGTTGATTGGTCTCAAGACGCCGTATAATGTCACGTCACAACCAGGAAAACGATTGATTAATATACTTGGATTTGCTTGGCTTGACTTTCACCCAGGAAAACGATTGATTAAGATACTTGGATTTGCTTGGCTTGACTTTCACCGTATCTGTCACAATGCATGTCGCGCCATGCATAATTATCCGGCCTCCCGCCAGAAATTTCCGAAGAGGGAAATTTTCAAGCTCCTCAATTTCATATGTCCTCTTTTTTGAAGCAGTTTTCGACAATTCAGTACATGAGCCACTCTAGTAAACATTAATGACCTATTTTTGGGACGGGGAACAAGGGATTTCTATCGGATGTAAGAGAGAAAGCCAGGATAATACTACACGGTACTACTCTTCTGGATCCATCCGTATGCCTGAATAATTCATGGTTCTAGCTAGGTTTACACTAATTCTAAGCTTATGAATCCTCATTAAAATCGTCTTAAGTTAGATCCATTAAGTATTCTCTCTTTATTCGAAACAAGCCAGAGTTGCAATTAGAACACTATATAAATTCGGACATGAAACCTGTCATACAACTCCAACCATGAATATATACATATATATATATATATACGCGCACACGCACACACATACACACACATATATATTATGCAAGTTCGGCAAGTTGGGTGCATTGTTCCTTGTCTTTACCTGACAGTTAGTTTATGCTTCTACTCAGAATTGTGTGTGTGTGTGTGTGTGTATGCCTTTTCAGATCCAAACCTCCAAACCAGCAAATCATTATCACGAGCAATATTGTCAATTGATGCAATCAGGTCTATTTTTTGCAGATTGTACCCATGTGCCAAATGATGCTATTGTTGCTAGCTAGAGTGTCAAATCTGAGTGATGACACACAAGTCTTCATATTCAGCTGAATTCAAACAGGAATTTGAAATTTTTTTACAGGAGGAGGAGGTGCACGGATCATTTAGCTGAGTGTATCCAAAGAGGGACCAGCACAGCGCCACCAAGACATTATGAACCACTAGGAATGATTGCAAAGTCTAGATCTCATCTAATAGGGTTTATCCGAACGACCGAGGGGCGAGCTTTGAGGCTTTGAAGAACGTGAGAGAATAAAGCGTACATGAAAGAGACGCAAAAACACTCAGGACTAACTGCAATAATATGAAGACTTGCAAGATAAACTCTCCACCTTCTTTGTCGAACATGATACGCTGTACATGACAGAGACCAGAACCCTACGCGGAAATGAAGGCTAATTTTCCAAGAATCTGTACCTAGTTTAGCTGCACATTGTCAACTAAAAGAAATGTACACTACTGAAAATTATACATCATCCGACAATGTCAAGCGGCGTGTGATAACTCATGTCCGATACACCATCGCTCACAGACTCGACTTGCAACAACGTCCGTAGAGGTGATTGAACTCATGTTGATAGAAAACTCTTGCATGGCGCTACTACACGTCCTATTATACGGAGATACAAGTTTGCTGCAGATGTAACAATTCTTATAATATGGATAAAAAGGACTTCCTGCAAGGAATAGGACTCGACAGGAAAAAGAAACAGGACAAGTTCCAGGAGGCAGGCAGCTGTTGACCCACCCTGGAATTAAATGTGACCTAATTTTTTACGAGAAAATTCACAGGACTCCAAATGCATGAATATTCATATCAGATAAAAACTTGACAAGAACTAATTTTGCAGTGCAGCTGCAGCAGTTAAATTAAGTGCAGACGGTGTTTGTATTTTCTAAGTTATATGATCACTGTAGAATTGACCTACATTAACAGAGGAAGAATAGAGGAGTACTAAAATTATAAATCCACCAGATTTAAACAGGGGTGGTTACCTGTTGATGTCTCACCTACCTGCTGCAACTACTCCACCAGCGCTCGAGTGCAACTCAATACGACGCCTATCAAAGACAATTTAGCCAAAATTATGATGAGCTATTTATCAACCATACTTGCTAATCATCGAAGCAAATCAGACCACTTAGGTTATAACAGCTGCACTTGCTTATAGATCTAGGGGCCAGCTACCTACCTACCTACTTGTATCTTATACGTGTAATTAAAAATTATGTATAATCTCATTAAATTAGCTTATATGTATTCTGATCACATTGATCTGAGATGAAAAGGATGGATTAACTCTTTATAAGTGTAATTAGAAACTATGTATAATCTCATTAAATTAGCTTATATGTATCGTAATCACATTGATCTGAGATGAAAAGGATGGATTAACTCAAGGAGGAGGAGTAGGTTCACAGCAGGGAGAAACCATGTGTTTGAAAAATAGTGAAAATCAATGTATTGAATTATTGCTGTAGATTAATGTCATTAGTAAAGGCGCAAGGCCGGGAGGGAGAACGATGTTTTGAATTTGTAAGCCTCGACTTGTGTTAATATTTCTGGACCGGCCCCATAAGACGTATGCATCGAATAATACGGAGACATGAGACGTTGAATTTTAAGTGTTTAAGTATATATAAAGAGTACCGTTTTAAGGCTGTTAATTACAAATTAATTAAGGTTGTAGAAGGGATTAGTACTCGACGTGTAAATATGCATTTATCATCAAAAGGCCGGGGAGAATGACATATTGAATTTGCTATAATCCTGATTTCTGACCACCAACCACTGATGATAGACGCATGCGCTGAGAGCTACGGATCACATTTAATTAAATTATTATAAGTGGAGGAGTACGTTTAACAACAACAACGCTGGCAACAACTTAAACTGATCGTAGCTGAAGGGATTACCACTACATATATGTTGTGTCGATATAATAGGACCTGTACGTATTTACTAGAGTCGCAGAAATCTACATGTCCATGGAAAAATCAGTTATGACGCCCCTCCCTCCCTCCCTCCCTCTCTCCCTGATTGTGCTGTACAATAATTAATATTCCCATTAGCTTAAATTATCAAATCGTCCACTAAGATAAAGACTGCATATACACCTCGCCTAAGTTACGGAATGGTGTTTTTTGCATGATGTAGCACGACATACATATGTATAAAGCTGTTAATTATCGAACATGACATCATAATATGCCTAATTAAGGGTCCATGTGATACCTCAGGTTTATTTTCCAAGTTAATTATATGATGGGTATAATTAATGAAATCATGGTAGAGAAGTAATTAGAGCGATTATATATATTAGTGCCCACTTTTTTTTTTGATCACAGGTTTAAATCATTAATTGAGGAAACGACAAAGTTTTTTAATTATTGGAGCAAATTAGGGTTCTCCTGTTGCAGCAAATTAGGGTTGGAGAACATTGATGGATGGTGTGCTTAATTAATCATGAGCTAGAATAGTTTCTTGTTATGAATATCAGTTTTCCCTCTTTCTTGAACGACTACGTATACTCGATGGATGGATGATGCAGCTACTAGTTAGTTGTGATCAGCTGATTGGAGCCGCCAGAAATAATTCAATCCATCCAGTGTAGTGGTTGAGGACCCTTATACTGGATGAATTTTTCCATCATCAGCATGTGACAATGCGACAATACTGAGTACTCATGTGCTGTGAAATTCCGGCCAAAAGTAATTTGATTTAATTAGACGCGTTGTAACACAAAACTCAACTTCAGTAGTTATTATACAAATAAGCCGGCCCTAAAAATTACAGCCTGGAAAAATAATTATTTGATTACGAAGTGCATTATAACACATGAGTCGAACCCTCCAACGACAACAAGCTGTCGATTCCGTAGTGAGACAATGCGCCGTAAATTTGCTTCCCAAAATAATAATTGAATTCAGACGTGCTTGCTGCATAAACACACGAGTTCTACTGAATTAGTCCATTTCCGTAGTTATACAATTATTCCCGTAATTTGCGGCCAAAATAATTTGAACTAAGACAAGTGCATAATTACACATGCTCGAATGTACTTAACTAGCTGTCGATTCCGTAGTTATACACTGATTTCCTTACGTATTGAGACTTGTTTTCTTACGTATAAATTGTCGTCATCAACGCAGTACTTGTACTTAAAGAAACAGAATTATTTTTTTCTCTTTTATCTAGTCCCTAGCTACTCAAGAATAACTAGTAATTGCGCCGCTTGTGGGACGTATAATCTCAAGCTGTTATAATTATTATTGGTTCAATTATCAAGCTTTGATGATCAACAATAACATCATAAACGTTTACTGTATTACCTATCTCTTCAACTAGGGCAAGCAGCTGGAGCACCTTCTACTCTCAGTCTTTATACAATTCAACTATCCATGACGTCACGACCAATTATCTGTTGAGCTGGTGGTTGTATGACGTAATAGTAGTACTTAGGGAGCTGGTGGGTTGCATGACGTAGTGGTAGTAGTTAGTTACGTGGCAACAGCAGCAGCCAACCTTTCATAGTCGGCGGGACCAGCTTGATCCATCATGTGATTTGACACTCTCTAAGTTTTTTCCTGCTGAAACTTTGTTTGTTATTCAAACAGCTCTTCCAATTAGGTCATATCTGCTACGCATTATAAGAGTACAGATCCATTCAACTTTTTTTTTCCGTTCTACACCTCAGTAGAAGTACTTTTGAACAAAATTCCATGCAAATCCTCATCCCTAGATGTTTCCCGCATTCATCAATATAATGCATATAACTTCATACATACTCCATACATACTCCATACATACTCCATGTACATATTTCATGGTCAATAGTACCTATCCAGAACATCTCAATACTCATATATGAAGGAGACTGCACGAGCATGTGGCATTCACGGATCCATAGACAGACACCCATGAGTATCTAATCCCTATTCTCCGTATGTATGCTGTGAACATTCACAACATGCACTTGATCTTATAAGTGCTCCCCAGATGTGAATCAATGCATCCTATCCAATCCCAGTACCAAGGTTACAGCACAACTAGTGCAGTAGTCAACTAGCAGTAGTCAGTCCCTTCACGGCCCCAACTGCCTTCACACCTAAATTTCAAGGGGATTTTCCTCATCTGGCAAATTAATTAGAGACCAAAATGAGATCCCACATAAACCCCAGACTCCATATAAACCCCAGGGGTCAGATCATGTACCAGCTGGTTATAGGTTTGTGGTAAACTAGTGGTGGTGGTAATCGGTGATGGAAAAAACCTGGAAATGTTTAAAGGAAAGTTACAGCTCCCTGGTAGTAATATGGATGAGGATTATTATCAAAATTATATCAGCATTAATTATACAAAAAATTTCATTCCAAGCTAATTAATATGAAGTTACTGAAATTATTAATAGAATAACATACATATAACACGTATGGGTTGTAGGAATTCCCAGCAACTTTGTGCACTTCTTTGACATTTTTAATTTCCAATTGTATGTAGTTCAGCTGAGTACTTCTCACCCTTGGAAGATAACTTCCAATTTGTTTTGGAAGTGTTGTGCAAAAACAATATAGGGTGCAACTAATTTTTTACTTTAATTTATTCATAAATTACCCAAATGACATAAATAGGGTGCTTATAATTCATTATGACAACATATTTAAAATGTTTAAAACATTTTTAGAATATTCAATTTTAATAAAATATTCTTTCAGTATTTAATTATTTAAATAGAATCCCAAAAAATACTCTTTTATCTCAGATGTTTCATAAAATATATAGAGTGCCCTGCCCCCCAACTTCTCACCCTATATGTTATAACATTATAGTCATATACATGTGCATCAATTGGAGAGCACCAAAAGGAGACAGATTTTTATTTTTTGTTGATAAATTCATTCATTAAGCAAGTATTGCTTACACATATATTATAACCGTGTTGTAGCATCAGAATGATGATCTACTGCACCAAGCCTGAAGTTTGAGTTCACACCTTTTCATGTTGAGTCATCATTCATGTCATTGGAAACTAAAAACAATCAGCACTGCATCTCATGGGATTTGAACAACAATTAGTCGGCAATGCTGATCCCTTACCCCCTTATAGCAGTTACACCTGCCTACATTAGACTAGCTGGATCAGTTGGTTCAAACTGGGGATCCGCTGGGGCTACAAATTAATAAAGCAGTTACCACCAGACAGGAGATAGGAAGTATCTAATTTGGACCAATTAGGATGGAGGTGCACCAATGTACTAGCTATGAGGCTCATTTTTGTAATTTGTCTACTATGACATCGCACTCTTCTTCTTCACAACCACCTGAATCGGCAACATACAATTGTGAGTATTATATAATGTACACACATATGCAGTACCCATCTGTGTCATTATTCTCAGCTGGGTGGATTGCATAGAAGTATTTGAGAACCCTTTGTTCAAAATACTACTTCACTTTTCACCCACTTATGGTCAACCTATCTAGAAACCAGCAGAGTATATGATATGCATCACTGTCAATCATTTATCAAGGAGCCATGTCATGTGCAAACAATATATTTAGTCCAATTCATAGCATCAGTGCACAAGATCCCCCAGTCTCTCAGTACTTCGGTCCACAACTTGAAAGATCAAATTGGAAACTAGAAATGGAATGGAATCCGATAAGGATATGTTGCATTGTTAGGCTGCACCGAGGATTGGAAAAACTAGGTATCCATGATTTTGGATATGGTCAATTCAACAAGCTGCTAGTTTGTGTCATAGCACAATGAAGACCAATGAAGGTGAACCCCCACATGAAATATGTAATATGATGTGGATCGAGGACACAATGCTGTAAGATTGCATCCATGCAAGCAGTCTGTGAACAAAATCAACAATGAAACAATATATTTGGTCATGCTGAAGAATCCTGTGCAAATTCTATGAAGTCAGTCCTCAATATCCCTTTCAAGAACAAAAAGAAGCTAGGAAGCAACAATTAAAACATGAGTACAATTTCAGCCGTGCAAGCAATATCTAGTCATTCTCAGATCCCTTTCATGAAGAAGAAAGGTCCTGCTCAGGCCAGCTGCCCGCTGTCTCTGTGCTATGACATGGGAAACTTCAACAGTCTTGCTTGGTGGTCTACCATTTACAGTTTGGTGGGTGTGGGTACCTCCTCCTGGGCTGTCCTCACATCAAAACCACAAAAAAGTTCCTTTGAATGATTTGCCAAACCCAATCATTAATGACACACTCAAAAATGGGATATCACACTGGAAAGAATTCCACACCACCAGCAGAATTCTAGCCTGACCAGTCCAGGGGGCTTGCACAGCACCAATAGCCAAGCATGTACACAGAAAGCTGTTTCTGCACTAACAATTCCTGATGAAGATCTAATACCGTGACTGTCTCCATCCAGGTCAAAATAGTGCAATGCTTAGCAGTTTACAGCAGGGAATTACAGTCAAACTATGACAATGAGAAAAAAATTCCAGTGTAAATTAATCATTGCAAAATGTAATCAATGGTCTTGATGGTCAACTTTGCAAATGCCAGAAAATATACTCTGGAATGACACACAAGAAAGTACTTGATGATGCACTTGGACATATAAGCTTTACAGTCTCAAACAGATGTACATAATTGTCTTCTGTGCAAGGCATAATACTTTCCCACAATAAGCACCACTATACTTCCATATCATAGTTAAGAAATCATCGGACCAAAAAGACAGGAGAATTTAGAGTGTCACCAACAACTGAAAATTATAAGGCATGATGAGTTTTGTGTCCTCCACTTTCACCTTTCTTTGCAAAACTGCAATACAACTCCATGCTTCGAAAAGCTGTTAAGACACTTCAAAGGGAACCAATAATTTACACAAGATACTTACAAAACGTTTGGACCCATTTTCATGCTAGTAGATCCTGTAGCTCAATAATATATACATACTGCTGTTTTGGATAATCTACAGTAGAACTTCAAAAGGTCTACTGGAAGCTGCAAGAGGATGAGGCTGATGCATCACAAGGAACTTGAATCAAAGCATGAGTATCTGTTTCTTGAATAGATACCTTCAAAGTAGTTGTAATGAAGCAAGGGATTTGGTTGTCCATAAACTAAAGCAGGAGGGTGCTCACCCGTTGCAAAAAATATATCAGTGAGATCCCTCTGAGATGATAGCTTGTTCCATTTCCATCTTCTCTTTTGCACAATAATTTTGAATACATGTAACCATAACACATGTGTCTGGAATATTGATGCTGTTATATATGGAGCATGTAAAACTTGTGTTTCTGTTTTATAGCTGTTTATCCATACCTTGTATAAAGGACATCCTCCCATGGATGGCAGTAGAGAGGCTCCTTGAGTCGTTTCTGGTCAAACGTGTGACTGCATGCCAATAAAAGAATCAAGAATTTACAATAATGTGCACCAGGTTGAGTAGACATTGCCTGGCAGTTCAAACTGAGAAATTTGCAACACATGGATAACTTACAAAGTCTTACACAGACAAACCACACACACTCATGAAGCTATATAAGGAAAGAATCGCACCCAATGAGACCAATGCTCCTGGCCAGGATGAAAAGGCCATTAAGGTAGCCAATTTCAATGATCTCAACAATTTCCTGCTCTGTGAACATAGCACAGCTGGATAGCAAGTCCAGGAACAGCGAACCAATACAGCCATCCACATTCATGACCAGGTTGTTGGATTTTGACATAGTGTAAGTCTCCACAGTCACAGCATACTCCATGTACTTCACTGCTGGGAAGTGTGTCCTTGCATACTTTTGCAGAAGCTCCACTCTCCTATCACAGTTGTCATGACTTTTGATCCTGCACATTCCACAACTCATGTCCTTGAGTACTCTAAGCAGCAAATTACCCTAGAGAGCAAGAAAATATTTATGTAATTTAAAATTGTCAGTATTGAACTAAAGCAATTTCCAGCAGTGACACAGGCTATTTTGAATGCATTCTGGATGCTTGCTTCTTGTCCATGGTTGAACATGGCAGGTTGAAGAGCATACCTATGACCAATGCCAGGTACTCGAATGCCCTTCTTCTTCATGCTCTCAACAAAGTCATAGGGTGACAGACCTCTGTCATAAGCATCTTTAAAGTATCGAGCAGCATCATCAATCACTCCACCAAATCGTGGACCGATTGTCAAAAGACCTGATTCAGCCATTATAAGTTCCATAACTTACAAAGGGTTTAGGGTTTAGGGTTCAGGGTGTAGGGTTTAGACCATTCAGACATTTTCAAACAATGATGCCATGTTAGGGAGTTTCCTGTGCAGCTTATCTATGTTAATCAAACTGGTAATCTAGAAAATGATATAACCCACCTACAATGAGCTCAGAAATGACAGAACAGAGATCATTTACTTACCAGAAATAAGACATGAGACCAAATCTTTTCCCAAACGTGCTGTTACAATGGTGCTGTGAGCCCCTGACACACATGGACCATGATCTGCACACAGCATAACACACATCTGCAATTCCACCAGGCATGGATAAGAACATTGCCCACTAAAAATGAATGTATCTAGGCTGCTACAGAAGTTTACATTTGTAAGCGAAATTTCATCCTTGGTTTCTGACAATGCAGAGAGAAAAGTCACAAAAAGAAGCACAGAAATCACCTCAATAAATTTGGTACAGTAACGAGGCAGACTCCGCTTGAACCACAGCAGGGAGATAACATCACCAACACCATAGTCTTTATCAATAATTGTTGACATAGCAACACCTGCATATGATGGCTCTTCTCCTGCAACCCAATTCAATATAGCATCATAGTTGACTCCTTTGAGTTGGAGAAGATAGTTACAAGATAAAACAAACATCTTTAAACATTAAGGAAACTCCAACCAACTCTTTACAGAGTCAAAGCACCACAACGGTCTCTCAAATGCAGGAAGCAGGAAACTGCTGATTTGTACATTTACCCCTATCATCACAGATGGTAGAAACAATATGCGTCAGTGCCCGAACTTTTCCACCCTTGATGGCACTGTTGAGATCTTCTGGCACTGGGGGCGGAGTATAGTCCTCAACTGGAACGACAACTTTCTTCTCTACCTGCCAACATGTGTAAGAACAATAATGCTTAGAAATTTCCATCTTCTTCACCTACATACAGCTTTTGTTATGTAGATGCCCTACCTCTTAACAGTACATAACAACTCTTATGAGTGTTGAGAAATCTCCATATTCAAGGTTAAGAAAACCAGGAGAAGGTGAAAAACCTTTCCTTCAAGTCAAACAAAGACTTCCCTGAGATAAACACTGAAGAACCATGAAGAAGAAAAACACAAAAGGGAAGAACTCTTAACAGTGCAGCACAGTGCATTTGTGAACAAAGTTCTTGCAGTAAACAAAATGAGATGAGACCCAGAAGAAATAGACATGATTACCAGCCTCTCATAGGTAGCCTTTATAATGGCTTCCAAGCCTTCAAAGGAGGTAGGAACAATGGCACCAGCATATTCCAAAGCTTTGTTCTTTGCCTGTGCTGACTCCATATCTCCACCACTTTTAGCACCCTGTGGCAAAACCCAAAATTCCATTGACCAACTCTTTAGATTCAACTCTCACAAAAATTGGCTGATTCACTGAGAAGATGGAGAGGTAGATGTTAGTGAGGTACCATAATAGAAGAGTAATCAATGTCGGCATCATCTTCATTCCAAAGCAGGGCAGCTCATACACTAGTGGAATAAAATGCAACTCAGAATCTGAACACTCAATGCACATATAAAGGGAAATGTGTGCTAATTGCCAATCAGAAAACGGAGAGCAAGAAGGAGCAAGGAACTTACTGCATGGCCAAACTGAACTTCAGACTTGAAGAGGCGTGCACAAGTACAACTGACCCATGCTACCACTGGCTTCTGTACTCCCCTGTTGCAATGCCTCAACTAGCGAATACTCATCACGACCCCCCAACTCTCCCAAAACCACAATCATCTTTACCTGAACATTCCATTAAAAAACCATGTAAGCTCATGTAGGTAACACAATAAAGCCCACAAAATGACATTATGAACAACATGATAAACAAATAAATAAGAAAGCAATTAGGCTCCTCTCCTATCAAAAGTACTTACACACATTCACTGCCTTGTAAACAGTGCAGAAGGAAATTAATTTGAGGATTGAGAAAGATTTTCTCTCTACACTTGTTAATCGTTCATCTCTTTACAAGACAAAGTTTGTGCATGAACTCTAAAATAAAAGGCCTTTGCCTGAGGGATGTTGTTGAAGCGCAACACATGGTCTGAGAGAGTAGATCCAGGGTAAACATCTCCACCAATTGCAATACCCTCATAGAGTCCATCTGTAACACGAGCAAGCACATTGTACATCTCATTTGACATGACCCCCTGCCAAAGTTAGAAATTTAATTGTGAGTTCTGTCACCTTAGCAAATACTTTAGAACATTTTCCACTGGCAACACTACTGTGTAGCCCAGTGAATACCACATCCCTGTCAATGACAAACAGATCAGAAGCAAAATTGTAAAGACATGAACACAAACTTCCACAATCTGAGTGCTTTCAAAGCACAGATCATCTGCACGATGGAAATTCTTCTAAGACGGTTTAGGGTTTAGGGTATGCTGTATCCTTCACAGTAATACTTACAGATTTTGACACAAAGCCAATAGAACCTGGTCTGTACAGCTTGCAATGGATGATGTTGTCCAATGTACCAGCTGTGTCTCCAATCTTGAATGCACCAGCTTGGATGCCTCCAACTGTAGCTGGCCCAATAATCACCTGCTGGACAAGGTATTGTCAACTGGGTATGCAACTTTCCCCTCCCCCTTCCTACCAATTCCCTTTCCTTGCAAGGATTGATTGAGGGATGGGCTTTTGACATATGTAGCATTTCTCCATGAGGTCAAGGGTGCTGTCCACAATAATGGTTTAGTGTACATAAACAGATGGGACAAAAGAGTTCTCTGAGCTAGAGCTAGGGAATGCTGGCAGTTGACCATGTCTAAACTCAACTTCTAATCCTATTAAACAAATCATCAAAGAGAGATTAGTCATCAACCTTGTTATTCACACGAGCATAAGCAATCAATTTCTTGGTGTCTGCTTCAGGGACTCCCTCGGCAATAACAGCAACCACCCGAATTGTTGGCTGCTTCAGGGCATCCATGGTTGAAGCAAAAGTGCTGTATTCAAACCCGTTGTACATATAAATGCATAAGTACTGAGAACTGTTCCATCATCATAACTTAAGTCAACCTGTTCAACAAAATCAAAAGATGAATAAATAATAAGCTTATAGAGATTTCAGATTTGACAACATATAAATAGCAAACAGGGAAAAGAGGAACCGAACCATAAAGGACAGAGAAAGCAAAAACCAAACTGAGTATTAGTTTGAACAACAGCAACCGTCACCCTCATGTTCAGAGACCTTCAACAAAAACAACAAGGTATGGTAGTGACCAGCTACCATAACATCCCCACCAACTTCATCAGCTCCCAGCAGCAGGTGTAGATCAGTGTCATACATTTACCAACATACCAAGTTCCTATGAGAAGACTGGCAATGACAAGAAGATCCAGCCATTATGGGGTCATGGCTGGAATGGCTAGATCTTCTCATATGTGACAAGGTAGAAGTTGGCTTGAAACACTGCGCAATTGGTACCCATTGGGAAACCAAGTTATTGCTTGAAGACTCACTGACCAAATATGACAATGAACAAGTTATCTAAAATAATATGTAACCAAGAAGATAAATCTGAAACTTTTGCCACCTTGAAGCAATGGAGAGACTCCAAAGACCTTATATATCATCCTTATCCTTGAACCAAACCAGATTTGAAGTTTGTGGCTGACCTCTATGAACAAAAATCTAAAACAATGGGGCTCAAACATCCCTCAAAAAATTTATCCAGTAGACCTTCCATTCCAGCATTCAAAGGTAGTATCTTCATACAAAGAGTAGAAATCAAGGGATTGCAACAAAAAGAGGCAGCATTAGAGATCTCCAGTGATTCAAAAACCTTGTCATCAACTACTCCTGAGGAGTCTTTTAGACCCAGTATTGTAAGAGGGGGGGACATCAGCTTCCCGCAACCTGGTAACTCAAAGGTCATTGAACCAGCAAGATAGCTTTATAGAAGGAGCTTAGCCAGTTAGAAACTTCTGTGAGAGAGGTAGTACTCACTGCATTGAAAAACCTAGGCTTCATGGGTTTTATGATACTCCTGAGCTGCATAAAGAACTGATTGCATGTTTCTTAGTCAATCAAGGATACATGGAAGTCATTTTACTCCACCCTGCCAGAGTTTAGCTTGAATTGCACAGACAAGCCCCTGTAGCTGAATTGAGAATGCTTGCTGACGAGGAGTCAAATTGTTTGTCAACAATGGAGATCAATGATTTCTCTGAAGCCACAGATATTCATCACATTAAATGATTTAGCACTGCACCTACTGGTTTCTTGAAGGACAGTGGATTTGTGCAGACACCTGAAGTGCTGACCTACAGGTTCAGAAGTCACAGATCAAAAAGCCCAGAAACTCAAAAGCATATGTGTGAAGACAATGCACACCTGCGGAAAGAAGCAAAGTTGATGAAGACATCTGCTGTTGGGTGAGCCTTGCAAGCAAAAGCAATACTGACAACAGCACATCCATGAGGAGACTACAATATGATGCTCAAAAGATTGTTCATTTTCTCCGGATCAAAAACCACAACATCATGAAAACAACTTTAAATGTTCCAACCTCCATTCCACAAGCAGGCCCGCAAAAAGTTCATTGATTGATGTCACTGTACCTTTCAGTTCACAAATCTCACTTGCAGCTAATGAAAAGACCATGAGTTTTGAAAGGATATACACATACCTGCCATGGACTGGAACTGCAATCTCCTCTTGTCCAAAAAATAGCTTTTGAAAGCCCTCTGAGCCTGGATTTATTATTCCTGCAACAGAAGGTATCTCTCTTCCTGCAACCAAACACAACATGAGACCCCCTACTCTACATTCATAGGATCTACACACAATATCATTTACAACGAGCCTTGGAAGGCATGCACACTTGTATCATGCAACAACTTCTTTCATGTGAAGGAAAACACTCCTTCACATCCTCTACACACCTACACTGACATATAGAATTGCATATAGGAACAAGCAAATGGCTGAGAGTGGAGTGTCCCTAAAGTTGACTTCCCTTGTTCCATCTGAAAAAAAAAGAACATATCTATGAGATTGTGAGAAAACTCCAAAATAACAGTTTAAAGGTGACATGACAATGAGTGCAGCATAACCTTATCAGTCTTGCTACAAATTGTTAGACCATTAAGCTTCATCGTGAATAACAGTGATGAACTGCCATAACTCGTGATGGACTTCATCAGCTCCAGACAGTGGGGGTAGATATAATTATCAGCTGAAATTTTCGTGCAAAACCATTATACCAACATCTGCATCTGGAGTTTCAGTCACATTTCCAGAAATAACAGGGCGATGACTTCTTCCCCAGCTGACTTCATCAGCTCCCAATGATTGGTGTAGATAAGAATATAATATGCTTTCACTAAGAAAACAGAGATTATGTGTAGGGGAAAGTCCAAAGCAGTGAGCTTTACTGGAATAAGGGCCAGTGTGAGGCAGAGACAAGGCAGACACAATTCTGGAAAAGACCCACTACTGAGGGATATACTGAGCCCTGATCTGGTTTTTTTAATTCCCTTGATGGGTATCACAAGAAAAAATCAAAAATTGAGAAGAAGGCATTTTGAAAAGCAAAATGCAACTCCTGCAGGAGCAGATATTTCACTTTTCGAAACATCAACCTCTTGGCTGAGGTAAAATTGCATACTGTAATGCAACCTCCAAATACACAAAAAACTGGACCAGGTTCTCTTGGAGCACTTACTCATGCTGTAAGAGAACACCACAACCATGCAAGAGGAGATTTGCAAACAGGATCGACAGGGATAAAAAACTGCTTAGCTACCTGAGAACTTTTTTTTCATAACTGCAGCTAATTGTCTCTTACCGCAGACTTTTAGGAACAGCAAAAATTCGACCTCCTAAGATCATGGAAGCAAGCAGTTAGGAAAGGATGCAGAACAAAGTACATACATCTCACCATATTAAACAGTCTAAAAGAGAGAATTTCCAACCTGATGGATGGAAAAAGATTGCATATATGATTAGGATGCTCTGGAAAGAAGTAGCATTTCATGTGAGAATACTAGATTTGAGGGGAAAAAAATCTGCACACAAAGGGGATGGCAAGCTTCTTGATAATCACTACATTTTCTGGAATCCTACTTGAGAGCAATCCTAATTCAAGAACTCTGAAAAGTGGTTCATTATGCATTTGTAACACCAGCTGGCCGGCCAGCCATTACTCTTTAACTATAAGGTCAGTCATCAGCCATCAGTCATCAGCCATGTAGTACCTAAGTGTGCAGCAGGGAGATCTTGAGCTTGCAATCAAATTTGGCAGATGCGAATTCATATCCAAAAAACACAAAAACAACATCACATGTTTTGGAAAAAAAACTTGAATAGCAGAGAAAGGCTAAGATATATGTTCCACAGACAACAAGGAATGCTATTTGTCACACACACAGAGGGTCACGAGGAAATTTCGAAGGGCAAATGCATTTTGGACATTAGAAACAACGCAAGGGTTTCTTTGTTTTTTCTGTTTTTTGGCAATTGGACTGAATACCCTAAACCCTAAACCCCAGAGAAAGAAAAAACAAAAAACCTTGGTTTGGCAAGTTGACTGACAAATTGCAGTAAGGACTTACTTACTTACTTACCACAAAGGAAGTCAAAATCCAGCATCCGTTGCACAGGGCTGTGCTTGTAGTTGTAAAATAAAGCCTGCGTTGTACGCGAGAACAATTGCCCCGTCAACATTATTGTCTCCAGCAACGCAAGCTTTCTCCCGTCTCACCTCTTTCTCTCTCTTCCGTTTGCTCCTCTCACAAACTCGCCTCCCTTCCTTCCCTCACAAACTCTTCCCTCTCCTCTCCAGCCCGCCCCACTGCCCCCAACTTCCTTGTCAAAAAACGGCAAAACCCTGGGTTACGATCAGTGTTTTTTTCCCTTTTATTTTTGGAGAAATTTAACAACAAAGTTAGCAAATTTAGTCGAATTTGAACTACAAAAAACAAAATTTTCCAACATTTCCCAATTCCTTTGTCGAAAAATGGCGAAATTTCCAAAAAAAACACCGGTTCAACTCGCGACTTCTTCTATCTAACGTGCATTTTTCACTCACCCACCCTATTATCCTACCTACCTATTGCTGGATTCACACTGAGGTGGTAAAAGGGATAACCTGAAAGAATAAACTGACCCTGATTAGGGTTTGTTTTTTTCAAATTCCTCAAGTAGGTCCACTGCTGAGGATCCTCAATATTAATTAGCATTAAATGGCAACTGTCCTAGGTGGGCAGTAGCATTTTTACAAAAAGTGCTGCTACAAGTGGTGACCCTGAGTGTGCCTAGGTCTAAATGTGGCTTATTTTATTTTATTTTTCTAAAAATGGCGAAAATATCTCTAAAAGTCACAATTTTTTGGTGTTTTTTTTCATTTTCTGAAAACAAAATTTCACCAAGTTACGAAATTTCACAACAACACCCCAAAAGACCCCAAAATAAAGCCACTGACTCTAATCCTATCCCATCCAGACAAACAGGGTAAAAACTGACTTGGCAAATGACATGGCACTGGGGTTAAGAGGGGGATAAATGTTTAAGATATCTTAACCCTAGGATAGATATCTTCATTCCTTTTAGATTTGAGATCAAGTTAGGGTGGAATAGCAAAGGAGGTTAGTTTAACCCCTTGATTTCAAAGGGGTTAAAATACCCCCTCATGTTCACAAGAGCTTCTAATGTTGTTCTCACCCACATACTCTCTTTCATGTGAGAGAGCACCCAGAATGGTGGGCAGCAACAAAAACATCTTTCAAAGTTTCTAATATGCCCGAAATATTCGGGCAGTCTAAAACTTCCTCCACTGCCTGAAATTTTTAACTGTCAGGATTTTTCCAGAGTGCTCAAAATGTTTGGCATAAATGAAAACTTTCTTCAACCTTTATAAATTGCCTGAAATTAATTATCAGGCATAATGAAAATTCTCAAATCCCCAAATTTTTCAGACAGAATTTTTTTAATTTCAACCTTTGTCATATTCCTGGGCATATTAAAATTTCAAATACTGCCCGAAATGTTTTCAAGCATCCTTGAAAAGCTTTTTCCAGAATTTTTTCGAGCATCAGGTTTTTTTAAGGTCCCACTTTTTTTGAATAGAAATGAAAAAAAATTAACCTATATTGGGCAGCATAAAAATTCTCTAATTACCGAAAAAAAATTCAAACATTGGAAAACATTTCTTTAGGAATTCTTCAAAATGCCCAAAATTTTTGGTAGCATGGAGAAAATATCCTAAGTTTCCCTAAGATGCCCAAATTTTTTGACTAGTTTGGAAAACCCTTTAATGTGCATGGTTCAACATAGGGTTAAATTAACCTCATCATATTATTTTATCTATCCCCTTGTTGCGAACAACTCATAATTTATTTTGTATATTTTAATCATTTTAAACACCAAATCAAGATAAGGTTAAATGGAATAAAATTATCCTTACTAACCTTTGGTGTGAGTTTCTAGAGCCTATTTTTCACATGATAGGTTACTGAGTTGCACCTTGGCATCAACTCAATTTAAGGGTCATTCATAAATAAAACATAACCAATGTTCGGCGAGTATGTGTTTTGGTGGGTTAGAGCCATCGATCTCAATTTTAGTTAGTAAAAATTAATGTCATGCAATTCTCACTAGGACCTCTTGTTCTTAGACCAATTCTCACAATGAAAATTGATGATTATCACATTTGGTGATGAACGGTTTGAGAAATGGATTGTCGATACTCACCCAAATGAGAACTTAATTATTAAAAATTAAAATTAAAAAATTAAAATAAATTTGAGAATCAAGGCAATTTTATGAAAGAATGAAAATCCAACACTAAGGGCAATAGTTAGAAAAGTTTAGGATTAGTTTAAATTAAATTAGGTTAATTTAAGTTTTGATTTAAATTAGTTTAACGGGGAGGAGGTGGAAAACATTGGGAGGTGACACCCAAACATAGAAAAACCCCTTGTGAATTTAATTTTCTAAAATCTTTATTAGCATTTTTTTTTTTTGCATTTTTTTATTTTTTTCTTTTTTTGGGTGTTCATTACCGTTGTTATATGTTGTTTTATCATGTTGCTCCATTGTGTTCATGGTTGGTGTTCCTTTGTGTTGTTCATGGCTATTCCATCACATTATTAGTCACTCCTTCATTGCATTGCTAGTTGTTCGTCCATCACATTGCTAATACATCCATTACATTGTCAATTGCTTCATTGTGTTATTCGTTGGTGCTCGTTCACATTGCTAATGGTTATTCTTTCACGTTGTTGGTCATTATTCCATCATGTTGTTTACTATTCCTTTGCATTGCCTAGTCATTATTCTATTATGTTGTTTGTTACTCTACTTTAAAACATTGCATAGTTGTTACCATGTCACGTTGTTAACACTACTCCATCATCACATTGCTTAATTGTTGTTTTGTTGTCATGTTGCATAGTTGTTGTTCCATCATCATGCTACCTAGTTATTACTTTGTTGTCACGTTGATTGGTTATCGTTCTATCGTTGCATTGTCGATTCTACCATGTCACATTATTAGTGTTTTTGTTGGTCCATTGTGTTATTATTTGCATCGTGCTACCAAGTACCCACCATTGCCATTCCCCATGTGTTGTTGTTGATGTTTTGTCACACTTTTAATTATTGTTCCAATTATGTTATATGTTGTATGGTGACATACTACCCCACCCATCACCTTGTGTAGGTGTTAAAGCCCCATTTCAATTGAAAACAAAGAAAAAAAATCAAAATTTTTAAATAAAAATATTAGTTATTCCCTTTTTTTCTTTTTCTTTTTACTTTTTCATTTATTTTATTTTTTCGTTCTTTCTTTTTTTTCTTTTTTTTTTCTTTTTTTCAAAAAGGTTTATGTTTTGGTTATTTTATAACAACTTTGTTCCATTTTTTGCAAGAATTTTCAAAAAAGTCATTACAAGAAATCACAACTTTTCATAAGGCTAACTTGATTAAAATGTCCATATTAACCAAAAGGTATGTCCATTTTGACTAAAATTTTGGGGCATGAAAACATATGCTACATTGGAATAGTACATTTGATTAAAGTGACTTTTTTTATCAAGTATCAAATTGAAAATCTAATCAAAATGGATAAATGTCCATCAAAATGGCCATGGCTTAATCAAATTGGCCATATTGAATAGATAAGGTGTAATCAAATTGACCATTTAATTTGATTTTTAGTCAAATGAGCCATATTCATTTGATAACTTAACATGCTTGTTAAACCTATGCTACCTACCTAACCTAACATAGCTAATAGGTTAAGTTACACTTAAACTACCTATCTAACTTAACATAACTGATAGGGTAATAGGCTACTTGTTAGGTAATAACTTGGCTGATAACCTAGCCTAGACCCACCTAATGGGTTACCTAGGACATAGCCTAAGATTACTAAATAACCCAATAAATAGTGTAACTTTTTTAATTAAGTATCATGATCTTACTAGGTAGACCTATTAACCATGTAGGTATCCTACTAGCTTGGGCCTACTAAAGGTATGTAGCCTAGGCTTACTAAGTAAATAAAATAGGTCGCCTAGGCTTAATAGGTAAGTAGTTTATCCTACTAATTAAATTAGTAACCTAGGCCACCTAAACCTAGTTACTAAATAGGTAGTCTAACCTAAGCTATTGAGGTTTACTTGGTAATTACATAATGTAAATCACCTAGGCCTACTAAGTAAGTAGCCTAATTTAGGCCACTAAGGCCTATTAGGTATGTAACCTAGGTTAAGCCACCTAGGCTTACAAAATAGGTAGCTTAATTTAGGCCACTTAGGCCTACTAGGTAGATACATAGCCTAACCCACATTACCTAAGCCTACTAGGTATGTAACTAACTTAGGCTACACCACCTAAACCTACTAAGTAGGTAGTCTCACTTATTAAATAGGTAGCCTAAGCCTAAACCTACCTACTAAGCTAAACTACCTACTTAATATGCCTAATATAGGTCTATTAATAGGCTAATAGGTACCTACATAGCCTACTAAATAGCATAAGCATATGTAGCTTACTAAGTAGGTATAAACATTAACCTAATAGGTATTTATAAGGATTAATAAACTATAACCTACATGTTACCTAGGTACATGCATTTATTAATAGGTGCCTCTTACCTATAGGTTATAGGTAGGTTGTTAACCTACTTATTTATGTAAGTAATGTAAAAAATTCAAGTCCATTTAATACAACATGCATGTTGAAAAAAATTTCATGGAAGTTTATTACAATATGTTAGTCCAAAATCATGTTCATTATAAATATGTTGTCCCAAAATATCACTTTATGGGGTGGTGGTAAAATGGTTAAGGATTTGATTTCTCATTGTGGATATGAAAAGTTCATGTCCCCAAATTTGCAACCTAAATAACCTTGGCTACTTGACCTAGTTAGGTAGTCTAGGTTGCAAAGCCTATTAGACCACCTAGCCTAGGCTACTTGACCTAACCTTGGGAGTTTGGTTTAGCTTAAGTGGTTTGGTCTAGTCTAGGTGGTTAAGCTAAGTGGCATAGCCTAGGCCTAGGACATAGGGTTGGTAGGTAAATAAATAAATTATTTTCTAGCATTAATTATTAGGTTTATTAATTAGCTAGGTAGGTAAATAAGGTATTATGTAAGGTAATTATTAATTAATTAATTACTTAGTATTTTCATATTAAATTTAAAAAATTAAATAATATATAATTTTTGGTCGTCGCCCAAATTATATTATTCATAGTGGTTTAGTCCATAAACCTAGTAAAAAAACCAACCAAAAAAAACTAGTCAAAATGGTTGAATCCAAATCGACTTGTCCAAAATGGCACTTTGGTCAAATTAGACATGGGGGCAAAAAAACCATTTGGGAGGTTTTTTTTACCGAAATTCCCAGTCAAAAAAATTATGATTTTTTGTAGTGAATTTAACATTAACAAAAACACATTCAATTTTTTGTTTACACGTGTTTGCTAAAAATTTGAAAAAAACGTTTCATAATTTGTAATTTTTTTTGTAAATGCTTGCATTTTAAATTATAAGGTGGGTGTTTTGATTTATCATACATCTATTTGGGTTTTCTTTTCCATCTTAGAATTGCATTCTCTTGTGAAAACTAAAAATGGCCTAATCTTCTATAAATGAAAATATGATGAATGAAAATGCATGTGAAATGTTCATGAATGATGTAATGGAAGAAGAATGCTTTTTAAAATGTCAAATAAACTCGAATCTTCAAATAAAAAACAGTGAAAATCTTGAAAGTAAAAAAAGAACAGTGAAAAAAATATCAAACCATTGCATGTTCAAAGAACAATTTGGAACTTACATGGTAAAAAAAATTTATGTTGGACTTTTTTATGTAAATGATAACAAAAATGTTGACATGAAATGTCCTCAAACTATGAAATGTATTCTTTGTTACAACAATATAATCTTCATATGTAACCTTCAAACTCAAGCAAGAAAAAATCTAATCTTATCCAATACAATAAATGGAATAACAACATTAAAACATGTGAATGTAAACCATTCAAATGTTGAAGAGGAAATGAACAATCCTTTGAGACGAGAAGTGGAAAACAACCTACCAAAAAGAGACCAAATCCATCTAGCACTTTAATTTTCAATTTTTTTGTTGCCAAAGATCTTTTCCAAGAAAATCATATGTAGTAGAAATTATTTCTTGAAAATATGAACTTATTGATTGTTAAAAATCATATGCCCATGCAATTTGTGGAAAGTCTATGGATGAAACATTTATGTTTGCATTTGTGTTTAAAACTTGTCTTTCCTTCCAAAAAACAATTTTCATAAGAGATGTTCCCTAAGTTGGTGGAAAAAACTAAATAGTTGTATGTTTTGTTAACTTTGGTACAATGTATTTTTGTAACAACAAGCTTTGATCTTTTGATGTCAAAAGTTTTTCATGAGATATTTGCCCTTGTGACTAATTTTTGGGGAACTAATTGGCAAGAAAAACATGTTACATTTGGTCTTTTTGAAGTTGTAGATACTTTTGGGAAGATTTTGGCCAAAAACTTGACTAAATTATTAAAAAATTATAACTTAAATAAATAATTACTTACATGAGTGATGAAATATCTAACTTAAACATAATAATTGTTGCATTAAAAATAATTGTTAGTAATGACATTTTACATTTGGAAGAAAATTATCAAGGCACTTGCTTTGGGGATGCATTTTTTAAGGCTTGTTAATATGTTACAACAAATGAAAAAGTTTATAAAAACTTGACATATGTTTATATTAAGACTATGCAAGGATATTTGCAAAAGTGTATAACATAGCCCAATTTTTTTGAAAAAGGTTGGCAAGAATGGAACAATGCATGTGTTGAATATGGTCTAGTCCCAAGGAAGTCAAATACTCTAGTGAAGACAAGACAACCTCTTAATTTGATGTCTTGTTGCAATTTGAAATATATCTTGTAGTTGTTATGAATAATTTCAATTAGTAATAAGTTCTCACAAATTATTTTATCTTTTGGAGATTTGCCATGAAAATTATCCTTTTTCAAGAAGCATTACAATTTCAAAAAGCAATTGGTCTCTATTATAATAGGCATTTCTATTGTTAATATGACTACATGAATGTCTCCTGAAATGGCACATCTCTCAAATCATTGTTGATGTTTCCTTCTTTATTATATATGTTTATGTTTTTAATCAATCCAAAGGTCATCAATTATTAAGTGATGTTTTAAATTATGCCATCTCCATTTGTTTCAAATTGAAAAAAGAAATTAGGATTTCAATTTTTTTATATAACTTTATGGAACAAAATTTATTGTGTTGAAATAGGTTGTTTGGCCTTTAACATTAGAAAAAAGTTTTGTGTGGTTTCATTTTTATTTTTTTATTGGCCTTGAGCAAGGCAAGGTCATTGTTAAAGGATATGATAGAAAAACCTTGTTTCCCATGTTGTTAAAATGTCATCACCATTTACACCCCTTGTCTAAAAATGTCATTATGGACCAAGGTGTTGATGAATATTGCAGTTTTGACATTTTTGAAGTGACATCAAACATAAATGAATTAGCAAAAAACTTGTTGTCAAGGAAATTCTGATTTTCAGAAGGTTTTAAATGGACGCAAAGATATCAAATGTCCTATTCAATGTGGGAGAAGTGTGAATCTATGTTTTTTATAGGTGAATTCCTTGTTTGTAAAATTTTAAACATGGTTGATTCACAACTTGAAATAAAAGGAATTGTTTTTAGCAATAACATTTACTTATCTTAAAAGATGTTATTTGCAATTGGATAACTTAAATAAATTGATTTTTATGAACAAAAATTGGCCCAATGCATGACCCTAGGGCTGGTTGTAAACATTTTTTAATTTGGTGGAGCTAATTAAAGCCAATGCATATTAAAAGGAGGAGTTAGAAGAATTCGAAGGAATAGTTGAAAGGGATAGTTGAATAGAAATATGGTTTATTGTAAGAAAATAAATTAATTGAGATTTTTTTAATGAATATAAATTTGAAAACCAAATTGTGAAAACCAAATATGAAAATGAATTATTGTCACATTTGTGAAAATTGCCCTATCTAAAATCCAAATTGATTAAAAACATTTAATGTGATACCTTGATTGATTCTCATAAGTCTAAAATATATTTTTTAAAAACTAAGTGTTGGAAAAAATCAAAACCGATGATTTTCATTGAAAAAAAGAAAACCACCTAAGACACTAGTAAAAACCAAACCAAAATTGGATTGGATTTTTGGAACCTATTTAGAACCAAAATTGGACCTAAAAACTTTTGAAAACCACACATAAATATGGGTTCCCGGTTCCATTTTTGTTTGAAACCAAAACCAAAACTAAATCTAAAATGTTTGAAAAAATAAATTATTAAAAAAAAAGCTTGGAATTGAAGGTTAACAAGTAGTTAACCACCAATTACAGTTTGGGTTACCCAAAATCAAGTCTTTTCAAGACCAAAACCAAATTTGATATTTGAAACTACAACTAAAATTGGAACCTTTTTTTTTTTTTGAAAAACCAAACTTGAAACTAAATTCCCAATCCATTTCTATGTGGAATTGGAATCAAAACCATTTTAATTTGCTTTTAAACCAAAATCAAAGGTTCAAGCACAAAAGTAAAAAACTACCCCCACATTATTCATAACCAGTGTTGGGCAATTACTAAAAAAACACATAATTATCAACCCATTATAAAATTCCTATGTGATAGTTTTTTATTTCTATATGGGCAAAGAACCTACTTGACTTGTATGATGCATATAAAGAACTAGCAAATCCTTTATGGGTTGGTTATTGAATTTTTAAATTTTTTGATAACATACATGGATATTTGAAAGTTTCATCCATATATGTTATCAATATTTAAACCCTATATCCATATAATGTAATTTGTATCAATTGATTCCCATTTGTTTTTCAATGAGAGATTTCTTGTAGATTGAACACAAAAGGCATTGGTGGAAGGCACATGTGAAGTGAAACCAAATGTGAAGTGGGACCAAAATGTGAAAAGGGGCTTCATTTGGAAATGGGCACTCAAAATGTTTTACCTTAAATTTAAAATATAAGGGTCTTTGTCAATTCTTGATGCATTAAGTTTTTATTTCATAATTATTTTCAACCTAGGTGTAGTTGTATATTATGGTGTGCCTAAATGTACATCACAAGATTATTTTTTCAATACTACAATGGATTAAAATGGTTGCCAACATTATTTAATTTGTAATATTAAAAAAAGTAAACTATTATTCTAATAGACCCCCATTGAATCACAATCAAATTGTTTGAATAGACCAAATGAAGTACTTAAAAAAATTCATAAGTCAAATGTCACAATCCATATAAAATTCATAAATGGACTCCTAATTTTCATTGTTATCAAGTGATCATATGAATTTTTTCCTGAAAACTAATTTGGATGATTACATAGTTAAAATTTTGATTTAAGGCCTTATTGACAAAGAAAAAATAAAAGAATGAACTTTTAAAGGTCACAAAACTATTTAATTTTAAACAGTCCTTTTAGAAAATAAATTTTAACAATTTTTGCAACCTTGTGCCTTCATTGTGTTCTATATAAATTTTAACAATCTTGTTTTGGTTGAAAAGAATTTACTTTGGTTCTTCAAATGTGATGGTAAGAGGGTGATGTCTATGGGACAAAAAATTTAGTGTTAAAATTTGGTCAAAATGGACTCCTAATGTACCAAAAATGATCCACCCTAGAATGTAATTACCCGTAGACTAATCCCTCATTATAAGTTGAGGGGTACCTATTGAATTACAATTTTGTAAATTGTTAGAAAGACTAGTGTGTTATGGATTTCAATGTCACATCTTGTCAATTGGGGTACTTTATCATAAATGATCAATTAAAGAGTTTTGATAGTTTATTTGCGCAAATTTGGCCCACTTCGCATCATAATGCAAATTAATGTAATATTAATCTATGTGTAAAATTATATTCTTGGATAGTTAAAATGTAATATGATTACACACTAACAATCATTTTATGTTGTTTTATATTTTAAATATAACATGGTCATGGATTATCATATAATTTCATTTATGGTATCAATTTTTTAATCTAATTTTTGTAAATTTGGAAGGTTGTGAAAATGTTGATTTGTTCTTGACATGAATGTGTCGAGATTATTTGATGAATTTTAATCTAGATTTAAGTCTTTAACCTTTATTGTTCTTTCATTTGTATTGATATGTTTCAAGCAAATTATGATTATTTTCTCCTTTTCCATTTTGTATATGGAAGTTCCATAAAAATCTCATGATGTCTAGGTTTGTAAGAACATGTGTACCTATTATTATTTCTATTAGTTGGATGGGTGGTACATCCCAAGTTCTTTTTTTCTCGCAATGAGACATTTTGATTGGTAGCCATCATTAAATAAATAAAGTAAAGTAAAATAAAAACTTTGAAAACCCACGAAAATAAAAAAATTTATGTGAAGATGTAGTGTTTCCCCTTTGGACCACCTACATACCATAGCCTTGGGTCAAGTTTGGTAGATTAAAAATGAATAATTAATTATTTTCAAAAAAATGCAATCAATTTTCTAAAAATAAGTATTAAAATTTTCGTTAATTTAAAAATTAATGAAATTCGTTTGATGGATGTAATTAAAATGCATGGATGCACAAATGATGTTCACATTATGTCAAGATCAAGATCTATTTTGCTAAATAAAGTTGAAAACACCTTTTATTTCGTTCCAAGAATTATAATTTTTTTGTAGGTAGAGTTGTTTGTCATATTGTTGAAGAATTATGGTTCATCAAACTATGATTTCAAACATATTTCGACAAATAAGAAAAGAAGAACATGAGGAGGCATTGCGACATGAAGTAGAGCAGTTTGTAATGAAAAACCAGAGAGCTATTTTACAGAAAACAATGGTAAAAATCAAGTGTCTAGTTGGAAGACCAAAGTTACAACCTCACATGACATTGCAATCACTTAGCAACCACATTAAGGAAGAGAGTAAGGAAGGGACAAGCAACCAAAAATTCAAAAAAATCAAAGAGGTACTTACACACAATGGTTTGCACCGCACCTTTGGCCTCACATTCAGAATGCAAGTTGGAAAGCCATAGAAATTTGATTACTATTTTACATTATTTTTGTGCATTTGATAAAAAACTAGGGGAACATTCTACCCCATTTGATAAGCTATAAATAAATCCTTTATGGGAGAATGGTTCACCTCAAATGGAAAGCTCAAACCAGGGGTCAAAAAGTCAATAGAAAGGGGAAGAGCTTTTGTAGTCATAAAACAACACATTCCAATACTAGATCAAAAGCTAGAAGTGAAAGATGAACTTATGTCTTTGTTGTAAAATATTAAAGCCTTTGAACAAGCCTTTTTTAGACTCATAGTCCAACCCATTATCCAAGGCTTTCTTAAGTTCAAAGCCCTTGAACTACTGAATGGTTCGTTCAAAGTTTCAGTGGACTAGTCAAGAAAGTTCATGAAAGCCAAGCTAGGTTGGTATTTTAGAATAATTATTACAATTGCAACAAAATTGCCACTAGATTGGGAAGAGCAAGGGACAAAGATGGCGCATAGGGTGGCATACCTTGTAAAAACATACAATGTCCCTTCATCACTTGTCATAAACACAAATCAAATAGGGATTCACATTTTACCTACAGGCATGGAAAGAACATGGAAAAAGAAGGGATCAAAAGACATACATGTTCTTGGGGTTGAAGATAAAAAGCAAAACCTTTGCAAATGATGGGAGTTCATTGCCTCTACAAGTCATTTTTATAGGATCCACCATAAGATGTCTTCTTCAAAATGGTCTAAGAAAAGTATTTTGTTTGGGAATAGGGTTTCATTTGACATACTTTGTTAATCATTGGTCTACCTGAAAGACCTGTCAATAGTTTGTGGAAATTTTTTTAACTCCTTATCATAAAAATCAAGTGCAAAATTGAACTTGCCACAAAACCAAAAGATGGTATGGCTGATAGATTGTTAGTCTATTCATAAAAGCATGGAGTTCATACAATGGATCAAGTCACAACATATGTTTAATGTTTGTACCTACAAACTGTACTTCCAAACTTTAACCTATAGATGTGATCATCCAACGCCCATTCAAGCATTTGTTTAAGAAGCAATTTCACATGTGGACATCCTACACCATCAAAGATTAGCTTTTGAAGAAAGAGATCCAGAAGTTGATTTTCGCATGTCAACAATTAAACTTAAACTTTTTGGGTGGTTGTTTCATGCATGGACACAAACGTGCAAGAGGAAAGAAATGATCTACAAAGGTTGGGGAAAGACAAGTTTACTTTGGAGCTTCATTCTAGATTTTTAAATGGAGGCATTAAAAGTCAATGTTACCAAATCCTTGTTCTCATTAAATTTGACAAGAAAGGCAGAGGTTGAAAATCCAAATAGCTAGGAGGACAACGATTTGGATTTGGATCCTAAATAATTTACATGAATCATAATACAAGAATGTTTGGAGCCACATCCAAATCATTCAAAACTTGGACCTAGTGGTACCACAAACATCTTCAAACTCAAATATCTTGTTATAAATAAATGAGAACATCCAAAGATATTTTGTTGAACCTATACATTTTGTGAAATGCATGAAACATAAATTTTTCATATTTGCATTTTGAATTACCTATGGATAGTGTGAAAACAACTATTGTTGTTACAACATTATGGTCATAATATTAATGTTTAGCTCCTTGCTATTTGCAAATAGCCAATGTTTCAACACTAATGTTTTATTCATGTTCTTCATTCACAAGCTATTCTAATGCTTCTACCTCAGGAAGTTATTACATCATGTAATAATTTTGGTTCACAATTGTAGGAACATAATCCATAATGCAGATTCATTGCATAAGAAAATCAGATGTAAGATTTAAAAAGAAGGGTCATATATCATATCATTAATAACAACAACAATCACATGATCATCAACTGCAACAACGAGAAAGAGAGGAATTAATCATGTGCTTACATTGTTTGAAAGGTGATCAAGCTGCCATCGCAACATTCTACTTTGTTTGTTTCTTTGTCCTCGCAATATCTCCCAAGAAAGTCATGCTAGTGACCTCCACAAAACTTGTGAAGACTGGTAGATGTCCAAGCCTAAAGCAAGCGGTGGTGTAAATTAGGAGAAAAACATTTGTTTTTTGCATTGTCTTTTGTAACCAATTCTTACATATCCTTGTTTCATCTTGAAATTTGCCATTATCGCATTGATGGCAAAAATGTTCGAATTGTTGATGTAAAGGCACACCTTCTTCATTGGAGCATTTTCTAGAGGAGTTAAACTTGCTTGTTCAAAAAAAAAACCGCATAGAATTCCAAACTAATTACAATCAAACCCTTTGTAATTATCCTTTCCAAAATTGCACAAGAATTGTATTTTTTCTAAGCTAGTTCAATTTGCAATTGTCATGGAAATAATTTGTTGTTGCTAAAAACATAGACTACAAGAGAGAAAAATCCATGCAACACAAATTGTAACTGGGCATATTCACAGTCAAGGTACCCAAAAGGATGGTATAGTGGAAAAAAGATCGTAAAGGATTATTTTGGATTTTTATTACATTTACTATTTCATGATTATAGTGGATTGGTATATGACTATAACTAGAATGATGTCATATTTATCTAATAAAAAAATCCAAAAATAGATTGGATATAATATTGATATCCTTTTTACTCCTTTTAAACAATTTAAATCCTTGTCTTAATTGTAATTTTTGTCTTAAAAGAATCAAAAGGAATGTATTAAACAATGCAATTAACTTCAATTTTCCTTCATGGATAAATCATGCATACATCTATGTTTGGCAATGTTCATATAATGCATTTGGTTAAATAATGTAAAATATAAAAACTTTGAAACTACGGAATCCATTCTAAAAGGGCTATAAACAAAATGATTTTTTTTCTCCATTTGGTTGATGTTTTCTATTCCCTAGGCTTATAATTTGTGACCCCAAGTGCCGACAAAATGTGCAAGAAATTTTCATGCAAGGAAACATGTTAAGTTGTATATAAAATCTTATGTATTCATTTTTTACATTTCTAGTTTTTCAACAAAATATTTATGCATAATTACATACAAATGTGAGAAACCACCACCATCATGAAAATTATCATAATTTAAATTATCCAATATCTCTCACTTAAATTTATTCCATTTAGATTTTGTATTTGGAAGATAGTAAAAACAAAGTCCTTGAGTCTTGTGGCAAAAAAATGGTACCTTGATTGTGAATATGCCCAATTATAAGATCAATGGGATGGAGCAAGTGAGAAATCAAGCACACATGCATGCACACACCCACCCACCATGATGAGAAAAACACAGGTTATTGTAGTTTGGGTTTAGTGGGATTTTAATGGTGGGCAATAGTAGTCTATCATCCACAACTTTTTGTGCCATCTTCCTATTGGGGTCATGCAACAATAATATGATCTGGAGTTCGACCACCACTTGCCAATATCTTTGAGGTACTTAATCATGAAAATGCAATAGAAATTCTTGCAAATTATCATTTGAACATTACATGAATCACCCAATTGGATAGGGTTTTCATTGTACGAGATGCACGAGGTGTCATGTGTAAGATGTTTTTTCCTAGGACAATCCACAAGTATGGCAAATGTCTCAATAACTTAAACTTCTTCTGGAAAATCAACATTACAAATTACTATAACAACTTTAAGCTTGAATCATCCCTAAACCCCCCACATCCAAAACACTAAGCAATGGAATTCCACATCCCCCAAAGGTTAGTGTCAACAACCCCTATAATTTTGAAAATCCATCCTTTAATTCTTGTGATTACACCCAAGTGGCTAGCATATGCCCATTTCTAATCTTAAAAGGAAAACTAATGTCGATAATGGATAAATTAAAAGTGAAGGTTAAGAACTTGTACCCTCAAGCACATGCATGCATGCTAACCATAGGTCTACTTGCCTATGTCCTACACCAACACATCAAGAACATGATCACAATAATGGCAAGAGTAAAAAAAGGGAAAATCCCATCCATCAATGACATGATCTCAATCACCCATCCACTAGCCAATCATTGAACATGAGAACTAATCAATTATTAAAGTCCTTTGAGACTCTAAATTGTTGTCCAACGAAAAAATAATTTTTTCATTAAGAGTACCTGCATCCATGCCTAGCCCCAAAACCCTGAAAAATACATAAATTTGTCAATTTGCATATAAATTCATATTGCTAGAGTTCTTCAAGACATATGTAACTTGATGGAGCCAAAATACCCACAAATGCATGATTGTTTCAAGAGGTCCTGCCACCTATAATGAAACTAAATACTTCATATTTGGCAAATGAATTATTGTCAAGGGCCCTTGTCATTTGTGCTCAACCCATTTTTTTTCAAAAACTAACATGAATTCGATTAATTTCATATTGTGCCACCAAAATCAAACGAGATCTAAGGACATGGATCTTATAGAATCTGTAACAATCCAATTACTCAGGAAAGAGAAGATTTTATCAAAAATTGTGTTCCAAGATTATGAACATTTGTCTTAGCTATCGACTATTGATATTGTTTGTGGAGGTAGAATGTGCATGAAGAATCGGTGCTGCATCTATTAGTTGTCATGGTGGAGAGTACAGGGGTCCAAAATATCACAAACCGAACTTCTTGGCTAGTTAACTCCACATGATGAAAGTGGAAGAAATGTTATTTTAATGGTAGTGGATTTGTCAAGGTTTGACGTTTTTAGGTATAAGCATCTTGATCATAAAGACCCAAAAGCTCAAATCAATTTTTTTACAATATAGTCAAATTTTCAGATGTTATAATTTTTTGGTTCATTGAGAATGATCAAGTTCATTCACTATAAAAATTTATCTATTTACAACAATCTATCTTTTGACACTTCAACAAGTTTTTTCAAAAAAATCATTTAAGATTTTTAAGAATTATTTAATGTTGAACCTAACCCAAAATTACAATATCACAAAGGATGTTTAACAAAATGTCATGAAATGAATAACATTATTAAATAGTTTGAAAACTAATGTAATGAAAAGTCATGAAAAGAAATCTTGTCTTTTTCGACTACCCAAATTCACAATTGGGTTTCTAGTGAAATAAGACAAAATTGACCAATATGCAACTTGTACGGTTGTGATAAAAAAAAAGGACTAGTTGATTGAAACATTTTTAGTGAAATGTTTTTTAGTCATTTTGAATAGTCGCATGTTGCGTTAGATCATTTTTAATAAAAAAATTATGACATGGGTATATGAAGTCCCAAATTAATATGACGTGGAATAATGCACCACGTCATCATATAATTTCTTGTTTTCCCTAGATTGTGGGGTCACAAAAATTACATTTTTGCCATAGCATGCCATGACAAATTTACATGCCATGAAAAAAATTTAAAGTTTTTATTTTTCCCAATTTTTTCAACAAAAATGTTTTGACACCATTTGAACATGATGTACATGTTTGTGTATTCACAATGATGTATATGTTTGTAAAGATATACATTAAAACATCCTTCCATCAAAGATTGAACCCGAGACCTTTCGGAAAGACACAAAGGTCTTAACCACTAAACCACTTCAACATTTTTATTTTTAAATGAAAAAGTTTAAATTTATCACGTTTGGTATGAAATTGTTTAAGAAATTTTAACTTTAACATACGTTTTATTTGCAAAATTTATTCAAATATTACAAATGAAAAGATGATCTTGAATCTTATTCATAAATTTATTTTTAAAAAAATTATGATTAAAAAAATAAATTTAAAATGTTAAAAACACTTAAAATAATATTTCATGAATAAATTAACAAATGTTTTTTTTTAAAATTGACCGAAAATCTTTGTAAATTCAATATGAATTTAAAAGAGCATTTGTTAAGTCTTTTATTTAAAAATCCATTACATAAAATATGTCCATTTTTTGAAGTATTACAAGTTCTTATTTCCCCAATATGAATGTATTTATTTATTTTTACGTTGTTAAAATGGTAATCATCCATAAGAAGATTGCCACATTTGGTTATAGATAAGTTGTGTAGTTGGGATCTTGTTTAAATATTTCAATATTATGGATATTTACGATATTTTATTATAAAAATTAACTATATATATATGGCCCAAAAACAATTTTTTTCAAAGAATTTCTTTTTTGATTTTGTGATACCTTTAAATTGGTAAAAATTAGTCATAAGAAGAAACATTAATTAAGTAGTAAATATAGCCATTTAATTATCAAGACCATATTTGTTTAGTACGATTAATCATACATTAATACTAATGATCAATTACACAACTTTGAAAAAAAATCACAAGATTTTTTTTTAAAATGATGTAAAAATATATTTTACATATGTTCATTTTGTAAAAGGAAACACAATTTAAATTGGTGAAATTTTGATTTAAATAGTTTGATTAACCCCCCCCTCCCCCCAGCCAACAAGTTTTTTGTATTTCAAAATTTTAAAACTTAACAATTCTTGTTGGGGAAAAAATGGAAAAAATAGTACATATTCAAAGAAAAATGTAAAAAAAAAAAAAAAAAAAAAAAAAAAAAAAAAAAAAAATAAAAAAAAAAAAAAAAGCCAAAAAATTGGGACCATAAATTTGATAGATATATATATATATTCTTAATGAATGTAAATTTAAAAATAATTATAATAATTTCAACCTTAAATACATAAAAAATTCCAACATTAAATTTATTTTAAAACATTTAAGCTCAATCTTTAAGATCATTGTGAACCTTTTTGAAATATATATATATATATATATATATTAATGACCTAACCAATTTTTTTTTTTGGTGGTGATTTCCATCATTTTGCAAACATAAAAAGAGCCATGAACATCAACAAAGGATTTTTTTAATTTAATAATAATAATAATAATAATAATAATAATAAATTGTTATAATTATTATTTTTCTAAAATTGATATAATTTTATAATGGGTTTTAGGACTTCTAATCAAAATATAGAAATATTTTAATCAATTATGTATTAAAAATGATTATAATTTACAAAAATTAAATTTAAAAGCTTGAAAAAAACTTGAAATTCCATATCATGAATAAATTTGCAAATTTTTTTTGTTCAAATTGAGCTAGAATATTTGTAAATTCAAAGTCAATCCAAAAATGCATTCATTAAGTCTTTTACAATTTTATTTTCAATACATAAAATAGGTCCAATTTTTTAGAATTTCAAGTTTTTATTTTCCCCAATATGATTAAGTACAATTTATTTATTTTTATGATGTTATTAAAATCATAATCATCCATTAAAAAATTGCCACATTTTGTTATAAATAAATATGTAGTTAAAAACTTGTTTAAATCTTTCAATATTATGGTTACTTATAATATTTTATTGTAAAAGAAGGAAAATATGTATTTTAAATTTGACTAAAAAAATTGTTTCAAAAAAATTATTTCATGATGTTGTTGCCCCCTTAAATTGGTAAAAATTGGCCACAAAAATAAAAAATAAAAAAAGTATTTGTTACTTAGATTTAACAAGAGGTGACCTAATAGGTTGATAATGTAAATAGGTTGTTAAACCTAACATGTGTTTTAACATATTATTTAACCTAACATGTAGTATTGACCTAACCAATTATTGAACCTGGTAGGTAATGTTACTAGGTTAAGGAGATAAGTTGGCAGGTTAATCAACAAGTGATCTATAAAACTTGTACTTAGTAGAACTAATAGTTGAATGTGTGGTTAAACAAGGTGTAGTTTTTTAAAAATTTGGACTATTAATCTAAGTAGTAGCTAATGACTATTTATAATGGTTAGTCATGACTATTGTAATTTGAAATAACTAATATAAGACTAGGAAAACAAACCTATTAAAGAATTTTTGGATTTCAATTTTGATTGTGTGTTTCAATCTTCATTTATGGAACATGAATCATTATTCTTTTAGCCAACTTCCTTCAAGTTTTGAGTAATTTGTGTACATATTAATTTAGGATTTGAATTTAGTTTAAGTTTTATTAGTGTTCTACATTTACTTGTTGTTATTTTAAGAACCTATTAATGAAAATTTTAGAAGTAGAATCATTTTGATGGGAATAAAAAAAATTGTTAACATTTGGTGAGCACAAAGTGGATTAGAATTCAGAAGCAATCACACTAAATTTTTTGGTTTGATTCAATAATTTTAATAGATCATGTTTGAAAAGTAATCATGCTTGAAATTCTGATTTGTTATATGTTTGTTTGTTTTGTGTAAATTTTAGGATTGAAGTTTTTATTCTTAATTTTGTTTAAAAATTTAAGAATAAGGTGAGGTTAGTGTAAAGTTTTTCAAGTAAAATAGGCGCCCAATTTGTAAAAGAAGTTTTATATAAACTTTTGATTGTTGGGAAGGGTTGTTCTAAAAAAAAATTATGTTAAAAAATAATGCAAGGGTTTTCCTAGAACTTGTTGATTTCAAAAAATGTCGGGAGTAGTTACTAAAAGTTTTAAAAAATAGTTAAAATAGGTCAGACATCAACCTGTTTAAGAACATGCACAAAATCAAGATGAACAAGTGTAACCTATGGGAGATGAACCTATCCATGCACCAAACACATATTTAGCACAAAGGGGAAAAGTCAATGAACAACATCAAAATCTAGTATAATCAGTTGTGTAGAGAGACCTAACAATGTTCTTGACCACACTCATCAAGAAACACCACAAACAACAACCCAACCATGAGTAGTGAGTGTTCATCATGATGATAATCATGAACATGTTCAACTATTTGATGAAGTTGTCTCTACATGACAACCATGGTGATTTACAACCCCATGTTACAATTTACCCATAACCAATGCATCTACACCAATTACAACATTTGTTGGTTTTCAAAAAAACCACTACACACTAACATCAATTTGGTACCAACTAATTCGGAGATGGAACGATTTCACCTATTTAATAAGTTGGAGTAACTTTGTCACATTGACCAAAGACCATTCAATTAATCAATTTTTATACCACATTTAGAACCTGTTGAACCCATAGTAACACCCATAGTTTTTCAACAGGGAGTTAATGATCCACAAGGCACTTGACCTTATCGAATTAGTACCTAGTCTAAGAGAAAGATCACAAATTTCATATCACAAACCGATTTTAAAAGGAAACCAAGGTGTTGGAAATGTAACCTGTATATATTGTCATCAAATGGGACATTTGCTCAATCGTTGTCCAGTTGTTGATGATAGATTAAGGTAGTTATTAAGGGAGGAGGTGATGAATATTCATCAACCTATCCTTCTAAGCACTACAATAGCAATACCCAATGTGTTTGTATTAGGAACTCAAGCCATGAATCCTAATATAGATCATATGGTAATATTTGTCAACCATCAAATAACATGGTCACAACATGTTACACCAATTATACTGAGCAAAACTAATATGTTACCTACTTCAACATACTCAATGGTACAATGTCATACTCCTTTTGGTGCCTTTGGATCCTAATTTGTATCCAACATATCCAACTAGAACAAAATGACTTGATCCTTCAATCTTTAAGAATTATACTGGTTATGTACCTAGGAATGTGTACTTAGTCTCTGAACAACATGTTATACAACCAACATATACACCATATTCTGTTGGAAATTAGTTTCTTATAGTGGTTCAATTAGTGACATGTAGGGACAAACAATTTATTTAGCAACCTATTACTACACTAGTTCCAACCACTATACAAGTTACTACCTATTTACTAACTTATGTTCCTAGAGGTTCTGCTCACCAACCACCATATGGAGGATAACCTGGAGGAACTTCACTTGGAGGAGATCCGCCTAGAAAACCACCTTTAAATCCACTTGTTGGATCTTATCACTAGTAGAAATCAGCCAAAATGTAACCAGTCAATTTACGACTACATGCGACTTATAGTCGTTTACAACTAGATTTGAGAATATTTGCAACTACAAGACCAACTTTCAACTATTTTGGTCATTTTCACAACTATGATGCAACTATTAGAAATTTTATCCTATTGGTTACA
>Ga0116231_10000902_pt1 | contig 57189 bp, 43 predicted proteins | sample S1TSphgellanicum_2_FD_89695 | JGI IMG/M metagenome (GOLD analysis project Ga0116231, IMG submission 89695) | Host-associated microbial communities from peat moss isolated from Minnesota, USA - S1T2_Fd - Sphagnum magellanicum MG | ecosystem: Host-associated > Plants > Peat moss > Unclassified...
CTGTTTTTTTGGTTTTTGCTTGGATTTTTTCACCTTGTTTTTCTTTTTTCTTTTTTTCTTTTCTTTTTCCTACTTTCTGTACTTCTTTAAAATCGTGGTTTTATATTTCTTGTTTTATTTCTCATTTTCATTTTCTGTAATTTAAAAAAATATATTTCTATCTTTTTTTTCTTTTTCTTTTTTTGTTGGTTTTCTATATATATATTAGTTTTAAAGATTTTGTTTTCCTAGATTTTTTTTGGATTTTTTTCCCTTTCTTTTTTTTTATATTTATTTTTCTTTCTGTACATCTTAAAATTTTGGTTTTATATTTTATTTTTGGTTTTCATTTTTTGTACTATATATATATAAATTTTTTCTTGCTTTCATATGGGTTTCTGACAGGGTTTTTAAATTTGTATTTTTTCGATTTTTAAAATATTTTTTATGTTTTTATGTTTTTTATTTTCTTTTTTTATTTTCTGTAATTTTTAATATGTTATTTATCTCTATTTTTTCTTGTTTGTTTTCTTTTTTCCTTTCTTCTATTTTTTTCAATATTGTTTTTGGGGTTTTTAATTTTAATTGTTCTTTTTGTTTTTGTTTTATGTGTGTGGATGTGTGGGAAAAGGTAAATTGTTCCTTTGTGTGTTGGGCAATTGTTCAAACAAAGACCCATGCCACAAATGAGTGGGATCACTTCTGAAATGATATACTACAAATAAAGCCAACATCAATGCTCACATTGGTAAGAGTTGTTTCTTCCAAGTTGCTCACTCTATTAAGCATTCAGCATGGGGTTCATCCTCCCCATGTACATACCAAATTAAAGAGGGACAAGAATCTTGTCAATTTAATTTGAGTTAACAAGGTCTCTTATGCAAAGGGCCTTAAAGACGTTAGGGATAGCTAAAATTGGACAAGATCTTTGTCCAAAAGGAGCGTGAAAAGGAGCTCATTTGATTTGCAAATTACCATGAATTGGAGATGTGCATGGTTGATAGTTCCATAACATTCAATTTTCACTTCAAATTTGCATTATGCTTCAAACATGTGTTTCCAAATTATATTCATTGGTTTATGTGTATGTCCACTTTAAGATTCAAGGTACCACCAAGAGGATTGCATAGTTGATTTGGTGAAGATAATTTTGATGAACTAACAATTATACACTTAACAACATGTCCAATTTGCACAAAATGCAATGGCACACTATCAAAGTGCAAATGAATTATCATTGAAATATATTAATAAAAATTATAATGACAGTGAGGGTGAGAGCAATTAACTTGACATTCCATTTTTGGATTAATACACATTTTGTACCATGTGTATGGCATCCATGAATTTTCCATGTCACATTTTTGTAGATTAGTTTAGCCTCCATGGATATAGCACATTGGCAATGGAAATGAATGTATGGAAGGCTATCTACTTGTAAAAAGTTTGAATTTTATTTGTACAAAAACAAGGTTATTAAGATCCATATATAATGTATGTGCATAGATTGCATTAAACAAAAAAATTGATTGGACATATTGTTAGTATATGAAGGTATTACAATTATAGTCTAAGTGTTTGTGGAAATTCCATTAAAGCTTGAAAGTATGATTTTATGCAATACCCTCATTGTAAAAAAATCCCTTATTTCATAGTTAGAATTTTGAAATAGTTTATATATGCATGATGAGGGTATTGCATTTACACTTTTGTTATGCAATACCTTCAGGACAAGACAAAACATATTCCATCAACCCTATCTTTAAACTTAATACATCCATAATAGTATTGCATATGTTTTGATCATTTTTTGGTCCATGCAGTACCCTAAACCCTAAATTGAAACTTGATACACCCATGACGGTACTGCATAACCCCAATAAGAATAGGGTAAACCAAATAAGGGTATTTCAATCGAACTAAATTTTTTTACCTTAATATTATGTGAGGCCACAATTAAACATTGGTTAACACCCATATTAAGGTATTGCATGTAGGGTCAACAAAAGTTATTTCCAATATGTCTTCAAGGTATTACATTTTTGAATAAGATAAAATGAAATAATTTCAATTGGCCTACGGGTATTACAAAACACCAAAACAATCTAGAGGATATGCATTATCATAATGAAAGTATGTAAATGTGAATATGGTTGGATATGATATTTGTAATCTATTTTAAGGGTATTGCATGACCTTGATGAAGGTAATGCATGTGTGAATTGGGTTGGATATAATATTGTCGATGTGTCCACAGAGTATTGCATTGTTTAATTAGATGATTGAAATATAACCTAGGCATGAATATTGCATAACAACAAAATAATCTAATGCATTTGCCTTACTTTGATGAGGGTAATGCATGTGTGAATTGGGTTGGATATTATATTGTCAATGTGTCCATAGGGTATTGCACGAATGAAATAAATGAGATAAAATAGTTACAACTAGGCCTATTTGGGTATTGCAAAACAATAAAATGATCCAATGCATTTGCATTACCTTGATGAAGGTAATGCATACGGGCATTAGGTTGGATATGTTATTTTGAATGTGTCGCATTGTTGAATTCGATGTGTTGAAATTAGTTTAATAGGATTGAAGGTATTGCATCATAGTAAATTTGTTGTGCTCATGCATTAGTTTATTAAAGTTATTGAAAAAAGGAATTAGATGCAGTATGATATTTTTCCTTTGTCTTAATAGTATTGCATTTCAATAAAATCATCCAATGGGTGTGCATTACCCCAATGAAGGCAATGTGATGATTAATTAATTTATATATGTTTTTTGCAAGTTGTGCTAAGGGTATGGCACGAGTTTGAAATCTAATAATTGTGAGGAAGTTCAATGAAGGTATTACAAGAACGCTTAAATCAATGGATTGATGTGACTTGAGTAAAGATATCAAGTTCATTTGCAATACCTTCACATGGGATTTAATTGTTGAGTTTTATAAGGCTATAAAAAAAAAGTAAAAATTAGTTATAATACCTTTAGTTGGGTCATCATTGTTTCTGATAGTCATAAAGTTACAGGGTTTTGTAGGGAGGTAGGTACGTAGGAAGGAGAATTCCCTACTTGGTATATTGTAATACCTTCATCAACCTGCACCATCATTGCTTCGATGGTGATTTACTACATAGGTACATAGGTAGGTAGGTTGATGGGAAGGTAGGTTGATGGGAAGGTAGGTAGATAGGTAAGTAGGTGGGGGAGGGAGGAGGCTAAGGTGTATAGGCAAGTAATCTAAATGTAGGTAGGTAGGTGAGACTTAGGCAAGCGTGGGGGATGAGGGAAAAAAATGTTCCCAAAAAAAAAACCACCTTGGGTTAAGGAAAGGAAAAAAAATGGGGCAACTTGAGTTCACCACCTTGGTTAGCCCAAGGTTAGGGAGGAATGAAAAAGGTGCACCCATTAGCACACCATCCATCCACATTGGTGCATTAGTGGGTGATGGTTCATTTTGGCCCAAAAGTCCCATATTAAAAATGGATTCCAAACAAAGCAAGGAATGTGTCACACTATGGCCTTGCCATTTACATTTTAAAGTATCTAAAGGCAAGAAAAGAATTATGAAACTTCAAATAATTTACCATGCAAAAATATAATCTTCAAAAAACTCCTCTAAAAAAAACCAAAATCCTTCAAAATATTATAATTTTATAACTAATCTCCAGTTTCAACACAAGCTAATATCATCTTTCAAAAATCCTCATATAAAAATAGACCTATTATTACTTAAGGGCCAAAAATCCCTTAAGCTACTATACTCTATAATGCCCTAACATTATTTGAATGACAAGTTGTAAATATTGCATGGGTTTCAAGGCAACCTAACATGGGTTTCCATGCGCAAGCAGGCAATGCTTGAATCCTGCCTCCTTTGAAACATGTCAGGTTTTTGTTGCCATGTTTCAAAGGGGGGGGAGGCACCCATGTCATTTGAAATCCCCATGTGTTCCCCCCATCCATGCCCCCCTCCATCACCATCCTACCTTATCTAAGCCCCTTATGTCCCATGGCATCTCACTTTAGTGCTTTCCCCTCGTCCCCATTTATCATAGTCACGACCCCCGATGACTACAACAACAATTAGGATTTGGCTATAATAGCATTAGGGTTTCTACAATGTGTGTCAAAATTCAAATCTTTCCATGAAGCCATTGAACTTTCTTCCATGAAGGTGGGCCTCTTCTTTATGTTAGTAATGTTTCCTTCTACTACTACCATTTGTCATGATCTCTTTGATTACTTGTGGAGCACCTCAAACATCTACATAGGGTGTTCAGTTCCTTAAGGCATTTTGGCTTGCAATCCTTTCTTTTGAGCTTTGTGGGGTGTTTGGACATGAATGTTGCGTGGTCTATAACTTCTACAAAGAATGCATAGTGGGATTTTTCAAATTTGTAAATGTTGATTCACTTCTTCCAAATGTTTCTTGATATTTTGATTAGCGTTTGTTGACATGTGCATAATAAAGCAATGATCTCTATGTGTCTCTTTTAGTGTGCATGTGTCTCCCTCCATCCCTGCCATTCTACATGTGTGTTTATAGGTTTGTCCAATTGTTTTACTTGATCTCTCCCCTTCTACCTTCTTTAATAGTTCATGGTTTTTTAACTTCCACAAGTTTAGAAAATCCCAATTTAAAAGTTTTACAACTCTTCATTGTTGTTTCTCTATAGGAGATTGTTGCATCACTCACCACATACATTTCTCGAATTTTTTCATCTCCCCATCTTCAAACATGTTCTAAATGGGACACTTTGGCAATTATGGTTCATGTTTTTAGCTTTGTGTGTTCATATGAACAATGCATGTTTATGTTGCCTTCAACATGTTATAGATGTCAAATAAAGTTATGCATCCGTCATATTTTTTAATAATGTGCCTAGTTTCGAAGTCTCCAACTTCAAGTATCTAGTAAATTATGACATTACAATACCCCTCCTAGGGCATTTGTGCGTAACTAGGTATTGTTCAAAATATGATTCAAGTTTCAAGTTTCATGTTTCATGTGTTTCCATTGCATGTTTTGCATGTTACTATTGGGTTTAACATGTTACGCATGTCAAGTCCACTTATGCATCCATATTGTTCTTGAATAATGTGCCTAGTTTCAAAGTCTCCAACTTCAAGTATCTAGTAAATTATTACATTACAATACCCCCTTAGGGCACTTCGGTGTAACTAGGTAATGTTCAAAATATGGTTCAACTTTCAAGTTTCATGTGTTTATGTTGCATGTTTTGCATGTTTTTGTTGGGTTCAATATGTTATGCATGTCATGTCCATTATATGCATTTGTCATGTTCCTAAATAATGTACCTTGCTTTGAAGGCCTAATTTCAAGTATCTAGTATAATGACATTATAATGCCACCCCAAAGGGACTTGGATGTTTTTAGGTAATGTTTGGGGCCTTGGGGCCTACCTAAATGTTGCCTTCAAACATCCAAGTGCTCAAAGTAGGACACTTTGAAACAGATGACCATTAGGTTTCAAACATCCTTCCTATGTTCCATTTTTCGAATGAGTTATGCATGTTACGAAATATAATTCAACTTCTACATCCATGTTCTAGAAACAATGTACCTTAATTCAAAGGCTCCAACTTCAAGTATTGTGTTTGATAACATCACAATGCTCCCTAGGGCACCTTCTCTTCCTAGGTACAATTATGTATTTTTATTTCCATTCCATCCAAATGTTTTTGCATCTTGGATGTTTCTACATGTATACCTTGTTCCAAAGCCAATTGACAATGTTTTGGTGAAGTCTCCTTGTGCATGTTTTATGCCTCATGAACCATACAACTTTTGTCAAAAATTCAAACTTTAAGTAAAAGGTACCAGAACATATTAGTAGTCTCCACTAGGGTACATTGATATTGGAGGGAAATTGGCCTACATACCCATATAATGCACTCCAATATCAATCGATTCAAAAATTGGTTTGAGGCTTCAATGTTGGATCCTTCAATGAATGATGAGGAATGAAAGCTACAAATAGCCCAAAGAACCACATGTAGACACACAAAAAGAAACATATGGAGATGCAATATCGAAAGAGATTGATCAAAATCATCCAAGAAACATAGAAACCAACATTTAATCTCAAATTGTTTTACAAGTGCCAATTATCTACTTAGTGTTCCAAAATATTAAATGTGGCGAAATATATATTTATAACCGGAATTTTTCATGTTTTGGGAGTTAGGTTTTTGAAATTAAAAGGAGTTTCATGAAGTTTTTCAAAACATGTTTTTTTTGTACATGTATTTGAAAAGTTCACAAGTTAAGTGGTGTGATTTAACATTAGTATGTTTCAACAATTGTTGATTTCATATGGTATATTGGAATCACATTCTAAATGAAAGGTTTTGGGTATTTTCCTACAACATTGGTTCCTTGAATTTTGTGTTCAAACTTTAATTGTCCTTTTTTCATTTTCTCAGTTTTAGGGTAGTTATAGTGTCACAATATATATATTGGTGCAACATGTCCAACAAAGGAACCAAAACATGTCCAATACGCAAGTACACAAAAATGTGCACAGTGAAAGGTGGTTTTTTTGTACCCTCCTACATATGTTTATGTTGGGATCTGCCTGAAACATAACAAATACTACCTTTTTCATTTTTTGAGTTTTAGGGTAGTTATAGTGTCACAATATGTACATTGGTGCAACATGTCCAACAAAGGAACCAAAACATGTGTAATATGCAAGTACACAAAACATGTGCACAATGAAAGGTGGTTTTTTTTAACCCTCCTACATATGTTTATGTTGGGATCTGCCCGAAACATAACAAATATTAAAAATGAAATATAAGCTCTTGTCATGGCAGTGTTACCATCATCCACGAGGATTTCAACATTAGTGTTAGAAAACATTGAGAAGAACATTAGAAACATGACATATTATGAAATGTACATTAAATAATAATAATACAACTTAGAAACATTCTAGTTCTAGAAGCAAATAAAAATAATAGTAGATACTTACTTTCATAAAGAAACACACTTTGAAAAAAGATACATCATAATGTTCACGAAACTTGACGCAAAAAACCTAACCCAAAAAACATTGTTATACATGTGTATTAATGTATAAACTAAAAGGATCATGCTAAGAAGACCAACAACTTGCTAGAGATGTCATTACATTCACAGCCATTTTGACATCTCTTAGAACATACGTTGATTCAACAAAAACCTACACATCTTGTGAACAACCTTTGGTGGGTTGTAAAACTAGAAGTTCTATATGCAAATCTATCACCTTCGAATAAAAGCTTTGTTTTAGCAAAGCTTGAGGTCTGGAAAGTCCATCTTCATCTCCAAAACATTAGTGGATTCCTACAAGTTAAGAAATTCCACATTATATTGTATTGTTAACAACGATACCTTGACCTCGAAAACATGGTCCGTTTGTGAAACAAGATGTTTCAATTGTAAGGAAAGATATGGATTCTCATGAGGATGTTTTTAGTGCACCTTTGAAACATGGTCTGTATCATGTTTCTCTTTTGCCTTCGATACATTTTCTTGATCAATTTCCGAAACATGAGTCATATCATGTTTTAGTTTCCCATCCAAATCTTTTGTTTCTATTTTTGAAACATGATCTTTTTCCTTTGGAAGAGGATCCTCCTATGAAAGCTATTGTTTGACCTCTGAAACATGGTCCATAGAGTCCAAAACTTAGTGTTTTTCAATTAGAACATGGTTTTGTACATTTGAAATACGGTCCTCTTGGTCGGGAGTATTGTTCACTTGTTGAGGGCATCACATCAACTCCAATATTTTAGTTAAATTGCTTTTAAATGTTTCAATGGCTTCATCATGATGTTGAACTTGGTCCTTTTGATACCTTTGCTCCATCAAATTAGCTCCATCAATCCAATCAATATTTGGATGGCATGCTTGGATTGCCCAAGGTCCTTATGGGAAGCCAGATGGGTTTGGTAAGTTTAGCAAGTTCGATGCACCTTCTAATGTTAACTGAGCTAGAAATAAAGATGCACACCTTACTTTTGCAATTTTGTCAAAAGTGAGCAATGCCACCTATGGGAAAGTGTGTGTAGCATTTGTATCTAGAGGCACACCCCAACGAACATTTACCCAACCCATGTCTATATCCTTTCAACAATTGAGATATCTCTTGATTGTTTGAAGTGAACACCAACCTTGTTCCTAATTTGTTACCTCCCAAATGTCTTGGAAAATCATAACATCTTTGTGCACCATGTTTTCTATGGCCCTTATTGGATTGAAGCAAAAAAAAATGACATCTTGGATAGGCTATTTAATGTCGACATAAGCCTCTCGTAGATTGCCTCTATTTTCTCATTATTATTTCCTTGTCAAATTTATGTACTGCCAAATAGGAGGTGCCCATCTTGTTTCATAATATCCATAGCTTTACGCCAACCATGATGATACTCTCCTTTGTTGAGTTGTTAATGGAATCTCGGCTGGCTCCTTGAAGTGGGCAAGCACAACTAAAATCCTTATCAAACATTAGCCAAAAAAATACCTTCACTAACATAACTTCCCAAGGAACACTTCTATAGGGTGGCATACGTTATAATAAATTGTTAGAGATAAAGTCTACTTCTTCAAAAGTATGTGACCAAGGAAGTTCAAGCCTATCACTTGTAGGAAAGGTTTCATCATTAGTGATAATATACCATAAGGGATTCTAATCCCACTTTATAGCTTCAATTTTCAGTGCATTGGCTATATCAAATTCCTTTAGTCATTTAGTAACAAAGGCCCACCTTTCTTGCTGGAGGTGCTCCTTGTGTTCATTCTCTGCTTGAGTAAATCATTGGAAACGTTTATGATAGTCTAAAAACTCATGGAATGACTTGGCCAATGCTTGTGTTTCACTTGCTTCCAAAAGGTCCATTGTTTGAAAGACTGAAACACTAACCTCTTCCGCAACTTTAGTTTGAATTACATCAAACATGTGAAAACATGTAAGTTCACATGCACAACTTGGGGTGGCTTTTTAACTAGCACTCTCGACACATGAACATAACATGCTATAAAACCATATGCATCATCACTAGAAACCATGTAATTGGATTCAAGTTTTAGCTTCATATTTAAATTTCATTGAGTGAAATGGAGGGACCATGTTTGGGGTTTTAGAAACATGAACAAACCATGGTTATTAAAATTTGACCATCTATTATAATTGAAGAAAAGAAAGCAAAATATTGACATCAATGTGTACCCAATAGTTCATAACAAAACATATACTTGAAACATATGGCAAATTTGAAACATGAATGGAACTGAAACATAGAATGAATATTGTGTTCAAACAAAACGCATGAAACTATTATGAACATGTTTGGATGTCATTGCATTGAAAGCCATGGGCATGTTTTGATCATTTCATAAATGGTTTAACTATGCTATTATAATTTGGATTATCAATCCCAAATCAAGAAATGGAATAAAAGTCAAAACTTGACTCCAATGTGTACTACTTGAATGCAAGATATTGATCAAAACATGAACATGTAAACTTTGAAACATTTTGAAATTATAAACCTAGGACTATTGAGAACAAAGGGATTTGCACATATGTACACCTAATACTTATGAAACTTGATGAAATAATGCAAAAGAGAGTAAGAATGTACTTGTTTGTTGCCTCACATGAACTTGCCATATGCACAACAAAACAATAGCACTAAAGTTCAGATTGCGCACAAAAGCACCAAACTTTTTTACAAATTCATTTTTTTTTTCACATTCCAATCCTAATAAACAAGATTACATTGGAGAAGATGCCAAATCCCTAGTGTTTTTGTTATGCTCCCAAGAAATAGTGGTTTTCTTTTGGATGGTTCTTGGAACACATCATTAGCCTTTCACTAGGCATCATTCTCGCAAAACTTTCATTCAAATTCGAATTATTTTTTCCTATCCCCAACGTGTACTTCAGATTTCTTGGAAGATGATGTTGGGGTACGTAAGTTTGGTGGGTTGGTAGGAAGATTTGTTGTTGGAGAATACACTTGATTTGATTTGATTTGAAACATGGTGTTTCTTGGAATGATTTTGAAACCTATTGATATGCAACCACCACAACATGGGGGTGAACAAGAAACATGTTGAAACTTGAGTAAAATTTTAAAAACATAGATAATGTGTGATACTCACCATTATGTAACAAATGTTCTATGTCCATAACTTTAGGTGAAGATTTGCGCTATAAATTTAAGGTTGTCCTTGAAAGTTTTCTCAATGTGGTTTAGCCTGCATGTTTTATGAATTGTTTATTACAATTCATCACAATTTCTTTCTCTAGTGTTACATTGTGGTCCAAACTCTCCAAAGGTGGTGTTCTCTCCTTCTTTTGCTTGTGTTGCAAAGTTTCTCCTCCTTGCAAAGCCAATGTTGAAGAAGTATGACTATGCCTTATTTTAGGCAATGCCTTTGCTTCTGTTTGATATTCCAAAATGTTCCCACCCTTCGCAGAATACACACCCTTTGCTGTGTTTTGTAATGGTGGGTGTAACTTCAAAATGAAAGAATTCCCTTTGAAATCCACCATTTTTTAGCACCCTTTCTTTAAGTGCTCATTGATATTCATTTTCAAGTTCTTCTTACATTTACAATAAACACAGATAACCTCCTTCCTATCCTCTTAGCTATGACTGTGACACTCCTAAAGCAATTCTAGCCATTCCTCACAAGTGTATGTCTCCACAAACACTATCTTATTTATCTTCACATTTTTTACTATGAGGTTTGACTCTTTTGCATGATGTTCGCTCCCCATGTTCTTTGTTTTTTATCACAAGTATACAAGAATTGAATTTGACAACGCTTTTGGACAAACACAAGTCCTCAACACCTCTAGTAGCACAAACCTTACAACAATAATGAAACAATGCAAGCTAAACCCTAAAACAAGCTCCAATTTGTTGCAACAATGTTGATTATAGCCTCATGCGCACTTTGCAAGAAAAGACGCCAAAGTGCTTCAAAGAATCAACCTTGCGCACACTTTGCAAGAAAAGATGCAAAAGTGCTTCAAGCTCCCTTCTAAAGTTTGAAACTAAACCCGCATCAAAACATGGAACGGGGTGCCCATTCACTATAATGTTTCACACATAGTTGTCCCACTTCAACTTAATTCCTACCTACTTAAAAGTCTAACTCTTTACTTTACTTTATTAATGGGCTTGACAAATGGTCAGCCCTTAATTATATAGCGGCAATAGGGACGTGAGAAAAGCGCTAAAGCGAAATGCCATGGGACATAGGGGGCTAGATAAGGATGGCGATGGGGGGGGTGGAGGGGGGCGCGCATGGATGAGGGGATCGCATGGGGGGTACAAATGACATGGGCGCCCCCCCCCCCCCCCCCCCCCCCCACCCCCCCCCGCCCCGCCCCAGCCGCCGGGGGGGGGGGAGCGGGGGGGGGGAAAAAAAAGGGGGGGGCCCCCCCCCCCCCCCCCCCCCAAAACATGGTAGCCAAAACCTGACATGTTTCGGAGGAGGCAGGTTTCAGGCATCGCCTGTTCGTGCATGGAAACCCACGCTGAGCTGCCTCGAAACCCATGCGGCATTTACGACCTGTCGCTCAAATAACGTCAGGGCTCTATAATGGATCTAAGCACAGTATCCTTGCCTTGGTAGGCAAGGCCAATAAACTGAGGTGCAGCCTTTGAACCTTGGTGTCTTGTTGAATCAGAAAAAGTATGAATCCAAAAATTTCCCACCCAATAAGAATCTCAAATTTCTAAGCACTTTGATGCCCTCTGGATTTGGGTGCTAAGAGCTAACGTGCTAACTTACAACCATAACAACTTAGGTGTGGCTTGGAGTACTGCATGTTGAATTCTGAGAAATATGAATCCAAGCATTCCACACATAAAAATGGATGCTAATTCCCCACCACTTTGATATACATTAGCCTAGGGTCAGTTTCCACATTGACAAAATGAATATATATATATTTTTCAAAAAATGAATTATATATTTTTCCATCATCTACTATGGTATTGTGATATGAGTGGTGCAATTGTTCAGGGGGTAACCTCTGATAATTATGATCATTTTCAACATTTCAATTTCATATTTTCACAAAGTTTCATTTCACTCTGTGGGGGATTATCTAATGACGGAATTGACCTTAGGGTAAGGTATCATCCTGGCATTTGATACACAAGTTTTGGCTGCATTAATATTGTGGTCAGTCCCATGAGCACTTTGAACAGAAAATGTGACCTAGCACTCAATCCATGCACCATCCATTGAAACTCCCTTATGACTCTGTTGTAGATGAACCACACAACTGAGTTACTAAGGCCCATTTTACACTAGGAGTCAAGGCCAATGTTCAACTCAAATCAAGCATTCCTTATTGGTACAAAAGTTCAAATCAGCCCCAAGGGCTTTACACTAGGAGTCAAGGCTGAAATAGAAAAAATCTGTAAGTGTTTCCTGGGTAATTTTCTGTTTTGGGTGCATGTGAAGGTAGAAGAGGGTACATGTTGGAAGGGAGGCGGTTGTAATGCAAGGGGGGGTGCCAAAGGGTGCAGTGGAAGGGAGCAGAATGTGTGCAGAGCAGAATGGCAGTGGCTCAAAGGGGGCAGCCCACACCCATCACCCAAGCTCTGGCATTTTCCATGTATGGTCTCTCTCCCCCTGCTCTTGCTCACATGACATGAGAAGGATTGGCCTATTTACCAATTTGTCTCCCCTTCAGTATTTCTTGAAAGGATTTTGCATGAACCTGTTTCCAGTTTCTTCAATCATCATCTTGCAACACATGTATGGGGTTTTTGTGATTGAATGGTGGGTTCGTCTCATCCATAGATGTAGAGCAACATTATCTTGCAATAACACTTATGGCTTTTGCATTATGGGATGATGGACTGATAGATATGTAATGTCATGAAGAGCCTATGGAGTAAATAACTTTGACAAACCAAATTCCAATGTAGATGCCACAAGCAGCAAGCAGTTCCACCACTGCCTAATTTGGAAAGTACCTATGTTGCATTGCTTGAAAAGCTCAATTACAATTTACATTGAATTGCAGCTGCAGCTATTATGCCAGTATTTTGATGTGCTTCTAACAAGAAGTCTTGTTTGTCTGTTTGACATTCATGTGTGATGTTTGTGCAGAAAGCTTCTTGGCTTGCCACTAACTGGACAGTGACCAAGTTGAAGACTACAGGGCAAAATGACTGCCATGAAAATCTGAAATTACTTCTTCATGAGCAAACATCATGACCCGGTGACCACCTCATGACAAAATTGACAGATTACAGTGTTGTTCTCTTGGTTGTGGTGATCATTGTCTGCATTACTGTAGTTTTATTCAACATATACTTTTTGATAAACTATCAGCATCCTGATGACTACAATCAAGCATATCTTCCAAAGATTATTGTCATATTTGGATTATCAGTGGCACAAATTTCCATCCTCATGTTACCAGCAGATGTAGCGAACACAAAAGCCTGCCAAAATTCTGTGTATTTGATGGCTTGTAATTACACATTGCCAATGAAGCAGCTCTGGTATGCAGTATACATTATTATCACCATATTTGTTTTTGTCATCTGCCCCTTTGCCTTCTTCTACTATGAGGCTGACAGTGACAAGTAAGCTCCCTTGCCTTAGCTCCAAGCATGACTATAGAGTCCTAATTAGGATTTCTCATTTGTTCTTGCACATCTGAACTGCTCCTAGATTGAAAGCTTCTACTTTATCAAGAAACATAGAAACAAAAACAGGGAACATTGTTCAAGAGTCTAGTTGGAGTCAGTGAAATTCAGAGTCTATTTCTCAAGGTGTTTCTTTGTTTATTGCCTCCTGTAGGTTTTCCCATTGAGCCTTGATGTCCAAGTTTTCTGTCTGGCGAAGGGAATAACAGGGTTGTTTGTCCATGATGTACAAAAGTACAGATATATTTGGTTCCTTGTGATTTGCAGACATGGTAACCTTGAGCAATAATGTATGTCTATGTTTTCTATTATGAGCAGGAGTTCGCGACAAAGGATGTTGGGTGCCTTTGTTTGGGTACTTGTGGCGGTGTTTGTCTTTAGTTTATTACTTGGCATCTGCTACTGTACGTTTTCTGTATGTTTGAATGTTGTCCTCATGCAGGACTCATAAATTAGCTTTATGTCCTTTGTAGCAGTTTGTGATTCCCATTAAGGAGCTCCACATCTATACTAATCTATTTGCTGGATTCTAAGGTCAAAACAAATAAAGTCCATACTGTTCATCTTTCTAAAGCTTGAGTAATGCCTTAGAGAACAGGATCACTGTCACCCTCCAGACCATGAATATCTCTTGGAGAGCTTCCTTCTGTTTGGGCTAGGGTGGCTTAGCTTACCATGTGGTCACATTGTTTTGTGATTTATTTCAACTTGCTTGTCTCTGCAGCTCTGGTAGGGTATGCAGACTTCTCAGTTCGAAGACTTGAATCAACAACAGTTCCCTTCACAAACGACTTCAGCAGCCTAACTCTTGCAAAACCTTGTCTTAACACCACTGTTCTTGTCTCTTCAACCAGCCAAGACTTGGTAGGTCACTTGCTCTTTTGATGTTCTTGGAAAGTTGGGGATCACAATTGCAGTCCTTTCCTGGTGGATGGATACTTTTGCAATAGTTTGGAAAGAAAAGATTTTCAAGGGATGTAGTGCAGACTTTTGGGTTGCTTTTCTTATCAATCATATAGTAGAAAAGCGAAAAGAATTAGTGTTTTAGGGATCCCTAGTTGAGAACTTCACAGATTGCAGCAACACATGAAAGGCAGGCTCAATGATGGGATTTTGAAGCAGTGTGCAGCATATTTGTCAGGGTCTGGCACATCAACAACATGGAGCATGCGGGTCTCACTTCCGGAGTATATTATTGCTCTCACCACTATTTTTGGCTCAATCCTCTTTGTGGTAGGTCTACCCTTATGCTTCTCTTTGTATGACATCCTCTACAAAGGTGAATGTGGCTTATTGATCAAATTGCCTTGAACTCTTGGTTTTTTTTGGTCCCCCGAGTGCACTTACTTTCAACAACATTTCTCAACTTATTAATGCAGATATTTGGTGGAGTGGGTATGGCTTGCTTACCAATGAGTCTCATAGCCACATTCCTTCGTCGACCTAAAACTACCATTTCACGTGCCCAATATATCAAGGTGGCTATAGAAGTTCCTTGCTGGATCTATCTTTCTCTGTTTCTTTCTTGATTGTTTTTGGTTGACTGGTTCTACTTTGCCCCTTTCTGTATGGTTTTAGTTGTCATTTGGCATGGGTGTGAAGGATAAATCACATAATGGTTGCTAAACTTCTTTGCAGGAGGCAACATATATATTGAAGCGTGGAAAGGATATAAAGGAGGTCCTCTTGGGTTTGCAGCGTGAAGAAAGAGCTGGCAGCAAGGGGCGTAAATGGAAGAAGAATGTACTGAAGATGCAGAAGGTAGAAGCTTAATTAGTTTTAATTGTACAAAAGGAGAAGTTTTGACATGTTTGGTCTCAAGCTGCATAATGTGACCAATGATCAACCACTTTTGCCTCCATATGTGTTGTATAGAGATGAACTGAATCTAAATGGTACAACAGCTCTCCTTCACCCTGGGCTTCAAACAGCTTGAGTGACCAATTTCTTAATCCTTCAATTAACAATGCATTGGAACTACAGGAACTCATATACTTGGAGCAGGATGATGAAGCTTTGACTGAGGTTTTTCCTCAAGGAGAGAAGGTTTGCATTCACTTGACTTTTGGAGTACTGTATATATTTATGGAAATTTTGAAGAAATCTATGAAAGAGTTGGTTTTTCATGCTTTGTGGTATGGCAGGCAGATACCTCATGGGCGCTTACTGTCATCAGCTACTTAACTTGTCTATTTTTTGGAATTGTTGGGTAAGCTTGTGAGCTTGTAAGTCAGTCATGCAACTTGACCTTTCATGAATTAGAGCTCTTCATTCTTGGGGTGGCAATGTGTGCTCACATTTCACAACCCAACTATAGTCACCCTAGGTGTTTAGTTGTGTATTGTAGATTAGGAGTTTTTGTAGTTATTACCATGGTAGCTGCAGATGGAACTTGAGAGAGGCGGCATGAAAGATTAAAGATTGGACACAACAGATAATATAAACATGCCTTCCTGCTTTGCTCTGTATGTGGACTGTGGTAGGATTGTTATATCGGTTGTGTGGTTGGTACACATTATTATCTTCATGTTAGTCACACCTCCCATCAAGCCATTCCTCAACGATTTTTTCATCCGTCTTGATAAGGCCTGGGGTATGTTTCTTAACAATGATAAGTTATTTGGGCTCTAAACATACATTGCAACGTCCAATGGCATGGAAGTCTTACCCTATATCCATGGTTTGCATTTCTTAGAATTTTTTTTTCTTGTCTTTCACCACTTGACATTGTGGTTTCTGTTGTGATCTGCAGCCACCTGTCCTTATGCTGCAAGTTGATGACATATCAACATATATGGTGGATTTTGGATGTTTCTGATGCTTGTTTGGCTGTAGTGGCATTTCAGGGTTATTAGGCACGGTGGGTTTTGGTGTGTTTTGCTTGTACCTTTTACTAGCTGTGATTTCTGGAGAGGTGCATCTTGGCCTCAACTTCCTTTTCATCCAACTTCACCCCATGAAGTGCGTAATATTCTCTTTGTTGTAGCTTTGATTAATAATCCATTCATTTAAGAATATCTAGCACAATTGCAAATAAACCATGAACACTTGAATTTGCACTACCTTTTGATTTTCAATCCTTCTGTTGTAATATGCTTTTGATAATTTATGGTCAGATTGAATGTTCTGGTTTGAATTTACATACTTTTGATTTTGGTTTATGCTAAACAAAGTTTTGTGTATGAATTTATTTTCAGTCTTTCACCTTTGGATTCATACACAAAACTTCTTTTGATCAATTCATAGTGACTTCAAATGTTTCTGGTCACTATCCTGGTTCCAACACAAGACTCATTAGAGCCCTGCAATCTGGCAACATATTGTGTCACAGATGGAATGGAACACTCATGAATTCCTTCTTGTTCAATGTGGGGTTGATACTTGCATGCAGTATCAGGTGCAGAGCCTTGACTTTTCTATGGACTTTAATAGCAATTGGTAGAGCATATAGAAGTCTAAGTACAGTGGTTAGGGCCAATGTCTTCTGATAGCAGGCTTCCTATTCAAGGTCTTGTGTCTACATTTTATGGGTGATATTGTGCAATTCCAATAACATCATGTCTGTTGTGATTGCAGTGTGATTCAGTTCTGTGCAAAAGCATTCTCTCTCTATGTAGATGCAACTGCTGTACAACAAATTTTTGGTGGTACCCTACAGACTTTACGTGGCATAAAATACCTCTTTAGGTATGTTGATAGCTCTATGAGCCTGGTGTGTCCCTTCTTTGGTCTTGTATCTTGATGACGAGAGCTAGAGAATTGTTCTTGGCATAAGGTCTAAAGTGTTGGAATTTTGTCATGATTCATGTACCATTTGATTTCCAAGTTGTTGATCTACAGCTTGTTTATCATTTTCATAAGTCTTGCAGCTCCTTAAGATAACTTACCATCTTATGACCTTGCAAGGAAGAAGGCTGAATTGTGAAAGTCCTTCAGAAAAGTTCCTTTCAGCTGGTGAATTTTGTCCACTCTGTACTTTCTTTTGTGCCTAATGAATGTAGGCAGTAAGGTTCTTTTGTCATTACAACAAACACTGCAGCTTAAAAAGATGTTCCAACAAACCAGGTGTGGTATCATAGAGCAAAGTAGAGAGTTGATCAGGAACCCTAGTCTTTCTCTCTTGAGAACCATGTTGGAGTGAACCAATAAGATTGAGCATGCATCTCTACATTTCTATAAGTTGTAAACATGTGCTTGGGTGTTTGTGTTTCAGATATAATGTATTCCAGATCATGTTCATAATTTTGGCCTTCTTGACAATTCTCTACTACATGTGTTGTGTAAGCATTCTACAGCTCCCCATCCTGAATTGTGTAAAAACCAAAGATTATGCTCTGAATGAGACTCAGATCTTAATGAATATGTCAATTCCATTTTATTCTACACCTAGTGGGATTTCTCACTGCAGTTTACTTTGGTTATTTTGCGAAGAAAACTTTTGTTTAACAATGTTAGAAATGACAAACATGGAAATGGAACTGTTCCAACTGCATGTATAGTTGAATAACTAACAATTGACATGGCTTTTGCCACTGTCATGATCTCCATCTTTTGGTGCTAATTAATAAATAGTGTTGTTCAATGTCCTATACCTATTAGGAGTACTGAAAAATAACTTGGGACTCTCGACACCCATTGCCCATTTAAAAATTTAAGCCCTAAAATTGTGTGCATATTGCAGGGTTGGAGGAAGAAGGGCAGAGCCAAGAACAAGTTTGTGAACATCTAAGGTGATCTGCAACTACAAAGTTGGTCATCCCCATTTTTCTTGTAGTCCTCTCATCCATGTGTGTTAGTAATTCCCTTTTGGATTTCTTTCTGAAAGGCTTCTTCTTTTGTGGATTTCACATGAAGTCACGATTTCCTTTTGCTTGTAATTTATAGAAATTAATGTGCCATGGGCATCTATTGATGCTCTCAGACCTTTAGCGACTTGTGGACTCTGGAGCCATCATTCACACAAATGAAATAATTTCAATTTTTTTTTTCCCTAATTATGTATAACATTGTCGATGTCCTCCCTGTGTATGTGAATTGGTGTATTGCATGTTGCAACCTTGGACCCTTGTTGTGATTTCACCTGAAACTAGATGAGATGGATGAAATTCACAATATTATACTCATGACATAGAGGAAATTGGAACACCTGAATTGAACTTGGTAATATAGATGAAATTGTCAACACAATAACATTAGCAACACAGAAATTTGACCATGTTAACAACATTAATAAAACATATTACATGGATGAAATTGGTCACATAATTGCAATTAACCATATGAAAATTCTTTTGATGAAATTGATAAAGTTTGATCCATGTATGAAATTGTGTGTATGGATGTCATTGGCAATATGAAAGAAATTTGAGCATGTGAATGATGGTTTTTTTCATTCATGAATGTCATTTCATGCATGTCATACCTTTCATCATCCATGACATCTACTTATGGACACTTCAAGTTGCAAATACTTAACATTTGTCATATTAAGAAATTAGATAGATCAATTTGAGCTTTCTAGATGAAAGATGTGCAAAGATATATTGGACCATCATTTTGAATCTTTTGTCATATGGCATTGCATATTGTTTACTATGTTCAAATGTGTATTATGTTTTGTTATCATGGTGAGTCCATGATAACAACAATGAATGAGTCGCGTGTCCTTACCATTCATTAATTCTTGTACAAATTAAGTTCATAGTCCATGGAAATGGGTAGAAAAACCCTTTTTGTGCCTTGCACTCTTGTAGTATTATTCTTGGACTAGTTTTCAAATTCCATTCTTTCAACCCATTGTGGTTTGCTTTCCTCTTTATAACAAGTTGTTGTTGCCCGTTACCTACACAATCAATGAAGGAGTTGTTGTAGCAGCAGCAATAGCCATGGTGCAAGCCAAGTACAATTGGAGCTAGTTGATTATGGTGTATAAGAAAGAGAGAAAGAAAGCTTTCGAACATTTCAAGCTTCTTCAAGCAACCCACCAACAACATGCATTTTTTTCAAGACTCCTCATTTCATGACCACCCAGGGCTTGCTTGGATGAACTTGCTGCAAAAGAATTCTCTAAAACCTTAATATTCAATCACACTATTCCTACACCACAAATTCTATGAATGGACAAATTTTTTTGCAAAAGTGCACAATAGAATCTTCTTCTATAGATAGAACGCATTTGGTTTGTTGTTGCAAATAAACAACAAATCTTGAGTTTTGTGACCAATTTAAAAAACGACTATTGTCTTTTTTTGATTATGTTTACAACTACTTGGTCACAAAAATTACTATGTGATTGCAAAGGACATCAAGATGCCATGTGACATCATGATTTTTGACTATAATCAATATGGCAACTTGTTTAATTTCTGGGTAAATATATTATTATTTTTGAATTTACAATAATATATTTGAATGATTTAAAATTAGGAATTTAAAAATACCATTTACTCTTGCGACTAATAATAATTGATAATGAATCAATTTTTAATGATGTGATGTGGCATGTCATGGTGTTACAACTAGTAGTTAACGTCATGACTCATGACATTAATTTCAATAAAATTACATTTATTGATTGGTCAAAAGTGTTCATAATGTTAAAACTTGTTTTCTATGACTTGTCCTATGGAATTACAATGTCCAACACGATTAAAGAAATGATTAAGAATGTCTTTAACAATTAGTAGTCAACCTTATGACTCATGTAACAAACAAAAATGATTAAAAATACACTTACAATTGCATAGGATGAATCATTTTATTAGCCTATTTTAATTTAAATAACGTAATTTAATTTATAATTTTATCACAATGTAACCATATTTAACCATTGTATTGCTTCAATGATGAAATTTATCTTAATGTTTTCAAATTTAGCCAAATATAACTTAAATATTCATATTTAACTTTGTTTAACCATGTTTAACATAAAAATTATGTTTAGTTTTAAATAATATTTTAAATATAAATTACATCAATTTAGCTATACATCAACAATTTTCAACCATGCTTAGCTTAAATAAATATGTTTAAAGGCGTTTAGCCACATTTGACCAAGTTTAGCCAAAGTAATTGTATTTAATTTCATTTATGTTATTTTAGCTTTATGTTTAATTTAAATAATTGTGTTTAAAATTGTGTAGCCATATTTAGCCATGTTTAACCAAAGTAGTTGTGTTTAGCCATGTTTAATCTAAATAGTTATGTTTTGCCTTATTTATGTTTGTTTAGTTATGTTTAGCTTAAATAGTTTATTTTAGTTTAATTTATAGATTAATTTATCCATGGTTAGACTAAGTGATTGTTTTAAACCAAAATTATTTAAAATAATTATATTTAGCTATGTTTATACTAACTTAATCTATGTCTAGCTTAGTTTAACCTAGTTTAATTTAGGTCTACCCTAAATTAGCCTAGGTCTAATCTAGTTTAATTTAGGTTAAAACTTAGCTAGGTCTATGTCCCTAGCTTAATTAAAGTCTAGCCTAGAACACAAATAGTCTTAGCTAGGCTAGGTTTGTAGATAGTTTAAATTGACTTGACTCATGCTAAATCAACCTAGCTAGGGAGGCCTAGGTTAATTTATTCTAGGCTTATAAGTTGTCAAGGTTACTTAATTAATCTTAAGTCAACCTAGGGAGGCTTAAATTAACCTAGGCTAAGTTGGTAGGTAGTAGGTAAGTTGACCTATGTCAACTTAGGGGTGGCCTAATTTAATTTGAAGCTAAAAATTTTGATCTTTATAATTTTGTGTTTAATATGATTACTAGTAAAAAATGTGGTAGTGCAATGGATGAGGATTTGAACCCCAAAGGGTTCAAGTCTTTGTTCTTGCAACTTATGATACCTAGGTCACTTAATTTAGGTTAAGTAGCCTAGTTTAAACTACCTAGGCTAGGAGGTTGAGGTTTGTTTTTAACATATGCCACCTAGCCTAAGTTAAGTAGCTTAGGCTAATTAGGCTAAGTTAGGTTGACTTTTGGTTAGGTTCACTACCTAGGCTACTTAAGTTATGTTATATTGACTTTTGGTTAGGTTCATTACCTAGGCTACCTAAGCTAGGTTATATTGACTTTTGCTCATGTGGCATGATTCATAACTGAACGCGTGTTTATAAGTTTTTGACACATGCCATTCATCTATCAAAAGATCTTTTGTAACTTTTAATTGAATAAAATGACAAGGTTGACATGGCATGCACTTTACATGTCATACCAAGGTCAATGACGATATGAAATTTCAATATTATAAGAAAATAAAAAAATCTTAGTTGATAAAACAACTAAGCTTTGTAGCTATATGTCTTTTGTGAATAAATGGATGAAACAACATGGGTTTAGCAATTCAATAGTCATTATTCACAAATGTCTTTAACAATTAATATAGTCACAAAAGCTAGTTGCAAAACCCAAAATGTGTTGTTGTGATAGAAAAATGGTGTGTGTGATTACTGGTAATGTTTTATAATCTTTCCATGTTTGCCAAAAGGACGTTAAAATGATGTTTAAACACCAGATGTGTCACATATGTTAGTGCCATGGAATTCATTCATTTGAATGTTCATTCACGATTTGTAGTGAACTTGTATTTAATTCCTACTTTCATTGTGGTTCACTTTTAATTAATTATGGTTAAATTTTAGTTCATTTGTAGTTAATTTTTAGTTCACTCTTAGTTAAATTTTTGTTCATTTTTGTTCATTTCTAGTTAACTTTTAGTTAAGTCCTAGTTCACTTTTAGTTAATTTTAAGTCACTTTTAATTAATTTTTAATTCACTTTTAACTCACTTTGAATTCACTTCTAATTCATTTGTAGTTAATTCTCAATTTATTTTTAGTTGAATCTTAGTTCATTTTTAGTTCATTTCTAATTAACTCATAATTCATACATGGGTGCACATGGGCCACATGTAGGTTGGAAGCTTTTAAAAAAACTTTCTTGATCTAGGTGCCACTAGGTATAAATAGAATTCCCCGTTACTTTTAATATGTTCAACACTAGTTTTGGATATGTTTTCTTGTCATAACCTTGTTTTGTTCTTGCAATAAAATCTTGTTGGATTCTTTTCTTGCACATGTCATGTTTTTATTCTTATTTTTCTTGTTTTGTAATTTGGATTTGGAACTAGGTTTGCTTTTGTTTTAGTCTTGGTTTAAGAAATCTTATAGGCTTGGTTGTTTTCATGCATGTGACAAGATGCATGGTAGATTTTTGCAACAAAGTTGAATCTTTCATGGGTGGCAACTAGCTTGTGCGTGTTTATGTGTCTGAGAGGAGGAGTTTAAGGTTTCAAGCTTTGTAGGGTTTTATAACAACCCATTTGTTGTTGCTTCATGTAATTTTTTTTCTCCATGTTTAGAAATTGTAGGTGGCTAAATTCCATCACATTCATGCCAAACATTGTTGGATGGACTTTATTTCCATTTCTAGAAATGGCAAGTTGGATTCTCCCCATTTTAATGCTAGATAAAAAAATTGTTGGTTGGACTTCACTAGCTTGTTCTAAACATGAGGAGGAGATTGATAACATTGCCACCATCATTTTCATTCGATGTTTGCAAAAAAATTGCTTGAAAGACTTCTTATGACCACTCATTTGCTTGGACATTGTAATTTTTGGTAGAAGTGAACATTTCCCAAAGTGGAATTTGGTTTTGAATAGTTTTTTTGATTTCTTGAGGTTTTTTGTTTGTGAATTTCATGTTCATTTTGACAGTTTAAAGGCATAAAATGGACATTTGTATTCACATCATACAATCCTTAAGCCTAATCTAACCCCCTTTAAGAAAATGTTAAGAAATTTCTTGAAGTCAGGAGAATCGAAACAAGGTTAACTTGGGCCACAATTTTTGTTAGGATGTTGATTTCTTTGATGAATTGTGATGCTTTGGGGGAGTAGAATCTAAAAAGACCTACAAGATGGGTTTTTAGAGAGTTGCTAGGAGTTGAGGATTTGTATTGACTCTAAATAAACAACATGAGAATCTATCTTCCCATAGTAAATTTACCACATTGCATATTTTGATTGTTGTTGTTGCTGATGATCACTTAATTCATGCTTAATTGTAGAGAAAGAGGTGTTGTTGGGCTTGATTCCATTTTGATAGAAATAATTTTCTATAATTGTAATATTTTAATTAGGAAGGATTATAAATCACAATGGCAACCAGGTGCTAGGTAGAATTTTTTGGGCTCCCAATTGTTTGTGGTTATTGAGTAGAATAAATAGTAGTTGTTGCAAGACTGGAAGAAGCAAGTGGTTCATCATGAGGAAAATAGTCAAATTGACCAAAACCTTGAGCAACTGGTCAAGGTCAAATTCTTTCTCTTGATTGATGATCTGCTTATGGCATCTTCCTTTTGTGAATTATGAACTTATCAATTGGGTGAATGAATCAAAATATAAGCATAATTGATTTTTATTATAATGTAGTGTAGTTTTAATGTTGCAATAACATTCACAAGATTGTTTTATTCCCTTTTTTTGGTGAAGCAAGTTTAGGACATGTTTAAGCTATATCTTAGTTAGGGAAATATGCATTGTGCAATATTTCAAGTCATTGAATTCCATAACATAAAGTAGCCAAAGTTGTTGAAAGTAAACTTGTAAGGTCTTCATTTCATAGAGATAAGTAAGGATTTCAATGGATTTTGCCATCATGATTTTTGGATCATGTAAGACTTTGGTCTTGTCATTGCCATGCACTAGAAAAACATAACTTGAAAGTTATGAGAAAGTTATGGGAATTGAAGTTTGTCAAGGTTTTGAGCTAGAGATTTTGTCACTTGTTTCTTCAAAAAGTTTAATTATAATGGTGTAAGGAAAGTGTCTTAAGCAATCTCCTTGGATTTTGTGAGCAAAGGTTGAAAGGGTTGTGTAATGGGTAATAGATCATCATTTGGGATTGTGCTTTTTTGATCCAGCTATAAGTAATGGCAAGGTCATGATTCCATGTGATAAGTATGTCATTATCATCAATTCTTGTTGGGATTTTCAGATAAAGCTTCTTTTCAGGTCTTGTTTCTGAAATTGTGATTTGTATGGATGTGTTGATGGTGATGTGCAATATGGAAAAAACATTCACAAGACTTCAGGATTAGGAGATTAAGAAGACCTTGAATGTTGTCAAAGATTTTAAGGTAACAAGCTGGTTGTTATTGAGATTGCACACTTGAGCCACTGTGCTTGATCTCCATGCTTAATGAGTTTCTTGTGGTAGGAACTTGTTTTTTCCTATTATATTGCATGTGTCATCACTTTTCTTGCCTTGTGATGTAAGCTTCTTAATAATTTTCCTTCAAAAATGGAGGTCCAACTTGTCCAAAGATAATACTTACCATCACATGTCATAGGGGCTTGCAATAATGACACATTCACTTTTAAGGATTTTGGAATTTTTATATTTGACTAGGCGATAGTTGTTCCACCTGATGGTTATTTGTAGACAATTGTAGAAGATGAGTATGAAAAGGCATTTATATTAACAGCGATGCTACCAAATGAAATAGGTGTGAAGTTTGATCAAATTGGTGCTCTTCATAATGAGAAAGTTGTCATGAAGGAACTTATAATGCTTCTTTTACAACGGCTTGAACTCTTTTCCAAAGGCTATTTGACCAAGGTATATGCCATAAGTCTTTGCCGGATTTCTTTGTATTGTTATAACAAATTTGTTCCAAGATAAAAGGGATTTAGGAGACATATCCACTTTTGATTGCTTGCCAACCATGGGCATTCTAGTAGAATGCACATTAACCATTTTGCCAATCATAAAAAGAATCACACAATAATTGCATTGATCACCCAAGAGCTTTTCTGGAGTATTGTCTTTTGATTTTTATCATGGAGCACTTGCATTTTAGTGTTTTATGATTTGTGCCATGAGTTGATGGATTTGGAACAACTGGTAGTCGGTTATATACTAGTTTCAAAGTTTGTGTCAATTACCTTATGTGCATGTGTTCTATAATTCATAATGATTATCATCCTTGAGTCTGAATGTACAACCCATAGGACCCTAGTTTCTTTGTTGATTTTAGAGTTGAGATATTGCTAAACAACCTTGTAAAGGAGTACTACTATTTGGACCCCCAAGCATAGGTAAAGTTTTGCTTGCAAAAACAATAACTTCATCAACATCATCGGTTCTACCATCACCTCAAAAGGTAAATTGTATATTTATGCATATGTATCTATAGTACCTTAGACATAAACAAAGTCATGACTATCCTCTTTGTCTCCACATTGAGTATTGTGATGTTTTGAAGGAACAACCCACCATAATCAAACATTCAATCTAGTGCAAAGTCATGCCATTTGCCAATGGCTTCAACTAGAAACCTAGTTATGGAAGATTTGCATTTGAATTTTCATTTGCCTAGCTCATAATTAATTGATTTGCGATTATGGCTTAATGTTTTGTAATGGTTTGGTGATGCTGAGAAACTAACAAAGGCTCTTTTCTCACTGGCTAAAAAGCCCTCTCCAACAGTCATTTTTGTTGATGAGGTCAAAAATTGAACCATGCCATTTAATCTATTGTTCTTCCAATTGCAATCCTTTTCCCACCTCCTAGAAGTAATGTTTGTTCTGCATATATGATTGTAGGTCTTTTTTGTTCAATCAATTGTAAGCATGGTAGACAATTATACTAATGCTGCTCTTTGCTTTCAATTTGGTTTTAAAGAAAACCAGTTTATTGTTATGTTAATCTCTAGTACTTGTAAGAATATGAAGTAATCTTTTGCAAGTAGTCAAATGAATGCAACAATTTCATAGGCTACATGATAGGTGGATAATTTGCTTGGTGTTCGTGGTGGGAGCTTCGAGCATGAAGCAACTTGTAAGACACACAATGAGTTTATGGTAGCCTGGGATGGGCTTCACTCCAAGGATAATGAATGTGTCCTTTAGTAACCAAAAAGCCTTCCACAACCCATCAACATATACCTACAAATTATTGAAGAACAAAGAAAGGAAAAATAAAATGGAATGAAAACAAATAAAACATATACATAAAATGAAAAAACTTCACAAGTAATAAATTACTTATTAAAAAAAAAGGTGAAAAATTATTGAACTTGGAGAGGAAAGCTTGAAGTTTGCCATTCCAAGACTTGCACAAAAATTTGGGAAAGGGAATATTAGTTCAATAAAACCAAGGCATAAAGCAACAATCAAGGCAAAACAAGGTGACATAAACAAGGCAAAATAGCAAGGTGTAGTAAGGCGATGTAGCACAATGAAATAATAAAAGGATGTAAAAAGGTGAAATAACAAGGCAATGTAGCAAGGTGCAGTAGCAAAGTGATGTAACAAAACAATGTAACAAGGTGAAGTAATAAGGCAAATGTAGCAAGGCGAAAGGACAAGGTGAAGCAACAAAACAACACAACAAGGTGAAGAAGCAAGGCAAAACATCAACGTGAAATAGTAAGGTGATGTAGCAAGGTGAACAACAAGGTGAAGTAATAAAGGAATCCAACAAGACAAATAAATAAAACAAACATCAAGGTGACACAACAAGGCGTGACATCAAGGTAAATCAATAAGGCAAAACAACAAGGTGAATCAACAAGGCACAATAACAAAGTAAAGTAGCAAAACAAAGTAACAAACAATCAAAAAAAAAATGACAAAAAAAAATGTGAAGCCCAAACATTTATTTGACCTTGTTTATATTTGTGGAATGTGGACAACTGTGATGATGCCTCCACATACACAACAACTATGTGGTGCCGCCCCTAACCTTAATTTCATTAAAAAAATTCCTTAACTTGAAACCTAGCTTAATAGGCTTTACTAACCACCTTACACCCTAAATGCTATCATAAACTCTTAATACTAAAACTCATAATTTGGTATGTCATTTAGATACTTGAGGCAATTTTCATAAGGGTGGTTCTTAGCCTAGTGAAACTGATGAGCCAATTGTTTAATAAGCCAAAAAGATGTTTAAAATTTAAAACCACCATCCATTCTAAACTCCTTTGAATGTTACAAAAAGGACTCTTGAAAATTCAAAGAATTTGCATTGAAGTATTGTGGTTGAAACTTTACAAGTAATTGAACCCATTCCAACAAATAGATTGACATTTGAAATTATTGTGTTCTCATTATGTTACTTCAAAGATACAAAGTACAATATTAAAGCAACATCCACCCCTTGCCATGAGTCCTTTAATTATGAACGCACCCTTTTGCCATTTTTGATTAAAGCTTGTAAAAAATTTAGGGTATTGCATTCCTTTAACCATTTTGTTAGTTTCATTTACAATTGCATTGTACTCCCATTTTACCATTTGGTATTAGAGTTCACAAGAAAATGAGATTATTGCATTTAACAAACTACTTTTGGTTTTAAGTCCCATTTATTGGTGGTTGATCATTTGTGAATGTAATTCATATGCAAGTGTTGCAATGTGCCTTATGGGTGCAAATGTCAATCACAATGATGCACATTTACTTTGGTGTGGTTGATCACTTCATCATTCAAGCTTACAACGAATGCCTCTCAAGAGATACAAAGCATTGGAGATTCAATGGTGCTCTATTACCCTGTAGAACCAAAACAAATTCAAAGAACTTGCTTGTGTGCTTCATTGTGCACCTAATGAAATGGTTATTACATGCAAATTACATGGCATCATTGATGACAATAGTGAGTAGTGTTTGTTTATCACTGCAATTTTCAAGGCTAAAAACTTTGTACAATTATGACTGATTCTTCGAAATGAAAACATGCATTTTTTGAGCTCAGCTATTTTGATGTAAAACTCTGGCTAAGGAGAAATTACCTCAAGTAACATGATGAAAGAAGATACTTGGAATGATTAATGCCACTCCTTGGTGACAGATGCTTATTCTTTTTCTCTGAGCACAAGGACATGTGATATCAGCAATATCAGCTTTTGGACAAAAGACTACTGGGACTGTCCAACTCCATATGGACTCAAAGCATACACCCCCATCTGCTTGAAGATAATCTTCTTCACAGATAGTGGACTGATTGATTCCAATCTAAATAGAGCACATAACTTGACACTGACGTCTTCTGGAGGTTGACAGCCAAGAATTGTGACAAATCGACTTCTACATTAACATGGATCAGCTTGCATTTTATTGTCCGTGACTTACATCCACAATCCTTCTCCAGTGAAATGCAAATTTTTCTCCTAAAAGAAACCATAACAAATGTGAGTAACATCAACAATCAATTGAACACCAATTCTATATTTGGTGGCAGAAGATGTGTTCATTGCATGGTTGAAGGCGCATGAGGTAACTGTAAAACAAAGTACCTAAAAGGTGAGATTTAGGACCTCTTTTGGCCAAAAGTCTGAACATTCAAATCCACTATGAGATTTGAATATTTCCAGCTTGGTAGAATCTATGCTTGCAACTTCTGGCCCAAGTTGAATGTCACAAAGATAATTTATAGCCAATATATGTAGCCTACCTCCTTGCCTCCAGCTAGAGGGTAGAAGTTTCCATGTGGGCTGTGGGAGGTCCTGCAGAGCAGCAGAAGTTTCAAGGTACCATCAAGGATCAAAGGAAGCTCATCAACAGCCCAATGCAGTAGCATGAGTTGAAAAGCAGCCCACACTCACACCAACATCCACCACTTGCTCCTTTGCATCTCCCACTGCCAAGGGTGTGCTTGAAGATGGTGGTTCCTGTTAGGGCAAAGTATCCAAGCCAAATAGTACCACCACAGAAGCCACGCTTGCAGTTTTCATATACAATTATTGGAAATGCAGGAATGATTTGTGTCATATGGAATCTGATAAGAGGGTCACCATCTGTTTCCAGAGCTGATGAAAGCACACTGACCATTCCACCATTCACATCACCACTCAGCTTTCTCATCTGCACTTGAGCCTGCACAAATGTGAAGGTAAGCTCCAATGCTTGAGTGCTCATATGCCTACTCTACTTTCAACATGCAGCATATAATTTAGAATAAAAGAGTATCAAACTTGTACTTCAATGAATTTTAGTATATAAGATGTAACTGTAAGAAGCTAAGGATAGTAGTGCTCCAATTAAATTTCTAGTAGAAGTAAAAATATTAACTTCTAAAGACTCCACTTATACTATGTCTATAGGTTAGCTACACTTAGTAGGACTGAAATTTAATTGAGACTAGAAAATTAAAATTCTAGAATCAACAAGAGCAAAATCCATTGGTTACAAACTGAAAACAAACAATGGAAAAAAGACAAGAACTACCGAGGGACCATCAATGTTGTGAAGAATGCCTAAAAGAACAAACACCAAATCATGAATATAATTTAGTTAGAAATGACAATATTGAGAAGGCTTGATTTAAACACTTCCAAAAGGATTAACATAGCTATGGAACCAAAAAACTTCAAAAGTACAAGAATTTGAGATAACCTCAAATTCATGAAAAGTAATGTTTACATAAATGGGGAGAATCTTGGTAATGATGGGGAAATAAACTCTAAATGCAATTAGAGAACAATTTTCATAAGACTGGAACAACTAAGGAATATGGAAATCAATCATCAAGTGGAAACACACTCCAAAGGATGAAAGTAAGCACAAGTTGTGAATACAAATAAACCACAAGAATTTGTATTCACAAGCAGAATTATCAAACTACATGTCTCCTGCTGGCTGAGTCTGGAATCTACATCTTGCAACAAAAGTCTGTTCTATTTGTTGCCACAGTCAAAATCTGCATCAATCCATCCTTCTACTGCTGATGTTCCACACAAGACCACAAACAGAGTGCAAGATAAATTACTTATCCAGATGGGAAAATGGAAGTAGCTGTGATTATATAACCAACTTGGCTCATATTTCCTTTTTGGCTCCAAATGCAATCTACTTACAAAAGGAAAAAATAAATTCAGACACTGGATGGTGCAATGATGGATGGAGGGGGAAGTTTTGTAGATCTTGTCTACAAAACTCTCAGCCCAGACACTTGAAGCCACCAGAATGAATTCACTAAGATATAATGAAACTTCAGAAAGGAAAAATGTCATCATTGATCTGGGCATGGTCTTGGGAAAGGTGGGCATATCTACCTGACATATTGTACTCTTTGACAGTTGCACATAACTTGCAATCTTCCACCTAGCTGCTCCTCAGCAACAGAAATGCAGCGAGCTCATAAAGCATTCTGCTACCTACATCCACTCAAGATTTAATTCCAGAACACACTTGTGAGCTTCCTCATTTGCTGCATCAGCTTACAACTCTGGGCAGCTAAGTAGAATCAGATCAGGTTATTCAGTGACTTTCAATGCCAGTAGAAAAAAGTAGCAAACTTGATAAGTAATCCTCAGCTGTGATTTTGCCTCTTACAAACTATTATGTAGGAAATACTTACTGCTTTTGGTCATCTTGCAGCAAATGAGTATGTTCAGCATCTCATGTTGTCAGCCCATGTACAAGTGGCAGTGCCTAGCTCCTGCACCAACAAAAAGAAGTGTTCTAAGTTTCCAGGTTCATACAGACGTTTTGTGGAGGTGTCTAATGTGATGCAGGGATGTTTTGCTCTCTAATAAACAAACATATTTGAACATATTTGACAACAACATATATCCTGGGACCTTGTAAAGAGGAACCTTCAAGTTCTTGTGAAGAGGAATGAAATTTCTCCAGCTACAAGATGTGGCTATTTTCAGATATTCCCAGTGACAATAAAATGTAAAAGAATGAGCTTTGTACCTATGAACTGGTCAGACTCAATAAGACAGTGCACGTACATGTTGGAATTGAGGTGCTTTGATTCGATGCATCAGTTACTGTCCAAACCCTCCTGCTGATGCAGTAATTAAAACCACAATGTGAACCACAGTATAATAAAACAAACTACACAAACTTATTAAATCTTAACAAGGTAATAGGAAAACAGTGAGATTCATTTACAGTTACACACATTTGCTGTAATCATTTGATTTGACAGATACAGGAACAAGGGGACTTGAAGCATAAATTGCAGAATGTACCATATGATAATGACTGTTAATATCACTATCGGGCACTGACTTGGGTAAGAGCTCCTCCACTTCCACTTTAGCATTCTTACTGAGAGTGCATGTCCTTCCAAGCTTTTGCTTGCATAGAACCTTCACCTCCGCCATGAATCTTGCACTGACTGGCCGATGGTCAGAAAGTTGTGACTCTATGTGTACATATTGCAGCTGCCTGAGGCCTTTCCCATACCACAGGATCCGGTCACACCTGCAGAATATCAGCCTAATCAATTCAGAAGCTCACACACAAAGTCATGTCTAGATTATAAATAATCTTGTACTTGGAGCCACAAAATTTGAGAGATCTCTATCTGTCTCTCAGCAGGAATTCTCATATAAGGAGTTGTAAAAAAGTGACCTCAATTGTGAAGGTCAGTACAACATAGAAACAAAATGAGACCATGCTATGAATTGGTTAGGATATAGCAACAGAGCACAGGCAAATATGTCATTTAAAGGACTGCCCTGGTATTGGACCCCTAAACCTGTCCTCTTGATGGATGAGAAGAAATGGGCAGCAGTCAGGCTCACTGTTGAATGAATATGCCACCAATCTATAGGGAAACAGAAATCAAGGTCAACAAAAATGAAGCTCTGTCAGTACCATGCAGGTGTACGACGCTTCTCTCCAGGTCTTGTATTCCTTCCATAGTATTGGTCTGAATTGATCACGAACTTATAAGTTGGAGGAAAACATATGGGGCCCTCTTGCCAGTCTTTAAACACATGACCAGCTCCTTGCTCAAGTTTCAGCTGTTAACAATTCAACAAGATAAGCTTTAAGAGTCCTGGATCTGAAACATGGCAGTTGAAGGCATCCACAAGCATAAGCATGAACAAAAGCATCATTTCTGAGAGTTCACAAACCTGATCTTTCTGGAAGAGACCATCCCAGTCACCTTGAGTAACAGCCCTCCATGTGTCTAAATCTGATGCCGCAACACGATAGTTCAAATCACCCAGCCATATTATTCGACTGCATCAGTTCACAAAACACCAGTACATGTGTGAGACCATTGTAACCCTCTTCTGCAATCGTTAGCAAATTCTCAAGGACTTTTTAGTAGTACTGCAGAAACAAAACCAGCAAAAGCTAAAGCTTGTAAAATCTTCTTTTTACTAACCTAAACACACAAGTTAGCTCACAAACCTTGAATAAAGTTTAGAAAGGAAAGTAGATGACATTTACATACTCATGAGCCATAATGGTCTTGGGCAACTCAGACCCCGTGTTTTTGATGACTCGTGGAAATGTGGTGCGGCGAAGAATATCAGCTATGTCCATGTTCCTACGGAGCTCATCCCCTTCCTTGTGGCCTGATGCCAAGTGCGTACATACAAAGCAGAAGCTGGTTTGATGAAGTGACATACTAACAGAAATAGCACCCTGTTTGTTAAATTGCCCACCAACCAAATCTCTTTAGCCATATTCCAGGGATTGAAGAGAACCCTAAAATGCCTAAAAGCTCAGAAACAGTAATCCATGCACAGGTCTACACATAGCTCATTGGTCTACACATGTTATAGCCACCAATATCAGTTATCAATTGCTGAAACTGCTAGCAATAGGTCTGAGGTATCTTATTGGTGCAAATTCAGCAAAAGTTAGACAAAGAATGAGCATCCACCTACTTCACAAAAGGAAAGAAAACCTTAACGAGGTGTGTCTGGTTGGACTTAAGGACCCTGGACAATGTGCACCTTCAATCAGTGAAAAGGTATGAAATGTTTCACCTTATTGCCAAGGAAATTAAAAATTCCGCAGCCAACACTGCAGACTTCAACATTGTGGACATGCTGCCTGAGGTCTGAGCGAACCCAAATTGTAATGAAGATCCCCACCATTTGCTTGCTTGCAACACATGAATAGTAGTGTTGACTACCTTGCCAGGATGGTGTGCTATTTCTTGAAGAAACAGGGGCCATTAAAGCATAATCATCTGTAAAGTTGTCATCCAGCATAGCTGCTTCGGCAAGCCAATCTTCTGCTGCTGTTTGAACATGTTCCATGGGTGACCATTTGTGTACAGTTCCATGATTTTCTTCCTTGAAATACTGCTTTCCAGTGCCATAGTAGGTCTGTCCTTGCACACCATCCTCAGAATTGCAGAGTGAGGACCCCAGACATTCATCTGGAGAAGTGTTCAACAAGCTGTTGACACTGGAAATTCCTTCATAGAGTGCATTTGTATGCCAAGCAGAGGGTGGTGATCTGTAGCTTTTCAATGACTCTTCTGCTTTAGACACTCCCATCTGGTTGTTAAGTGTCCGACGGATCAAATCCTCCCACATCACTTTAGGAGTTTCATCTTCCACCCACAGCACATTGATTGCATTTAATGGCACAACTTCTTGAAATCTGTAGCATGCACATGAGCAATGACCAGCTTCATCTATGAGTATTGCCAGCTTTAACTTTCTGACTTCAAAGCCCAGCTGCTTTTGTCTTTTTGATAGCAGAATTACCATAAGACCCCCAGTGCGTACACAACTGTCTCATTCAAAGCATACAGAGAGAGTTGCACAAATTTTTGAAACCATATTTTCTTAACAACATTGAGCTGCATAACTCAGCCATTGATCAAGAATGATCCGATGATCTTGTATAGCATTCTCACAAGTCATGAAAAAGGCACATCCCAAACCATGAGAGGTGAATAAGAAGATGAAAACCAAACCATATGCAAGCAGAAGGCCAAGAGTACCCACCCAAGCACATAGATATCAGCTGGCTGAGACATGTCCAACCATTCTTCTATATTGAGGTCTTCCCCAGGAGGCTTTCCAGCAACATTCCATGTTCCGACTGAAATTCTGCCAAGATAAAAACCATAGAACAAGGACGGCAATTATCAACACAACTCAAGAACTCTCATCATCTCACAAGCCTTGATTAAGAATATCCAAAATAATGATAGGAGCAACTGATGGAAATTAGAGGTACATTGGGGTTGCAGAATCCAGAGTACTAATTAAGTAGACACTTTACCTGAACTCCTGGTTGTCAAGACATTCCTCATGAAACATTTCAGACTGCGTTCTTGGTGGTGACTGCTGTGATGTATCTATAATAACAAGGATACACAATCTTAGTTGAAGACCCAAAGTGTCAGTTTCAGGACCATGATGCATCTTCTCCAACTAAAAAGACTGGCCGGTGGAATATGAAAAGCAAATGACAGGGAAGCTTCAACTTATTACTGTCACTCACAACAGCAAGGAATTTATGATTGACCCATAGTGGCCCAGACAGCTACAAGTTCAGACATTGTAAAGACATGGGTGAATCCCTTATGCCCCTCATCATGGAAACTGTATGCCTGATTCACACCCTAAGTAATTACTGCTCTCGTGACAACTAAAATGGGAAGCAAGATTGTCAAAATGGGTTCCTACCTGGACTTGACAGGGCATCATCTGAGTCTGGGTCCAATTCTGCAGGTGTGCCTGGGTCCCCTGCTTCACTAACTGCAATTGCATAGCAGACTGAGTAATGGGTACAGAGGAATCGATAGCAAAATGCTTTCTTGAACGACAGTCATATAACCACATGTAAAAAAATGTTGTTGGGAAGTGAGAAAGCTTTGTAGGCAAGAAAGAGTGAAGTTACCATAATCTTCTTCAAACTCATCAGAGTTGCTGTTATCTTCTGCATCGTGACCACATCTGATATCATCTTCACATTTGAACTCATCTCCAGTTGCTTTGAAGGTGAGCCACTTCTTCATGAACTGTCGAGGCCAGGACTGCAAAACATTGACACGCACCTCGTGAACTCAACTCTATAGCCTAGGACTCGCTTGCTCGACCTCCCCAAATAATTTCACGGTGATCAGGAATATAGGGTGTTTGCAAATGTACCTCGCGTCGGCCGCTTTGCATTCTCGTTAATTTCCTAGTCCCCATCACCCGCGATGGTAATACCTGCTCACAAGCGAACATCATTATCCATTCTTCAAGTTTCAATTCCTTGCCAATAGCTTTGCACCCCGGACAAGACGTTGAAAGAGTCCGCTGAGGGAGCGACGATGGCTCAGAACAGGACTAGTACAAAAAGCATGCATGGTGACAAGAAATCATTTGCCGTCACATCTATCACCAGCGACAGTTCATGAAGACTCCGAACTGTAATTGGCATCTATTCCTACACAAGCGATGGTACTTACAACAATGCTCACAGATTTCGAGAAAAAAGACTCCGCTTTTTTTAGCATCTATTCCTATACAAGGGAAGAATGTACTAGCCGAGGGTACTTGACAGGGAAGTGCCGGACACTGACTCTTTGAAACGGGCTACATCGTTCAGTGAGCTCCGTTGTCATATTTTGAAGAAATGCCTTGAAAGGCACAAACGCTGTGTGCGATGAAGACTACTAGTCTTCTGATTGCAAAATTGCATGCAACGTGCGGCTACGGCCACGAGCCTGAAAATAGTACTGCTGTTGCACGAAGTCGCCAAAAAAGACTTTCGTGCAGTCGTCAAACACAAGTAAGAAAGAGAGCGGAGAACTGCAAAGGTTTCTTCAAGAGATGATCTCACCTAGATGCCTTTCGCGGTCACTGTTTTGGTTATCGCAGGACACGAAACTATTCGCCAGGGAACCAAGAACCTTATCCTCCGTCAAGGCTGAAGCATGGATCCAACTCCTGAAGAGAGAGGAGAACCGAAAGTCGAAATTATTCTCTATTATCGGGAGAACGTTTGTAGTGTGAGGTCAAGAAGCGCATGACTCAAGCCTTATCATATGCTATGGCGTTCTAGGATGAAACAATACTTGGTGATGTGATCCCGATTAGATGGATCATGGAGCAAATGAACTGCAACGCGGAGGTTCTGGCAATCTGCCAAGTCAAGCATAGGCATGCAACACTATGTTCATCTACATATATGCAAACTCTAAGAGTGCGCAATGTGTGTTCAACGAAAGGGGGAGTGCATCAAAATGAAGAGACGAGAGAGAAGAATACGGCAGAAGAAAACTGGACGCAGAACACGGAATAACGCAAGCTTGTCTGCATACAGCAGTTCTTAAAGCCAGAGGGAAACAACAACGGCGGCTGATCCATGAAACAATCAACACGGACTTCCTCTAGAAAGGGAAAAAAAAACGCATTTACAATTGCGCCATCTGGAAAAGCAGAAAACAAAACAGCGAAATGAGGAAGTCTAGATCCCGAGGGAATGTGGAGGGGAATTTCACACGGGCGAGCGCGCTTGGAGAAATTTTGTTGCGACCTGGAGAGTCGGAAATCGTCTGGGGAAATCTTCGTTCAATGCGCCAAAATTTTGAGCTTAAGAACTGCGGTGCTATCGTCCCCCAAAAAACAGTGCCACGATCCTCCACTCTTTGGAAAGATTCTCGGCTGCCAGAGAGAGGGAAAAAGAAAAAAAAGCAGGTCGAAAGCGGCGGGAAAACAAGCGCGAAGGTCGGATGCAGCGCTGCAGCGACGGACGTCCTCCCCGCGTGCACGAAAGGGCAGCGACGACCGCGACACGAAGACGCTCCCAAATATTCCTTTTCACACAGGGAAAGGTGGGAGGAAGCCGGGGGGGGTCTATGGAACGCCATTGTAAAGTTCACTTTACATTACAAGTCCAAGTCAAGTTTGAACCCGAATCGAGCGATCCTATTGGTGCAATCACTGAAAATAGTCCCACGAGCTTTACATTATAATTATAATATTTCTAATCTATGACTGCGAGTCCCAAGGGCCCAAAAGATACCATTTGTACCTTGGTAGCTTCAACAGTACCTTACCTTAAGGTCAGTTTCGTCATTAAATAATCCTCAAAATAGTGACATAAAATTTTGTGAAAATATGAACTTGACATGTTGAAAATCATCATAATTATCATAGCCTACAATCTGAATATTATTATTTTCACTACTCATATAACAATATTATACTTAGATGATGGAAAATATATAATTTCAAAATTTAAAAACGAATTCATTTTTTGAAAAAACAAATTATTTGTTTTGTCAATGTGAAAACTGACCCAATGTTACAATAATTATATTATTTTCAGAAATGTTGTAAGAATTTTTTTCAAAGAAAATAAAATTCTGAAGGAAATTAAAGAATATTTTAGAATATTTTAGAATATTCTATATTATTTATTTTATTTTGACATGAAATCTTCAAAATTAATTTGTAACAATAAAATAATATTTATTCCCAAGAATGTACATCTCACACCGAGACTTTGTGCATGCTTCCCCCCTCCCCTCTCCCTTGTTTTGTTTTTCTCCATTTTTGTCCCATCTTTATTTTGCCTCTCTCTATTTTTGTCTTCTAGGATGGGGGAACACGAGAGAACAAAATTGGAAGCATACCAAACATTGAAGACTTGGTTTCCAAATGCTTGGCCTCCAAAACTTTATGCAAAAAATCCTTGCCTTGCCTTGGGTGAACCGGCACCCACACTGGTGCTAGCAAGATGATAAGTACCCCCCCCCCCCCCAATTCGAGCACTGTCAGGTGCCTTTTCTGGCCCGACAGTCCATCTCGCCTGTTACCATGGTAAAATATTAAAACCTCAAAATTCATTTAAATTGCTTCTAAATATTACAAATATCCCAAGATAAGCGATTTTTTTATTTTTATTTTTGCGCCTTGCCTTGGTGATATTGTGTTTAGATTCATTATAGAGTATAGTAGCGTGATGGATTTTGGCCCCTAGGTAATAATAGGTCTATTTTTATATGAGGATTTTTGAAAGATCATATTTTGGCTTGTATTGAAACTGGAGATTAGTTATAAAGTTATAATATCTTGAAGGATTTTGGTTTCTTTTAGAGGATTGTTTTGAAGATTATATTTTTGCATGGTGAAATATTTGAGTTTTCATAATTCTTCTTTTGGCCTTCACATACTTTTAAAAAGTATTTGGCAAGGCCACAATGTGACACGACCCCTTGTTTATTTTTGATTTTAAGTGACCTGTTGTTTTAACTTGGCTATTTTCAGTGCTTTGAAAGTTGAAGCCAAGAATTAAATAGTGGCCTAAATAAATGTGTCTTGGGCTGTGCGTGGAGTCAAGAGTTAGGATTCTTTTTTGTCTTTTGAAACAATACTATTTAGTGGAGGGTTTTTGGCGTTTGCTACCTATGTCTCTCATCTCTGATGTCTCGTTTCTTTCCTCTTCACTGTGTTTCACCAACTATATTTCATCCACGAAATTTCTCGGCCAAGGACCACATTTAGTATCACCTATTCCTCTTCAATGAGAGTTTCCAACATTTTAAAACAAATAGGTTGTTACCACTGTTCGGCGGGTACGAGAAAAAATGTGAAAACTGGACAAGGTTTGAAACCAGTTCTCAATTTGTATCCCTTAATTTGAATCCCTTAAGGTATCACATTGAGTGATGCCTTTTATGAAACCCGGCTGGAGGGTTTCATATAATGTGAGAACCGAGCCTTTAAAACCTTGATCAAATATGCATTTTAATTTTATTGAAACCCTAGCAAGGTATTTTAAAAAATCAGGGTCAGGGTTTCAAAGTTTAGAATTAATGAGGGTGTCAATAGGTCAATAGTTAGTAGGGTTAAGTCTTTAGTTGTTTAGTTGTTTAATTAGAGTTTAATTAGTAGTTAATTTAGGGTTTAGTTCGGTTTAGGGTTTAACAAGTGGTGTCGCTTGCTATTTATTATAAAACAAGTGTTTTAGAATTGCTTACTCATTGTGTGTGAGTTTGTTTCGCTCTCTTGCATTTTATTTTCTTTTTTGTTCAGTTTAATATGCTTGATTAGTTAGTTTGCTTAGTGTTGCTTTGCACTCCTCTTATTCAACCTTCTGTTCCGCTCCTTTTGCTTGACTTGTTAATCTGCTCCTTTTGCTCAATTGGTTATGTTCTTCTTGTTCGACATGTTGTTCCATTCTTTTTTTTCGACCTATTGTTCTTCTCCTGTTGCTCAACTTCTTGTTTCGTTCGTGTTGTTCAACTTGTTATTTTGTTCTTATTGCTCAACTTGTTGTTTTGTTCTTGTTGCTCAACTTGTTGCTTTGCTCTTCTTACTCAACTCATTATTTCATTCTTCTTGTTCGAATTGCTTTGCTTTTCTTGCTTGATTTGTTGTTTTGCTCCTCTTGTTCGACCTATTGCTCCATTCCTTTTGCTCAACTTGCTTTGTTCCTTTTGTTCGACCTGTTGCTCTGCTACTCTTGTTTGACTTGTTTTGCTCCTCTTGCTTGACCTCTTTGCCCAAGTACATTTCTGTTATGTTCATGATTTTGTTGCTCCACTCCTTTTGTTCAACCTCTTTGCTTAGGTACCTCTTTAATATGCCTATGAGTTTGCTACTCCTTGTTCCTCTTGCTCAACCTTGTTGTTTTTCTCCTCTTGTTTCAGATTGGTACTCCCCCCTTCCCCCCCCTTTTCTTTTTTGCAAGTGTGGAATGTGGAAAAGTTGTTTAAATTCAAGTTTTTCAAGTTTGAATTCTTCAAGCCAAACTTGGAAGGTTTGAATTTCTGTGTTCAATTTTTTTTTGTTGAGTTTTTCTTAATTATCCATGTTTTTGGGAAATGGTGGTTGATAATGTGTTTGTTTTTTAGTGCAGGAATATTTGGACATTGTACATTTAATTATACACATTACATTTCATTTGCACAATTGCATTGTGTACTTTTTTAACACACTCCATTTTATTTTTTTCAATTATTTATAAATGTTTAGGTTGATTTTCATACAGTTGGCAAAACATTATTTTGGAAAAAAAATAAAATCTAATTTCTCCTTCAAGGAAGATAATATTTTGGTAGAAAATGGGGGAGTCAAGTCAAAATGAAAATTTAATTTTGGTTGAAGAAAATTAGACAAATGAAAATGAAATGTACATTCAAGAAGATGTGGAAAGAGGAAAAAATGAAAATGTGCAAACAGAAAATAACATAATTGAAAAAAATGGGGAACAAATAATGAAGAAAATTTTGCAGAAATTACATGTTCAAAGAAAATTTTGGAAGCATAATAAAAATTCTTTATGTTGGGCATTTTATTATGTGAATGATGGGAAAGAAGTTGAAGTTGCATCCCCTCAAGTCATGAGATGTATTTTATGTTATGATAGTGCAATACATATTCCTATTGCAAGAATTAAATAAAGAAAAAGATTAATAATTTATTATAAAACTTATGGCATAACTGCTCTTAAAAAACATGTAGGTGCAGATCATTCTATAATTTTGTAAAAAATTGAAGAAGAAATTAACAATGAAACAATACGAACTGTTGAAAGACAACCTACAAAGAAAAGGCCAAATGTTCTAACAAGTGAAATACCTTTTTTTTTTGCTATAAAGAAACCTTTCAACAAAGATGATGTGCGACAAAAAAACTTTTCGCAAGATGTTGGCCTTTTGGATGAATATGATAGGTGAACTTTATATCCTATGCTTTTGAAGTATTATCATCATTTGCATCCAATGATAGAATCTGTTGAATGTGTAGATCAAAAAAGTGATGAAGATTCTAATATGGATATTTTTTAATAGACTGCATCTACAAGTGAACCATCAAAAGAACGTGTCACGAGGGAACTACTGATTTTTAGATGTTACCAAGAGGATCCCAAGGCCACAAGTGTCTTCTTCAATGGTGGGGAAAACATGAAGCTATGTTTCCTACATTTGGTTTTGTGGCTTGTCAAATCTTAGGCATTGTAGGGTCACAAATTGAAACAAAAAGAATTTTTTCTTTAGCGGGCATACTTACAAATCTTAGGAGATGTCGTTTACAATTAGAAACCTTAGAAAATTTGATTTTTGTGAGCAAAATTGGCCAAGTGAACTTAAAGATGGATGTAAACTGCCTTCCAATTTAGTAAAGTTAACTCAAATAGATTTGAATTAGAAAAATTTGAAGGTTCATTTGACCGAGATGAAATAGTGGACATATAAAATGTTGAATTGTTTTTTAAATTATTAATTTTTTGTGAAATTTTGTTATTTTTGAACATTGAAAATTGATTCTTGAGATAATAAAAATTCTAATAACTAGTATGTGAAAATTGGCTTTGAAAATTGACTGGTATGACATGTTGGAGAACTGGCGCTTTGAAACCCAAGTAATATTATTTTTCGCAAATTTTTGAAACCCTACCTAGGTCTTTAAAAAATGAAAATAAAATTTTAAAAAAGAATTGAATCAGGTCTTTCAAAATAGTTTCATACATGGACTCAATGGTTATCATAAAAACTAGAGAACCGCCCAACACTAGTTGTTACTAAAGTTGGGTGGGCATCACAAGTACCCCTGGGCATCACTTGGGTATCATTCGATCATCCCAATCTAATCCCCTAATGGTATCACCATGAATGATACCTTGATTGAAAATTGAACTACTAGTTCTCACACGTGAAAAACAGATGTGAAAACTGGTTTTTTTTTAAAAAAACAATTTTTTTTGAAAATTGGGTGAGGTTTGACCCCTTATTCAGGTCAAGGTCCTAGGGTTTAATCACCATAAAAATTTAGTACAAGCAATGAGAAAAAAGTTATGAACATCAAACTTAATTATGTTTCTATGTAGAATGGAACAACATTTTACTTACTGGATATACTTGATCATTCATGGACCATGGGGTTTGAACTTTGGAGGTATGATGTTAAGTCAACTTAATTTAATTAAAGTTAAAAAAGGGACACTTCCATCATTATTCCCACATCAAAATTTGCTTGTTAGGTCTAATTTGCCTTAGGGAAATGGGAGATCCAAGGGAGGGTTAGTATTTGGTGGTAGGTATTTATTAATGGTAGGCCAAATTAGATGGTAATGATGTTTGGAGAGTTTATTTTAAATGATGATTTATTTTAGAAATCTTTCAAAAACTTTGAACCAAAGGTCTTTTGATTTTGAATTTTTTTCAAAAAGCCAAAGTTGTTGTTAAAAAAAGAAATCAAATAAATAATTATTTAATTTTAATTTGATTTTTGATTTTTGATTTTTAATTAAAAATATAAAATAATACTTAATTTGTGAAAACCGACAAAGGATAACCGACTGTTTTCAAAATTTCAAAAACCACCATTGTGAAAATTAGTTATTTTTTTTTTAAAAATGTTGATACCCTTGCCTAGTGTAAAAATTTAATTTTTTTGAGGAGAACCAAACCCTTTTATAAAATTACTTTGTGAAAACTAAACTTGACAAATATCATAAAATTGTGATACTCGCCCAACACTGATTTTCAATGGTAACCAAGGTGGCTAGGGCTTTTTAGTCCATGGCTGACATGTGGTAGCCTATAAAATAAATTAGTTGAATTTTTTTAATCTCATCATTTTGTGAGCAAAAATGTGTGTATTTTGTGTTTTTTATGTTAGAAGGTTGGTGGTTATAAGGTTATTGCCATTCTCAGTTTTAGAGGCAATTATATTCTTCTACAAGTAAGAAAAAACATTGAAAAAAAAGTAGAAATTTGGCATCCAAAATATTAAACAAGTGGAATTTATTTCATATAAACCTTAGAAGCAAAATCTCTTATGGGAATTGAACATCAATTTAAATGGATCTTGCCCATTCCAACGAGATATAGGTTTACACAACAATAAGCCAACTAATGCTTGAAACCTAATTCAAACACCCTATTAATGTGTAATGTTTATACAACATGTAATTCCTCCTAGAAAATTGAATGTTGCATATTCAATCATTGAAGTTGGTTCAATAACCCAAACATGATGTAAAACATCATTGCAATCGTCCACAATATTGAAAAATTGACCGACATCAATATGCTTATACCTTGTTTGTTCATCACAATATATTCAATAAAGATCCCCTTCATAACTCTTGATAATAAATCACAAATAAAGATATTTCAGGTTTGAGCAAACTTGGAAAGACCTTGAACATAGGGCAACATAGGGATAATGCAATCAAAACCCAAAAAAACTTCAATACCACAAAGGAGCTCTAGTTTTGCCTTAGTAGATTCATTTGACATTTGTTTTACAAACATCTTGATCACCAAGGTCTTATACTTCGTAAAATCCACTTGGTAGTGAAAAACATGGGGATCCAACATATCTTGCCATTGCAAAAGATCTTCAAAACTTATTTTCCAAAAATTCAGCCAACATGCATCCATCCAAAACATGCTTAGGGGATGTACAATAATAATTGTACATAGATTGTAATAAAGCTTCAATCTTGGACACCAGTGACAACTTGGAGAGCATTTGAATAACAAAATTGGTTCAATGGGCAACACAACGCACCCCTAGCATGAACGGGGCATGTTTTTCTTTCAATTGTGTAATAACACTAATCTTAAGCCCTTAAAAAACTGATAGACCATCAACACCAAAGTTGATTAGTTTGGAAGCCAAATTAGTCTTAAAAAGGCTTCCATATTGTAACAAGTTTTCCGTAATCACCTTAGTTAAGTTGTTTGTAGTAACACTAAACAACACTTGTTCCAATGTAAACAAAATAGGTATGTGCTTCCAACCTTCAACCACATACACATGAACAACAATCCACCCATGGCAATCCATAGTGGTGACTTCATCAAAAGACAGAGGAAGGAACTTTGTTGATTAAATAACTAATTGTACTTTCATAAGCACAAGCTTTTGCATGCATTTGGCCATTGTCCAAGCACTTATGTCATTCTAGTGATGTTGAAAGCTTTTTGGGACTTGTAAAAAATCAAACAATTCCTTCATGTTTTTGTGGTCTATAATTGGGCACCCATGTTTCAAGAGATGATAAATTGTCACAAGTTGGGTCAAAACACATAACAAGGAGTCAAAAAGGACGTTAGATGTTAGACATAATTAGTTAAAATCAAACATTTGAATTTTTATTGTCATTTAAAACCATAGTAATCATGACAAGTTAGTCATTTTTCCCTGATATGGATGTCGAAAAACTTAAATTAAAAATTCATTTGATTCAATTTTAAATTTTGGTTTTAATTTAAGATGTTTGAAAATGTACACCTATTGAGTCAAATGAAGTCAATTTTGTAAAGGACTATCAAAAGGATTCATGTAATAAAAGAATTTTCATTGAAAAAAATATAAATGATAAAAACATATTAACCACACTAAAAAAAAATTCATAATTTTAAAAACATGAAATTTTAAAACTTTAAAAATTCAAAGAATGTTTCAAAATTGCTTTAAAATTTTAGAGTTTCAAAAGTCCTTTACCACATATAAATGGGTTATAATGTACATGATGAGAAAAGTTATAGCTTAGAGTATAGTAAAACTAAAGAATGTGAAAAATTAATTTTTGGTGATGACTTAAAATTTTGATCATTTTTCAAGATGAAACATTGAATCTATAAGAAATTTGCACATTTTTTAAAAATTCATATTTACTCAATAATGACTAACTCAAAAAATGCAATGCATTAAGGAAAATTTTAATATTTTAAAAACCAAGTTATGAAAATTTTCATTCAAAATTTCATTTAAAATTTCATTTGTATGTAAAAGTTATTTTTGGGAAAAAGGTCTCGTAATTCATTTCTAAGTAATCCTTTTGGCTCCTAGTTACAGGTTTTGACCCAATTGTAAAGTACAAATGGGCTAATAGGAGCCACTGGCACCCCCTTAGGTGATTGCTTTGGGGGAATATTCTTGGAATATTTTTCAAAATTTCTTTAATTTTTTAATATTTTGTATTATTTTGTAAAGGTTTGTGTTAAAAATTTGCCAAAAATAGGTCATTTTCAAAGTTTTCCAAGTCCATTTACAAGTCCATTTACTTTTTTAAAGTAATGGTTACAAGTATTTTTACACTACTTTTGAAGTACCAAATATTAATGAAATAATTTCATATTTTGAACATTTATTAAATGTGATGTTAGATTTGATAATATGCAAAAAAATTAACTTATTTTCAAGTAAATTCTTTTTAAAAAAAATTGGTGTCAAAAAAATAACTAAGTAGTGGTTACAATTGTTTTTGGTTCCTATTAGCATGATTGCACCCTACAGAAATTTACATTTGTGTTTAGAATTTGATTTAGCTTTAAAATTATCAAAAATATAACTTTTACCATGCAATGTTGTAAATTGATGTTTGTTATTGGCATGTTGGTTATTCAAACTAGCAACATATTGAACTTTTGTTACCCCTAACCTAATTACAAAAACCTTTCAACAACTTATGTGTTTTTTAACACCATCAAATTTGGGGATATATATTTTTTTTGTTTCTTTTCTTTAATACAAATTTTACATCTAACCATTGACAACTTACCATTCAAACCAACAACTCCATTTTTTCCCAAGGCAATTTGGCAACCCAAATGTCTTGAAAAACTTGATTAAGCTCCCATTCATGCATTTTTGGTTTCTTGTAATGACTAGGATTAGGATCATTGAAGCATGGGCTTTTTCCCTAACATTAACAATGCTAGAGGATGAAGCTCTATGTGTGGTTACAAACATTGACACCTCAAGGATTTCAAAGTTTTATTACATTACAATAGTCAAACCATGTTTTGACAATTGTTCAGTGACACACATCAACAATAGGTTTGGAAAAACAATGTCAAAACTTAAAGTTTGTTAAAGGTTTTAAGGGAGTCATACCTTAGATTAAAAACAAAACGCAAAAGCATATTGAAGACCTCATTGTGAGTAAAACATAAGATGTAAAAAAATATTTAAATATAATTTAACAATTTATACCCTAAACCTACATAGCACCAATTTGTAAGGAAAATCAATTACTTCAAACCATAGAAAAGAACTAAGAAAAGGAAAACTCATGATTTGGAGAACCAAAATGCAAGCCAGAGTCCAAGGTAGGGTTCAATTTGCTTCAAATGAATCCAAATTGGTCTTTAAAATTTTGGATCTTAAACCCCATTTAAAGTGGGCCTAAAAATGGGTTGCACATTACATACCTGATTTGCATCATAATTTCCCAAACGAAACTATTATAACTGTCAACCAATGAATATTATAATACCTAGCTTGATTAGGCATTAATTAATCATATCTTGAAATTGTAGACTTTTTTGAAAAACACCTACTAACATGTCAAGAATTTGAAAGAAACTATCAAGCACATTAGTTTTATTATTAGTATAATATTGAATTGTAAATAGTAATATTTTGATGGGTAAATGTAAATGACCCAAAAATATATACCATAACATATGACCAACTTACACATTTACAAGATAAGTAGTTTTTTTAATTCAAAAGAAAATGACATATTATGGTATTGTTATATGAGGAATGAAATTATTTAGATTGTAGCCTATGATAATTATGATTGTTTTCCACATTTCAACTTCATGTTTTCATGAAAATTCATTTCACTGTTTTAAGGATCATTTTGTTAATGTTAAATGCCTTCATGTTGAAACAATTTGAGTTATTTGCTAGTGGTGTGAGTGTGGAATGCTTTAGTTAATTTGAAGTTCTTGATCCCAACCTCTCCCCTTTAGGGAAATATTGGGCTAAAAGTTAGAGGGGACAATTGTGAGCCATTTTTTTATGATATTTTTCATGGCAAGGAAATTTTCAAAAATGTTGGAGAATTCAAAGGGGGAAAAAGGTGATGGCACTTTGAGACCACAACCTTGAATGCCGATGTTCTTGGTTTGAACATACTAAGTGAAGAGCCTTCAAAAGGAGTTGTGCATTGGGGTTTGGGTTCCTTTAGACTTTCTTAAAGCTATATTATTATAAGAATTGAAAAAATCTTGACGTATTTTTCCACCTCACTATAGCCCAAGGACATGAAAGTTAATGATGGAAAATGACATGAAGGAACTTCAACTTGATGACTCCTTGTGTGTTTTCAATCTTTGAGTTGATGGTTAAAATGATGGTAAAAAGAAGGTAAACAACCACATGGCATGTCACTTGATCCAAACATTTATTTTTCATTTTTTCAAGAAAACATAGGTGCAAGGATTTCAAATAAACAAGCCACATAAGCTTTTCTTCATCAAGATTTGTTTTTGATCTTAGCCATGCTTTCAATTTGTGAAGGCAAAGCAAAAAAGGCATCAAGATTTCCAAACCTAATTCCTAAGGCTAGAGGTGTTGTTATTCAAGTGTTTCATAAGTCACAATTGGGTGAAAATACACTCAAGGGACCCACAAAGAATGTCAGATGTCAAAACTACCAAAAAAAATAAAAGACTTATTTATTTACTAGCATTTGAAACCATGGTAATCAATGCATGTTATTCTTTTATAACACATATGAATGTTAAGAAATTCAAATTAAAAATCCATTTGATCCAATTTTAAGTCTTGATTTAATTAAAGACTTTTGAAAATGAAAATTTGTTCCATTCAAAAAGGACATTTTTACAAAGGACTTTCAAAGGACTCATATAATAAAATCAAGTTGATAGTAAAAAAATTAGATAATAATAACCTATTAGACACACTTTAAAAACATTCATAATTTTAAAATCATGGAACTTTAAGAAGTTGAAAATCTATAATATGTTTTTTTAATTTCAAAATTTCAAGTGTGTTTTACCACATATATATGGGGTATAATGTACATGATGTATTGAACAAAGTTATACTTTATAATACATGAAATTGAACTTTAAAATAATGAACATTGTTTGGTATGATTTGAAATTATCATCATTTTTCGAAATGAAACATAAAATTTGTAAGGAATTTGCAAAATTTTATTAAATCCTATTATTAAAAAATGATTAAATAAAAAAATTGATTTATTTAAGTAACTCTAACCATTTTTTATAACAAGTTACAACAAATTTCATTAAAAAATTCATGTGTATGAACAACTTATTTTGGGGAAAAGGGACATGTAGTCCAATTCTAAAGGAATGCAGATGGCTCCTTTGTTTATGTTTGACCCAACTTACTTCTCAAAATGTAACAAGGAGCCATGGTTCTCCTTCACCAACGCCAATTGATCTAGCATGGGAGCCCTTGCACAATTTTTAACATTTGTAGTTTACATTATCAAAGACAACAAACTAGTTTGAACCCAAGGATTGGTGAGTGGGTAGTGTATTGGGCGCCACCCATTGCACAAAGACTTGAGCGAATGCATGCAATTGCATTTACATGAGAAATTTGTTTCAATGAAGTTTTTCATGCAAGGTTTTTTCAAAGTTATATTTCTTAAATTTGCATTCAAGACTTTTGTGATGGGTGATAATTCAAATGGAAAGACCTTTGAAACTTTGAAGTTAGGAAATGATTTTTGTCATTTCAACGAAGGAGTTCCTTCAGATCCAACAATGGTGGTTTTGAGCTTGTGCTTGGGACATTGGGCCAATTTCATGAATGATTCAAACCCCCAAAGATATTTGCCTAGCATGTTCAATCTCAAAGGTTCGAGACTCTTTAATATTGGCACAAAAGTTCAAGAAGGAGCCCAACTCTTATAGACTCATCAAGACTAATCTTGATGAGGTGCACATTTCTTCTTTTGATTCAAATGCATAACAAAGCTTTCATATAAAAGTATGTTTGAATATTTGAAACCCAATTAGATTAAAACATATTTTTCATCCATTTTTCTTATACTAAAATTCTTCACACTTTATGTGTAGCTTACCATAAATTCAATGGAGTGGACCATTTTTTTATATTGAAAGTTCAAAAAAAATTGAATTTTTTTTTTCATGTTTGTGCCACAAATGTGATTGTGATTACATGTGGGATATTTTTTTCACATATTTTACCATGCTTTCACCCTCTACTTCAAAAACTAATAAAAAAGACACCCTTGGGTTTCATCCAACTTTATCAAAGTGCCATTTAAAACAAGTCAATTTCAATATAGCCACATAGACCAATGTCATTTTGACTAATCAATATGGACTTCATTGACAATTTTGTGTAGCAATTGTTTTAGGTTCAAAACAAATTGACAATAATTTATTTGTGCCAATATATAAGCAATATGTAAATAGGTAATAAGAAAATCAAGTTATTTTCATCCACCAACCAATTGCATTTAATGGACCCAAACATTTTCATGACAAGTAAACACAGTGCATCAAACTATGAAAATATTAGCCATAACACGAATGTCCTTTAGCATTTTTTTATGATAAAAGACATTTACATGTCAATAATGAAACAAAGTAATGATACTTTGTTTCATTATTCATATATCATTTCTTTATTTCATACATAGTGTTGACTTTTGAAATTTGTTGTCTTTGGTTCAAACCACAAATCAAAATCTTTCCTTATTAGTCCAACCTACAAACTAAAAACTTCCTTTTTCCCTTATGCAAGGTTCAAATTACATACTAAAACTTTAGTTTCTAATTCAAACAACAAACTAGGAAAATTACTTCTACCTTTTATAGGAGGTTCAAATTACAAATTAAAATTTGTACTCCCTTACTTGATATAAATTCTTACTGAAATGCATACATTCTCTATGGGTAGAGCTAAAAATAATATTTTTTCAATGTGACATTAAGGATCAAATTAAGGTCAATAATTAAGCAACTAACATGATTTCACATACAAAAACTTATTGGATTATGTCAAATCAATATGGTTGATTTTATTAAACCTTGACCATCTTTGCTATTTTTTTCTTTTTAATCCCTTTTGATTAGATGTCCAAATTAACACTTGGTCAAAAATGTTTTTTTAATCAAATGTATTAGTAAAATATAACATGTGTATTTCATGCCCTAGACCCCTAACCAAGTTGATAAAAAATACACATTACAATGTTTAATGAATGTTTTTGAGAACTTTTTATTCATCAAATATTTTTCAAATTAATTCACTTGTTTCAATGATATATAATGAACATTACTATATAAAAACATCTTATATTTTCAACACCAAATTAAATTATCATTTCTAAACGTGATAAACTAAGCACACGTTACACTTGCTATGGCTCTTGCTAGTGTGATTGCACCCCTATTGCATATTGTTTTGTTCCTATAATTAGAGTTTTGATGTAATTAACAAAGAAAATTTTCCAGCAATCTATTGGATGTTGTGTAAAAGTCCTTTTGATCCTTAATCAATTGAGGGTTAGTTGTCCATATTATAGTTTTTTTTTTTTTAATGCAAAAAGAATGCATAAAATTGTGAAATTTTTTTCAATTTTTTTACAACAAACACATGTTTCCTTTTCTGCAAGTACATATTCATTGGGTTAATTTGATGAAAAAAAGTTCATATATCACAATTCTAAAAGCTTGAAATTTTAAACCAAAAAATACAAGAGAAAAGTATTTTTAAAAATCATTCAATAATTTACCTTTATTAGGCTCATAATTAATAGCTTCAAGTAGAAATCACATGTGAAAAAATAATTGTGCAAAAAACCATGTTTAGTTGTCCATAGAAACTAATGTTTTCATTTTTTGGTATTTTAGTCTTAAACCAAAACATCAATGCAAAATTATGTTCACATGTGAAAAACCACCAAGACCACATAAATTATCTTAACTTAGACATTTCATGTTTTCTCGCTTAAATTTATCTTGTAGAGATGCTATTTGTTAAAAAAAAGTTTTTAAATGAAAGTCTGGCTGTCCTTTTTATTCTCCAGTTTTGGGAATTCCAACCCTAAATGAGACTATGATTCTCTTCAACACTGAAACTTTTTTCAGTTCTCTATTTTCTACTGGCTAATTTATCTTCACATTGCTTCATCCCTTGACTTAGGCCCGATGCAGGTTTTGGCTATTGGGTTCCAATTTCCTACCAGGCTTGACTTTGTTGGCCTTGCCTACCAAGGCAAGGATATTGTGTTTAGATTCATTATAGAGTATACCTAGTAGCTTAAGGGATTTTGGCCCCTCGGTAATAATAGGTCTAATTTTTATATGAGGATTTTTGAAAGATGATATTTTGGCTTGTGTTGAAACTTGAGATCAGTTATAGAGTTATAATATCTTGAAGGATTCTGGTTTCTTTTAGAGGATTTTTTGAAGATTATATTTTTGCATGGTGAAATATTTGAGTCTCTATAATTCTTCTTTTGCCTTAAGATACTTTTCAACACAAATGGCAAGGCCACAGTGTACTGTGTGACACACCCCTTGTTTTTCTTTCTCTTGGTTACGGGGCTGTAGCAGTACTGTGTTATTTTGTTTTTTTTGGCGAAAATCACCAAATGGCGACACTGCCTCAAATTTCTGGCGAAACAATATTCCCCTTTTTCTTAAAAAGAATTAGCCAAACCCTCCGTGTCGCGCACAGTCAGTCTCTCTACTGGCTACGGACGGTTTTAATGAAACTGTACAAAAGTGTCGCCAGTTAAGGCGAAATCTGTCTGATTCTGTCTGGGGATACTCGCCAGTGTTGCTACAGTACAAGAAAAAAAGAAAAAGACTGGGCTGCTGTAATTAGCTCCCTGCCCTTGGGGGTTTTTCTGATGGCGGATTCATCCTGCAGAGTCACATGACGGACGACTGCCAAACTGCCCCCCACACTGTATTTACATCTCCAGTGCAGTACTTGAGCTCCATGAACTCCATAACATGGCCTAGGGTTATGCACTCACCTTATGGTGCATTCACACTTGATGTTAAGTCGGTGTTAAATGAAAATCTAGGTGGCATCCTAAGTGGCACCTAAGGTTAAATGGGTGATAGCTTAATGTTAATTGAATGTTAGCTTAACATAAAATGTTCATGGTAAAGTAGGTGTAAGTCCTGAATGACTAGCATGGTGTTGTTAGGGGACTCAACACTAGAGTCCCTAATACCAAGTGTGAATGCACCTTTAAAGGGCCTCCATGGCTGTTCCTGTCGCTTCATCCTTTTGTTGTACCAAAGAACAGGCAGAGCCAGGGCAGTCTGGACTCTCTGGACCTGGACTAGCCCCTGGGCTTGCTCGACAAGAGCCTGGGTTTGGACTGCCCTGCCCTGCCCTATTGACAGTACCTTGCCCAATTATCGATTTTTGTGAGGATTCCATGCCTCAGCAGCAGTGCATTCCATGTGATATTTCCCTGCCCGCCTAACGGTCATCTTGGAATCCACCCCTCATGGGACCGACATTCTGTCCATTGTGTAAAAGCACTCCAAGGTTTTTCACTTTGTATTTAAATGTACCTCCTCACAAGGCATGCAGAGTTGTTTGGCGAGTTAAAAGAGCCTTCCATGGATCACATGCAGCAGACCTTCATCCACTTGAATTTGAAAGCCTTTCATGCTTTACTAAGGGGAAGGCCTGTTCGGCCCACTAGCCTCGCCTAATTTTCAAGCCTACACACCTTGAGGCAACTGCCCTTGGGGCGATGGCCCTCAAATCAGGGGAGGCCCTAGAGAGCAGGCCACCCTATCTATCTATGAAGGAAGGTAGTTTGTTTGTTTTGTTTTGTTTGTACTTAAGAGATCCACCGAACCGGGATGCGTCAGATCGGGTTCTTGGTCTCTTTAGAAAGCTCTCAAGGAGGAGAGGGGTGCATGGGCTTGATTCCATGACGTTTGGACTTGTGGTGCAAAAGTTCTTGAATATTGAATGATTTCTTCACTGAAATTTTCAGAGGAATTGGAACGTGCCTTTGGTGTTGTTGGAAAGATCTTGCTGAGCAGGATTTAATGGAATTTATTTGATAAGATTTGGATTCAGAATGTGGGAGATATTCATTATTAAGTGATTTCTGCTGCTGAAAATTCAAATAAATTCCATTTTTTAAAGAAATTTTACATCTACTAACAACTTTCAAGGGGATTTTTAGTAGGTAGGTAGCAAAAACAAAACCCTTACCCGGGTATAAACTATAAGCCATCTACTTAGTTAGTAATCAGCTATTTTCCCACATTTCTATCTATGTATATGTAGGACCTATTTCTTACAGATTAGGTTACCAAGGTGAAACCAGACATTAACTTAGTTAAGGTTCATCCACAACTGAGTCATGGGCATCCAGCTGACGGTCCACTGCTGAATGCTGGTTCACTCTGACCCTAGGTAGAATGGGGCCAATTCCAGAATACATAAAGGACTAACCCTGCTAATTCGGCAGGGTTAGTCAGACCTTGCTATTTTCCATAAACGGACACAGTGGCAGGTTATGTCGTTTCCTAGTTCATTTAAAGACCTACCAACCTATTTTAGGACCTACCAAACGGGGAGGGGGGTGGTCAGTCCTTAATGCTAGGGAGACATAACCGGCCACCCAATGCCGGTTCTCTAGTACAACCTCTGGACAAGGTGGGCAAGGTGTTTTGGCAGATATGTTTTGGAGAAAGGGTATAGGTACTAGGACTTTTGAGAATTCCCTTCTAAATTGGGCAGGTTTTATGTCAGATGAAGCACTGGGCAGCCAGCACTGTGTCTCTTTACTTTTATCCAGAATCTCAGACTTGCAGCTTTCAACACCAAATTTAAACAAAGGGGTGTGTCACACTGTGGCCTTGCCATTTACATTTAAAAAGTATCTTAAGGCAAAAGAAGAATTATGGAAACTCAAATATTTCACCATAGCAAAAACATAATCTTCAAAAAATCCTCTAAAACAAACCAAAATCCTTCAAGATATTTATAACTCTATAACTAATCTCAAGTTTCAACACAAGCCAAAATATCATGTTTCAAAAATTCTCATAAAAAAAATAGACCTATTACCTAGGGACCAAAATCCATTAAGCTACTATATACTCTACAATGAATCTAAACACAATATCCTTGCCTCGGTAAGCAAGGCCAAAAACCAGAACCCTTGTTGGCCAGGGCTATATCATCATCATCAGGTAATGGGCACAATAAGGAGCTAGAGGTCATGTAATATCTATTTAACAAGAAGTTATCTTGTGCTTGTAGGGAGTTCATGCCAATGTGGACCTTGTTGAAAGGTGTGTCGATCTGAAACATTCGGATAGAACGAAATAAAAGGATCTTCAAAGATTAGAGATGTTTCAACCATAAGCTAGGCCATAAGAAAGGATTATTGCCTATGGAAGGCTTGAATGGTAGAGAACCCTTTGGTTGCGTAAATAGGGTTCCTTTTGCTGAGAGGACTACCTTGCAAACTTTGATAAAAAGTGGTACCCCCAATTCACATTATACTCCAGGGATTACAGAAAAGTTAGGTTAAGTTATCAATTACCTAACTTGATTGATTGATTAAACTGATTAATTCTATGTCATGGGCCCTCCATACGATAAAACTGTGTGCATGAATCCAGACCCATAAGATATAGTCAAAGTCAACAAAGGCTTAGGGTTTAGGGTTTTAGGGTTAGGATTTAGTCAAAGTCAACAAAGGCTTTAATATTAAAGAGTGCACAGTAGAACTCCTTCCTGTTGTTCTGTTTTGTTTTTGGGGAAGCACAACAGAAGACCCGACCAACAAGTTGTTGGCCAGCTGCAGAGATCAGGCACGGCTTTCACCTGCACACTTGTGGGTTTGAACCAAGAACCTTTTTCTTGAGGTCTCAGGGTCCCAGACAGGGCTATGCCACTCAGCCACCACCCCTGGGTAAGGTGAAGGGTAGGTTTTTAGGATACCTAACCAAACAAGATGAAAAAAGAGAGTTCATTCCCTTCCTAGGAATGCAGCTAGCCTAGCAGGCCTTGAGTGAACCAGCAGCCACAGGGCGGGGGGGTCTCCCCACAACCATTTAATATGAGTCACAAATATACTACCATAGTATATACCAATATATGTTGGGCCTGTTCTCGAGCATAACCAATGTTTGCAACCATTGATTCACATCTTAAGAGTGTTTTTCCACCATCAATTCACAGTACAAGTGAAAAACTGAGTGCACCAAAAGTAGGGTTTAGGGTTTAGAAGGCTGCTGTCCCACTTAAGGTGCATTCACACTTGGTGTTAGGGACCCGAGTGTTGAGTCCCCTAACAGCATGCTAGTCATTTAGGACTTACACCTACTTACCGTGAACATTTTATGTTAAGTTAACATTCACTTAACATTAAGCTATCACCCATTTAACATTGGGTGCCACCTAGGATGCCACCTAGATTTTCATTTAACACTGACTTAACATCAAGTGTGAATGCAGCATTAGGAAAAAGCCTGAAAAGCACACCCCAAACTGGTTACATATACTGGTCACAGACTTGCATCCTTCAGAGGTTCATATTTCATACACATTGAGAGACCTGACTTTGCCACAAAAAGGCCACTTGAGAAGCTTGGAGTGCATAACTTACAAATACATTTGCAAAATGACAAAAGAGAAAACATACTTTCTGCCAAAAGTATGGTAGGTATATTCTACTTGTATATAACAATAGTAGAATTAATAATAAGTAGAGTACAAACAACTTGAATTCACCTGTTATTATAATTGTCAGTAAGTGAACAGGATGTGATTTTCAATCACAGTGATCAATAACTTAAGTAGGCTTCATTGAATTAGCTCTGTCAGATCATACAAGAACATAGACCACATATTAAAGACAGAAGCTTGCAGCCAGTCCTGTAACCTGTTTTTGCTTTGATATCATTAACTTACTCATACCATAAACTTTGGAGAAATTTCTCTTGATAGTGTGTTTATATATATATATATATATATATATATATATATATAATTTCTTATATAAACTTTTGGGACCAAACAGGTTATCTATATGATTATCAATTCTTTTTGTTTTCAGGTAGGTCATAATAAAAATCTGGTGATAACCAGTGGTTATGCATAATGATAGGTTATCAAATAACTGAGTGATATCCTATCAATTATTACTTGGTTATAAATTTTTTGAAGTATTTTTCTATTTAATTTGTTAAAATTAGTGTGTAAAGATTAATAACCTACTTGTTTGATAATCCAGTCATCCAGGTAGGGTATCAGATTTTGGAAATTTCAATATCAAATGGTTATCAATTTAACCATTTATAATTTTTTAAAAATGGGATATTCATGGATATAAGATGCCCTCCAAATATATGAAGGAAATTTCTCCTTGTCCTCAACAACAGCTGCAAATAGCTGGTTCTCACTGGTCAACCTCAAGGTGGTGTTATGTGTAGGAGCTTTACCTGCTTACCCTAAACCCTAAACCTACATAGTCAATTATGCCTCAGTTACAGATGAAGGATAACTGAGTTAATACTTCGTTTCACCTGGTAACCCAATGTGTAAGAAGTAAGTCATATATAAATTTGACCTTACATTTTGAACAAGTTATTGCATTTGATTGGTTGTACATAATTAATATTATATAAACTTCATTTTGTAATGTGTGCATTAATTGAATAAATTCTAATTATACTTTTTTTTTGAGTTTAGTCATATGTAATGAAGATGGAATTGAACCTTGTTTTAAATTGAACTAGATTTAAAACTCTCTGTGATTTGGTCGTAATCAAAAGTTTTAGAAATTCAAAGGATCAATTTCAAGACCGGACCGAAAGTTACATTAAAAAATAAAATAAAAGTTAATATCAAGATTGAAAGTTCCTTTTGAAATCAAGAACTAGACAACACTACCCAAAAAAAAAAAAAAAAAAACCTCAGAGTTTTTTGAGTTGCTTCTAAACACTATTATATTATTTTTGACATTTTTAAACAAAATAAAGATTTTTGACCACAAA
>Ga0116231_10000903_pt1 | contig 57132 bp, 42 predicted proteins | sample S1TSphgellanicum_2_FD_89695 | JGI IMG/M metagenome (GOLD analysis project Ga0116231, IMG submission 89695) | Host-associated microbial communities from peat moss isolated from Minnesota, USA - S1T2_Fd - Sphagnum magellanicum MG | ecosystem: Host-associated > Plants > Peat moss > Unclassified...
GGCCTAACTGCCAGCTAGGGGGGCGGTTGGAGTCCTTTGGTGTTAGTGTTTCCATGTACTTGAATTCTAGCATGGCTGTGAATTGGCATGGCAGCGATGTATGTTGGTAGGCGATGTGGATGCGCACGACACTTGCATTGATGCCATTGTTCATATGAATTGTTTCTAAAACCTTAAGATTCAAATATGATGGATCTTTGTTGTAGCCATATTTGAGGCAACAAGCTACGTTTCAATGTTTTAAAATTGTGTGTGTTGTGGTGCATGTTATCCTTATAGGTCATGACAACATCAACTTTAGCAACTCCAACAATTACTCAAGCATCCAAAAAAATTTATGTCAAAAGGAAATGCCCAAGTAGTAGAGCACAACTAGTCCTCTTGGATTTAAACGAGAACCCTATAGAAGACTATGAAATTGTTTATGTGTTAAAGTTGCCTAACCCCAAGGCAACTTTTGTACAAGAGGTTGCAAGTCAAATAAAGACGTTATAGTATGTTCACAAGGCAGAAGCAAAGAAGCTTCATAGTGAATCGTAGGAAGAGGTAAAAGATTGCATTATTTTTAGCCGATCTCAACAAATTAAAATTCCTACTGATAAGATTGGTGAAATTGTGAGTGGTAGAACCTACTTGTAGCAGAAGGTGAAGGAGGTACCATATGCCCACTTGGACATTTCAATTCGCAATTTCAAACAACACTCACCAAAACAATGGGAGCTTATCCACGAAGAGTTTGCACAATTGTTCCTCATCGACCCATCGTTGAAAATTGGCGTAGTAGAAAAATATGTGCAGGTTCACTTAAGCCAAGCAAGACAAAAGTGGAAGAAGATGTGGAAAATTGGGGGGGAAATGGCAAGGCATGAGGATTGCCTTGTGGATGTTTTGATAAGGATGGGGACCCACTCAATGAGCTTGTAGCAAAGGGCGCATCTTCAAAGGTAATGAAGATTTTCATTTAACCAATCCTCAAACACACATGATTAGTGTAGTGTATAAACAAGTCCAATGGACTAGTTGCATTAAATAAACCATTTTCCAATAGTGGAACCTCAATTAGGATTCAAAATTGTAATGAGTTCCTTAAACTTAGAAGAATGAGCCATTATTTTGTTAAGTGGATTTAAATAGTGTATAAGGTGCATAAGGGGCATGCTAGATTATTCATGTCTCCAATACTAGTTCTAGCAAATATAGATTAGGATTCAAAATTGTAAATGTTCCTTAAGTCGCAAAACAATTTATCTTTGGTTCCATGGTAGTTTACTTAAGTGTAAAACAATTGTTTTCAATGAATCTTGTTTCTACTGTAGTGGGCATGGGCGAAGTGTTTTGTAGTAGTAGTGATTAGTATAATTGGACTTGGGTTGATTTTATTCCACTAGTGGGCAATAACACACAAGTGGAATTGGTCAACAATGAACACGAGTGGATTTCATGTTAGGAATGGTTAGTGGTGGGTATGGGTGGACATTGGTGTTGAGTAGTGGGCATGGGTTTTATAGTGGTTAATGGTGGTCAATGTATAGTGGTTAGTAGTGGGCATGGGTGAAATTTATTTTAGTAATGGTTCGTGATGGGAATGGGTGGACCTTAGTGTTGAGTAGTGGGCATGGGTGGGATTTATCTAGTGGTTAATGGTGTTCAGTGCATAGTGGTTAGTAGTGGGCATGAATGGAATTTATTTAGTGGATAATGGTGGTCATTGCATAGTGGTTAATAATGGTCATGGGTGGAATTTGTCTAGTGGTTAATGGTGGTTAATGCATAGTGGTTAGTAGTGGGCATGGGTGGAATTTGTTTAGTGGATCATGGTGGTCAATGCACAGTGGTTAGTAGTGGGCATGGGTGGAATTTATTTCAGGAATAATTAATGATAAACATGGGTGGACCTTAGTGACACGCTCTCAAGCTCCTTAATAGACTCAAATGTAAGTTTAAGGTGAAAATAACGAAAGAATAAGGAATCGGGGCACGCTTTCTAGCTCGTAGCACTTTGGGGGTAGAGGGGCGTGCTAGAGTTCCGGGATGAGGACTAGGAAGAATGACAAGCATCAATTATTCACACGAACTTGTACAAACCAAATAACAAGTTGGTTAGTGCATGGTTTAAGCACTTTTGGTGCACGGACAAGCCATGGGCAAACATGGATTCATAAGACTCACCGTGACCTGGACTTGAGGGAGGCCATCACCTTCCCCCTTATAATATACTATGTACCTGGCCATGGGGCCAACACCCAAATGGCATTTTGTCCTAGGACTCCCTAGTGGAAGTTCCAAAATTCTCAAATTTAGGCCTCTTACGACTTTGGAGGCGCATAACTTTGTGTGGAAACTCCGATTAAGGTGAGGTTTGAAAAAAAGTTGTAGCCTTCGTTGAAAGCTTTCCAAGGGTATGTGTCATGCCACCTGCATGTAAGAAAATCAGAGCGATTCCTGACTTTTAATGGTTGAAAGTCAAATTGGCAATTTGATTCTCGGCCTTTCATTTGGCCATAACTTGTGTTTTAATTACTCAAATGGGTCATGTGAACCCATTTTAAACATCTAGGTTCCAAGAGCTTTCCAATGATATAAGGAAAGTTTCAATCTAATGAACTTTTACCCTTGCAATCGCTTTTTGAAAATTTGGGAATCCATCAAGACTCCAACTCCCAATGTGGGAATTCACTTGGGAGTGTGAGGGTTAATTCCCTCACACTTTCTTACATTCTCGGGAGCATGAAATGCGATTCCCAAGCTCCATTTTTGGCCCGCACCTTTGCAAATCCTTGCCTTGGTCGCAAGCCCAAGGCTAGGGTTACGACATTAATGTTGAGTAATGAGTATGAATGGGTTTTATTATTGTTTGTAGTTAGCGGTGGGAATGGGTGGACCTTAGTGGTGACTAATGGGTTGAACTTTTTTTTTTGGTGGTGAATATATGTAGATGGATCATGAATGTAAAAGTGGCTAAAAATGAACAATGCACATGGAACCTTTTTGACACACCCCCAAACTCCTTAATAGACTCAATTGTGAGTCCAAAGGTGAAAACAACAGAAGGATAAGGAGTTGGGGTATGCTCCCTTATTCGCAGCACTTCGAGGGTAAAAGGGTGTGCTAGAGCTCTGGGATGGGGACCAGGATGAAAGACAAGCGGGTCAATTATTCACACAAACCTGCACAAACCGAACAACAAGTTAGTTAGTGCATAATTGGAGCACTTTTGGTGCATGGACGAATCATAGGCAAACACAAATTCACAAACCTCACCATGGCTCAAGCTTGAGGAAGCCACCACCTTCCCCTTTATAGTATTCTATATGCCTGGCTATAGGGTTTGCACCCAAATGTCATTTTGTTTCGGGACTCTCAACTTGGGAGCCCCGAAATTTTTTAAATTAGGATTCTTGAATTTTTGGAGGCCCATAACTTATAAAAACCTTCAATTAAAGTGAGGTATAAAACAAAGTTGTAACCTTTATCAATAGCTTTCTAACGATATATGGCATGCCACTTACATGCAAGTAAATTAAGGCGGCTCCTAATTTTTAGTGGTCGGGACTCAAATTGCCCGGCCCTTCTTTTGGCCATAATTTATGTTTTAAGTATCTAAATGGGTCATGTGAGCCCATTTTAGACATCTACGTCTCAAGAACTTTCCAATGATATAAGGAGTTATTTGATCCAATGAGTTTTGACCCCTTACAATTGCCCCCTGAAAATTTGAGAGTCCATCGAGACTCTAATTCCCAAAATGAAAGCCCACTTGGGAGTGTGTAGGTTCATTCCCTCACACTTTCCTACACTCCTGAGAGCATGAAATGTGACTCTCAGGCTTCACTATTGGTTCGTACCTTTGCAAGCCCTTGCCTTGGTTGCGAGCCTAAAGTTAGGGTTACGACATTTTTGACCTATTATGATTATGGTTCTATAAACTCAATTAATGTCCTGTTCGAGTTGTGGCTGAAGTATAAAAATGAGTGGGGAACTTGAACAAGAGAAATAATGCATTCAGGCAACAATGTTTCAAGTTGGATGAAGAATGGAAGTCTTCTATGGAGGCCAAGGTGGATGCCTTAGCTGCTGGAATGACCAAGTTAGATTCCATGGTGGAGTCCATGGTTTAAATAAAGGCTATGTTGCATAAGAGGCATGGGCACTCCAAGGTTGATACGTACATCAACCTTTCAGCAACAACTAATGAGGGTATTCTTGCAATAATGGCAAGGAATGGAAATTTTTTCAAGGAGATGGCAATTACTTTGGTGCCATATGTAACCACCTTGGTCCCCACCCTTCCATCCTTTAAGGTAAATCACACAAAACCAACTACTTCAATATTAGAAAGGATTGGAAAAGAACAAACACTTGTTGTGAAGAATTACAAACATATGGATGAAGGTGTGAAAGAAGGGGGGCCAGTAAAGAAAAAGTCACACAACGAGGCGACATGGTCAATTAGATTGGAACATATGGAAGACTCGGATGTGTTTGATTTCAACATGACCCAGGAAATGCATCCCAAAGATGCATCTCTAATGCAAGAACAAGAAATTGATCGTGATGATCCTTTTTATGTACCTATTCTTGATCATTTGATGGGAGCAACACAAGTGTTAGAGTGTTCCCAAACACAACTTTTGGATGCCAAAAACAAAACAACCTCAAATTTTGACAACACCATGGGTAGGAGAAAACAAAGGAAGGTGGATAAAGGGAAGGATTCCAAGGGAAAGAAAGTTCGAAACATGGTGGTTGCAAAAGTGGATGAAGATGATGGGACATATGTTTCAATGGACAACACTATTATGATTGTGCATTCGGAGGCACCATTAGATGGGGTTGTAGAAGTTGTCCAACATGTGGTAATCGTGACACCACCACCTCATAAAGCTTTGGATGTGGTCACATCACCTCCTCCTTGACATGGGGGTGCACAAAGGAGGGAAACAACTAGACTAATGTTCAAACCCAACCTTGAAAGTGTAAAGCCATCACTTGAAGCATGTCCTAATCAAAGTGGCAAGCTTCAAGAATTGGCTAGCACATTTTTTATGCATCCTCGAGTTGTGAGTCTAAGTTGTCAAGCTACATGACTTGATTTGATTAATTTAGTCGATCACTTTGTCATCCATAGTTAATCAATTACGCCCCTTGTACAATAATACAATAGTTGTACTAATAATTTGTAACGAACTAACTTGTGGCATGGTGTGGGATCTTGTAGAGCCTACTCAAGTTTGGCACCAAATGTTGGGTTCTACACTTGACATTCCTTGGTTTGATCATGGTTGAAGGTATTGCAAGGGTTTCCAAGGGTTCTCATAACATGGCAATCCTACAATATCTACACTTTGTAAGGATGGGGAATAGATGTTACAGGTGACACAAGTGATAAAGACATCAATCCCATTCATGATTTATGAATCTAAGCACCAATCTCAAATCACCAATCTCAAATCACCGCACTAGATGATGCATCCAAATGTCCTATCAATGGGGAGGAGATTTGGATATTATGGGAGAGCCATCACTTAGTACCCCAAGATTTATGACTTCCCTTGTTGGTTAAATTTTTGACATTACCTCATGCTACATTTTTTTTCTTCTAAATGACCAATTGTTGGCCATGGTTTCATGCATGAAAATAGTTGTTTTGTATAGGAAATACACAAGTACCCCAAGATTTATGACTTCCCTTGTTGGTTAAATTTTTGACATTACCTCATGCTACATTTTTTTTCTTCTAAATGACCAATTGCTAGCCATGGTTTCATGCATGAAAATAGTTGTTTTGTATAGGAAATACACAATGTTCAATGGAACTTGCAAGATGTTCAATAGGTTATACATTAGGAGGATGATAAGGTAATTAAAGAGTATGGATTTCCATGAACTTTGAATAATCTTTTCATTGTAGAACCAAGTTAGATTTCTAAAGATTTAATTACAAAAGTTTGTGACTACATTTTACATACACAACTTTATAATTCTAAACCATGTATAACAAGTACCCATTAACTTTTAACCGACTTAACAACACATTTTGCTTATCTTGTTCACTAGGCTTTGTTCATGACACTAATGTGTATATATTCATGAAATCCATAAGACATTTGGATAGAATCCTAGTAGACAAAGTTATTAAACCAAATTATGGGTGGCCCAACTTCATTTAATTTCCAACCTTTAAACTAGTTAAATTTCTTTGGAGGTAGCTTAGATAGTAAATGGGCCAATACAACCATTTAATTGATCTTGAAACATACATTGGATGTATAAAATATTTATGATTTTACAAATTGAAATTTGTCTTGGACTTTACATTATCAATTTGTGTGATTTGGGTTATCTTTGAATTTTGTGGACTTGTGTGCATTAGGGTATTGTAATTTTTATTGTGGTGTGTGCCATTAAGGCAGGTCATTTATAGAAGTGTGTGGGCATGACAAACTAGGTTTAAGTGGTGATTTGGCACAATGGCCCATGAAGGAGTGTGTATAAGACAAAGGGATGCCAACCTATAGTTGTCTACACTAATTTAACATTTTTAGCATTACCCTTACAACTATGGAGTGTTTCTTATTTTGGCCATAATCATTTGGTTTATAGATACATATTTCAACATCTATTATGTGATGATCCATGTATGTATCATAGAAAAATCTTACTATTAATGTATCTTTTGATGATCTTGCATATTGATCAATATGGTATAAGGTGAAATGTTTATGTTGATTATGTAATCACATATTGGTTTCATTCAAGTATAACTCCAAGTACCTCATTGAATAAGGTCATTTTTAGTATATTGTTTAATATTTTATGCAATGGATGTCTTTTATTTTATGGATAATGTAGTAATTGCAAATTAGGAAATGATCAAATTAAAATGTTGGAACTATTTGAACTTTTTATGGACAGTCCATCATAACTTAATTATTTATTGGATGTGGTTGTGTTGATGTGGTAGTGACATCAACAGAGGAAATTGATGACAAGGATTATAAGCAATCAATATATTGTTAAAGTATAAATAATTGTCCATCATCCCATGCGTAAAAGCTTTTTAACACATATTATTATAGGTTTATTGTGTTTATTATGCACTTTTATTCATGCAGTGTTGTGAATTGGTTATTTGAACATTTGATATATAGTTCAGCTCCCCCCTATGATGTTGAATATGCAAATTAATTGCACATTTTCTCCTAAATCCACCATACTTTTCATTTGTGGATGTGGCAATGGAACTAACCAAGGAGATTGATTTAAAAGTGGTTATGGATTATTATGTTTATCTACACAACTTTCAACCATAATTTGAATACAACTTCGAATTGGGAATCCTCATAAGTAATTAATACATTGATTAGGTATGGTGAAATACCCATTCCAAATTCCAAGGGTCACCAATGACCCTAGGGTGGATTCAATTTTTAGGTTGAAGAAAACAATTTTGGTTAATATGTGCCCCATGTATGGCAATGTGTAATAGAATTCAAGATTCAAAATTTAATGTAAAATGACTGTTGATATTGGGAAATTCAACATACAATCCTAAACAATGGAAGATGAAATAGCTTGGCCATCAAGGTCACCCCTCGTTATTGTTATCTTATGGCAACTTTCAAAACTACAAGTTGGTATTATAGTGGTTTGATGGGTAATGACGCCATGTCACGTATAGATGTGTAACATAACACCACCTAGAAAGCACATTAACATTTTTCATTTGATATTCAAGATGTGAACTTTGCTTGCAAAAGAATAAAATGCCTAAAGGCCATGTGGTTGCATTGCTAATGCAAACCATTTCAATTATATCTCCCTCTTGGCATGTATTGTTCAGTGCACACATGATGAGTTCTATTAATGATTTTTTTCTAGTGGAATTGAAATGTTGATGGTCATTAAAACATTCCCACATGAAAAAATTGGGTACCAATCATTGGTTGGTCCATAACCACATTCAAGTTTGACCCAGTGAAGTCCACATCCTTTAATACATTATCTTGTCCTTAGGTGATAGTGGATACTCAATAGAGTCCATTAAAACAAAGTTCATTAAATTACACATCCTAAATTTCCACCAAACAATGTTATAATACGTATGGTCTAAACTAAACTTCACTAAACTACAGATGATCTTCACTAAATTCCATTAAAATCCACTGTTGACGCACTCCCAACCTCCTCAATAGACTCAAATGTGAGTCTAAGATGAAAACAATGGAAGAGTAGGAAGTTGGGGCACACTCCTTGGCTTGTAGCATTTTGAGGATAGAGGGGCATGTTGGAACTCCGGGATGGGATTAGGAAGATTGACAAGCACTTCAATCACTCACACCGGACCTGCACAAACCAAATAACAAGTTCGGTAGTGCATAGTTGGAACACTTTTGGTGCATGGATGAGCCATAGTAAACTTGGACTCACAAGACTCACCACAGTTCAGACTTGGGGGAAGCCACCACCTTCCCCCTTATAGTATACTATGTGCCTAGCCACATGACCAACACCCAAATGGCATTTTGTCCCGGGACTCCCAAGTGGGAGTCCCGAAATTCCCAAAATTGGGGTTCTCGTGACTTTGGAGGTGCATAACTTTGTGTGAAGACCTTTGATTAAGATGAGGTCTAAAGTAAACTTGTAGCTTTTGTCGAGAACTTTCCAAGGGTATGTGGCAAACCACCCGCACAGAAGGAAATTGTGGCGATTCCTAACTTTTAGTGGTCGAAAATCAAATTGGCAATTTGACTCCCGACCCTTTTTTTGGCCATAACTTGTGTTTTAAATGTCCAAATGGGTCATGCAAGCCCATTTTAGACATTTAAGTTCCAAAAGCTTTCCGATGATATAAGGAAAGTTTCAATCTAATGAATTTTGACCCCTGCAATCACCCTATGAAAATTTGAGAGTCCATTGGGAATGTGGGGGTTCATTCCTTCACACTTTCTTACACCCCCGGGAACATGAAATGTGACTCTTGGGCTTGTTCTTGGCCTGCACCTTCACAAGCCCTTGCCTTGGTTGAGAGCCTAAGGCTAGGGTTATGATAATTGTACATATTAGTCCAAGTGTTATTTTGGTATTCATAATGCATATGTTAGTGTTGCAAGTGGATAGGAATGGTGCTTAATGGACCAGGCTGGTGCATGGTGGAATTTTAGTGGGGTCTTTTTTAGGTGTTCTAGTTCATTCATACTTCCATTGAAAATGCACTACATTCCACCAAGGTGGAGTTGGCCCATTTTTTGTGGAATTTTGGTGGAATGTTCGATGGATTGGGGATAAATTTTATAGTAGTGTTATTTATTTAATGTTGAAATTTCTGGCCTTTTATTTCGTCTTTTTACATTTTTATTCTCCTTTTCATTTTGATATCTTTTTCTTTTCATTTGTTATAGTCTATTTGAATTTGAAATGTCATTTTGAAAATATTTATAATTTCATCAAGATTGGAAACTAACAAATGTGATAATAAACTAACAATTTATTGCATGAATTGTTGAGATATGTTAATTGTGATAATGAATGATTGATTGATGATAAATATGATGTTTGATATGGAATTATGTTTTGGTGAACAAATTTTTTTTTTTTAATTTCATTTGAAAGGAAACATTATGACAAAATAATATTATGTCCATTCAATGTTCGTAAATTAATCTATATGATGAACTTATGAAAGTTATAATTGTTTTTGATAATCGATTTGCCTTTGATTAATTGTTTTAAGGCAACTAATTTTAGGGTTAACTTGTGACATTTTGAAATATAATGTCTTCAATATTTGATGTAACATTTCGCTGATATGAAGTTTCCCCCAACAATGGAAGCACCATCAATGAGTTTGTTTTCTTTGTTAAAAACTTCAATTGTATTTTAAAAATTTTAATTTTATGATTCATTTGTAATTTTTAGTTTTTTACATGCAAGTTCTTTTGATTATGATGTTGTTGCTTCTAGTTTAGTGTTCAACAATTTTTTTTTGAATATCAAATATCGACTTTCATACCAAATCCAGTCAATTCATTTTTTGGTCCAATACTCATTCCATTGTGATAACTTTTCTTTGTAATATTTAATGAAGTTGGAATCTTCCAAGATTATTGAAAATATTGAATCAACATATGTGTTTACAAAGGAAACTTTGTTAAAATTTCCTTTTCCCCCCAACCAACATGATCCTACAACTCCTACAAATAGGGCGAAAGTTGCATCTCTAGTTTGAAGGTCAATTAATGCGATATGGTACTTGGAACCTTTTTGAAGTGTGTACCATTCAAATTCCTTTATATTAGTGATGTGATAGTCATGTTTTGCATATTGATCATATAATGTGGAACAAATATTAAATTCCTACATAATGAAATAAACATAAGTTAAAGTCAACATCTGAAATTGCAAGTGTCAAGGGTTGTAGTTTCATATTTGTTCATATTGACATGCCTTTTTAATTTAATATGTTAATGCATTGAAAAATAGTTTCAAAATTTTAAATTATTCCATGTTTGATGTAAGCTAAAATGTTTTAAAACATCCAAAGGTACCTTTTTCATGGAAATGATTGAAGATTGTGATTCAATTGAGTTTTTCATTTTAATATTGATCAATATTGCAAGTTCAAACCTATGTATCAAATACAAATGAAAATAAATCACAAATCATCAAAACATATTGCACAATAAACATCATCATTATTACATATTGCAAAAAAAATTGAAAAAATATGAATTTAATTGTGTGGATATAAATCTCTTGATTTTTAATAGTATTTTGATTCAAATTCAATTTATTGTTATGAAATTAGCGATTTATAAAAACATGTTAAAAGCTTTGAATTGTGAGTTTCATATCAAGTAAAAATGAAAACAAATCACAAATCATCAAAAACATATTGCACAATAAACATCATCATTATTACATCAATAAAGACCATGGAATTCATTTTTTTAAAATATCAAATTCATTACCATTAGAATACTAATCGTGTTATATATTACAAAAGTTTCTTGAAAATATGAATTATGTTTTGTGAATATAAATCTCTTGATGTTTGTAGTAGTATTTTGATTCAAATTCAATTTATTATTATGGAATCAGAGATTTATAAAAGCATGTTAAAAGCTTTGAATTGTGAGCTTTAGTTTTTTACTATTTTATGATGATGTTTAAAGGAGAAAAGAGATGGTATTCATGTAACCAACTATGTGAAGGTAGTTTTTGTTTATGTTCACATTGTTTAAAAAAGAATAATTTATAGATGAAAACTAATGGATGAAATGTTGAATTTGGATTGAAAGAACATACTTGTAAATTTCATGAACATTTTCAGCAATTGAAGCATCTTAAGGATTCCTAAGAAGGTTTTCCAACGAATGGAAACTTTAGTGTCATCATTGTATGTTGCATTCGGGAAGGATGAATTGCTTTTTCAATCATTGTTTGGTTTGCCACATGTGTTAGCAATCACACAAGGAGTAGGAGGTGTAGATGATGTCCATAGTGTGGCACAAGAGGCTTCTACAGAGTCTGGTTTTTGTAACCTATGGTTGATAGGTTTCATTTCATATCAAGGTCTATGTATTCTTTCTCTCACATTCTTCCCGTGAACTTGAGTGTTGTAGATATGCAACACAACTAAAGTTTGCAATGAAGGTTCACCACTTAAATCCACTTGACAAAAAAATATCCAAGCATGTTACTTTAGCATTATTTCTTCACTAATTATGTGTGTTGAGCATCCTTGGGATTTTTTCCTCTTTAATTGTGTTGGTATATTTGTAATTTAAATGTTTACATGACAAATGTACTATTGGATCTATATTGTGTTCACATCTAGCTAGCAAAAGAAATAGGGGTGAAATAGATCAAGGATATTACAACCAAATCCAATAGGTGGACATCATGTTGAAGCTTGATTGATTTGCTATGCAAATTAGAACAAGATTGTTGTTGAAAGGCCCATTGTTGTTTGTAATGCAAGCAAGTATTCAACATATTGTCAAACATTTTGGGCAATGAGAAATTGTTTCATTGTAGTTTCACTTGATTGTGAGGTCCTTTGTAAATCTTATTTGTGTATCACATGAATTAGGGTGTCCCAAAAATATGTTATATTGTTGTTATAACAAGTTAAATTCATTGATGACTTGACATGAGAACACTCGCCACATGTATTTTTCATAGGGAATGGGTGTGTTATTGCCCCTTGGATGTACTCAAACTTGGATCCATTACCAAGTTTTCCTTGGTAATGTCAACTTCCATTTTAGCTCCATTCTTGCTTTTTAATATCATTATAATAAATTTAACTAAGGATTCAACTCCCTTTGATATAACATTATCAATTTTGGCATCCAGTAGTTCAAATTAAATAGGGAAACCATTTGAGTTTTTTCAATTTTGTTTCAACCCAAAAATGAGGTGGCATTTTTTCCAATTCAGATAATCATAAACGAAGATGTAGCAAATTAACAAAATGGCCTATTTGCAACCTATAAACATTCATTGTTGTTGAAGGTGGTGGGGATATAAAAAACCCATACCTTCATCGGTCTCTCAAATGGTTGCATCTTTTTTTTGTTCAATGTTGTAGAGCTTGTAATCTTGCTCAAAAATAGTCGAATAGAATGACAAACTTTAGAGTGAACAATAGTTTTATGATGAAGATGATTAAATGTTTAAAAATGTAACAACATGATAATATGTACAAGTGTGGTCCAACATGACTTGGGTTGTTTTGATTATGAACCTAAAAAATCAACATTGTTTCTTCCCAAAAAAAAAAGTCATTTATGATGCATCAAAAATTTGCATACATGTGATATTGTCAATGATATTAGGCTCAACTTTAATGTAGATTCATGAATCACACCTATAAAATTATGGCAAAATATGTGTGTATTCTTTTGTCTAAGATTTAATACAAAAAAAATTGTTCACTCCACTTCTAACATGGTTAGTTATCATCTATAACACTTATGCTTCAAGATAAGATGCCACAAATATGGCCTTGTTTTGTTATTATAAGATGAGAACTTAATTTTGTTATTTGCACCTTAAAGACATGGAAAATAAATATCTTCATCATGATGTTGAAAATGACACAATTTGTAGATTGGGATTTTATTTCAAATCACAAAATATAGTGTAATATTTATATAATTTTCAAGAGTAAGAATTGTGTTAGCATAATGTAGTTTGAAAATAAGACTCCAGGTGAATTGATCAGCTGCCACAACTTCCATTCTTACATGTATGATTCCACACATTGTATTGCTTGTTGATCAATATGTAAAATAAGAAAATATTCCTAGATTACGACACTTATTTGATCATCATTTTCAAAATCAGTTCATGTACCAAATAACTTAATTTACAATATAATGAAATAATTGAATGCAATCAAGGATGTCCCAAGGACCTAAATTATGGGAGCACCTATTAGTGGCCTTGTCCCCTACTTGGCCATTGACTAGACAAATGGTTAATTTGAGGTTGATTGTCCTTAAAGGGCGTGGGAAGACCGTAAACTTTCACCTCAAATTCCCCATAATTTAATAAGCACATGTTAGAAAGGGCTCATTTAAAAAATATGTGTTATTTTTCAGATGTCGACTCTATGAACTCAATCCCTGTCTAACACCCTCCTTAATTTAGGTAAAGTATTTTCAATCTTTATTTATGTTCAAGAAGTTGTGTATCTGCAAAAATCTTTAACAAGTGTCATACACCCAAGGTGAATATATTGCCACTATAAACAAGTCTATGAAACCCATTTTTATTTCATCAAGTGCCTCAAAGATGTCTTTCATTCCTTAATAGGTCCATTTACCTTTTAGAGAAATGTAAAAACAAAGTGGCAACTCCAAAGAAGTAGCTAATATGTTTGTAGCCTTTCACAACTAAAGGCATAATTAGTTTAATTTGATCTTTGAAACTGCATTAACTAATGACTCTAAAAAAGGTTCATTGCAATTGACCTTCAATGTGAAAGTTGTCATACCTCTTAAATTCCATCCTTGTTATCCTATGTGGATTTATTGTCCACTTATTTTCAGTAACTTGCACATAAAAGTAGTAACATGTGCATATATGCACTAAGTTTGGTTTAATTGTGTTCATTTTCAATGGAAAATTGAATAGAACAAATGTAGGTAACATTTGTTTCCGAAAGAGACCTTCGCATCAAGGTTTTGAGAAGAGAAGTTCAAAATATGCAAAGAAAATAAACAATCAAGTAGTAATGCATCACCCAAATCTCCTAAAAATGTATCCATTTCCAAGTAAAGATTAGAAAGGTAATTGATTTGAAAGGGATAAGAAATACCTACCTTCGTGCTAACATCAATAAACTTGCAATAAATGCGTTCATTGTTATTATCGTAAGTTGCAATGATCTCCCCTTCATGGGTGCCCACTAGTGGTGGTCAAAATTGCACAAAAACCTCTAGGAAGCCTCCCGCATTGATACATCTAGTCAAAGGGCTTACCCCAAAAAACCCATTCATACACAATTCGAACTTAACCAATTTTGTGCCCAAGTTCTTCAACATCACATTTTGTCATGGGCGATATATAGTAAAAGGAGTATGAAATTCTCCTTGGGTATCTTGTATCAAAATTAACAAAATGAGTAAACATGAAATTTTTTCATTTTTGGGATTTGGGGGGGGGTGATAAATGGAAGAGTGATTCTTGCAAACTCATTTTATTTTATGAGCTACTTTCAAGGCTACAATTTGTTTAGTTGTGAAAAAGAACAACAAAAGGAAAAGGTGAGAAATTTTAATTAAAAACCTTTGGTTGGTGTTATTGGAAAATGGATTTCATTTGGTAGATCTAGTATAGCTGCACAATGTCATAGAAAATTGCTTAAGAGACAAGGTATCGCCCCCCTACACCATCCCTTGATATGTGGAAAAAATTGTGCCATATTCAACTATAATTAGTGATATAAAGTAAAACTATATAGTTCTTCATTTATTCACATACAAGTTTGTGTGTGAGTCAACCAATAAAACAACCTATATGGATTTCATTAGGAGCACCACATATGGCCCTTTTGGGACAAATTAATGTTGCAAAAAATCCATTAAAATATCAACTTCACTTCAAAGATTTTCAGTTTCTACCCTTTCATTCCCCTAAAATTGACAACTAAGTTGAGATCAAAAGTCATACTCTCTCAAGTTTGTTTGATAATTTAAAAAAACACATAAATTATTCTAGTATTCATTGCAAAAAATTAACATCAAAGATTTATATATGATTTTTTTTACCTTACAAACACCATTGATTGGCGAGCAAACATTAGCAACAAGCTTGACACTAACAAGCAAAGGATCAAATGTAATATCCTCCACCAACACATGTTGGTTTAGTTATTAACCATGTGGCCTTGTCATAAGTGACGAGGCATTACTGAAATAAAAACCATCAACATGAAACTCCCCCACCGAGTACCTCAAGCTATCTATAATCTGCATTAGAAATCTCCCCACCATCATCTTTTAGAACCATTTTACTCTTGTTAACCATTTTGGAACTTCAACTCATGTAAAAAAATCTTAGGAAGTCCCAACCGTGCATGAATGATCATTTCATCAAGAAAGTGGAATATCAAACAAAGTTTGACAACATTAAATGTACATTGATGATAAATTTTTTAACCAATTTTTGGACAATTGGATGATTACAGTTGAATGAGTTGGTAGTTCCAAAGTCCAATTTCAAGATTGTACTTCATCAAAGAACAAGTATTCTTGTGAGTGAAAAAAACACACATAACATTTTTTTGTATGCATATATATTAATGCATTGATGTAGGCGAGAGTGAAAAATACACCAATGTTTTCTTTTGATCATTTTGTCTGAGAAACAAACATTTAAGCAAGCCCCTTGGAATAATTAGGAGAAAAATATGAACTCGGAAGGGGGGTTCATTTTATCTGAGAAACAAACAGTTAAGCAAGACCCCTGGAATAATAAGGAGAGAACTATGAACCTGGGGGGGGGGGGTGAGGGCTCGATGTACATACGTGCCAAACTTGTTAAGAATGTAATAATTAACATTGTTGATGCCACAAAAGGAGATTGAATTTTTGAGTTCATAAAGAGTTTATTTACTTTGTGTTTTTCCTCCCTATGGGAAATCCCTAAGTCATCCAAAATTGGTTTGGCATTTTGAACAAATGATTGAAAAAATTATTACCAAGGTGGAATTTCATCTTTTTAGTCAAATGGTGACTTTTCTTTATGCAACCAGCCAAGGATTGGAGTAGGTGAAGGCAAATCCTTTGTAAGTAAGCATCCATCCCATCATAAAATAAAGCCAGTAGTAAGCAACTAATTCAAAATCTCTTCAACTTTTGAGCAAGCAACAACCACCATGGAAGTTGAGTGGACCCAATTGATCACTTCATTTCTTTTTTGGTGCAAAAACATGCGTGTCCTAATTTGGTTTGGTGGATTAAGACTCTCTGCAAGGTTAGGCATGCCACAACAACCTTTTTAAGATTGACCTTGACCACTAACATGAGGAGTAATGAACTTGGCATATAGGTCTAGCAACACATAGCGCACATGGAAGTGACCACCAATCTCCCAACCCACTTGTCCCTACACCATAACAATCATCATCATTAGTCTAAGACCCATTTTATGGGAATTTCAAACTCTGAACAAAACTATCGTAATAAACATTTTTTCTATTTTTTTTTCATCAATCACACACACCTTGCAATGATATCCATAACATGAGTACTATTTTAAGCTTTCCAATTGAACATGCCAAACATTGCCAGTCTTATGCATTGATTGGTCCAAATGTATTTTTAACTGCATGGGGCATGCCACCCATATATATATGATTAGATCTTTTACCTTCTCTACAATGAGATTTTTAAAAAAAAAATGGTACATACCAAAATGTGTATTATTTTATTCAGGCAATTTTATCGAAAGTTCAATAGCATCAACAGTGTGGAGACATAAGATCATGTTATTGGCATGCTTGGAGTATAGTGTAAAGTTGATAGATGTAATATTTGCCTTTTTATAATTATAGGTGGAGTTTGTAGCATTAGGATTTTTATTCAATTAACAAAGTGTGTAGCTTGGACTCCATGGGGATTAAACCCATTCATATCACTTCTTCAAGGCCCTTTCTTACACAAACACATGTTTTTGTATTTTAGGTGCACTAGTGAGTTCTATGCCATTTGCATAGTCCTTTGTTGCAAAGGCATTTCAGGAGGATTTCAACACCATATTTAGCCTCCTTATGCTTGAAAATCCATAGGCAACCTTTGTGATGCTTTCATTTTGTTATGCTTAATGCCCAAATCATTTATTACATATTATATTTATGTTTCCATGTATCTTGCAACATTACTTCGAGTTTGATTTGTGTACCATGGCTACATTGGAGAAGTCATTGAGTGCAAGATCTTTTAACACTATGGTGGGTCATTTAATTTGTCAAGTCATTTTACTTTTTTTTTAAAGGGTCCTTGGCCTTCCGTTAGTGGTTTGATTTGTTGCCTTTGCATTTTTGGAATGTTGGGCCCTAATTGTTTTTGCACTTATCACTTGTTTCCAATAAGATGATCATTTTATTTTTTTCAATGAAGTGGCACATGGTGAGACTAGCACTTTTCCTTTCCATTTGGCATTACCCCAAGTTGTTTGTTCTCATGTCCCCCCCTTTGAGAGTCTTGTGGTACAATCGTATCTTCACTTACAAGCTTTTTCAACAAACTACCTACGTGAGGAGATTTTCACATTTCTTGATGTTCCTTTGGACACCACATGGGCACCTTTTCAATCATATGTAAGTCCATTCGCGAACGCTTAGTTATTAGCCCATCCTACCACATCGACATTTTGTTCGTCATAGGTTCATTTCTTTACAACATTACGTACCCATATTGGCTTGCCACATCCTATATTGCACATTTTTCACGTTGTTAGTGTGGACATACCATTGATGATTTTAGTGTCCATTTGTTTCGGTGCTTGTGCAAGAATGAACACATTATAACCCACAATACTCTTCAAGATATCATTGCAACTATTATTTTGAAGAGTTGAATTTACATACAAAAAGAGGTTTCCCACCTTTTCCCCATCACATTTGATGGTGAGTTGATATTCTTATCACTAGAGATGACTTTTAGACCTTAGTGGATGTTGTTATAGTTGATTCAACCTGCTCAAATATGATACAACGTGCATTGTCCACAACAACACATAAAATGACAATTCTTGTTCAAAAGAAGACATGATTATACATGGAACATGTTTAAGAAACAACTTCATTTCCCTTGTCCTGAAAATTTATGATTGTCTATATTTTTGTTTCAACTCCATTTTTATTTCTTGTGTTCAAGTCATTATAGCCCATCATTAATTGCCCTCTTTAGTTCCTACGATGTTTATTTCTTATTACAACGTCATGTGCCCATAGCCCTTTAGCATGCATAAAACATTGCAAATTTTCAACATGTTGCCACACTTGGGAAACATTCATCTCTTTCACACATCACAACCAATGCAACTCTCTCATTAACCAATTTGTGGCAGATGATGCCTTTTTAGTTTACATTCTTCTATTTTATTAGTGTATTAGTGGTGTCCTGATTGTTATGTTCTTTAGTGACATGTGTTCTCTTGTGTTTATTTGCCTAGTTGGGTGGGTTGCATCCCTGCCCTTTATACAAGGTTTTCCTTCATATTGCAAGATGAGCCGCTTGTTGACAGTGTCGCAAACAAAAATGCCCATCAACGGCTCAAAATTCTTTTCCAAAGATTTCTGCTTGTTGACGCGTTGTGAGTCTGGTGGTAAGTCGTAACTCGCAACCACAACATCCGATTTTTTTGGCAGTTTTTTCTTTTTGCTGTTTAACGTCAACGATCTTTTTCTGGGCCTAGCACAAAATGATTTGCTCTGTAGTACGCATTCTCTGTTGCTCCTGCTCGGGTTCTTGTTTGCTCCATTACAGAGAGAGAGAGGGTGTGTGTGTTTTGTGGTTGGATTTCTTTTTTAAATGCAAGCCGTGAAGGTTATGTCCTTTGTTTGTTCGCTTAGTTAGTGGGGATGGGGCTTTTTTGTGTTGCGAGCTTTTGGATTTTTCTTTGTGATTTTGGTTTTGTGTTTCTGTGTTTCGTTAAATTTTTTGTTTAGGCCTGTTTGGAATGGAAAGGCTTAAGGTTGTGAAACTCTACACGCTTTTTGTTGTGTGTCACGGATAATTGAGGACGGGAAAGTAGATGGTGTCAATTTATGTGAGGAGAAGGAGAAGGAGTTTGCAACCCATGCTTAATTAATTAATTAATTTTTTCTGTTGGTAGCATTTGGGCGTTGTCTTTTGTGGTTTCGTTTCCCTCTCAGTTCTGTTTCTTTGTTTGGATGCCGCGTCAAGGAGAATGCCGAACCATTGTGCTGCACAGAGAAGTGACGCGAGAAAATGAAACTTACTGATCCAGTGTAGAAGGAAAAAAATTCTGGTGCTTGCTTCATGGAATTGGGGTTTGAAACGGAGAGTGCAGATACCAGCAGCGGCGACATGTCGACGACATATGTAGTGTTCACATCATGTGCCGCAATCAGAGAGCGGATCATCACTGATGGCTTCTACTGGAATTCCGGGACATAAGTGAGCTGAGACGAAGCCGAGCGATTCTTGACTAGTCCATCTGGAGAATGGCGACGTATGTGGAGTATATGAGACCAAGAATTCGGAGAGATTTGCTTTCACATGATTTTCCATTATGGCGAAGTAGCGGGCCATCTGTGGCAGTTCCTATAAACTCGGCCACGGGTACTCTTTCTCACAATCCTTTTCACCACATCGCAGACCTGGGTGCATCGCATGGCCGTTCACTGTTCTCCGAGCTTTCCTTCGACGTACCAGGAACTGGGAATTGCCATTTTGCCAATGAGCCAACTTGTGATCCGACAGATCATTCCCATGTTGAAGAGCGACCTACGGCTACCGTAGGGCTGCCTGCCGGGAAGTATCGCTGCCCAAGTCCATCCTCACAGCGCCCCAAGACTGCAAGCTCTGCCATTGCTTCTGCCTCTGAAGCACGGGACAAAAGTGCTCGCCAGAAAGGATTTCTTAAAGAAGGTCGCAAGGAGCGTCGGCACTGGGGACTTTGTTGGGGACCCCATGCGACAGCCCAAAATATGGCAGGTGTGCGGGTATTTGGTGCTCCCAGAGCTGCAAATGAAGTCCCATCTTGCTCAACATTGGACACTGCCCTCTACCAAGACCTAGTCGATGTGATTCCTCTTATGGAGAGCTTCCTGGTAAATTTTCTCATCTGGGGAGAGGACTATGGAAGAAAGATGCCCTGGATCAAAATTTCTAATGTGAATATGGCAGAATGGAGGTTTTGACCATGTTTGCATTGCATTGATGTCCAGACTGGAGGCAGTAGTGCTTTGTCATTTCGAGTTGTCTCTTTGAAACCCTTATTTTCTATCTGAAGTTCAATACACAATTACTTAAAGTCTGTTTCACTGTCCACATGTCAGCAAGCATGATCTGTATGAAGAGAGACTAAAAATTTGCAGGAACAGCAATTTAGCCACACAATGTTTGGACACATGCCTCCATGATTTACACAGCTGCACCAGCTCAGGATATGCTGAACAAGAAGGTATATATGTTATCTACACAAGTTCATGAAGTAACTTGTTAGTCTCATAGTGTAAAGGTATGTCCTAAAAGCTCCAGGAGAAGCCCCTAGCAATGTGGCAATGATCTGCTCCAATACTGTCTGAAAAGTGTGGAGGATTTTCTTTCACCTTTGAAAGAAACAATCAAATGCAGAGACTTTGATGGCTCACATGCAAGAGAGAGTGCCACTCTCTGGATGGGATACAGAGGGGACTATACTTTGTATTGTGAGATTGGGGAATCTGAAGGCTGCATTCTTTGGTACTTGGATCTTGTTCAAATGTAGCTTTTATGAATAGCCACAGGTTGGAAGTTTTTTGCTGTTGCTAAATATGGTATTACTTCTGCTAAGTCTTCAAGAGTTTCTTTATTTGTGAGTCAGCAAGCAGATGATGCTCATGACCCTGTTCTATGTATGTTGCATTTTCTGGGTTGCTGCAGGCCCTAGATCATGTACAGTGTATGAGGTTGGGTTCTCATTTGTGACACTAGACATGAAGTGCATTTGCCTATTGGTTGCAGATATCCAAGAGCCTGGGGAAGTCCAAGAGTGAGGCTCAGCCTGTGCATGGAAAATGTGGAGGTGCCAAAGGGGAGATCCCTGGCTGGGAGGAAGGTGAAAGTGTAGTCCAGATAGTTGAGGGACAAATGATTTGTAAATTGCAAAGAGAGATTGTGGAGTTAAAGCAACAGGTCTGGGAGAAAGACATTCTTTTGGAGTCCATTGCTCAAGCTTCTCTTGCCAGCTTCAGGAAACTGAGGACCTCAAGCAGCAGCTTAAGGAGAAGGACAGCCTGATAGAGAAACTTGTTTATCAGAATTCACACCATGCACTTCAGTTACAAACTGAACTTGAAGACGTGAGACAGAAGCTATATAACAATGACAGCATATTGGAGCAAACAGTTAGGCAGTCAATAGCTGAGATTGCTGCTATTAAGGCAGCAAGGGATAGGGATGTTATGCAGCTTGAAACTCAGGTTGAAGAGTTGCAACAGGAACTGTGGGAGAAAAGCAGATTTTTCCAAACTGCTGAGCTTGAGTTATCTGACGAGGTCCATTACCTTTTCTGCTTTGGTCTTCACTTGTGCCTGAAACCCATTGCATTGACACTGACTTTTGCATTCTGAGAGTCAAATGGACTTGTAGTCTCATCTGATTAGCTTCAGCAAACTTTTAGATATTTTAGGCTAGGTCCTGATTTTTGCAAAGGTGGATTGGCTTATTGCATTGAAACTGACTTCTGCACTCTGTGGGTCTCATTTCTTGTTCTTCTCAAGTCGCAGGCTACTTTGCAATTAGTTCCCCAGTAGATGATGACTTATTCTTCATTGTGATGAGTATATTGCTGAGGAAAAATTTCTTTGAATTTTCTGTCTGACAATTTCAAATGTGGATCTCATATGCATGAGAAAGCATCTACCTGCCTGTGTTTGGTCAGGCTTTCAACAGGCAGTTTGTAGTTCTGACCTTCTTTACAGAATCCACTGATTTGTAACCTCCATCTTGTGTGTGCAGCTTGAATTGGGAAACATGCAGTCTCTGCTGGAGAGGGTTGAAATGAACATGACAAAGAGAGACTCTCAAGCTGGAAACATGGTGGAGGTGAATGAACTGCATTGTCAGCTGTTAAGATTACTCTTCCAGCTTGAAATAGTGGATACTAGCAGCAGTATGGAGGCCATACAATCAGATTGGGTAGCTCTCTCCCCACCTCATGAGCTGACATGATGCTGATTAGTTCTGAGTACTGATTAGATGACCATGGCAAGCTGACAAGGAGGGTCTGGTTCAAGTGGTTTTGTGGCCCTCGCTGAAATTCTCGTGCTGTGAGCCATCTAGGCATGCTCACTGGCAGTTGGAATTTGGTGTATGGAACTGTGGATACAGACTGTGTTTCCAAACTGACAATTATGAGTCTGATTCTGCAGGAAACTGCTGATGTGGACAATCAGCTTGTTCAGTTTCCAGGTCAAGAGATGGAGGGGGTGATCCCTGTTATGTCGAGGGCCGTGATGGAACAGAAAGAAAAGATTGATCTATCCAGACAGCAATACTTGGCAGCAACTATAGCTGCTCGAGAGCCACCAAGTGAAGAGCTTCTCACCCTGGTTGGAGAACTTCGGAAGCAGCTTGAAGCATTCCTTATTAGGCCCTCATTAATGAATGCTATTTTTGTGACAAAACAATGCTGACAGAGCCCATTTTGTGCAGAATTCCCAAACCCTCTCCTTGCTCTTCCCATCATGTGTACATTCCATTCTATCTTTTGGCACCTGTCATCAATACTGGAGCCAATGGAACTGGGGCCTATGAAAGTCACACAAGTTTACTAGTTTCCCTCTTGAAGGTGAACCAAGTGTTGCTTGTATTTGTTAATCAACCACTGTTTTGAACAAGGTAGGTGAGCTCCTTTCCTCCTGTAGAATGTAGATTCCAGTCCATATGCACAAGTAGATTTGTGCAGGACTTTGGTTTTGGAAATTACATATATGAATGTAGGGCAGTGAGTATGGTGGACTTTCTTTAGCAGGAGTCATGACAGCAGCAGCATTCTTTCTATTAGGAAGCAGAGATGGCTAGTATTCTTCTGTCAATTCTCTCTCCAGAACAAAGGTATTGTAATATGATTCTTTAAGATTTTGTAGATACAGTTTTGAAAGCTGTAAATGGGAGAATGTGAACTAGAGGTTTTTATTATGTTTCAAAGCTTGTGAAGTCAAAGAAATCTGTTACAATGTTTGCTGGTCATCTCTGGATGTGAGTTTGTGCAGATTGTGGTCTGAAGCCTAAGTCTGCAATTGATTTTGCTTGCCATGTGTTTATGGACATTGACCAGGACAATGCTATTGAACTATGGTTATATCTCTTGTTTTTCAGTCGTTTCCAGGAGAAGCAGAAACCTATCTGGTTAAACTGCAATTTTGTACTGCCAGTGCTGCCCTTGTCAGATATGATCTAAGCTGATTTACCCCTTTCTTGCTTGAGGATGCCCTTCTGCAGACAGGCATTCCGTCATTTCCAGAAGAAGCAGACACCTATGTGATTAAACTGTAATTTTGTACTGCAAGGGCAGTCCTTGTCAGATATGATATAAGCCCATTTGCCCCTTTCTTGCTGGAGGATGCCCTGTCAGTAGATTACTATAGACACCACCATTGGGAGCTGATGAATAGTCATGGCCACTCATCACTGCTGTTCATGATGAAGGTGATGGTCTGACACTTTTGCCACTGACTCTCATAAGGTTATAACTGTTGTCATGTTACCTTCAAATTGTTGTGGTGGTCTTTTACAGTGAGTAGAAAGGATTGGTGTCCTGGTTACCTGCAGCAATGCCATTGGTTGGCATGGTCCAGGAACACTCATATTTGTCTTTTGTTGAGTGAAGGTCATTTTACTTTTCTGGATTTCATTTGCTGCCTTGTCCTTTTACACTCCCATCTCCAATCTGCAGCATGTAGCATATGTTTCTGTTTGTTGCATTGGATCCAAATTTGTCTGTCCCCTTGTGTGCTTCAAGGAGGCCATCATGATAGTAAAGCATGTCCTTTACTAGTAGTTATGTCATTATTTCTCAATGGACAGAAATTGCAAAATAAGAAGCATGCACACCTGCATTCACAAGGACATGTGCGACTCAGTGTCATCTTGTGGCTCTGCAATAATCTATGCTGGTTAGTTAAGAATCCATCTGTTGTTTTGAGAGAGAAGTACTCAAGTCTCAGAGAGAAACAAGGAATTGAGTATCTGGATCATATTTCTCCTGCAGGTATCAATTCCATCAGAGAAAGTTTTGCAGAGAAGTATGAGTTAGGCATTAGGCAGCTCTGCAAGGGCTGGAATTCTAGCTATGATTCTAAGGACTACTCAAGATTTGACCTCTTGGTGCTGGACATGGGACCTGATGGGCACATTGAATCACTCTACCCTAATCACCCTCTTCTTTTGAAGGACAAATGGGTTTCCCTCCATGGACTCAACACAACCACCACCTGAGAGAGTCACCTTTACAATACCACTTAGTTGTATAGGCTGTTGCAGATATTTTTCTTTGTTGCAACTGGAGATGGAAAAGAAGAGATGATGATGGAAATTTTTCAGAAGGAGTTGCCTTTTGGTTCCCTTCACAAAGCCACTGCCCTGCATGTGGGAAGCTCAATTGGTTTGCTGATAAGCTGTCACAACCAAAGCTTGAAAAAGTGAGGGTATCCATTCACTTCTTGCATGTTGCTCAGAGTCACTCAAAGGAGGTTGGACTTCAGGAGCAAGTCAGGCTTTGGGAAGCTTGTAAAGCCACAATTCTGACCTGTTGGTTCAACAACTGAAAGTAGCAACAGTGAATCCAGATTAGAAGAGAAAACATACATCTTACAACATTGAAGTTTGTTGAGCATTTTAATGACAATGCCTAAATTCAATTGTGGCAAGACTAGGCTCATGATCCAATTGTGAGGATTCTTACTTGTATGTAAAGGATCGTAGTTAGCTATTCTGCAGGTTTTTCTGATGTCATAAATGGCAGAATCAGCTGTAGCAGCTGATTCAGGCCACAGCTGACTCGGTCATTTCTTATCTAGGCCACTGTGGGCACATTCTGCAACCTAGTTTGTCCTTAAGATTCAGCATACAGCAGGTCTTTGTGTAACTAAAAAGAAAGGGCCATATAGAGAGCAATGAAAATGTGCCAGCAACTACAATGTGCTACCCACTTCATTCACACAGACACTTCTTTATTCAGCTGACTAGTCATGTCAACAACACAATTTACAAACAGAACATTCTGGAACATAATTGCATAAGCCTAAACTGACACAGTTGGCCAAGTGCAAGAGATGGCCACATATGCATAGACACAAGTACCCAATAACCTGAATTGGATTAGATGCTCAATGTCCACCTCTCTTGGTCTTCATATCCAGTATCCCATACAACACAAATGCACTCAGCAACATATATCATCCTGCACACACATCCTCTATACTTCCATCTCTCTCTAAACATAAACCCAGAATCTTACTACACTCTTAAAAGCACAACAGCCCCCTGAACACATCCTCACCAACATCTGGCAGTGAACATGTGACTATTTCACTCATCTCAGATGAACCTTGCTTGAACAAAATTCTCTCGATCAACAATCCCTCCCAACATGCAGCCCCGATACATCTTCCATTTCATGACCAACACACTCTGAGATCCAGCTTACAACATAACTTCTCTAACCTGATCTACACAACACATAGGCTAGGACAACCACCCACAAGCTTCCAATCCTCCCTCTTTTTATGTTTTTCTTGGCAAATGTAGGACCTAGTAGACCATGAACCTAGACTCATTCATCATATCCATCCTACTTTCTGGCTGTTAAGGAAACTGACACATAAAATCAACTCTTTGCACATATCTGCATCAGAAAAACGTTTGAACCCTGTGCAGCTGAAGTAAAGTAATACAGTCTTTCTGACACAGATGAGCTACCACAAAACATCAAACTTATCTCCTGAATGCAAAACCGCCCACTGCTGAATTCCTTGTTCACTTCCTCATTTATCCACCAACTTATCCTCATCTCCATCACCAAGTCCTTCAATGCCAACAGCATCCCCACATTCCCAGCAGCAAACCACAAACTAGAAAAGAAAACACAGTTGTGTCTGCACCATCCACATGCCGTAGGACTGCAATTGCTGTCTTTCTTCACATGTGCAAAGACGAAAAGGTTTAGAGATCACCATCCACAAGCAGCCTGATGGGTTTGAATTGTGACATTTTGGACTGTCAACATTTTGACCATCCACAAAAAGGATTAGAGGTCACCAGCAAAACCCAAAACCCTAATGCTGTCTGGTAACCAGTTGGAGTTGTTTCTAGGTCACAATTGTGCTCAGCACCAAATGGATTACCTAGTATCTCTTGGATCAAGGTTTCTCTTATGGTATACACACACCCGAATCAAAAAGGGTCGCCTAGTGTTTCTTTGTTGTGTTGTGTGACCTACCTAGATGGCCAAATCCATCCATCACCAACTTCCATTCTTCAATACAAACCAGAATTACCAACTAACATTGGTTATCCCACTTTCATGTTGCTTTCTTACAGCTCCCCTCACGAATCCCAAGCGAATAACAAAGTCTGGCTTTGGGTCCTGCTCTGGTCGTTTTCCTCTTTTGTCGATGTCGAAAGTGTCGAGGACCACGATTGCGGTGTTGCTGGAGCCAGCCACAGGTCCTACACGTCATATCAATATTGTGGAGGGAGCCTCTTCTTGTTTTTCGGAAAATAAAGTTTCATCTTGTTGTTTTTGCTTGTTGCTCGCACTCAGATGATTCTGAAGTCCATATCTTGTAGTCTGCAGTGAGGACTGTTGGCGTACGGTTTCAAGTGTAAGGGCATGTGGAATCTGTGGTGCCGTGTCTGCGTGAAGATTTGTTTGTTGGATTGAATTCTGTCTTTTGTGGGATGTTTCTTTCGACAATCGAGTTGTGATGACTGTGGACAGATCGGTCTTCGTGATGTTTCGATCAGAACACTGCTTCATAAAGGAAGAATGCTAGATCTTTAAAGACGCTGATTGTAAACTACGATAAACCGAGGAGTCGATCTTGCAGCAAGAAACTAGATTCTACAACCCTAGAACCATTGCACCCATGAAACCAAAGCATTGAATCCCACAGTACTTGTTGTAGTTCGAGTGATCTGGAGGAGCGCAGGTGTCATCGCAATTTGCAACAAGTATGGTAAACCCTGCATGCCCTTCTCTCAGAAATCCCCTTTCTTGTACCGCGTGCTTGCATCGAGGAGCTGATCAGCATTGGCCAAGGAGCAACACTCTGGAGTGGATACTGCAATTGTGAGCCCACTGGATGCCTCGGTCCATGGCCTTGAAGAGACTTCAAAGGACATGAAAAACCTTAATATTGGGCAACCAAGGAAGTTCCTGAAAGTCGCAACTCATGATGAAGGTGTGAAATCTTCAGTCTCTGTCACTTAATGATCCTCTTTGTTTTCAAAGCATTTGGACCTTGGATGATTCAAGGATTGGGAAACGTGAATGTTCATGTGCTTGGGGCTTCAGTATTTTCCATATATGGCTTTGTACTTCATTTGAGAAATGTGAGCATGACAATCTACCACTGCCTTGGATCACATGTTGTCGAGGGTAAGGCCTCAGGGTCGTGGCATTCCCAAAACAAGGGGCCTGTGATGAGACAATAGCTGAGTCCGGCCTTGCATTTTGGTAATGTCCTCCACCCATGGGCTTTACCCAATGTAAAGAATGAGGTGAAAATATCTTGAATGTAAACATATTTAGATTGCAAAGCCAAAAGAGGGGTAGGGTTCTTACACCTACTCCTTAAGAGTGGGAGCAATCTTACACCTATAAATAGGCAATAATTTTCCTCCCACTCTTGGGTAGGCATCCGATCCCTCCTCTTTTCTCGGAGATATGAGGTGCCCTCCAAATACACTAGGAAATTTCTCCCAGTGCTTTGCATATAGATACCAAGCAATCATGGGCATTGAATAAGTGACAAAAACATAGAGGTGTCTATTATTAAGATGCCCTTGGAGTCTGTCACTTGTAAGGTTCCCCTGGTTGTTCAAGAACTAGATGAAGGGCATTTTGGATGTTGTACTAGAGCAATCAGGGTGGATTTGGATTTACAGTTGAGTCAGAAGGATGCAAGCAAAATAATGAAGGAGTGCTATGTTGGGTTGCTTTTTCTCCACATTTTGGGCACCCTTGGATAAAAAAATGTTCATGGTGTCTATTGTGAGAGATCCTTTCCTTCCTTCAAAGCCTCTTTCACTGTTAGAATGTTCTTGGTTGATTCTGCACATGAAGGATATTTCAGGTACAGTGATGTGCAATTACACCAGTGCATTGACGTGTTTTCTATGATTCCAATCCAACCACAGCCTTGTAATCATATGTCACTCAGTTTCTAGTTCCAGGTCTCTTCCTTTTCATTGTATGATTTTCTATATTGTGATTCTGTACAGGTGTACAGAATCACACCAGGATTTATGAAGGTGCTTTTGATCATATGCATCTGATTTCTTGATGACTATTCAGAGCACTTTGCTGTTGTAGCTCCATCATGGAATTTATCATTTCTTTAGAAACTTGGACGCAAAGGAATTCAGGATGGTTTGAGAAATTTAGAAGGATCTCTTTGAACAACATGAAGAATTATCAAAATTATATGATTTATGTATGCATGGACTACTGGTATTTTCTGGCTGAGTTTTTCCGTGGCATGATACCAATGCACAATATCTTTGCAAATGCAGTTTCTCATTCAGGTCTTTGTTTTCATTTACTCTTGCTCTTCTAGAAAAGATTTTTCTCTTTTTCCTGGTTGCTCAGTTGAGTTGTGATCTGGTACCTCAACTCTGCTCTTTTCAACTTGGATTGCAAATAACTTATTAGATTGCAAGTAGGGAGTTCTCAGTACTCAGACATATACCAGATGCATATAATTTTATTTCCTAACCAGTTGATCAGAGTAATGTGCAAAGACCAATATATCATTTAGAGAAATGTCTGATATATTTTTGGACCTGTAGACCAATTGACTTGTGTGTTCTGATAGAATGTGCAAGACAAGTTTATGTTTCCTGTGAACCCCTTAGTCAATTGTTTGGCTCCAGAGAAAATGTTTTTTCAGCTCCCTCCCATGTGTGTTGTTAGTCCATGACTTAAAAGATTTGTGGCATGGTTTAGGGTATTGTAGTTAAGCAGCTGTCTACTTGTGAACCATCCACAATCTTGATAAAATATGAAATTCTAAACCCAAAACCAAGAAACTTTTCTTTCCTACAAATTCTCTTGAACACATAGGAAGCAAACATAGATGCAAGTGTAAAAGTACAACTGGTCCAAGTTACAAACAAAGCACAAAAATGGGAGCAATTCTTGGATTGAAACAGAAATCTGGTGGAGCACATCACTAATGGAATCAATGTAAGAACAAATTCCTCAATTTCAACCATAGTTCAATCATGCAACAAATTCCAAGTGAACAACATGTGAAATTCAAGTGAGGAATCTTTTAGAGCAGTAACCAAAGTTGCCCTTATACATATAGGATCTAAATCCAGTGATGTTTATAAGCAACGGACTAATGAGAGGGTAACGGACTCTATCTACAAGCAATGCATTAATGTCTCATTCCTGTCAAAAATAGACTTTCTAATCTGCTGCTGTCTTCGTCTAGTGGATGCCGAGACTCACTCTGCAATTTGTGCGTACAAATCCCACGAGACGAATTAGTCATAATGGTCGGGAAGTAAGTTCAAATTGTCCACAATTCTCCATTCCGAAGGAGGTTGTTGGAGTGCCTGAGACGAGGAGAGGATGCTCCTCTTCTTGTGGGCGGGAAGAATGCGGCAACCACGAATTAGAAAAAGTCAACTTGCAAGAATTGAGGGAGGCAGGACCTCTATCTTGTGTGGAGAGACGTGACTCAAAACACCTTTGTTGAGCAAAACTTGAAGTAGGCGGAAGGTCAAACCAGGTGGAGACGCGTGACTCAAAACATCCTTCTTGAGCAAAATAAACAATGGCATCATTCTTCTTCTTCTTTTTCTTGTCATCTTAAATAGGGGATCCGAGTCTTCACTGGAATGGTGGCACGGAAAGTTAAAGAGTCTAGGGAGAGAAGGTCTGTTTACTGATAGATCGAGTACTCCACAGAACAGGAAGTCCCGACATGAGATGGGATCCGAACAAGCCCCCAAAGCTGCGCTGCTCCATTGGCAGGGGCTCATCTCCAACGAATCCAGACCGAGTAGGGGGCTCTCCCAACTCGAGAGTGCCGTATAAAATAAAATTTCTCATGTCCAGGCCATGATACTTCTCAGGAAACACACGCTCGTCCTCCACACTTAATCGTAGACTCTGGTACACCACCTTCCACGCCTTGTTCACTGTTGGTTTGAAAGCTTTCAAGGCCCACATGTCTTGCTCTCTCCCTGCCTCCAACTCCAGTTTCTCAAACCTCGTTGCATCGTACACTTGCAGCATCCTTTCCTCGATGTCCTGCACACTAGCTGAAGAAAAACTACACAAAATACAAAGCACGCGTACACACAAATCTCTTCCTCTCCTCTCTCTGTGCACACTCTAACTCTCATTCTGTGTCTATGTCTTAAACCTCCCTCGAAACCTAATGTCAGACATCGTCACTCAATACAACATCCTGTGCGAGATCCGAGTATTTATGGAGCTCTTGAATCAGTTCAAGGATCTAAAGAAATAGAGGGAGAGCCGAGATTTACAATCGCCACAACTACCCATGATCCTGTCGAGAAGCCAGCTATTTTCTCGATGCGAGACGCTCTAACTGCAACTGGACCGGTGTGGCATGTGCGATCTGTTCAACTTCTTTCCTCTTCTTGTTGCAACAAGATCCAATTGTACAATTACGTATTTACATTGGGATTCTTTTTTTAAATGATTCAAGTCAGCCAGTCAGCCAGTTTTTTTTATTGTAGTGTAGGGTACAAGTTACAAACACAGAGACACCCAACAAGTCCACATTAAAGAAATAATTATGTGAGAAGGAAAAAAGCGTGGTTTAATTAGAACTCAAGTTTTTTGGGTTTTTTTCCTTTTGGGCTGGTTCTTCATATCTACGATGTAGATCTAGCAATAGTTGAACTCAATTTTATGTTCTTACATTTCTTTGGTTCTTCATATCTAAGTTGTATATATATATTGTAGTATCTTTATTGAATAATTAATTAAATTTGAAATCTTAACTTCAGCACTTGGTTTTTTAATTTTGAAATTTTCGATAAGTAATGACTATATAAAATAATAAAGAGGGTCTCATCAAATGTTATGGAACAATCTAAAATGCTAGGTTGTTTCAAAATTAAATTGTTGTCATGGAGAATTGTGATTCACTACTAACAAATGAACTTTTAAATTTATTAAAATTTTGGCACAAATAATTTTAAAAAATCAAAATTTTGACAAAATGAAAAATAATTTAATTTATGCTGAAATGGTAAAAAGTTCTACGGTACTATTCAACAACAGAGCAATGCAAACCCCCCTCCACATTCCTTCTTCCAATCCTGCATTTGCCATTTTTGATAGCTGATTGATTATGTAGGTTTTATAATTCAAGTATTTTTGGTTCCCTTACATCTAAAGCTTAACTCTCACTTGCTAATAAGCGAACAAAAATCATAATCAGATATCAAATTAGGTGATTTGCCAATTGCTTGGAACGTCATTAATTAATTCTGAAATACTAATAGTAATTAACCAAATATTCACTATTGTTGTTTCACACATTTCATCCTAACTAGGTATGTGATCTTCTAATGACCAAAAGTGCAATCCTTTTTCATGATGACCTCAAATTGATAAGCCTTATCTATTGTGTTCTTCAACATTGTCACTCAAAACTCATGATGAGATTACATGACAAAAGCTTGATTCAATATGTGTCATTGTGCCATCAATTTAGAAGTGCACATTTTATGGTGCTCTTTATATCTAATGATAGATTCTCTTCATGCTTCTAGAATTTTGATTTCCTTCTTTGTAACTCATTGGGTTTGGTGATGGATACTTTCTATGCTTTCATAATTTTTTTCTCCTTGAGCTTTCTGACACTTGCCTTGTTTTGAATCCTTGATCTCCAACTGTTTTGAATTTTTATTTTTTTCAATTTTGCTTTCACGTGCTTTGTCTCTGTTCGTTTTATGTCTTCACTCTTTAATCTATTTGAAATCCATTGCTAGTCTTGTCGTTGCAATGTGTTAATTAAAAGTCATTATTTCATAATAATCCTTGAATTTAGTGTTGTAAGGACAAGAGTTGATAATGCATGGCCATAAGGTAATTTGCATTATCCAAATTATGTAAGTTTTTTCCTTGAGACAATGAACAACATTTTGATCTTATTTGAATTTTAAGTTTCTTACGTAATAATTCTTTAGAAACAAGGAACTTCACAACTCAGCTAAGGTGAGATCTATAACATGTTATTCCCATTTCCTAATGATGTAATATGATTTAATCATAAATAGATTGAATGTTTTCATGTTAGTAGGGAAATTGTGCAATGTTGACACAAAAATTGAAGCCTATGATGAAGAAGAATAATACTATGTTTCTATATATATTACATTCTTGAAAATTTTTTGTTTGTAGTTTGTACATATCTTTCAATATTTACACCAAGTTATGAAATTCTTGTTGTTGGGAAATTTATTGTCCATTTGGTGTTGCATGAGGTCATGTGTAGACAATGAAATTAATGTTGAAGAATCAATTCAAATGGTCCAAAAGGAATGACATGGTTGAAGTTATGGTTAGATTTTTCAAATGGTTGAGTCATTTCATGGCATCGTAGGTGTCACACAAATACATTTATAAAAACCAAATGTTGAAAATTTTCCAATTGATTATGAAATGTTCAAATCAAAAAATTACAACATCTAAATGCAAAATGTGATGGAGTGATAATTGGAAGTATTTTTAGGATGTCAATGTTGGTGTTTTTAGTTAGATAAATGATACCTGAATCCTTTTGTTTTCTTCTTTTTATCATAGGCCATGGAAACAAACTTATTTGTTGAACTAATCATGGACAAGAAGGAATTAAATTATGCATCTTACACAACAAGGTTTATCCTTTGTTACCTTGGATTTGATGCCCCACAAACAAGTCAATGCACACCATAAATTCTTGAAGAATTATATAATCAATAAATGTGATAGGAATGTGGTGGACAATGTTTTTGAAATCTTGAAAAAAATGTTCTTGTTTGACGTGTGCATTCAAAAGGTAGCAAAGCTTGAGTTCCTTATTGATGTGTAAATTTGTGGAGGTTTATGTCATTGATTTCACACCAATAAAGAGTTGGGTTAAACGTTCATATTGTCAAATTTGTGCGTTGATTGTTTGAGGGCTAAAAGGAGTTGTTGTTGAACACCAATTCCCATTTTTTTACACATGGTGTTGTAAAATGTTGCTACATCTTACATAACTTGATTATCAATGGAAAACATGCAAACATATAATCATTGGAAGTGAATAGTTGGAAGTTAAAAACTAGCAAGCGCAAATTGGTGCAAGGCATGGATGAACAAAAATTGTAGGCAAAATCAATGTCAAATGTAAATTTCACATTGCCTTGCCTCTACCCATTGTGATGCATCCACATTTGGTGCATTCACTAGTTCATTTCTCATAGGTTGCACTTGTTGCTCATCTTGAGACTTGCATTTGTGCATGTTTTAATATAGTTTGATGTGTAACCTAATCTAACTATTTCCTAAAACTTCATATAACCATTCTTGTCATTATTTTTAACATAAAATCAAATCAACTCTACCAAATAATAAAAAAATAATGTGGTTTTTTTTATAGATAGGACGTTTCATTTCCTTCAAAAACTTTACATTCATTTAAACCTATTCGTTAATGTTTTCAAAAAAATTTTAAAAAAATTATCTTGAAAATTACACAAAAATATTCAAAAAATAATATAAACCAAAATTTGTAAGTGCTAGTGCTTTCAATTATGTTATAGTACTTGATGTTTATAACCAAAATTTATGAGTATGAATGTTTAAATTTTGATCCATTGTGTGGTCACCCAATGTTAATGGGGTTTTTATATTTTCACATCAAGATTTTTGAACTCTTTCTATTTTTAACAATAGGTTCAAAAAATTAATAACATGTACATCCAAAGAAAATCTTTAAATCTTATGTACAATTCAAAACTCTAAATGGGAAAAAATTTACACAAGTTGCAAAATTACAAAATAGATTATAAATAAATAAAATCTCTTCTTGTTCTCCTTTCTTCTCCTACTTATATACATGTTAATTCAAAAATGATACAATTTGATGAGACCATTTAAATAATGACTAACCAATATATATATTAACAATCCAAAAATTTCAAAAAACTAATTATTTGTTAACTTCTACATGTTTTGTAAATTACATTTTTTGTTAACTACTTGTTTTGTTATCCAATGATTAATTAATTACTTGTTGACTAACTACATGTTGTTAGCCCTATCGACAAGGCCATGCATAGTAATCTTAATTTTCAAGGATTGCATCATGGATACTGGAATGTGATAAGGTTATTTAAGGTTTTTAATGATTTCATGTTAGAATGAAAAATGATGGGTACGCATGGTTGCATGGGGGGTTGTTTTTGTTTCAGAATTCAATTCTTTTTTCAACAAAAACTACTTATCATAGTTTTAGAACTTTAATCTCGTGATTAAAGGTGAAAAATCTTTAAATGGTTGGGGTTAAAAATAAACAACAAATTTTGTAATGTTTGGCACAATGTTTGTTTCATTCTACTCATGCAAGTAAAGATGATTTGAAATTTTTGAAGCAGTTAAAGAGTGTCAATGAAGGGTCCAATGGAAATAGAAAAATCTTTTAGCATCATAAGTAGGTAGGATTAATTTGAGACAACATAACAATTAAAATGAATAGGGCGATAGGGTGGCAATTGTAACATGGCTTTCATGATGAACAAAAAATTTATTCAAGTTATGGAGAAGTTTAAGGAAGAGTTATAAATACATGTTAAGTCCTAGGCTATGCCACAGTGGTAATTCATAACTATAAGAAATTTAGGATGCGTTAGATGGTGCGAACTAAGTAATTTGCCTTACTATTAGAAAGCATTTGATGAATGCAACTATGTAACCAATGATAATATCCAATGTTGAGAATTAAAAACCGTGCAAAAATCAAACTGTTTTCAGTTTCGTAAAAACCTTTGTAGATAGTTTTAGGTTCATCACTAGAAATAAAGTCAACTTATAAGAAAATCATAAAAATATGAAAGTTTCGAAAATTTTGATAATACCAAGCTCGAGGGGGTTCGACTTTGAAACAAGGGCTCACCTTTCGTAGTTTGAAATGTTCATCACAAGGGTGTTGGGTTAGTGTCCAATTTAAGGACAACTCTAGAAACTTCATTCATTTGTGTGGCTTAAGGCCTATAAAACATAGTCATGCATGACACCATGAATTGTAGGAAAGAAAAAAAATTCAATCAAAATCAACTTGGCGATGAATGTGTGGAAGATTTAGTTTCTTGAAATGTGTGATTATAATTTATAAGTCAAAGAAAATGAAGGAAAGACTTGAAGTAATGATTTAAAATCATGGTAAAACAAAACCTTAAAATCAATGGAAAAAAGGTTTAAGTAAAATCTCATGGGGTGAAAAATGAAGGAGGTGAAAATGATGTTTTTCCTTTTCCTTTTCCTTCCAAAGGCAACCAAACATGGAACATTCCAAGGGCCATCAAGCTTAGAACCTTCCATTGGCCATGAAACAAGATGCTTCCTCATTCACCACCAAGCTTGGATCCTTCCATTGGCCACTAAGTCAAGGTCTTCCTTTGTCTCCTTCCTTCTCCTTAAAAGTACAAATTTGGATCATTTGTCTCTCTATTTTTGGACCTGATTTCAATTTGAATTTTTGAAAACTTGTTCCTACAACTTTCCTTGGGAGGAGAAAAGTGATTAAGTCCTCGTAAATGTTGGAAAGAAGGTGAATAGATTAGATGGTAGTACCTTTAGAAAAATGGAAATGAGTAGGGATAGATTTGAAACTTAAAATCTTACAAAAATTTCATAAGATTTCTTAGGTTGTATGGCACAACTTTTTATTGATTTAAATGCAAAATTTAAGATTTAATAGGCAAGTGCACCTTGTAGCCAACTTTTTGATGAACTACTACAAGCTAGATTTGGATAACGTATGTGATGGCAATAATGTTTTGAGTGATTGAAATTTTGTTGCCAAGTTGAGCATTATGTCGACTCTTTAAAAGTTAGTTTGAGTGGGTGATAGTTTAACATAAAATTTTAGGATTTGGAAAGTTTGAACTTTGAAAATATAACTATCAATTCCAAATGATAAATGATGCATAAGAGGCAAACTATTTGTTTTCAACTACAAATGTAATTCAATATCTAAATATATAGTTTGCATTTTTCCTTCACCAATAGCTATGTACCTTTAAGTATAATCATTTCATAAAACTAGGAGTAGAGGGACGAAATGTCACTTCACACATGTCACTTAACATGTTGACTTGTCACCTATTAGATTATATAACTTGATAGGTTGACTCACATGTTACAAAAATCTAAGTAACAAAGGTATTCTTCACAATTTTAAACATTGTTTAAATGTTTGGGTCATTGTAATGGGTTCAATATGATTCTTTTGACAATACTAAATTGACCATTCTATTTTCAAAAATGATTCTATAAGTAATGTTACTAATCATGTTGGGTTTTTACTAACTTGAGTCGTGGTCTTTCTAACAACATAAAATAGGCCTTTTAACCTTCTTCCATGTTTAGTATCATCACATAATTCTTATATGAACACCTTGCCAAATCAATTTTTAAGTTTTGGATCAAGCCATAAGCTATACCTTGTGCTAGTAAACCATTCGAACCATGAAAAGAGTTGGTTGAGGTTTCTTCAACCTTAGTTTAGCCCTTCTAAAATAATGTTTATGTTAGATCCTCCATCTAACAACACACCTAGTCCCATTTTAATTCATCCCTTCACAATACCCTAAAAACACACAAGGTATGGATTTGGACTTTAATTTGCTTCTATTTTCATTAGGAATGTGCGCATATGTTTTGTAATCGAAAATTGTCAAATGAAATACATCGGGCTTTCTACCGATCCATGCTTCTTGTTGGGTCTTTGAATCAAAAGCTTTAATTGGGCATCGATTCTTGATGTAAACCACTGTGATCACTGCCTCAACCCAAAACTCCAAGTCAAGTGCATGAATCATGTTTTTACTGCGCTCCATGATGGTCTTATTGGCTCATTCCATGACTCCATTTTGTTTTGGTGTGTAAGGTGCATTTATTTGTCATTGGATTCCACATTCACGCAAAAAGTCATAAAAAAAATTTGGACACAAATTTTCTTCCATTGTCAAATCACAAGGCTTTGATCTTCATGTCGGTTTGAGTTTCCACCAAGGCCTTATATGCCTTGAATTTGTCAAACACCTCTCCTTTGACTTTCAAAAGGTAAACATGAATTTTTCTCAAAAAGTTGTTAATGAAGGTGACAAAGTATCGTGCTCCACCACGAGATGTGGTCTTCATTGGTCTGCACACATCGCTATGCACAAGCTCCAAAAGTTTAGAAGCCCTAGTCGCTTCATCTTTAAGAAAAGATGTCCTTTGACGTTTTCCTTCAATGCAAGCTTCACACACATGGTGAATGGCAGTTTTTTCCAATTCATGTTGTTGACCATTTTTTCCAATTTCTTAAAACTTGCCATGTTGAAATGGCCAAGTCTTTGGTTCCAAAGGGTAGCTCCTTCATTCGAAAACTTTGTCACATTTGCATTCTCCTTCCAAACATTGACCTTGAAAAGATACACGTTCTTTTCCCTATGTGCTTTCGCCATAACGATTCCATGGACATTGTTCACCTTATAACCATCCTTGTCAAACTCCACTTTCAAGCCCTTTGAAATGAGTTTGCTAACAGAAATAAGACTATTCTTCATTTTGGGAACATGAAGAACTTGAGCAATGCTTGTAAACGATATTTTGCCTCCAAGTTACATTGTGGCCCTTATGTTCCTTTGTTAATGGCCTCCAAAATGGTGTCATCTCATTTCCCATGTACACCTTCCATGGAACAATGGATTCATATGTGTTGAACCATTCTTGTTCAAATGTCATGTGTTATGTTGCACAAGAATTAATGATCCAATCGTATGTTTTATGATCATTAGCACTCAAGGTGATAACAAACATTTGTTCTTGATCTTCATAAGCTTGGTTTGCCTTTTCTTTTTCATCACTCTTCTTCTTCAAACAATTCTTCACAAAATGTCCGATTTTTTTACAATAAAAGCAAAAAAAATTGTTTGTTTTATGAGTTTTGTTAAACAATGCCACATTTTATTTTATTTTATTTTTATTTTTTTGGAAACCTCATGAAATAATCGAGCAACGATGTATCCTTAGTGGACATGGATTCCAAAGTTATGACCAAATTATTAAAAAATGGGGGAAGGCTCATGCGAAATACCAGTGTACATCTCAATGGAACGTAATTGATCCGTAAGCACCTTCACCATATTAATGTGTGCAAGCAAGTCTTCCCCTTCTTGCATTTTGATGTTGAAGAATCTCCTTCGAAAAACCAATTTGTTTTCAATAATCTTGGTTTTGTGCACACCACAAAGTGTCTCCCAAGTGCTTTTGACATTTTCGCAATATTGAATGTGTGCAAGTCATGCATCTGTGAGATGTTCACAAAGTAATGCAAATGCTTTGGTTATCGTTTTGTTATAATTTGCCATTTCATCTCCATCACTAGGAATTGTTACATTGCCATCAACAAACTTTCAAAGCCCATGCTTGGAAAACATCATGCACATGTTGAGCTTCCAAAGGTGAAAGTTGCCACCATCAAACTTTTCCATGATTTTCAAAGACTCAATTTGGAAAGATGACATTTTGTTGAACACAAGTGCTAAAATAAACACTCTATGTCTTTTTATTCAAATGAATTACAAGTGGAAAATTTTCAAGTTGAAAAACTTGTTAATGTTTGAAGACCACATTTGAAATTTCTCACTCAATTACTATATGTCATAAAACAAAACCTTTACAAAAAAACCCTCAAACACTTGAAATTGTTTATTGCATAAACTTGAAATTTCACTTAATACTTGCAAGAATGGTAAAAAACCTCTTTTTGACACATTTGAAGCTTTCAACAACTTGAAAACCTTTCTTCCACACACCTCAAACTTGAACGTTGAAACTCTCAACAACTCAAAGAACTTTCTTCCACACACTTTCTCAAATTTGAACGTTGAAACTTTGAACAAATTGAAAAACTTTCTTTCACACACTTTCAACTTAAAGACTTGAAGAACACTCTTCCACACTTAAGAATTTATAACACTTTGAAGAAGTCTCTTCCACACCTCCCATTCACTTGGAAATGTTGCAAGCTCCTTGTATGCCATCACTTGGAAATGAACTCCCACTCACTTTTGTAAATTAAAAGCCATTTTTCAAAAATATTCTCCCTTTTATATGTAATACAAACTCAAAACCCTTCACTACTTCTTATTCTAACATAATGTCCTTCCTCTTGTTTAGTGTGGGCCCATAACCTATTGGAAACAACTTGAAAATAAGCAAGAAATGAAAGATTCAAGGTTCATGAAATGAAATAATTGTATAAATTAACAAAAAGATTACAAAGGTTGTATGTTTCAAATGTTACAATCATAAAAATATGGCTTGCAACAACTAACAAAGCTTGAAGATTCTATGTGCACTCAAAACTATGAAAGGAAAGAATGAAAGACAACCCAAAACCATTCCAATATATATTATCTCTTAACCTTAAAGTAGCCACCATTTAACCCTAACCTAATTGTTGCCAAGCCTTAATGTAGCTTCCATTTCTAAACCCTCGCCACCATTATTCAAATAACCTAACTACTATAAGGATGTGAATACTATTCATCCTTTTGATGAATGTTTAACACAATCATCAACATTGAGAATTAAAAATAAATAGTATTTATAACATTAATTACTTATAAGGATTCCCAATTTGAAGTTGATGTACTTAATAGGTTTCCCACAATATTTAATGTGGTTAAAAGTTGTGTAGATGAACATAATAATCCATAACCACTTTTAAATCAATCTCCTTGGTTGGTTCCACTACCACAGTCACAAGTGAAAAGTATGGTGGATTTAAGAGAAAATGTCCAATTAATTTGCATATTCATCAACATTGGGAATTATAAGCAAATAATATTTCTAACAAATGGGAATGCAACAATTCCCTATGATGAAGATGAAATGGTAGATTTTAATGAAAAAGTGACCAAGGCATTTGCATTACTTTGTGAACATCTCACGGATGCGCAACTTGCTCACATTCAATATTATGAAAATGTGAAGATTGTTTCGAAGACATTTTGCAGTGTGCACGAAGTTAAGACCATTGGAAACAAATTGTTTCTTTAAAGGAGGTTCTTCACCATCAAATGTAAGAAGGGGAGACTATTGGAAAAAACTTGAAAACAAACAAAAAATGAAAGATTCAAAGTTCATGAAATGGAACAATTGTATTAACTAACAAGAAGATTACAAAGGTTATATGCTTCAAATGTTATAATCACAAAATTATGACTTGCAACAAGTAACAAAGCTTGAAGGTTCTATGTGCACTCAAAAACCATGAAAGGAAATAATGAAAAACTATTCAAAACCACTCCATTATATACTATCTCCTAACCTTAAAGTAGCCACACTTAACCCTAACCTAGCCGCCACCAAACCCTAACCCTAGCCGTTGCTAAGTCTTAAGTAGTTTTCACTTCTAAACCCTAATCTAACTATTACAAGGATGTGAATACTATTCATCCTTTTGATGAATGTTTAACACATTCATTAGTATTGAGAATTAGAAATGAATAATATTTCTAACACTTCCCACTCTATGAAGTTTCTAATTTGAACATGGTTATCAATTTGTTATGCGTTCTTTTGATAATGCCTTGGTAAGCACATCCGCCACCTTGTCATTTGTTAAATGATATTCGAAGGTAACTTCACCATTTTCAACTCGTTTTCGAACAAAATGATGTTGCACATCAATGTGCTTTGTTTGAACATGTTGTGTGAGATTCTTCATCAATGATATTGCACCTTGGTTGTCACATCAAATCACCATCGCCTTCTTTTCTTTCATGTACCCTAATTCCTTCATGAGCTTTGTCATCCATATCGTTTCCTTGGTAGCTTGCGTACTTGCCATGTATTCAGCCTTGGTCATTGATAAAAACGATTGTGGGTTGTCATTTGCTATTCCAAGAAATGGCCCCACCTCCCATCATGAATACAAACCCTGTGGTGGATCTCTTATCTTCAAGGTCACCGGCCCAATCCGTATCACAATACCCAACCAAATCTTGGGGTGGTAATCCTCTGAAGCGTAATTTGAATTGCAAAGTGCCTTGCAAGTATCAAAAAATGCACTTGATCGCAATCCAATGTTCTAGGCTTGGATTGACCATGTGTTGACTCACCTGGTTTATTGGATATGCCAAATCCGACTGAGTACACAACATGGCATACAGTAAGGATCCCACAACTTGTTAATAATGAGCCTTCACCATTTCAACATCCTTGTTTTCATTCTTCTTCAACTTTGTCTCGGGATCAAGTGGCACTCCATTAGCTTTATAATCTTCCATGCGAAAGCGTTTGAGAATCTCCTTGAGATACCCAAATTGGTTGATGTAAAAAAAACGTTGTGCATGACCCCTTTCCACTTCCATGCTAAGGAAAAAATGTAAGTTGCCAAGATCTTTCATTTCGAACTTTCGAGAAAGTTTTTCCTTCATTTGTAAAAGCTTATCCTTATTATTGCACACCAAGATGAGATCATTGACATAGACGACAATGAAAAATTTAACATCTCTGACTTGTGCAACGTACATGCTAAAGTTCGCATCACTCCTCACAAATTCAATGTTTTTCAAGAAAACATCTAATTTTTGGTTCCAAGCCTTTGGAGATTGTTTCAACCCGTACAATGACTTGTGAAGTTTACACACAACATGTTCACCTTCTTGTGTGGATCCTTTGGGTTGTTCCATGTAGATCTTCTCTTCAAGGTCTCCATTGAGAAATGTGGTTTTGACATGGATTTGATGAATCTCCATGTCTTTAATGGCCGCTAATGCAAGGATACAACGAATTGACACAAATTTTGCAATGGGTGCAAAAGTTTCATTGTAATCGACTCCAAATGTTTGGGTGAAACCTCTTGCCACAAGTATGGCCTTATAACGTTCAACTTTGCCATTGACCCCATGTTTGATTTTGAACACCCATTTGCAAGAAATGGGTTTCATGCCCTTAGGGAGTGGCACCAAGGACCAAATGTTGTTGACAACAAGAGAGTCGTATTCTTTTTGCACGGTAATCTCCCACTTATTTGCATCTTCGTTGACGCACTCCCAACTCTTCGAAGGATTCAAATGTGAGTCCAAGTAGAACACAACGGAAGAGGAAAAAGTCGAGGCACACTCCCTAGCTCACAACACTTTGAGGGGTAGAAGGGCGTGTTGGAGCTCCGAGATGGGACTAGGAAGAGTTGACAAGCTTCATTCACTCACACGGGCCTGCACACAACCCACACAAAGTGGTTAGTGCATAGTTGGAACACTTTTGGTGCTAGGACGAGCCACGGGCAACACGGGCAACACGAACACACTAGACTCACCACGACCCGGACTTGGGGGAAGCCACCACCTTCCCCCTTATAGTATATTTTGTGGCTGGCCACGGAGCTTACATTCAAATGGCTTTTTTTTCCCGGGACTCCCGAACGGGACTTTCGAAATCGTGCCAAATGGGATTCCTGCGATTTTGGAGCCCCATAACTTTGCGAGCAGACCTCGGATCGTGACGTGGTCTAAAGCAAAGTTGTAGCCAAGTAAATCAAGTCAATTCTTGACTTTTTGTGGTCGGGAGTCAAATTGGCAGTTTGACTCATGGCCCTTCTATTGGCCATAATTTGTGTTTCGGATGTCCAAATGAACAATGCGAGCCCATTTTGGACATTTAAGTTCTAAGAACTTTTGAATGGTATAAAAAACGCCACAAACCATTGAGTTTTGACCCTTGAAATTGCTCTTTGAAGTTTCGGGAGTCCACCGGGAGTCCATCAGGACTCCATCTCCCAAAGTGAGAGTTGCCTTGGGAGTGTGAGGGTTCACTCCTCCATACTCCCTCACACTTTCTAACACTCCCAGGATTATGTGATGTGACTCCCAGGCTTCTTCTTATTTCGGGTTTCTTCTTGGCCCGCACCCTTGTGGCCTCTTTGCCTTGACTCCCAGGCTTCCTCTTAGCCTGCAGCCTTGTAACCCCTTTGCCTTGGTCGCGAGCCCAAAGCTAGGGTTGCGACATTCGCCTTGCAATGTTTCTTCCACGGTTTGAGGGTTTTCCAACAAAGCTATGATGGTCCATTCCACCTCTTTGGTGGCAACCCACCAATCACATGGCCACCCTTTATGTTGTCTTTAGGGCCTTTCTATTCATCCATCTTGTTGTGGTTCATTCAAACCATCATCTTGTGGTGCAGCAAATTCTTCTTCCGAAGAATAATTTGATGTAAATTCATCACCTTCCACGTCTTCCACCGGTCTCTCCTTCAAAGATATATGATTCGCATTTTTGACAAGCTCATCATAATTCACGACTTCATCCACAACAACATGTTCTACTTGCTTTGAAGGGGGTGTATTATCATGAACACCTTCTACTTCTTCTGTCCCTTCCAAGAACACAATATCTTGACTCCTGATGATCCTTTTGGTTTTTACACACATCAGGAGATAGGTTTTAGTCCCTTCACAATACCCCAAAAACACACAAGGTATGGATTTGGATTCTAATTTGCTTCTCTTTTCAAATGAATTACAAGTGAAAAAATTTCAAGTTGAAAAACTTGCTAGTGTTCGAAAACCTAACTTGAAATCTCTCCCACTCAATTGCTATATATCACAAAATAAAACCTTTACAATAAACCCTCAAACACTTGAAAAACTTACTTGCACAAACCTAAAATTTGACTTGAAACTTGTAACATTGGCAAAAAAATTTCTTCCACACACTTTGAACTTAAAACTTGAAACTTCAAGACTTGAAGAACACTCTTCCACACTTGAGATCCTAGAACACTTTGAAGAAGTCTCTTTCATACCTCCCACTCAATTGGAAAATTTGCAAGCTTTTTATATACTACCACTTGGAAATGAACTCCCACTCACTTTGCAAGCTAAAATTCCTTCTCTCAAAAAGGATATTCTCTTTTTTTCTATGCACTGCAAGCTTAAAATTACTTTTCGTTCTAAGACAATGTTCTTTCTCTTGCTTGGTGTGGGCCCATAACCTATTGGAAACAACTTGAAAACAAACAAAAAATGAAAGATTCAAAGTTCATGAAATGGAACAATTGTATTAACTAACAAAAAGATTACAAAGGTTATGTTTCAAATGTTACAATCACAAAACTATGACTTGCAACAAGTAACAAAGCTTGAAGGTTTTATGTACACTCAAAAACCTTGAAAGGAGAGAATGAAAGACTACTGAAAACCACTCCATTATATACTATTTCCTAACCTTAAAGTAGTCGCCACTTAACCTTAATTTAATCACCACCAAACCCTAACCCTAGCCACCTCCAAACCTTAACCCTAGCTGTCGCCAAGCCATAAGTAGTTTTCACTTCTAAACCCTAACCTAACTACTACAAGGATGTGAATATATTCATCCTTTTGACGAATGTTTAACACATTCATCAATATTGAGAATTAAAAATGAACAGTATTTCTAACAAGGACTTACTTATGCACATCAATATGGTGAAGGCACTTACAGATTAATTAAATTCCATTGATGTGAAGATTAAAGACGAAGACATCTACATGATAATTCTCATGAGTTTTCCCCCCTCTTTTGATAATTTGGTCATGAATTTGGAGTCCATGTCCACCAAGGATGTTGACCTTCAATTCATTGTGCTTTGATTGTTTCATAAGGTTTCTAAGAAAAAAGAAAATGAAAACACAGAAAATGCCACATTATTTAACAAAATTCATAAGGCATGTTAAAAATATTATTCATTTCTAATTCCCAATGTTGATGAATGTGTTAAACATTCATCAAAAGGATGAATAGTATTCACATCCTTGTAGTAGTTAAGTTAGGGTTTAGAAAATTATTTAAGGTTTGGCGGTGGCTAGGGTTAGGGTTTGGTGGTGGCTAAGGTTAGGGTGGGGTGGCAGCTAAGGTTAGGGTTTGGTGGCGGTTAAGTTAGGGTGAAGTGGCGGTTAGGGTTAAGCGGCAGTTAGGGTTAAGGTTTGGTGACAACTAAGTTAGGGTGAAGAAGCGGCTAGGTTAGGGTTAAGTGGCGGCTACTTTAGGGTTAAGAGATAGTATATAATGGAGTGGTTTGGAGTTGTTTTTCATTATCTCTTTTCATGGTTTTGAGTGCATGTAGAACCTTCGAGCCTTGTTAGTAGTTGTAAGCCATAGTTTTGTGATTGTAACATTTGAAGCATACAACCTTTGTGATTTCTTGTTAGTTAATACGATTGTTCCATTTCATGAACCTTAAATCTTTCATTTCTTGCTTGTTTTCAAGTTGTTTCCAAAAAGGCAAACGAAAAGCTTTTCTTTTTATTATAAAAAAACTCGAACACTTTGTGAGAAATTGTTTGAAAAAGAAAATGATGAAAAGGAAAAGGCCAACCAAACTTGTGAAGATGAAGAACAAATGTTTGTTACTATGTTGAGTGCTAATGATCATATGGTGTATGATTGGATCATTGATTTTGGTGCAACACAACACAACATTCGAATGATAATGGCTCACCATTTACAAATCCATTGTTCTGCGGAAGGTGTTCATGGGAGATGACACCATTTTAGAGGCCATTGGCAAAGGGAACATCAAGGCCATAATGCAAGTTGGAGGTATAATGTTGCTTATAACCATCACACAAGTTCTTCATGTTCGCAAAATGAATAATAGTTTCATTTCCATTAACAAATTCATTTCGAAGGGCTTGAAAGTGGAGTTTGACCATGATGATTATAAGGTGAACAATCTCCATGTAACTATCATGGTAGAAGCATGAAAGGAGATGAATTTGTATCTTCTTAGTCAATGTTTGGAAGGAAAATGCGAATGTGGCAAAGTTTTCAAAATAAAGAGCTACAATTTGGCACCAAAGACTTGGCCACCTCAGCATGGCGAATTTCAAGAAGTTGGAGAATATGGTTAAATGGCATGAACTTGAAAGAAGTGCCATTGGACCATTTGTGTGAAACTTGCATTGAAGGCAAACATCAAAGGACATCTTTTCCTAAAGATGAAGTGACTAGGGCTTTAAAGCTTTTGGAGCTTGTGCATAGTGATGTGTGTGGATCAATGAAGACCACATTTCATGGTGGAACACAAAACTTTGTGCCCTTGATTGACGACATTTTGAGAAAAATTCATGTTTACCTTTTGAAGTGAAAAGAGAGGTTTTTAACAATTTCAAGGCATATAAGGTCTTGGTGGAAAATGAAACCAACATGAAAATCAAAACCTTGTAATTTGATAATGAAGGAGAGTTTGTGTCCAAGAAGTTTGACGACTTTTTGCATGAATGTGGAATCCAATGATAAATAAGTGTTCGTTACACATCACAACATAATGGAATTATGGAATGAAACAATAAGAACACGTGGAATGTATTAGGAGCATGATTCGTGCATAAGGACTTGACTTGGAGTTTTGGGCGGAGGTAATGAACACATCGGTTTATATCAAGAATCGGTGCCTAACCAAAGCTTTTGATTCAATGACCTTACAAGAATCATGGACCGGTAAAACTTTATTGTAAACAACTTGAAAACAAGCAAGAAATGAAAGATTCGAGGTTCATGAAATGGAACAATCGTATTAACTAACAAGAAATCACAAAGATTATATGCTTCAAATGTTACAATCACAAAACTATGGTTTGTAACTACTAATAAGGCTTGAAGGTTTTACATGCATTCAAAACCATGAAAGGAGATAATGAAAGACAACTCAAAACCACTCCAATATATACTATCTTTTAACCCTAAAGTAGTTGCCACTTAACCCTAACCTATCCGTCACCTAACCCTAGCTGCCACCAAACCCTAACCTTAGCCACCACCAAAACCTAACCCTAGCCGCTACCAAACCCTAAGTAGCCTCCACTTCCAAACCCTAGCCACCACTATTCAACCTAACCTAACTATTATAAGGATGTGAATGTTATTCATCCTTTTGATGAATGTTTAACACATTCATCAACATTGGGAATTAGAAACAAATAATATTTCTAACACTCCCACTCTATGAAGTTTCTACTCCGAACATGTTTATCAACTTATGATTGTTAAACCCTTCACATGTCAATGCTTCTTCAATATTTTGGGGCTCCTCCAAAAATGCAACGGTGGCATGCTCCACCTCCTTGGTAATAATCCACCAATCCCGAGGTCATTCCTTTCGTTGCCTTTGAGGTCTTTCCCTCGGCACATCTTGTGAAGGTTCACTAAATGGGTTATCATTCAAAAGAACAAATTCTTCTTCCAATGAAGAACTTGGTGCAGATTCACTTTGCATGCCTTCCATTTTTGTTTCATTCAAAGGTATATTTCGACTAAAGATTAATGGTTCTTCTCCTTCAAATTTTTCATGCACAACTACATTTTCTTCTTTTTTGGGATGGAACACACCACCTATTTCCTTTGACCCTTCAATGAACACGACATCTCTACTTTTGATGATTCTCTTGGTTTCTACACACATCAAACGATACACTTTGATGCCTTCATAATATCCCAAAAACACACAAGGCATGGACTTGGACTCTAATTTGGTCCTCTTCTCATCGGGGACATGTGTAAAGGCTTTACAACCAAAGATTCTCAAATGAGACACATCGAGTTTCCTACCACTCCATGCTTCTTGAGGGGTCTTGGAATCAAGAGCCTTGGTTGGACATTGGTTTTTTTTATGTACATCGTTGTCTTCATCGCTTCGCCCCAAAATTCAAGTTCCAACCCTTGTGTTAGAATCATGCTTCTTGTACATTCCATGATGGTTCTATCGGCACGTTCCACAACACCATTTTATTGTGGGGAATCGGGCGCACTTGTTTGTTGTTGAATTCCACATTTCACAAAAAATGCATTAAACTTTTTAAACAGAAATTATCCTCCGTTGTCGGATTATAGCACTTTGATTTTGTGACCAATTTCATTATCCACCAATGCCTTATATTGTTTGAATTTTTCAAACGCTTCTCCTTTGGCCTTCAAAAGATAGACATGAATTTTTGTTGAGAAATTGTCAATGAAAATGAGAAAATATCACACTCCACCATGCAATGTAGTCTTCATTGGCCTGCACACATCCGTGTGGACAATCTCCAAAAGTTGTGAAGCCCTCATTGCTCCGTCCTTGGGAAATGATGTTCTTTGATGTTTGCCTTTGATGCATCCTTCACAAATGCGATGCAACGTCACTTCTTTCAAATTCATGCCATCCACCATGGCATCCATCTCTCTAAGGCTTGCCATGTTGAGATGGCCAAATCTGCCAAAACATCGCACTTTCTTCCAAAGAATTTGTAATGTGTGTCGTGTCATTACCCACCTTCACATTAAGAAGGTACAAGTTTTTGTCCCTTCATGCTTCCACCACAACAATTCCTCAAACATCGTTGACCTTACAACCATCCTTGTTAAATTCCATTTTGAAACCTTCAGAAATGAGTTTACTCCCGAAATGAAATTATTCTTCATTTTTGGAACATGAAGAACTTGGGTGATGGTTGTGTGTGTCAATTCGCCTCCCACTTTCATTGTGGCTTTGATGTTCCCCTTGCCCATGGCCTTTAAAACGGTGTCATCGCCCATGAAATCCCTCCTTGGGGAAATGTGCTCGTACGTGGTAAACCATTCTTGTTCGAATGTCATGTGTTGCATTGCACCATAATCAACAATCCAATCATACGTGGTATGATCATTGGCACTCAATGCCACAATAAACATTTGTTCGTGATTTTCACAAGTTTGATTAGCTTTTTATTTTTCATCACTTTTTTTCTTCAAACAATTTCTCACAAAATGTCCACATTTCTTACAATAGAAAAAAACTCTTCGTTTGACTTGTGAGTTTTGTCACTAATGTGGTAGTCTCCGAACTCTCACATTCTTTTCTTTTGGACACTTCGTGAAGCAACCTTACTATAATGAATTGAAGGTTTACATCTTTGGTGGACATGGACTCCAAGCTTGTGACTAAGTTATCAAAGGATGGATGAATGCTGATGAGGAGTACCATGTAAACATCTTCATCCGTAATGTTCATCAAAGGTCTACATCTTTGATGGAACGTAATTGGTTCGCAAGGGCTTTCACTGTGTTGATGTGCACAAGCATGTCATTTCCTTCTTGCATTTTGATGGTGAAGAATATTTTTCGAAGAAACACTTTGTTGCCAATTGTCTTAGTTTCATGCGCACCACAAGGAGCCTCTCACACACTTCTCACATTGGCACAATATTGAATATGTGCAAGTTGAGCATCCGTTAGATGTTCACAAAACAATGCAAAAACCTTTGTCTCTTTCTCGTTGTAATCGACCCTTACAACTTTTTCATTTGGCAAGGTGACACTCCCATCAACAAATTTCCAAAGCCCATGTTTAGAAAACATCATGCGCATTTTGAACTTCCAAAAGTGAAAATTGCCACCATCAAACTTCTCCATGACTTTCAAGGATTCCATTTGAAAAGAAGACATTTTGTACATAAATGCTACAACAAACACTCTTCTCAAAAGATTAAAAGCTTTGGAAGAAAATCTTTGACCCCTCATGTAAACTTGAAAAGAAAAACTTTCATCACTTACAAATCTTTTATTACACAAGCTTGAAATTTCACCTGAAATTTGCAACAATGTGAAAAACTCTCTTTGACACTTGAAACTTCACACTTTTCAACAACTCAAAGGGCTTTCTTCCACACACCTCAAACTTTCAATGAATCGAAAAACTCTCTTCCACACACTTTCACCTTGAAACTTGATACTTTCAAAAAACTTGAAAAACAAGTTTTTCACGTTTGAAAAACTTACAACACTTTGAAGAAATCTCTTCCACACCTTTCACCCACTTAGAAATGGACTTCTACTCTCTTTGCAACCTTGTAAACTAAAAGCCTTCCCTCAAAAGGATTTTCCCTTTCTATGTTATACAAGCTAAACCTTTGACTATTTATTGTTCTAACACAATGTCTTTTCTCTTACTTAGTGTGGGCCCATAACCTATTGGAAACAACTTGAAAACAAGCAAGAAATGAAACATTCAAGATTCATGAAATGGAATAATCGTATTAATTAACAAGAAATCACAAATATTTTATGCTTCAAATGTTACAATCACAAAACTATGGCTTGCAACTACTAACAAGGCTTGAAGGTTATACATGCACTCAAAACCATGAAAGGAGAAAATGAAAGACAACTCCAAACCACTCCATTATATACTATCTCCTAACCCTAAAGTAGGTGCCACTTAACCTTAACCTAGCCGCCACCAAACCCTAACCTTGGCCGTCGTCGAACCCTAACACTAGTTGCCGTCGAACCCTAGCTGCCACCAAACCTTAAACTTAACCGCCGCCAAGTCCTAAGTAGTTTCCACTTCTAAACCCTAACCTTACTAGTAAGGATGTGAATATTATCGATCCTTTTGATGAATGTTTAACACATTCATCAACATTGGGAATTAAAAACGAATAATATTTCTAACATATTTTGGATCTTCTTTTATCATTCATAAGTGCAATGTTTTCAAATTAGTAGGTTGTGTCCTCTCCTATTATGTTTTTTCCTCCCAGAGGTTTTTGAAGTTTAGATCAAGGCATGGTGGACCTATGAAGTCCTTCATGAGTTTTATTGCAGGACATTGCTAGATTGCTTGTTTTTAGCACAAATACATGTTTTTTTTTCACTTATTGGATATGAATTTGGGATGTGATGTAGGCAAATGTCAACCAAGATTGCATAGTCAAATCCATCTTGGAATCCCAGTATTGGAAGGAAGGAATTTTTGAAGCTTAAGTTCTATGATGTTTGATTTGAGGTTTCTAACAACAATCAAGCCATTTTGCCCAAGGGAAGCACCTTGCTAGAGGTGCATTTGGCCCACACCTTGAAAACCCCAAAAATCCATTTACATTCATGAACACTATTGGGGAAGGAAATGTCATCTTCAATGCATGGCATAATGCATTGTGGAAGTTTTATCAAAAAGATGTAGCACCTAGTGAAAGTTCAACTTTCGGTAAATTCATAACCTTGTTATCCATGTACTCTTCATCTCTACTTCCACAAATAAATCATGTTCTATACGTTTTATTAAGGTTATGATATTATTCTAAAATATTGACCCAAAAATAAGATAAATCTAATGGCTTACCAACTATTGACCTATCTCCCAACAATAATAATATTGTTTAGATTCTCACTATGCTTGATGTTTGTAGGCATTAGAGAGGAGTGAGGAGAAATGAAATGCAGGATAGACCTTGTGATGGAGCTTCTTATGTAGCATATGGAGCATGTGGAGAAGAGAGTAGATGCTTAGTTGTATGCACTTGGGCAAGTTAACTTGCATCTTGAAAAAGTCCTTGAAGGTTTTTCAGCATTGAATGAAAATCTCTCTACCATTATATATGGAATCACCAAGGGTTTTAAGTCATGAGTATCTTGGTTTAACGTATGTTCTATATTCCTTCCTTAGCTTAATATTGAGTCAAGGGCACATGATAAAGGCCAATGGTTCAAATAGAACAATGTGGAGCAAGATTCGTAAGGAAAAATGGATAAGGTGTTTTCAAGTGACATTACCTCCACGATTCAGCAATGTCCTTTGCCATGCCTTGAATTGATGTAGGTACCATCAACTTTAGACAAGACAAACAACATTAAGATTGAAAATTTCTTGCATATTGGCAAGTCTAGAACTGCATGCAATTTTGGAAGATAAATCAATTGAGGTTAATGCTTCATCACCAAATTTCTAGGTCATGATGGTTGCTTTCAAGGTTTGTAAACATTATTATGAAGGTTGTAAATTGTGAGATATAGCATATTGTTTCAATTGAAAAGGTAATGTGAATGCACAATGTAAGTAGCCAAACATGAAGATCTCGATGGATGATCAAGATTATTGCATTTGAGCATAAAACATGTGATTAATGGGAGATATATTTTTGCCCACTTAATTTGTAGGGTACATTTGTAGTTGTATTGTTTCTATTGATTATTAATCTTGTGGTGTTGTGCAATAATACATAGCAAAAAAAGCCATGAAGAGCCTCCCTTGGATGGAGCTATTCCAAACATGCATTCTTTTACTGAGTAAACAAACTAGTCATTCTAATCAATACCAAACATGATGGGTAGTAACATATAATTTCCTTGATCCATGATGTCATTTAATAGTGATGTATGTGCTATCGCAACTACTACATAAAACTCTAAAAAATCTACCAAGCCAAGCAAAAGCTAATGTGATAGTTATGGTGGGACATGTGAGTTGCATATTAAAACAAACTAGATGAGATTCATCCTCTATTTCTCAAACCACCATCAAACATTTTTGAAAGAACACATGTCATTTAAAGGTATGTTGTGTTAGGCTTACTTGTTGCTTTTGACCTAGAGTTTAGAAAGATTTCTCTTGCATTAATGTTGGGATTATGGTTTTCACCCAATAATATGAAAACATGATTTGCAATTGTTTACAACTGATATAGATGTTGATTGAATGTTCCTTGCATTTGAAAGCTAATTCCTTACTTTGAAAGGTTTATATTGTCCAATTCATGTTGAGTGAAATCTTGTCCTTGCTTGATGATGTAGGACCTTTTGTTTTTGGGATAAATTGAGTTTTGTAATTTTTGCCATAGATTAATGTTGCAAAGAACATGATGAAGTTTTAAATCTAACCAATTGCTATAGCATGCCACTATTATTAGGTTAAACTTCTTATAGTCATAATCAATGAGTGTGCAATAAAAAGATTTGTTGTTTCTTTTTTACATCAATTATATAACATTAAATTTAGAGTGGCTACATGTTTCATTGATTAAAGATGTTAGAGGGATCTTTTATTAATCCAAATATTGAGGTGCAAGACATTAAGAAATGAATTTAGTTGAAAGGTAAGGCTTGAATTGCAAAGGCTTCTTGTGAGTCATGGATTATAATACCACGAATTGTTAAGCTTTAGTTCCATAGTTTTCCTTGGTATTAATGATTTGAATCCTGATAAACCTCCAAGTAATAATTATCAAGATTTGAATTAGCCTTTGGATATTTTTGCGTAGATGACTATTTTATTTAAATTGATGCAAGACTTAGTTAATTTTAGGACCTAGTAAACCTTTTAAAGTGGAATATCCTTTTATGTTGTAGAGAAGGGAAAGGGGATGTAGAATTAGATGTGATTTATTGATATATTGGGAATACAAGCCCATAATTAACAATAACATTTTGCCATGATAATATTAAATTAATTTGTACAATAATCTTCAGGCACGAATGATGTACTTGAAAGATTTTTAGAATGTAGTCTTAATACATCTTTATTTAGTCTTCATTTTTATCAGACTTTTAAATAGAATCAAAATCAAACTTAAGTATTAACATTTCCACCTAAGTGGCCTCGTGTGAATTACAATTTAGTAAACAACTTGAAGGGGATAGATCACAATTACAAAAACTCTAGAACGCGACAAATGGTGTGAGTTAGGTATTTGGTTTGATGCTCCATGGAAAGGGGATTGATTGGGCCTCATAGCTAATGATAATGGCCATCACCGGGAATCCAAGTTCGATAATGAAGACGAACATCGTCGTCTTCACATTAACATTCTTCAAACCTTTCTGGTGCGGCTCCACAAGCAGGAAAAAATTCCAAATAGATTATTAAGGCATGTGGGTTAGGAAACGATTGATGATCCCATGCCGAACGATCAACTTGAATGCGTACCATTCTTCTAGACGGTTCTTCTTCGCGCGATTGTTAAGAGACATTCACGTTAAGCGATATTTCTTCAAGCTCTTCCTTTTTTACTAGTGAAACTAGAGGATTTGAAGGTGTAGCGACATCATCCGCCATGACTAAATTTTCACCTGCATCAATAAAAACCAAGAAGGTAGTAGAAACAATGGGGTACTTGTGTTCAGAAGGGGTCGAAACTTTTTTATTTAACAAATTAGGGTAGGCATAAGGTGTGGGAGTGATGGCGAAACCTCATGAAAATTCCAACATCCTAAATCTAATGGATTCATCGAACCCTAATTTCAATAGTGGATCTAGAAGTATGTGGGGTTTTTGTGATGCAATTTTTAATTCTAATTTATTATGTACTACATAGTTAATTAGTGCATGGAAAAAAAAAGTAAGGGATATCAAATGAGTAAATGGTATGCGTGGATGTTATTTCAACCATTGGATTGATTTAATCAAGTATGGACTGAAGGATGTTTACTTGTTATTACTGATAAATTGTCTTAGTAGTTAGTTACTTGAAATAATTAGGATGAAGAAGTAGGATGTGAGGGTCAACAGACGGAAATGATAAGGATCAAGTTCAAGAACCTCATCAAGATATCCAAGATAAAGGGAAGGATGAATCCTCTAATCCCATTAGTCATGAGGATTGTCATCCTATTTGATTAGAGGATGGAATATTTTTTTGTCTCATTGGGCCTAAGAATTCTCATCCTAAAATCAATTGGAGGGTAAATAATTCGCAATTCTCATTGGCTGTTGAAGGATGAGGAGGCCATTGATTGGAGGGAAGGATTTTGAAGCTTCCATTGGACAAGGGGAACAAACTCAAGGAAAGGTCATGGAGGTTTACCAAGGGAAAGAAAAGTATTTTGTGTTGGGGGAAGGGGAAAGGAAGAAAAGGAATGTGTGAGGAAAATATTAGTTCTTATGTGTGGAAAGGTGTTGTTTATGAAAAAGATGTGTGCAAGAAATAAGCATGGAAGGATTTCCATGACAAAACCTCTAGAGTTTTATTTCAAATAGTTGTTCCTCCCAAATCCATCATTGGATTTGGGTCAAATTTAAGATAGTTCTTGTTTAGGAGGTGTAGAAGGTTTTCGCCAAATTTTAGCATCATCGGTTTGGTTGTAAAGGAGTTACACTTGTCAGAAATAAAAGGTGTTATAATGGAGTTCATGGAAGGATTTCCTTGACAAAGCCTCTAGAGTTTTATTTCAAATAATTGTTCTTCCCAAATCCATCGTTAGATTTGTGTCAAACTTAAAACAATTCTTGTTTAGGAGGTGTAAAGGGTTCTCTCCAAATTTCAGCATCATTGGGTTTGCTATACGGGAGGTACATTTGTCGAAAGTAGAGGGGGTGGAGATTGTCTGTTTTTTCCTCAATCTGAGCAAAGTGATTTTAAATCCCAAGGCTTAATTCTTGATCAAAAAAAAAAAAACTTATAAGATTTTATAACATGGCTCCTTTTTATATTAACTTTTCAAAAATTGAATGCATGTTAGATTAGGAGGTTATATGTAAAGGTTAGATGAATGGAACAAAAGGGGTTCAACCATTAAACGTGACATTGAATGAACATCAACATAATGCCCTTTCACATTCCATCATGGAGGTTGTATGTAAATGTTATGATGAACAAAACAAAACGGGTTTAACCATCAAACGTGACATTGAATGAACATCAACATAATGCCCTTTCACATTCCATCATGGTGAGTTATGATTCTCCCACAATGTCTTTGTATCTTCCAAGTGGACACAACGCATTATATTTTTGATGAACTTCATTGCATTACATTAAACCACCTTACTTGTTAGACTACAACTACATAGTCGTTCCATTTCCAAGTGGGTTTTGTGAGTGCATATCTTCATGTTGAAGGTGTGCAAGAATGCCTCACACTTCTTGCTAATGAAAAAAACAAGTTTTTATGCACTCAATAACCATAATTTTGCTGCCATGTTATTTTGTGGTTCACAATTCATACCACCATTCAAATAACTTAAGTTATGGAAAATAAGTAGGAATTTATGACTATAAAGTAAGCTTTGTGAAAGGTGTTTGTTATGTAATCATCCAACATTATATTTGTTGTTTTGGGCTATGGACCATTTTGCTACAACTTATAATAGACATCTCAAGGCTTTTGACAAGTAGGATTCTTGTTCATTTGTGAAAAGAAAGGGCATAGTCCACCCCTAAAGGCAGTGGTTAGTGTCCTAGAGGTCATTCATATCACAAGACATTACAACTTAATGTAGTTGGTATTTGTTTCTTGCTATGATTTTACTTGATTCAAGATGGAATCTAGAAATGTAGATGAGAAAGTTGCAAAGTTTTTGGCCATTTTTCTTTGAATGGTTGAAGCAAGTATTACCTTATGTAGGAAAAGGAATGGGTAAGCCAACCTACACAACCCTCCAGCTAGGAGGAGCCATTGTTAACAAATAGGAAATCTACTCAAGTGCAAACATAAATCTTTATTGAAAGGAAACTACAACATAATGCTCACAACACAAAACACAACATCAAGAACTCTTCAAGGTTCTTGTCACAAGAAATACACAAACTTCTGTAATGAAGAAAAGAAAGCCAAACCATCAACACCAAGGTATTTAACTACAAGACCAAACCACAAATAACCAAAATAAAATAAGTAACGAAAGTAATTCAACCTTGTGAAAGTAACCTA